>OIFU01000007.1_pt1 | contig 347606 bp, 332 predicted proteins | sample 1582141 | NCBI WGS metagenome assembly OIFU01 (sample SAMN07501047, study PRJEB24779) | human gut metagenome | isolation source: stool | host: human infant | place: USA: Pittsburgh, PA
GAGTCTTCAGCATCAGCTGCAGGCTCATCTGCAACAGCCGCTGAATCTTCAGCATCAGCTGCAGGCTCATCAGCAACGGCAGCAGAATCTTCAGCTTCCGCAGCGGGTTCATCAGCATCAGCCGCTGAATCTTCAGCTACATCGGCACGTTCTTCTGCAACTGCAGCGGAAAGCTCAGCGAAACGTATTGAAGACTCAGGCTTGATCAGTAAAGATGGCAAAACAGCATTTGCAGCAGATAACACTAGCAAACGTGATAGTGCGAAAGCGAAAGGTAAAGATGCAACTGCGGTTGGCTACGGTGCGAATGCAAGTGGTGAAAATGGCACGGCGTTAGGTAATAACTCACAAGCTTCAGGTAAAAACTCAACAGCGGTGGGGCAAGGCGCGAAAGCGACAGCAAATAACTCTGTGGCATTAGGTCAAGGCTCTGTAGCAAATGAAGCAAATACTGTTTCAGTCGGCTCAGTTGGTAATGAACGTCGAATCACCAATGTGGCAGATCCAGTTCGTGGTACGGATGCAGCAAACAAACAATATGTTGATCGTTCTGTTGGTGCTGTTCGTAGCGAAATGAAGAAAACTGACAAGAAACTTCGTGGTGGTATCGCAGGAGCAACTGCTGCAGCGAACATTCCACAAGTGACTAAACCAGGTGGTTCAATGGTTGGCCTTGGTGTAGGTAACTACAAAGGTGAAAGTGCCGTTGCAGTAGGTTATTCACGTGCGAGTGATAATAATAAAGTTATCTTTAAAGTGAGTGGTGCAGCAACTACACAAGGTGATTATAATGTTGGTGCCGGTGTAGGTTATCAATGGTAATTATCGACTAAACTAGATAAATCACTCGGGTAGGAATATCCGAGTGATTTTTATTATTTAAGTTATTTGAAAATACGTTTATTTTTGACCGCACTTTTCAGATGATTTAAATAATAAAAAAGGAAGAGAGTTATGCGTAAATATAAAATTGGGATCACTTTTAATTTAGAGTCTAAGGTCACAGATATTTGGGCAAATGGGGCAAACCAAAATGTGATTCATCTTTACCATTTATTTCAACATTCAGATATTGTTGATGATGTGGTTTTAGTGTCTTGGGGGCCAGAAAAACGCACGACTCCCCCTAGCGGTTTTATGTTAGATGGATTGAACCTTAAATATGCTTATGTTGAAGATGTCATTGATCAATTAGATGTATTGATTGAAGGTACATTAGTTATTGAACCCCATCAAGTTAGCCGTATGCACAAGCATGGTGGTAAAGTTGCTTGCTATAAAATGGGTAATGATTTCATTATGGATATGGAAAATTTCCTTTTTAATAAAGAGGCAACTCGAGTATTTAATGGTACGCTATTTGATGCAGTCTGGATGATTCCGCAACATGAGAATACCTGTAAATCTTATTTTTCGATCATGTATCGTTGTCCTGCTTATGTTGTGCCTGCAATTTGGTCACCAGTATTTTGTGATCAAGTTATTAAACACATTAGAGAGCAGAATGATTTAGAATTTGGCTATAAACCTAATCCAGCTCAGAAGGCAAAACGAATCGCATCTTTCGAAGCGAATATTAACGTGGTGAAAACAAGCTTTACGCCAATTCTTATCGCTGAACAGGCATATAGAGAAGCACCAGAAAAAATTAAGAATGTTTATATGTGTAATACTTATGATAAAAAAGATAATCCAACATTCTTTAATTTTATTGGACGAACCGATCTGGTGAAAGACGGCATAATGACAGTGGAAGGTCGTTACCAAATGCCAGATTTTTTAGCTCGTTATGTCGATATTGTGCTTAGCCATCAGTGGGAAAATGGTTTGAATTATGCTTATAACGATGCTTTATATGGGGGGTATCCATTTATTCATAATTCAAAACTGATTCCGAAAGGTGTAGGTTACTATTATGATCAATTTGATGCCTTTGAAGGTGCAAAAGTGTTATTAGATGTGATTGATAATCATGATAAGCATCATGAAGAATACGTGAAAAGAGCCAATGAATATTTGGATTCTCTATTACCGACAAATCCAATGAATATTTATTTGTATGAGAAAGAGCTGAAACGATTATTCTCTTAGTTAAATTAGCAAAATCCCTTAGCAAGTGCTAAGGGATTTTTTAATATGTCATTTTATTCATCAATATCTTCTAATGATTTCTTTAATTCATGAAATTCATTTTCATATATTTTTTTATGTTCTTCAGATAATAATGTGAAAGAATCATAAATGAATTGCTTTTGTTTAACTAAGTATTGATATAGACCTTTAGATAAAGGTGAGTCATGCATATTTTTTATCATTTGTAGCTTTTCAAGCACAATATCTATTAAATCTTTAGTATTTTTAGGTTTGACAAACTCAGTGATTGAACCAAGTCGTTTAGCTCTATATACGTAGAAATAGCTGTCATACGTTGCATAGCTTGAAATGTATGGAGCGAGATTAAAGCTCCAATCTAAATCTTCATGGTTTTTTCCTTTAGGGAAAAAAAGTTGATTATCCATGATGATTTTTCTTTTGATGATTTTATTACATGCTGAGGGTCTAAATATATTTCTGCTAGTTAAAGTATAAAAATCGGCAATATAATCTCCCGTTAATCCATCTTTGGAAATTGGGTAATATTCTTTTTTGTTATCTTTGTATCTGAAAGTGAGATCATAAATAATAAGATCCTGGTTTTCTTTTGAAATTTGAGTAAGATCAGAAAGAATATTTGTGCCTTCCCAATAATCATCACTATCTAAAAACATTAAATACTCTCCTCGAGCAATTTGAATGCCTGCATTTCTTGCATCAGATAGTCCACCGTTAATTTTATGGATAAAAACGATATTAGAATATTGTTTTGCATATTTAATGCAAATATCTATGGAATTATCAGGCGAACCATCATCAACTAGAATCAGTTCATAATTCTGATAATCTTGTGCTAAGACAGATTCAATAGATTGCTCGAGGTAGCGTTCAACATTATAAATTGGCACAATGATACTAAACAGCGGATTTTCAATCTTATCTTGTCTATTTGAGGTAGGGTTTTCCCCTAATAGATAACAGGCTTGAGCAATATTTTTAGGTTCATGGAACACGGTGAATTGATCTGCAAGCCAGTAGGGTTTTGTTTCACTTAAAAGTGCGGTCAATTTTTTTGCGATATTTTTGCGGATAAGATAAAGCGAGCAACCATAGTTGTATTGGTTAATATCGCTATAAATTAAAGCATAAGGCTCATCACCTATTTGAAACAAACGTTCTCCAGAACGTGACTCACCGTCATGCTGTAATTTGATAATTCCGTAAGAGGAATATTTATTGGCATAATGGATAGCATGCTGAATGAAGTTTTCAACAGGTTGTATTTCACTTTCAGCAATTAAAGCAAAATCATCATCTTGTAGCTGTTCATTTTCAGCAATCGTTTTCCAGCACTGAATATGAGATAGCGTGTGGGCGATTTCTTTGTTATTGGGAGTTCGATCAAGTAGTTCTTCAGCTTTCTTTAAATTAAATAAGGCTGAAGAATTACCGAGTAAGCTAACCTGTTCTTTAGTTACTGCAGGAATAGGAACAACATGAGAGTCAGAGGCGCAATGTAAAAAATGGCTTAGTCCCTCTATTTTTTCAGAAGCATAAATAACATAACAGGTCAGTTTTTCCATCGTTTTGATTACCCTTTATTTTTCGCGGTAGTCGCTTTTAACGCCATATACCCCACAATAGCTGAAACCGTGGAGCCTAATAAGATCCCTAATCGAGAAAGGGCGTTAATGCTTTCACCGGCATCAGCATTGAAGGCAAGGCTGGCTAAGAACATTGACATGGTGAAACCGATACCACATAAAATTGCCACGGCAAAAATTTGTTTGAAGTTAATGCCTTGCGGAAGTTTTGCAATGCCTAGTTTAACGGAAAGATAACTGAAACCAAATACGCCGAGTGGTTTTCCGATAATTAAGCCTAAAGAAATCGCAAATAATAATGGTGATGAAAGCATGCTTGAGTCGATACCATCAAAACTTACCCCTGCATTGGCAAAAGCGAATAATGGCAGGATAACAAAGGATGACCAAGGGGCAAGAATATGTTCAAAGTCATGTAACGGGGTTTCGCCATTTTTGCCTTTCAATGGAATACAAAATCCGATGATAACCCCTGCAAGAGTGGCATGTACGCCTGATTTTAATACCGAAGCCCATAAGATTGTTCCCACCAGCATATAGGCACAAAGTGCGGTCACTTTAAAGCGATTTAATGCGATAAGTACAGCAATTGCAATGGCAGCAAAGACGAGTGCTTGCACGCTTAATCCATGGGAGAAGAAGAGTGCAATCACGACAATCGCGCCTAAGTCATCAATGATGGCTAAAGCAAGTAAAAAGATTTTTAATGGGAGTGGCACTTGTTTGCTTAATAACGCCATGATACCGAGTGCAAAGGCAATGTCGGTTGCCATTGGGATTGCCCAGCCATCGGCTAAAGCGGGATCTTGTTGGGCGATAAAAATATAAACCAAGGCAGGAATAACCATTCCGCCAACGGCAGCAATGGCAGGGAAAACCGCTTGTTGATAGCTTGAAAGGGAGCCCTCCAATAATTCTCTTTTGACTTCCATTCCCACTAAAACAAAGAATACCGCCATAAAACCATCGTTGATCCAGTGAATTAAGGTTTTATCGATAGAAAAGGTACCGACTTGAATGCTGACTGGTAAGTTTAAAAAGTCGTTATAGTTTTGATTGAGCGGTGAATTGGCTAATAGCATTGCGACTACTGCTGAAAAAAGTAATAAAATTCCGCCAGCTGATTCCAATTTGAAAAAACGCTGAATTTGTTGAATCAAACTCAGTTTATTCATTCATTCTCTCCTAAAAAAGTAATAATAAAGGCTGGATATTATCACAAATTTACTAATTTAGGGAAAATAGGCTATGGATAATGTGTGATTTAATCGGGATGTGATAGATTTCGTGATCTATTTCACAGAATTTATTTTCATTTTTGGAATAAAAAACAATTTAATAGTAAAATCCTTAAAGTTTATTTATTCGAGAATACTTATGTTTTCAAAAAAAGATATCATCGTACTAGGTATGATGATTTTTGCTTTATTTTTAGGCGCGGGAAATATTATTTTCCCACCGATGGAGGGGTACTCCGCAGGTAACCATTGGGCAACGGCTTCGCTAGGGTTTGTGATAACAGGCGTACTCATGCCATTTATTACATTGGTTGTTGTGTCAGTGTTAGGACGTGGCGAAGAACTGACTAAGGACTTACCCAAGTGGGCAGGCGTATCCTTTTTAACCATTCTTTATTTAGTCATAGGTTCAACCTTTGCAATGCCTCGAATTACCAATGTCGCTTATGAAATGGCATGGCTACCATTGGGGCTCATTGAAGATAGTGCGACGACACGTCTTATTTTCTCTGTGATCTTTAATATTATCGCCATGGGGTTCATGATTCGCCCAAGTACCATTATTTCAACGGTGGGTGAAGTGATGACGCCAGCATTGTTGGTATTATTACTCGTTGTTGGGATCACAGTTTTTGTTTCACCTCTTTCTGACATTGTTGCCCCATCGCAGGCGTATGCCGAGAATTCAGCATTAACTACAGGCTTAATTAGTGGTTATCAAACGATGGATGTGCTGGCTGCGATTGCCTTTGGTGGTATTGTTGCACGGGCGTTGTCTGCCAAAAATGTGACTAATCCACAAAAGATTATTCAATATACGATTTCAGCGGGCTTTGTTTCTGTCATTTTATTAGCTTGTTTATATTTTGCCTTATTCTATTTAGGGGCGACTTCTGATGCTGTGGCACAAGGTGCAACAAATGGTGGACAAATTTTCTCTCGTTATGTGAACAGTTTATTCGGTACGGCGGGAACCTGGATCATGGCAGGTATCATTACTTTAGCAAGTTTAACCACGTTAGTGGGCGTAACCAGTGCTTGTGGTGATTATTTCTCCAAGTTTTCGACACGTTTTTCTTATCCATTTTGGATTGTCTTCTTCACCGCCATGACGACAATTATTTCACAATATGGCTTAACAAAATTACTCCGAGTGACAATTCCAGCCTTGTTGTTGATTTACCCAATGGCGATCATGTTAGTGGTTTTACAGCTTGTGCGTAATAAATTGCCTTCTGTTCGATTGAGCTATTACGTGACCATCTTTGTGACGGTTTGTTTTAGTTTGGTTGATAGTTTGAAAAACTTAGATGTTTTGCCTGAAGGGTTGCATCAAGTCATGATTCATTTCCCGCTTTACTCACAAGGATTAGCTTGGTTGGTGCCTGCATTATGTACTTTAGTGCTCTCCATACTATTAGGGAAAACCATTTCAAAATAACAAAAATGCCGATAATGATTTATCGGCATTTTTTTATATCAAGTGCGGTCGTTTTTTCACGCGTTTTTAGGCGGCTAGACGTTGTCTCACAATTTCAAATAAACATACACCTGTTGCAACAGAAACATTCAGGGATGAAACTGAGCCCGCCATTGGAATACTAATGAGTTGATCGCAGTGCTCACGGGTAAGGCGACGCATGCCTTCACCTTCGGCTCCCATCACTAAAGCAAGAGAACCAGTAAGTTTACTTTGATAAATGGTTTCTGTTGCTTCACCAGCTGTACCCACTACCCAAATATTATGGTTTTGTTGTAGATCTCGCAAAGTACGCGCTAAGTTAGTAACACGAATTAATGGTACAGTCTCCGCCGCACCACAAGCCACTTTACGTGCGATAGAGGTAAGTTGAGCCGATTTATCTTTTGGCACGATGACTGCACTCACACCAGCTGCATCCGCAGTACGTAAACAGGCACCCAGGTTATGGGGATCCGTCACGCCATCAAGCACTAATAAAAGTGGATTTTGTTTACGAGTAAGAAGTTCATCCAAATCGTGTTCATTCAGCTCTTTGGTTTCTTGCACACGCGCAATCACACCTTGATGCACTTCACCGTTGGATTTTTTATCTAATGTTTGACGGTTTACAAATTGCACCGTAATGCCTAAAGCATAGAGCTCATTGAGTAAGGGTTGTAGGCGTTTATCTTCACGGCCTTTCAGCACAAAAACTTCAATTAAACGTTCAGGACTATTTGCTAAAATGCTGTTTACAGCATGGATACCATAGATATTTTCTGACATAGGGTTCTCTTGTTTATTATTTTTTGTCATTATCCTCCCCGCTTTAGCAACTAGGGGCCAGGGGAGATTGGGTTAAAATATTATTTCTTCTGTTTTCTAGTCGGTTTCTTCGAAACATCTTTATTTTTGACCGCACTTTTACGTTTTTTTGACGCTTTAGGTGGCAGTTCCTTAAAGACTTTTTTCGCTTTTTGTTTTGCTGTTTTTCCCACTCGACGTGGTTTTCTCGCACTTTCGACTAAACTGAAATCGACCATTTTTTGTTCTAAATGAACGGCGACCACGCGGATTTTGACCTTATCGCCAAGGCGATAAATCATACCACTATTTTCACCGATTAAACGTTGTTTTGCCGCATCAAATTGATAGTAGTCGTTATCTAAAGTGGAAATATGGACTAAGCCGTCAATGAATAAATCATCTAAACGTACGAATAAGCCAAAGCCTGTTACAGATGAGATCACTCCGCTAAATTCAGCACCCACGTGATCTTGCATATATTCACATTTCAGCCAATCTGCTACTTCGCGAGTGGCATCATCGGCTCGGCGTTCGGTCATCGAGCAGTGATCACCTAATGAATCCATTTCATCAAAGGAATAATGATAGCCGCCAGTATCTGTGGTTTTACGTTTAGCGCCTTTTTCTTTTGCTAATAAATATTTAATTCCACGATGTAGGGTTAAATCCGGATAACGACGAATCGGGGAAGTAAAGTGTGCATATTCCTCTAACGCCAAACCAAAATGGCCGATATTATCAGCATGATAAACCGCTTGGCTTAATGAACGCAGTAACATGGTTTGAATGAGTTCATGATCCGGACGATCTTTCACTTGTTCTAACAATTTCGCATAATCTTTTGTGGTCGGTTTCATGCCACCTTCAAGGCTTAAACCACATTCACTTAAGAATGTGCGGAAAGACGTCAGTTTTTCTTCACTCGGAGCAGCATGAATACGATAGAGTGCAGGCTCTTTATGTTTTTCCATAAAGTTTGCCGCTGCAATATTCGCAAGAATCATGCATTCTTCAATGATTTTGTGAGCATCATTTCGCACAACAGGTTCAATGCGATCAATTCGTCCCATGGCATTGAAAATAAATTTGGTTTCAATGGTTTCAAAATCGATAGCGCCACGTTGTTTACGGGCCTTGAGTAATGCTTGATAGAGGTGATGCAATTCTTCTAAATGTGGCACTAGCCCTTGATAACGCGTGCGGAGCTCATCATCACCATCTAAAATCGCCGCAACTTTCGTATAGGTTAAGCGAGCATGAGAGTTCATTACCGCTTCATAAAAATGATAGTCCGTGAGTTTACCTTTGGCGGAGACGTGCATTTCACACACCATACACAAGCGATCAACTTGTGGATTCAGTGAACACAATCCGTTGGATAAAATCTCAGGCAGCATTGGCACAACACGATTTGGGAAGTAAACGGAGTTACCTCGGTTATAAGCTTCAGTATCTAATGCAGAACGTAAACGTACATAGTAGCTGACATCGGCAATTGCCACCCAAAGCTTCCAGCCTTTACCACTTTTTTCGCAATATACGGCATCATCAAAATCGCGTGCATCTTCGCCATCAATGGTAACCAGTGGCAGATTGCGTAAATCCACACGGCCTTTTTTTGCTTCTTCAGGCACTTCTTCCGTGAATTTTTTAACGTATTTTTCAACCGCACTTGGGAATTGGTGAGGAATGTCATGATTACGAAGGGCGATCTCCACTTCCATCCCTTTTGCCATATTATCACCCAGAATTTCGGTAATAATACCAACAGGTTGAGTAAAGGAGGCAGATCGTTCTTGCAATTCAACCACGACAACTTGTCCCATTCGTGCACCATTGCGGTGTTCATTAGGGACTAAAATATCTCGTCCGATACGACTGTCATCAGGCACAACATAGCTAAAACCATTTTCTAAGAAGAAACGGCCGACAATTTGTTTTTTACGACTTTCAAGTACACGAACAATACGGACTTCACGACGACCACGACGATCCAAGCCGGCAGGTTGCGCCAATACAAAATCACCATGCATTACACGTTGCATTTGGTGATTAGGAATAAAGAGATCCTCTTTTTTACCTTCGACTTGTAAAAAACCATAGCCTTCGCGGTGGCCAATAACCATGCCTTTGAATAAATCTAATTTTTCAGGCAAGGCATAGCGTTTACGTTTAGTGAAAACTAATTGTCCATCATTTTCCATGGCGCGTAAGCGGCGGCGCATGGCTTCTTGTTGTTCATCACTTTTAATTGAAAGTGCGGTCAGAATTTCTTCCCGACTCATCGGGGCATTATTTTCACGGATAATTTGCAGAATGTAGTCTCTGCTTGGGATCGGATTACCATATTTGGCTAATTCTTTTTGATAATTCGGATCCGCTTTTTTAAAAGATTTTTTGGTCATTTATTGTTTATTTTATGATTAATTTTTAAGTTGTGGGGTAGTTTACAGGTTAAAGGGGGGAATGCAAGCTTGTTATCAGGCGTTTGTGGCAGGACGGTTTACGGCAAACAAAAACCGCACCAAAGTGCGGTTTTATTTTTAAGCTGTTTTAATGCTTTAATTACGCTAATTTTTTGATTTGAGCAGCTAATTTAGCTTTGTGGTTTGCTGCTTTGTTAGCGTGGATTAAGCCTTTAGAAGCCATACGGTCAACAACTTTTTGCATTTCAACGAATGCTGCTTCAGCTGCTGCTTTTTCACCTGCTGCTACTTGAGCATATACTTTTTTGATGTAAGTACGCATCATAGAGCGTTGGCTTGCGTTGTGTTGGCGGCGTTTTTCAGATTGAACCGCGCGTTTTTTTGCTGACTTGATATTAGCCAAGGTCAAACTCCTAAAATTTCTGTTAGATGATTATGACAAAATAAGGGCGTAGAATATGCCGATTTTTTATACTTTTGTCAATGAATAATTTGTGTTGATTTCGGTGAGACACAACCGAAAGTAAGCATCGTTATTTAAAAAAAGCGCTTTCTATTGGCTCACACAAACGATGTGGGCAGGATTTTATCAGTTTTTTTCGTTGGAATATAGCGTAAAAACAAAAATTCTATACAATTAAGGCAAATTTTTTTGAAGAGACCCCTATTTTGAGTAAACGACTTTTAAAATCCGGCATTATCGTGAGTGGGATGACATTAGTGTCCCGTGTGTTAGGTTTAGTCCGTGATGTGGTGATTGCCCATTTAATCGGTGCAGGTGCGGCGGCAGACGTATTTTTATTCGCTAACCGGATCCCAAACTTTTTACGTCGTTTATTTGCGGAAGGCGCATTTTCTCAGGCTTTCGTACCCGTATTAGCCGAATATCAAAAATCGGGCGATCTTTCTAAAACCCGAGAATTTATCGGGAAAGTATCGGGTACGCTAGGCGGATTAGTCAGTATTGTGACCTTGCTTGCCATGGTGGGATCACCTGTTGTGGCGGCGATCTTTGGGATGGGCTGGTTTACCGATTGGCTAAATGACGGACCCGATGCACACAAATTTGAACAAGCGTCTTTACTCTTAAAAATTACTTTTCCTTATTTATGGTTCGTCACCTTTGTGGCACTTTCAGGCGCGATTTTAAATACGATAGGCAAATTTGGCGTGATGTCGTTTTCGCCTGTTTTACTTAATATCGCGATGATTGCAACTGCACTTTTCCTCGCGCCAAGATTAGACAATCCTGATCTTGCCCTCGCTATCGGGATCTTCTTAGGCGGTTTATTACAATTTTTATTCCAAATCCCTTTCTTGAAAAAAGCCGGCTTGCTCGTAAAACCAAAATGGGCGTGGCATGATGAAGGGGTAGCCAAAATCCGTCGATTGATGATTCCTGCCTTGTTCGGGGTTTCCGTAAGTCAAATCAACTTGCTGCTTGATACAGTCATCGCCAGTTTCTTAATGACGGGTTCTATTAGTTGGCTTTATTATTCTGATCGTCTATTAGAGTTTCCACTTGGGCTATTTGGTATCGCCATTTCCACCGTGATTTTGCCGACACTGGCTCGCCATCATGTAAATCGAGAAGACAATTCTTCACAAAGTGCGGTTGATTTCCGTAACACCATGGACTGGGGCGTAAGAATGATTTTATTACTCGGCGTGCCTGCCGCGATTGGTATTGCTGTGTTAGCCCAGCCAATGTTACTGGTATTGTTTATGCGTGGTAGTTTTACTTTAACAGATGTGCACGCAGCCTCTTATTCTTTATGGGCATTCAATGCGGGTTTACTTAGCTTTATGCTGATTAAGATCCTGGCTAACGGCTATTACGCACGCCAAGATACCAAAACGCCCGTGAAAATTGGGATCATCGCCATGGTGAGCAATATGGGCTTTAATGTGTTGGCGATTCCATTTAGTTATGTGGGTTTAGCGATTGCTTCTGCGATGTCAGCAACCTTAAATGCTTATTTGCTTTATCGTGGTTTAGCTAAAGAGGATGTATACCATTTTTCACGTAAAAGTGCGGTCTTTTTTCTAAAAGTTTTAGGTGCAGCCTTAGCCATGGGCGGTTTGGTTTGGTATAACTGCCCGTCTATCGAAGAATGGGCAGCCATGACATTTTTAATGAGTGTCTATTGGCTAGCTTGGTTAATCGGACTGGCTGCGGTCGTTTATTTAGGTGTATTGGTACTATTGGGTGTTCGTAAACACCATTTACTGACAAAACATTAAGTTACCGCTATAATGCACCGATTATTTTTTGTTTTTTGGATAAGATGTAATGCAATTAATTCGTGGGCTTCATAATACACAGCCATATTTGTCAGGGTGCGCATTAACCATTGGCAATTTTGATGGCGTGCATTTGGGGCATCAGGCGATTTTGCGTCATCTTCGTCAGAAAGCGAATGCGCTGAATTTACCCATGGCAGTGATGCTTTTCGAGCCGCAACCGCGCGAATATTTTATGGGTGACAAAGCCCCTGCGCGCTTAATGCGGTTAAGAGATAAATTACATTATTTAGCTCAGGCGGGGGTGGATGTGGTGATCGTCGCGAAATTTGACCGCACTTTTGCTGATCTTCCTGCAGAACAATTTATTGAAGATTGGCTTGTGCGCAAATTAAATGTGAAGTTTCTCAGCATTGGCGATGATTTCAAATTTGGTGCGAAACGTTTAGGCAATTTTGCGATGTTGCAACAAGCCGGAAAGCAGTTTGGTTTTGAAGTTGAAGACAGCCGAACCTTCTGTTTAGACGAGTTACGTATCAGTAGCACGGCTATCCGTGAAGCTCTGGCTAAAGATGATTTACAGCATGCGCAAAATTTACTCGGTAAACCTTATCGTATTTTTGGTCGAGTGATCCACGGCAATAAATTAGGCCGCACCATTGGTTTTCCTACCGCGAATGTTCGCTTACATCGTCAAGTGAATCCTGTAAAAGGGGTTTATGCGGTGAAAGTGCGGTTAAAATCGGGTGAGATTTTTGACGGCGTCGCCAACATGGGAAAACGCCCAACCATTAACGGTACGATACAATTATTAGAAGTCCATTTATTTGATTTTTCTCAGAATATTTATGGACAAATGGTAGAGGTGGAATTCTGCCATAAGATTCGGGATGAGATAAAGTTTCCGTCTTTTGAGGCGTTGAAGGCTCAAATTGAACAAGATGTAAAAACAGCAAAAGCATTTTTTGCAAAATAGAATTATATTGAAATATAAAATTGGAAAATAACATGACAGTTGATTACAAAAACACGTTAAATTTACCTGAAACAGGTTTCCCTATGCGTGGCGATTTAGCCAAACGCGAACCTGTAATGTTAAAAAATTGGTATGACAAACAGTTGTATCAAAAAATCCGCCAAGCGACGAAAGGTAAAAAATCCTTTATTTTGCATGATGGCCCTCCGTATGCGAACGGCAACATTCATATCGGTCACGCCGTTAATAAAATTCTGAAAGATATTATTGTTAAATCCAAAACTGCATTAGGTTTTGATTCGCCTTATATCCCGGGTTGGGACTGTCACGGTTTGCCAATTGAATTAAAAGTAGAAGGTTTGGTGGGTAAACCAAACGAGAAAGTGACCGCCGCTGAATTCCGCCAAAAATGCCGTGAATACGCTGCAGAACAAGTAGAAGGTCAGAAAAAAGATTTTATCCGTTTAGGCGTGTTAGGCGATTGGGATAACCCTTATTTAACGATGAACTTCAACACCGAAGCAAACATCATCCGTACACTTGGTAAAGTGATTGCGAATGGTCACTTATACAAAGGTTCAAAACCAGTGCACTGGTGTTTGGATTGTGGCTCTTCTTTAGCAGAAGCAGAAGTGGAATACGAAGACAAAGTTTCTCCGTCTATCTACGTGCGTTTCCCTGCTGTAAGTGCGGTTGAAATTGAAGAGAAATTTAACGCAGTAGGCAAAGGCCATGGCAAATTATCAGCAGTGATTTGGACTACCACACCTTGGACTATGCCGTCTAACCGTGCGATTGCAGTAAATGCAGACTTAGAATACAACTTAGTACAACTTGGCGATGAGCGTGTGATTTTAGCTGCTGAATTAGTTGAATCCGTAGCGAAAGCCGTGGGCGTAGAACAAGTTGAAGTTTTAGGTTCAGTAAAAGGTCAGGCGCTTGAGTTAGTACGCTTTAACCATCCGTTCTATGATTTCACTGTACCAGTGATTTTAGGTGATCACGTGACCACTGATGGCGGTACAGGTTTAGTACACACTGCACCGGATCATGGTTTGGACGACTTTATTGTAGGACAAAAATATAATTTACCAATGGCGGGTCTTGTATCGAATGACGGTAAATTTATTTCAACGACTGAATTCTTTGCAGGCAAAGGCGTATTTGAAGCCAATCCATTGGTTGTTGAAAAATTGCAAGAAGTGGGCAACTTATTAAAAGTTGAGAAAATCAAACACAGTTACCCACACTGCTGGCGTCACAAAACCCCGATTATTTTCCGCGCGACTCCGCAATGGTTTATCGGCATGGAAACACAGGGTCTACGCCAACAAGCATTAGGCGAAATCAAACAAGTTCGTTGGATTCCAGATTGGGGTCAAGCACGTATCGAGAAAATGGTTGAAAACCGCCCTGACTGGTGTATTTCCCGTCAACGTACTTGGGGTGTGCCGATGACCTTATTCGTGCACAAAGAAACCGAAGAACTTCATCCGCGTACTTTAGAGTTACTTGAAGAAGTGGCGAAACGTGTAGAGAAAGCTGGTATTCAAGCATGGTGGGATTTAGACGAAAAAGAATTATTAGGTGCGGACGCAGAAACCTATCGCAAAGTGCCTGATACCCTTGACGTATGGTTTGACTCAGGATCAACTTATTCTTCTGTTGTGGCGAATCGTTCGGAATTTAACGGCCAAGATATCGACATGTATTTAGAAGGTTCTGACCAACATCGTGGTTGGTTTATGTCTTCTTTAATGCTTTCTACAGCAACAGATAGCAAAGCACCATACAAACAAGTATTAACCCATGGTTTCACGGTGGATGGTCAAGGCCGTAAGATGTCAAAATCTATCGGTAACATCGTGACACCACAAGAAGTCATGGATAAATTCGGTGGCGACATTTTACGTTTATGGGTTGCATCTACCGACTATACCGGTGAAATGACCGTTTCTGATGAAATTTTAAAACGTGCCGCGGACAGCTATCGTCGTATTCGTAACACTGCGCGTTTCTTACTAGCTAACTTGAATGGTTTTGACCCGCAACGTGATGCCGTTAAACCGGAAGAAATGATTAGCTTAGATCGTTGGGCGGTAGCTTGTGCCTTAGATGCACAAAAAGAAATTAAAGACGCGTACGATAACTATCAATTCCACACAGTAGTACAACGTTTAATGCGTTTCTGTTCTGTGGAAATGGGTTCGTTCTACCTTGATATTATCAAAGACCGTCAATATACCACCAAAGCAGACAGTCTTGCGCGTCGTAGCTGCCAAACCGCGTTATGGCACATCGCGGAAGCTTTAGTACGTTGGATGGCACCAATCCTGTCATTTACGGCAGATGAAATTTGGGGTTACTTACCACAAACCGCGACTGCACGTGCAGAATTCGTCTTCACTGAAGAATTCTACGAAGGCTTATTTGGCTTAGGCGAGAATGAAAAATTAGATGATGCTTACTGGCAACAACTGATTAAAGTTCGTTCTGAAGTGAACCGTGTATTAGAAATCGCCCGTAACGACAAAGTGATCGGTGGTGGTTTAGAAGCAGAAGTAACAGTTTATGCTAACGATGAATATCGAGCATTGTTAGAACAATTAGGCAATGAATTACGTTTCGTGTTAATTACCTCAAAAGCGGAAGTGAAACCATTAGCTGACAAACCTGCAAATGTAGCTACGGGAGAGTTAGAGGGAATTGCTGTAAGCGTTGCACGTTCTAACGGTGAAAAATGTCCACGTTGCTGGCATTATTCTGACAAAATCGGCGTGAATCCTGAACATCCGACACTTTGTCCACGTTGTGTGGAAAACGTAGCGGGTAACGGCGAAGTACGTCAGTTCGCGTAAGCTTAACACCATAAACACCATAAAGAAAAAGAGCGGTCAAAATTGACCGCTCTTTTTTTATGCTGAAATGCACAGAAATAAAAAAGGCTGACATGAATCAGCCTTAAAGATTTTATTGGTTAAAAGTATTACACACAGAAGGATTAGCGCTTTGTAAGCCTTTTCTAAACCATTCTAGACGCTGTGCAGATGTGCCGTGAGTGAAGCTATCAGGCACCACATAACCTTGGCTGCGTTTTTGTAAACGGTCATCGCCCACAGCTTCTGCTGCATTAAATGCTTTTTCTTCATCACCGCGTTCAAATAAACCACTTTTTACCGCTTGGCTCGCCCAAACACCGGCGAAGCAGTCAGCTTGAAGTTCTAATTGAACAGAAAGTTGATTTGCAGTTTTACGATCGCTGCTTTGTTGTGCGCGATTCACTTGCGGCAGAATGCCGAGCATATTTTGTACGTGGTGACCAACTTCGTGTGCAATCACATAAGCAAAGGCTGAATCACCTGCTGCACCCAGTTTATTTTTCATTTCGTTATAGAATGATAAATCAAGGTAAACTTTGCGATCGCTCGGGCAGTAGAATGGACCCATTGCAGATTGACCCGTACCACAAGCGGTCGGCGTTACACCATTGTAAAGCACCATGGTTGGCTCGCTATAGGTTTTACCCATTTGTCTGAAATATTGTCCCCAAACGGTTTCAGTATCTGCTAATACAACTTTAGAAAGACTCGCAAGCTGCTGTTCTTCTTGGGTTTCTAATTGTTGAGAGCTTTGTCCTGAAAAATCAGGCGTACCCACTAAGCCTGAAAGATCCACACCATAATAAGCGCCGACTAAAAGAATGATAATACCGAGTACACTGGCGCCTTTTCCGCCACCGAAGTTACCGCCGCCAGAGCCACGTCTATCTTCAATATTTGAGCTTTCTCTACGACCTTCCCAACGCATAATTTGTCCTTTTTGTGTGAGTAAATTAAAAATCGGCGTATTCTATCAAAGTGCGGTCAATTTTAGATCAGTTTTCTTGAAATATTTACATAGCTTTACACTCTGATTTATAGACTTCTTAAGGGAATTTCAGTATCGTAATACTCCCTTAAACAAACATACAAAAGGAACTTTAAAATGGGTTTATTTGATTTTGTCAGTGACATTGGTAAGAAAGTTTTCTCTAAAGAAGAAGATGCATCTAAAGCAGTGACTCAACACATCGCTGAAGATAATCCAGGTGTGGAAAACTTATCTGTTACTGTTGAAAATGGTGTAGCAAATATCCAAGGTGTGGCGGCAAACGCGGCGGCATTAGAAAAAGCAGTATTAATGGCGGGTAACATTCAAGGCATCCATTCAGTAACCAGCGATGCAAGCATCAATGGCGGTGAAACCTTAGGCAGTGATGAAACATTCTATGTAATCCAAAAAGGTGACACCTTGTGGAAAATCGCTGAGAAAGCTTATGGAAATGGCGCGAAATACACCTCTATCGTTGAAGCAAATAAAGAAGTGATTAAAGACGCGGATAAGATTTTCCCAGGTCAAAAAATTCGTTTACCGAAAGGTTTATAATTCGATAAAAAGTGCGGTTATTTTTGACCGCACTTTTTTCTTTATCTAAAATTGTTGATAAATTGTGCAATTTTAGCTGGTTTTCCAGTGAATTTTCCGGTTTCTATCGACTGTTTGATTTTCTTTCGCTATAATTTGGCGGTTTTTTACTTTTACAAACAATAACGTGTTCGGTGTGGTTTTTACCGAGTGCAACATTAATTGAGGTTACAAATGTCATTAAATATTGAAACAACTCAAGGTTTAGAGCGTCGTGTGACGATCACCGTTCCAGCTGAAGCTGTAGAAAAAGCAACTCGTGAAGAATTCAAACGTGCAGCAAAAAATGTACGTGTTGATGGTTTCCGTAAAGGTCACGTGCCAGCTCACATCATTGAACAACGTTTTGGCGCATCAATCCGTCAAGATGTATTAAACGATTTATTACCACGTCATTTCTTTGACGCAGTAATCGCTGAGAAAATCAATATCGCAGGTCGTCCAACTTTCGCTATCGAAACGTTCGAACCAGGTAAAGATTTATCATTCACTGCAACTTTCGAAGTGTACCCAGAAGTTGAATTAAAAGGCTTAGAAAACATCAAAGTTGAGAAACCAACTGTTGAAATCACTGAAGCTGATATCGATAAAATGATCGATGTATTACGTAAACAACAAGCAACTTGGGTTGAAAGCAAAACAGCAGCTAAAGCAGATTCTCGCGTAACCATCGACTTCGTTGGTTCAGTAGATGGCGAAGAATTCGAAGGCGGTAAAGCGACTGATTTCGTTCTATTCATGGGCCAAGGTCGTATGATTCCTGGTTTCGAAGAAGGTATCGTAGGCCACAAAGCAGGCGAACAATTCGATATCAATGTGACTTTCCCAGCGGAATACCATTCTGAAAACTTAAAAGGTAAAGATGCAAAATTTGCGATTACCTTGAAAAAAGTAGAAGAAATGGAATTACCAGAATTAACAGATGAATTCGTTGCTAAATTTGGTCCAAACACCAAAACTGTGGCAGATTTACGTGCAGAAATCCGTAAAAACATGGAACGTGAATTGAAAAACGCATTAGTTTCACGTGTTAAACAACAAGTAATCAACGGTTTAATCGAACAAAACTCAATTGATGTTCCAGCTTCTGCAGTAGAAGAAGAAATCAATGTATTACGTAACCAAGCTGCACAACGTTTCGGTGGTAATGCACAACAAGCTGCACAATTACCACGTGAATTATTTGAAGCGGATGCAAAACGTCGTGTTCAAGTCGGTTTATTATTCTCTGAAGTGATCAAATCAAACGAATTGAAAGCGGATGAAGAACGTGCGAAAGCAATGATTGCGGATATCGCTTCTGCTTACGAACAACCAGCTGAAGTAGTTGAATATTACAGCAAAAATGAAGAGTTAATGAACAACATTCGCAACGTAGTATTAGAAGAACAAGCCGTTGATGCCGTTCTTGCTAAAGCTCAAGTGACTGAAAAAGCGTCTTCATTTGATGAGATCATGAATCCACAAGCATAATAATTGATAGAACGTGAATTAAATTCACAAGCATATCATCGAAAAGTGCGGTTGTTTTTTTCAATGAAAAGCGACCGCATTTTTGTTTTTACTGATTTTCGGGTAGAATATTGCCCGATTTTTTAGCACATATTTAGGGGCAAAAATGAGTGTAATTCCTATGGTTGTCGAACAAACCTCTCGTGGTGAACGTTCGTATGACATTTATTCCCGCCTATTAAAAGAGCGCGTGATCTTCTTGAGTGGTGAAGTAGAAGATCGTATGGCAAACTTGATCGTGGCACAGCTACTTTTCTTAGAATCAGAAGATCCGAAAAAAGACATCAATATTTATATTAACTCACCGGGCGGTTCAGTGACTGCGGGTATGGCAATTTACGATACCATGCAATTTATTAAACCGGATGTGCGTACCCTTTGCATTGGTCAAGCTTGCTCAATGGGCGCATTCTTACTTGCGGGTGGTGCAGCAGGAAAACGTGCGGCATTACCGAATGCACGTGTGATGATTCACCAACCGTTAGGTGGTTTCCGTGGACAAGCATCAGATATTCAGATCCACGCACAAGAAATTTTAAAAATTAAACAAACCTTAAACGAGCGTCTTGCTTTCCATACAGGTCAAAGCATCGAACGTATCGAAAAAGACACCGATCGTGACAACTTTATGTCGGCAGAAGAAGCAAAAGCTTACGGCTTAGTGGACGATGTGTTGATTAAACGTTAAGGATTTAACATGACAACAAATGATAACGATCTTCACTGTTCTTTCTGCGGAAGAGAAAAAAGTGAAGTAGGTAAATTAATTGCGGGTACAGATGGTTATATTTGTAACGAGTGTATCGAGCTTTGCCACAGTATGTTAGAAGACAGTGGTGAAATCGAAACACCTAGCGAACTGGCAGTTGAAGAAAAATTACCAACCCCACACGAAATTCGTGCTCACTTAGATGATTATGTGATTGGGCAAGATTATGCGAAAAAGGTCTTGTCAGTGGCGGTTTACAATCACTATAAACGCTTACGCACGAACCACCAAAGCAATGATGTGGAATTAGGTAAAAGTAACATCTTGTTAATTGGTCCAACAGGTAGCGGTAAAACCTTATTAGCACAAACCTTGGCGCGTCGTTTAAATGTGCCTTTTGCTATGGCTGATGCGACGACGTTAACTGAAGCGGGTTATGTGGGCGAAGACGTGGAAAATGTTCTGCAAAAATTATTGCAAAACTGCGATTACGATACAGAAAAAGCAGAGCAGGGCATTATCTATATTGATGAAATTGATAAAATTAGCCGTAAATCAGAAGGCGCATCTATTACTCGAGATGTGTCTGGTGAAGGTGTGCAACAAGCCTTGTTGAAATTAATTGAAGGCACTATTGCGTCTGTACCGCCACAAGGTGGACGTAAACATCCTCAACAAGAAATGTTGAAAGTGGACACCTCAAAAATCCTCTTTATTTGTGGTGGGGCATTTGCCGGCTTAGATAAAATTATCGGTAAGCGTACACAAACTGATACTGGAATTGGTTTTGATGCGAAAGTAGAGAAGGAAGAAGAGAAAGAAAATCTTTCTGAATTATTCCGTCAAGTTGAGCCAGATGATTTAATGAAATTTGGTTTGATTCCAGAATTTATTGGTCGTCTTCCAATGATTGCGCCATTAAGCGAATTAGATGAAGAAGCGTTGATTCAGATCCTTACTCAACCGAAAAATGCACTGACCAAACAATATCAAGCATTATTTGGCTTAGAAGATGTAGAGCTTGAATTTACACCAGAAGCATTGAAAGCGATGGCGAAAAAAGCTCTTGAACGTAAAACCGGTGCGCGTGGTTTACGCTCAATTGTTGAGGCTGTATTGTTAGATACGATGTATGATTTACCTTCAATCGAAAACTTGAAAAAAGTGATTGTGGATGAAGAAACGATCGTTGACAACAAACCACCAAAACTCGAATATAAAAATTAACAGAAAGTGCGGTTGTTTTTTCTGACATTTTTCATAGGCAATTCCGAAAGAAAATGCTACAATCGCACGTTCTGAAATTAATCTAAAAATTATTTATCCCTTATTTTATACGGATTCAATTATGGCAACTGAAATTGTTGAGAAAAAGAAACACGACCAAGAACAAGTCGTAGAAGGAAAATCAAAAGGCTTAAACACGCTTCTTTGGATTCTTTCTGTGGCATTTTTTACCGCAGCAGCAATTGGTAACGTTTATTTTAAAGAAGTCTTTTCTTTACCTGTGCGTGTAGTTGGCGTAGTTGTCGCCTTATTAATTGCCTTTGGTTTCGCTGCAATTACTAACCAAGGTACAAAAGCTCGTACATTCTTTAGCGAAGCAAAAGTTGAAGGTCGTAAAGTGGTATGGCCAACTCGTGCAGAAACACGTCAAACAACTTTAATCGTTATTGCGGTAACGGTGCTTACTTCTTTATTCTTCTGGGCAATTGATTCAATTATCATTGCATTGATTAACTTCTTAACTGATTTGAGATTCTAAAATGAGCGAAACTGAAAACGTATCCAAAAAACGTTGGTATGTATTGCAAGCATTCTCAGGCTTTGAGAGTCGTGTTGCAATCACATTGCGTGAATATATCAAACAACAACAAATGGAAGATCAGTTTGGCGAAGTGTTAGTGCCGACTGAAGAAGTCGTTGAAAACGTAGCAGGTAAACGTCGTAAAAGCGAACGTAAATTCTTCCCTGGCTATGTATTAGTTGAAATGGCAATGAACGATGACACATGGCACTTAGTGAAAAGCGTACCACGTGTAATGGGCTTTATCGGTGGTACACCAGATAAACCAGCACCAATTTCTAAACGTGAAGCGGATTTAATTTTAAATCGTTTAGAGCAAAGTGCTGAAAAACCACGTCATCGTAAAGAATATCAACCAGGTGAAGAGGTGCGTGTGACAGAAGGTCCATTCGCAGACTTTAATGGTACGGTTGAAGAAGTAGATTACGAAAAAGGCCGCTTAAAAGTGTCTGTATCTATCTTCGGTCGTGCAACACCAGTTGAGCTTGAATTTGGTCAAGTGGAAAAAACACGTTAATTTCCTTTTTCCAAAACAAGAGATTTAATGACCGCACTTAAACAATAAAGTGCGGTTGTTTTTCGAGTAGTTTTTCTACTTGAAATTTCGAGGCTGATTAATTAAAATACAGCCTTTCATTAACAGGGGAGCCGATTTCGGCGTTATCACCCATTTAGAGGAAACTAAAAAATGGCAAAAAAAGTCCAAGCATACGTTAAGTTGCAAGTTGCAGCTGGTATGGCAAACCCATCACCACCAGTTGGTCCTGCATTAGGTCAACAAGGTGTGAACATTATGGAATTCTGTAAAGCATTCAACGCTCGTACTGAGAGCATTGAAAAAGGTTTACCAATTCCAGTTGTTATCACTGTATATGCAGACCGTTCATTCACTTTCATTACTAAAACTCCACCAGCAGCAGTATTATTGAAAAAAGCTGCGGGTATCAAATCTGGTTCTGGTAAACCGAACAAAGATAAAGTGGGTAAAGTAACTTTAGATCAAGTTCGTCAAATCGCAGAAACTAAAGCAGCAGATATGACTGGCGCGACTATCGAAACTAAAATGAAATCAATTGCTGGTACTGCTCGCTCAATGGGCTTAGTGGTGGAGGAATAATACGATGGCTAAATTGACTAAAAAAATGAAAGCAATCAAAGCTGGCGTAGATTCTACTAAAGCATACGAAATCAACGAAGCAATCGCGTTATTAAAACAATTCGCAACCGCTAAATTCGTTGAAAGTGTTGACGTTGCAGTAAACTTAGGTATCGATCCTCGTAAATCAGACCAAAACGTTCGTGGTGCAACAGTATTACCACACGGTACTGGTCGTGAAGTACGCGTAGCTGTGTTCACCCAAGGTGCTAACGCAGATGCAGCTAAAGAAGCTGGTGCTGATTTAGTAGGTATGGAAGATTTAGCAGAGCAAATCAAAAAAGGCGAAATGAACTTTGACGTTGTTATCGCTTCTCCTGATGCAATGCGTGTTGTTGGTCAATTAGGTCAAGTATTAGGCCCACGTGGTTTAATGCCAAACCCTAAAGTTGGTACCGTAACACCAAACGTTGCTGAAGCAGTTAAAAATGCTAAATCTGGTCAGATCCGTTATCGTAACGATAAAAACGGTATCATCCACACAACAATTGGTAAAGCAAACTTCTCTGAAGTTCAATTAAAAGAAAACCTTCAAGCATTATTGGCTGCTTTAAACAAAGCAAAACCAACTACTGCAAAAGGTATCTTTATCAAGAAAGTAAGCATCTCTACAACTATGGGTGCTGGTGTGGCTGTTGATCAAGCTTCACTATAATTAAGCGTTAAAACTTAATTCAAATTAACCGCACTTTGGGTAACTAAAGTGCGGTTATTTTTTACATGCTTTTCAATAAAGTGAAATATTGAGAATATAAAAAGAACGGTCAAATTCAAAATACAATGGAATTTGACCGCTCTTTCTTATGAGAGGTTATTTCGCTAAAGCGAAAATTGCTTCAATAGCTTCTTTGGTGTAAATCTTATCCATTTTCGCCTTAATCGCAGTTTGAACCGCATTATCGATAATTTCAGCTAAGGTTTTATCATCAATGCCAAGTTGTTCAAGGTTGGTTGGTGTGCCGATTTTATCAAACCAGGCTTTTAAGGCTTGAATACCCTCTTCAGCCTTATCTAAGCCAAATATTTCTTTAGCAAAGCGTTTGAATTGAGCAGGTCTTTGAGATTGGTACCATTGCATCCACGCAGGCATAATCACAGAAAGCCCAGCTCCATGTGGCACATCTGAAATCGCACTCATGGAATGCTCAATCATATGATTTGGGAAACCGTAAGGTGAGATACCTAAATGCGTTAAACCATTTAACGCAAGTGTAGCCGCCCAGGCAAATTCACCACGTGCATTGAGATCTTGTGGATCATTGAGCAGGATTTCAGTCGTACGGATAACGGTTTTAATATTGCTTTCTACTAAGAAATCAATAATTTCAGGGCGATATTCCGCCGTGAAATAGGCTTCAATCGAATGAGCAATAATATCTGCAGCAGAATACACTAAATAATCACGGCTGACAGTTGCTTGTAATTTCGGATTAATGACTGATACTTTTGGGAATAAATGATTGCTATGAATCGAATATTTTTGTTGCGTTTCTTCATTGGTAATGACTGAGCCCCAGTTCATTTCACTGCCTGTTGCTGCAAGGGTGATTACATCAAAAATCATCAATGCTTTTTGCACCGGTGTGCCTTTAAAGAAGTCCCAAGTATCACCGTCATAGCACGCACCTGCTGCGATCGCTTTCGCACTATCAAGGCAAGAGCCGCCACCAATACTCAACACACTATCTGCACCAAAGGCTTTTGCCATTGCAACGGCTTCACGGACTTTACTGATTGTTGGGTTACTTTTTACCCCGCCACATTCAATGTATTCAATGCCATGCTCACGCAAGCTTTTCGCCACATCTTCAAATAAGCCTGATTGTTTGACACGCTCACTACCATAGATAATTAAGGCCTTTTTTGCACCGTATTCGTGCATATATTTCCCCATCTCTTTTTCTTTATCGAGTCCAAATTCAATGCGAGTTGGGTTTTGAAAACTAAATGGATACATATTTATCTCCTTATTATCTATTAAGTGCGGTCAGTTTTTGTGTTGTTTTTATTCCACAAAGTAATGCGGAATGAAGTGGCTATCATTGCCGGTAACTGGGGTAAAATCTTCTCTTAATCCGATGCCACAAGCCACATCACCTACTACCCAAGAACCAATCATTGGATACATACCATCAAAATTTGGCAGTTCAAATTTTTGTTGATAGATGTAGCCTGCTTGATCGTAAAAGGCAGAATGTTCGCTACCTTTGGCGGCAAATTCTAGACCATTACGTTTTTCATAGTAAGAAACATTGGCGCCCTCACGGCCTAAGGTTGGTTTTTTCACCCATATCGATTGGCGATCGGTAATATCATGTTTACTAAAGTAAGCGGGTAGTAATAAAGGGTGGTTTGGATGTTTTTGCCACAATTTCGCTAATAGCACTTTATTGCTTAATAGTAATTTCCACGCCGGTTCAATAAAAGTGGTGGATGAATTAAGCATGTGTGGCGCATATTCTGTCGTGGTCATCCATTCAAGCGGATAGAGCTTAAATAAACAATCAATAGGTTGATTATTCAGATCGAGGAATTGCTGACTGTCTTTATCGTAGCCCACATCTTCAATAGCGAGCTGATGAATATGCCAACCTGCGTTGTAAGCCACATCCGCCAAGTAATCAATATTGCCCCAATCTTCACGGCCTGCTTCTTGCATGGCACTAAAATGGAAATCTTTTAATCCTGTTTGCTGTTGAATAAACTGAAAGCGATTAAGCAATTCTTCGTGAATCCAATTAAATTGGTCACGATGCGCTAAGCCTTCAATTTGCTCTAACCATTGCCATTGCACCACAGCAGCTTCAAGCAGGGAAGTAGGCGTATCGGCATTGTATTCAAACATTTTGAGGTTTTCACCGTCATAACCAAAATCAAAACGGCCATATAAGTGCGGTACATTTTTAGCCCATGTTTGTTCAATCAGATTTTTCTGCAAATCGGTGAAACGATAATAGGCATAATCACCTTGTTTCACTTCGTTGGCAACAAAATCCATACACATTGCGTGCAATTCGTTGGTCGCATCTTCAATACGATCGATTTCCGCTAGGGTAAATTCATAAGCCACATTATCAGACCAATAATGCGAGCCGTCAGAGGAAGGCAGATTATAGTAATCAAAGCCCACATCTAATAATTGTTGCACCATATTGGGGCGAGTGGGAAAGCCCGTGATTCGTTTCATATTTAACCGCCTGAGCTACGACTGCTGCTTGAGTTAGAACTTTTAAAGCCACCGCGTGAAACTGGTTTGCTGTAAGTGCTGCCTGCATTGCCTTTAACTAATACAGGCTTACCGACAGAACGATTAGTTTGTGGTTGGATAACTTGACCCGTTGGTGTTGAAACGGCGCGATTGCTTGGATTGTAGCTAGGCCCTAAAAATGAGCCCATCGTACGTGCGATCATATAACCCATTGCAGCACCAGCAATCGCACTGCCCATACTACCGTGTCCTTCTCCTGTTGCAGAACTCGTGTGGCTTGTTCCCTCTGCGCTGCTTGAATCACCAGAGTGAGTTGCTCCATCAGGATTTAAGGTTTGTTTAACGGTCTGATTGTCTTCTGACCATTCACTATTATTGCTTGGACGTGTATTTAAATTGCCCGAGAGAGAGGAGCCAGAGCCAGCATGTGCTGTGGTGGTGCTGTTATTTTCATTAGATTGGTCAGCTTCGCATAATTCGATTTTTTGCCAATCGGCTAAACAATCCTCAAGGCTATTATAAACATCTCGTTGAACTTGCTCTTCTGAGCAGCCGCCCAATAAAGCCACAATGGAAAGGCTGACGAGAACTTGATTTTTCTTTTTCATCATAGGGTTAAAGTGTTAATAATTCAGTTAAATGATTGATTTCTAATGTAGGCAAAACACTTGCTTCAGTAAATGAATTGAGATCTTTGCCTGATAAATTAATCCATACAGCTTGGCAGCTGGCTTGAATGGCGCCTTGAACATCCGTGGTTAAGTTATCACCAATATGTAAAATTTCACTCGGTTTTACGCCAAAATAATGGGCGGTTTGGTGGAACAAATCTTGGTGAGGTTTCGCTCTGCCTTGTTCTCCACCACGTAAACTCAGTTGAAAATGTTCAAATCCAATACGTGTTGCAATCACATTACCATTGGTAATCACGCTAAGCGGGTAGCGATCTTTCAGTTGATTCAGCACTTCAATACTTTCAGTGGGGACATCAATTTTATGTCGCCATTCAATAAACTCTTCCATGGCAATCGCTAAAGTGCGGTCAATTTCACCCGTACTTTTACCATTATGCGTCAGTAAGTTGCGTAACGTTTCGACGCGCCAGGCAATCACATCTTCAGCAATCAAGGGATCTTTCTCCGCCAGTTGCCATTTCCATTCTCGCCAATATTCTGAGGTAAGCTCGCTCAGTTGTGCGTGTTCTTGCACACATTGAAGAAAGCGTTCTTCGGCTAAACGAATTACATCACTGTTATCGTAAAGGGTATCATCAAGATCAAAACTCATAACCTTGAAAGGCTGAAGACCGCGGTAAAATCGCATAGTTAATCCTATTTAATGGTATTCACACCAAGCCATGCGGTCGCACGTTCATTGGTGATTTCTTCGTGTGTCCACATGCTCATTAAGTCAGGCTGAGGATGCTTGTTGGTGTTATAGCCGATCAAATGAGCAAAATCAAATACGGCATGCGGATAGCCGTTAATAAGCAATAAGGCTAAATAACCGCTTTCATCCCAGCAGATTTCTAATTTACGGGCTTCATGATGATTGCGAGTGTTATCGACGTTATAAACATGTAAGCAATCGACAACAGGCTGTGCATTTTGACGCATATCTAATGCATAAAAATAGCCCGTTTCACCATCATCTTCAAACATTACCGCCAGATGCTCATGCACAGTCGAGTGTGTGCCGACTTGCTTTGGTTGACCGAGAAAGAGTTGATCTTCGAGGGTTAAATGTAACATGGTATTTCCTAATCAAATTGTGTAGTCCAGTGACTACTATGGTGTGCCTGAAAGCAAAGTTCAACCTGTGCGGGCGTATTTTTTTCTTCATTCATTGGTGGCAGTTCATCCAGCGTAAAATAGGCAGATTGCACAGTTTCACTATTTGGTTGAAATTCGCCACTTAATGATTCGCACATGACGAAGGTTTTGAGTACAGGATGCGCAAAAGGCGGAAAATTTCGTTTATGTTGTTCGTGAATAGCAATAATGAAAGTCGGTTTAACATTAAGCCCCGCTTCTTCGCGTACTTCTTTAATCGTATTACTATGAATAGTTTCTAGCACATCTATCCAGCCGCCAGGCAGTGACCAAAGACCATCATTTTCTTGTACTAATAAAATTTTATCATCTTTAAAAATAGCTGCACGCGAGTCGATTTTAGGGGTTTGATAACCTGCCCCATTGCAGAAAAATGATTTGACGGTTTCTTTGGGTATTGCTGTTTTATAAGCGAGCATTTCAGCAGACAAATCCCGCAAGCGTTCATAGCGTTCAATATCATAGATATTTTTGCAATAAGTTAGCCCGTTTTGTGCAATGCTTTGGATTTCGATAGCCCAAGATAGCCAAGGTTCAGTAAGAAGTGAATCAGATTGTGTCTTCATAAAAACACCTTAAAAAAACACCGCACTTTTGTGCAAAGTGCGGTGAGATTTTACAGTAAATTCAGCGTGAATTACGCTTGACCTTTAACCGCTTTTAAACCTAAGAACGGAGCTGGTGTGCCAGCACGTTCTAATGCTTCTTCGATACGGATTAATTGGTTGTATTTCGCAATACGGTCAGAACGGCTCATAGAACCAGTTTTGATTTGACCTGCTGCTGTACCAACCGCTAAATCAGCGATAGTTGCATCTTCGGTTTCGCCTGAACGGTGAGAGATCACAGCGGTGTAACCTGCATCTTTAGCCATTTTGATTGCTGCTAAAGTTTCAGTTAAAGAACCGATTTGATTGAATTTGATTAAGATAGAGTTTGCGATACCTTTTTCGATACCTTCTTTTAAGATTTTGGTGTTAGTGACGAATAAGTCGTCGCCCACTAATTGAACGCGGTCACCTAACACTTTAGTTTGGTATGCGAAACCATCCCAGTCAGATTCATCTTGACCATCTTCGATAGACACGATTGGGTATTGTTTGGTTAATTCTTCAAGATAGTGTGTGAATTCTTGAGAAGTGAATGAACGGCCTTCGCCTTTCATTTCGTATTTGCCAGTTTCTTTGTTATAGAACTCAGAAGATGCACAGTCCATTGCTAAAGTCACGTCTTTACCTAATACATAACCTGCTTTTTCTACAGCTTCTTTGATACATGCTAAAGCGTCAGCGTTAGAGGCTAAGTTAGGTGCGAAACCACCTTCATCACCTACAGCCGTGCTCATGCCTTTAGATTTTAATACTTTCGCAAGGTTGTGGAATACTTCAGCACCGATACGAAGTGCTTCACGTAATGTTTTTGCACCAACTGGTTGAATCATGAATTCTTGGATATCAACGTTGTTATCTGCGTGCTCACCACCGTTGATGATGTTCATCATTGGTAATGGCATAGAGTAAACGCCTGGCGTGCCGTTAAGTTCTGCGATGTAAGCGTAAAGAGGTAAACCTTTAGACGCTGCAGCGGCTTTTGCGTTTGCTAAAGATACCGCTAAGATTGCGTTTGCACCGAAGTTAGATTTGTTTTCAGTACCGTCTAAATCGATCATGATTTGGTCGATTTCAGCTTGGTTAGACGCTTCTTTACCCACTAATGCATTTGCGATAGGACCGTTTACAGCCGCAACCGCTTTTAATACACCTTTACCTAAGAAACGAGATTTGTCGCCGTCACGTAATTCTAATGCTTCACGAGAACCAGTAGATGCACCTGATGGAGCAGCTGCTAAACCAACGAAACCACCTTCAAGATGAACTTCAGCTTCTACAGTTGGGTTACCACGAGAGTCGATGATTTCACGACCAATGACTTTAACGATTTTTGCCATTTTGTTTTCCTCTGTTTAAAGTTAATTAAAATTAGTTAGGCGAACCTAAAGTGGCAATATAATAAAGCAAATTTAGAAATTTGTCTTGGAAAAATGACCGCACTTTGATCTGTATCTTATTTTTCACTCAAGTGCGGTAAGTTTTTATCTCTTTTTCGCCAATTATTTCTTTTATTTCAGTGGAATTGCCTTCAAAAGTTGGTTAAAGTTGCACGAAATTTCGTATTATTTTACGGAGAATTATTTATTCTTAATTAGACTTTGTTGCATTGAAAAAGGAATCATTATGTCTCTTTCGACTTTTTTTCAGCAGATCAAAACACAAATAAAATCAGCAATATCCACCCATCCGATTGAAATCTTCATGATTGCTGCATTTGCTCTTGGGATTTGGTTTGTGGATATGAACTCCGAAAAAGATCATTTAGCTTATTGGCTATTTGAGCCAATGCTGTTTGCCTTTATTTATTTGTCTCGTCCTTGTGCCTGGTATCGTTTTTCGTGGATTGTGCCTCTCATTGCTATTTTCACCATTTGGCAAGTAAATGATAATGCTGATTTTTATGGCTATAGCCCTAAGTTTTGGGGCGCTCAATTTATTGTATTATTGATATTATGTGGCTTTCCATTTGTCAGAAACAATCAAGCCTTTACTTATCGTAATTTTACGACGCTATATTACATCACTTCATCCATTGCTGGCTGGGGGCTCGTCTCTGGTTTGGTAGCCGCAATTTTGGCTTCAATCAGTACATTATTTAACATTGATTTTAGTGAATGGTTTCAAAAGCATCTTTATTCCTCAATTACTGCATTTTGTCTTCCTTTATTCTTCTTGGTCTTTCAGCAGCGCCAAGAAAATACAGAGATGACGCTAAATCGTAGTTTTGATATTTTAGTGAATTTTATCTTAGTGCCCGCCTTGATGATTTTTACTGCACTACTTTATGCTTACGTTGGCAAAATTATCTTAGCAGGGGCTTTGCCAAAAGGTATGGTGTCGAATATTGCGTTGCCTTACTTAGTTGGAGGCTTAGGTGTTTACGCTTTACGTAGTATTAGTGTGAAAGCAAATTGGGAGAGTTTCTTTAAGTTTTTCCCATACCTTTCCATTGTGCCAATTGTATTGTTATGGTTGGCTATTGACCGTCGAATTAGTGCCTATGCTTGGACTGAGCAACGGATTTATTTAGTGGCTCTAGCCTCGGCGATTACGATTGCTTATACCATTTTAATCATTCCTAAAATTCGTCAATATCGTTTGATTTCTGTCGTTGTGATAGTAGCTATTTTTGCCATGACTTGGGTGGTGAAACCGAAAGAAATCGCTTATCAAAGCCAAACGGAACGTTTTGAGCATTTACTCACAAAGCTTAATTTATCTGATGGACAAGGGAAAATTCGTGATGATGTGGATTTTTTGAGTCGTTTAGAAAATATGCCAGAAAACGAACGCCAAGATTGGAATGAATTAGATGATGTATCTGATTATTTAGTCCACCGTTTAGACTTAGGACTTTATGATGGCTCTAATTATGAAGAGAAACGAAAAGCCTTTGTGCAAAAATATGGTGAAAAAGCGAATGAACTGATTTCATTGGATGTTTATGAGCATTCTTTCCGTATTAATGATAGCGAAATTATGGCTCAGCAAAATAGCCCGGTTAGAGAAGCGGAGTTTGAATGGACGTCAATTGATCTTACGCCGTATAAAAAATGGATCCATGTACCTGTATATCAATTCTATCGCGCGGATGAGAACAGTTCAAAAAAAGAAAAGAATGAGTCAAAAGAACAAGCAGAAGTTTGCTTTGTTGAAGAGCACGATAGATATTGTACTAATATGGATCAACACATTAAGAAAGTGTTTCAACAATATCACTTAGACTCAATGAAGAAACTGGCAGAATCAGATCTCAAACTCATCCGTAAAGACTTGCTAAAAATTGATGCACCAGGTTTTGCTATCTATTTAGGTTCACTTGAAATGCAATTTAGTCAAGAAAAGGGCTATCACTATAAGTCGCTAACCGTTGAAGCTATTTTTGATAAATAGGCTAGATGTGTAAAGTGCGGTGATGTTATTGCAAAAATTTGGCTAAAACTGACCGCACTTTGATATTAAATGAATAAAACTGCCCTAATTCTATTTAGATTGGGGGCGTCGAGTAATAGAACTCAAAGCGTTATTGAACGCGTTGATATAAAAGTTTTTTCAATAATTGGATGCGTTGGTCTAAAATGCTGAACATCGTATGTCGCTCTTCTCCAAATAATGAAATTTCACAAGTAGATTGAATCTTATCGTAAGCCAAAAATGCCATTTCAAACTCTTCTTTGCTGAGTTTAATGGATTTTTCGTGTAACGTTCGGCTTAGTAAGCTCACTTCTTTCGATGTTAAGTCAGGAAATAAATGACTTATCCATAGCTCCATAGAGTATTGAACAGACTCGCTAATTTTGTCATGTATTTTACTCGCTTGGCCTTGATGTATCCGATAAAACAACAAGGGTTCTGGTAAATTAGCAAATTTCCTTTGATGTAAGGCACATTGTACCCACATATGAAAATCGGGAGCTGTGGCTGTTTGGGCATAATTAATGGCGAGCTCTTTAATGCTCGAATGTCGCCACATTGTAGAGGGATTAATGATATTGTCGCGAGCTAAAGAAAAATATGCTTTTATATCTTTATCTAAAAGAGGAAGTGTACTCACTTTAGTCGTTTTATCAGTTTGCCCATCATTAAAGAACAGAGCATTACTTCCTAAAATATCAATTTCGGGATGCTCGTCTAAATATTGAACTTGTTTTTCAAAACGATGTGTCACACAAATATCATCAGCATCCATACGTGCAACATATTCAACATTCATATAGTTAAGCATATCCATGACAAATTGCATTACAGCAGGCTCACCTTGGTTTTGTGGTAAATGGTAAACACGTAAGCGAGCATCTTTTGCTGCATAAGTTTCGAGAATCTTGCCTGTGTTATCTGTAGATGCATCATTAACCGCAAGAATACAAAAATCACTAAATGTCTGATTCAATAATGACTCTAAACATTCAGTGAGAAAATTTTCTGCATTGTATGCAGGTAACATTACTGCAAGTTTCATTTTTGGCTATCCATTATTAAATGAGTGAATAAGGCTCAGATGATATTATTCCTTATTAATACAAAATGCGGTCAAAAATACAAGAATTTTTGACCGCACTTGTTTATGGAATCATCAGTAAATTATTTTTCAGTTTTTAACTGATTTTCTCTAGCTGCTTTGATAAAGCCTTCAAATAATGGGTGGCCATCACGCGGCGTTGACGTAAATTCTGGGTGAAATTGACATGCCACAAACCATGGGTGGTTTGGTACTTCGATGATTTCCACTAATTTACGATCCGCTGATAAACCAGTTACTTTAAGGCCCGCTTTTTCAATTTGTGGAAGCAGGTTATTGTTCACTTCATAGCGGTGACGATGACGTTCTTCGATTGTTTCTTTGCCATACAATGCACGCGCTTTTGAGCCTTCAATTAAATGGCATTGCTGTGCCCCTAAACGCATCGTGCCACCGAGATCTGAATTGTCGTCACGGGTTTCAATGTGGCCTTCCGCATCTTGCCATTCTGTAATCAAACCAACAACAGGTTGCTCACAGTTACGATCAAATTCAGATGAGTTGGCTTTTTCAAGACCAGCGACATTACGAGCGTATTCGATTAACGCAATTTGCATCCCTAAACAAATACCGAGGTAAGGAACATTGTTTTCACGTGCATATTTTGCAGTCAAGATTTTGCCTTCTACACCGCGATAGCCAAAGCCGCCTGGTACTAAAATACCATCGACACCTTTTAATACGTCAGTACCTTTGGTTTCAACATCTTGAGAATCAATGTATTTGATATGCACGCTTAAACGGTTTTTTAAGCCAGCGTGTTTTAAGGCTTCATTCACTGATTTATACGCATCCGGTAATTCAGTATATTTACCTACCATACCAATAGTCACATCGCCCACTGGGTTCGCTTCTTGATAAAGCACTTGTTCCCATTCAGAAAGATCGGCTTCAGGACAGTCTAAGTGGAAACGTTGACAGATGAATTCATCTAAACCTTGTGATTTTAATAGCGCAGGAATTTGGTAGATTGAATTCACATCTTTTAATGAGATGACCGCACGTTCTGGTACGTTACAGAATAAGGCGATTTTTGCACGCTCGTTTGGTGGGATCATACGATCAGAACGACAAATAAGCACATCCGGCTGAATACCAATCGAAAGTAATTCTTTCACAGAATGTTGAGTTGGTTTAGTTTTTACTTCACCTGCAGTTGGAATATATGGCACTAACGTTAAGTGCATAAAAATAGTATGCTCACGGCCTACTTGTACGGCAAGTTGACGGAGTGCTTCTAAGAATGGAAGCGATTCAATATCACCCACTGTTCCGCCCACTTCCACGATAACCACATCATGGCCTTGCGCACCGGCAATCACGCGATCTTTGATTTCATTGGTGATGTGTGGAATAACTTGAATTGTCGCACCTAAATAATCACCACGACGCTCTTTGCGTAATACTTCAGAATAAATTTTACCAGTGGTGAAGTTATTGCGTTTTGTCATTTTGGTACGAATAAAACGCTCGTAGTGACCTAAGTCTAAATCGGTTTCTGCCCCGTCTTGTGTCACGAACACTTCGCCGTGTTGGGTTGGGCTCATTGTACCCGGATCCACGTTGATGTAAGGGTCTAATTTCATAATAGTCACGTTTAAGCCACGTGCTTCTAAAATTGCTGCCAATGATGCTGCAGCAATACCTTTACCTAACGATGAAACCACACCGCCTGTGACGAAAATATAATTTGTAGCCATAGTGAGAGACCTAAAATGTTGGGATAAAAATGATTATAGCCAATCATCTTTTATGCAAATTTGTGCAGAATACTGAAAAGTGCGGTCAAAAATAAAAGAAAAAGATGATTAGCTATCAGGACGGGAGGATAGTTTACAGGATTTGAGATTTTTATACAATCTTGTCTTGTCAGGAATGTATGAAAATTAAATGGCTTATCATATTCTCCATTCTACGATAGAATACGCCCAAATTTTTTTATAAAGAAGAGAAGAATTTATGACAAATAAAGCATTAAGCGTTGTGATTTTAGCGGCCGGTAAAGGCACTCGTATGTATTCTGATTTACCTAAAGTCTTGCACAAAGTGGCAGGTAAACCGATGGTAAAACATGTGATCGATACGGCAAATCAATTAGGTGCGGAAAACGTACATTTGATTTATGGTCACGGTGGCGAATTAATGCGTGAGCGTTTGGCAAATGAAAGCGTGAACTGGGTGTTCCAAGCGGAACAGTTGGGTACAGGACATGCTATGCAACAAGCAATGCCTTTTTTCCGTGATGATGAAAATGTTTTAATGGTGTATGGCGATGGTCCAATGATTACACCAGAAACATTGCAAAAATTAATCGATGCGAAACCTGAAAATGGTATTGCAGTGTTAACGGTCGTATTAGATAACCCAACGGGTTATGGTCGAATCGTACGTGAAAATGGCAAAGTTGTAGGGATTGTTGAACAAAAAGATGCAACGCCTGAGCAGCTTAAAATTCAAGAGATTAATACAGGTGTGTTAGTTTCAGATGGTGCAAGTTTCAAAAAATGGTTAGCGCGTTTAGATAATAATAATGCACAAGGCGAGTTTTATATTACTGATGTAATTGGCTTAGCTCATCAAGATGGTTGTCCGATTGTAGCTGTTCAAGCAACTGATTTTATGGAAGTTGAAGGGGTAAATAATCGCCTACAATTAGCCAAAATGGAACGCTATTATCAACGTAAACAAGCAGAAAAACTTTTACTTGCAGGCGTGATGTTGATTGACCCTGAGCGTTTTGATTTACGCGGCACATTAGAGCACGGTAAAGATGTTGAAATTGATGTGAATGTAATTGTGGAAGGCAATGTGCGCTTGGGTGACCGTGTAAAAATCGGTGCGGGTTGTGTATTGAAAAACGTGACTATTGGTGATGATGTTGAGATCAAGCCTTATTCTGTTTTAGAAGATGCGACAATTGGTGAGAAAGCGGCGATTGGTCCATTCTCTCGTTTACGTCCAGGTGCTGAATTAGCCGCTGAAACCCATGTGGGTAACTTCGTGGAAATTAAAAAATCTACAGTAGGTAAAGGTTCTAAAGTAAATCACCTTACTTATGTAGGCGATACTGAAATCGGTGAGAACTGTAACATCGGTGCGGGGGTCATTACTTGTAACTATGACGGTGCGAATAAATTTAAAACAATCATTGGTAACAATGTATTCGTGGGCTCAGATACGCAGTTAGTCGCGCCAGTTACTGTGGCAGATGGTGCAACTATTGGTGCGGGCTCAACGATTACTCAAAATATTGAGAAAGATGAGCTGGTGATTACTCGCGTGCCACAACGTCATATTCAAGGTTGGCAAAGACCGGTGAAGAAAAAGTAATTAACATTGAAAGGCGAACCAATGTGTTCGCCTTTTATGATTTGATGCCTTTTACTTTATAAAGGTTGTTCGAGTTGTTAAAATCATTGTCCATTTATAAAGACAGATAATTTTCTATGACAAAAAATAAAACAGGACTTTCATTCCTTTGGATAAGTGCGGTCGCATTTATTCTCGATTTACTGACCAAATATATTGTGGTGCAACGCTTTGATCTCTATGAAAGCGTGAACCTATTACCCGTTTTTAATTTAACCTACGTACGTAATTACGGTGCGGCATTTAGCTTTTTAGCTGAGCATGATGGTTGGCAGAAATATTTCTTTATCGTGCTTGCGATTGGGATTTCTTTAATGCTAGCTTACTTTATGAAAAAGAATTCGGCAGAACAAAAATTACAAAATTCAGCTTATGCGCTGATTATTGGTGGTGCGTTAGCCAATATGGTGGACCGTGTGTATAACGGTTTTGTGGTGGATTTCTTAGATTTTTATTGGGATATTTATCATTATCCGGTATTCAATGTGGCAGATATTGCGATTTGTATTGGGGCAGGTTTATTAGCATTAGATGCCTTTAAAGGTGATAAAAAGAGCGGTCAAAAATGAAGATAATTTTAGCTAATCCTCGCGGATTTTGCGCGGGTGTCGATCGAGCCATTAGCATTGTTGAATTAGCACTTGAAATTCATGGCGCACCGATTTATGTCCGTCATGAAGTGGTGCATAACCGTTTTGTGGTGAATGGTTTACGTGAGCGTGGGGCGATTTTCGTCGAAGAATTAAGTGAAGTACCAGATGGCGCTATTGTGATTTTCTCTGCTCATGGTGTGTCACAGGCCGTTCGTCAAGAAGCGAAAGATCGTCAGTTAAAAGTATTTGATGCAACTTGTCCATTGGTAACCAAAGTACACATGCAAGTGGCTCGTGCGAGCCGTAAAGGGACAAAAGCGATTTTGATCGGACACAAAGGGCATCCAGAAGTGGAAGGCACAATGGGGCAGTATAATAATGCCGAAGGTGGCATTTTCTTAATTGAAAGCGTGGAAGATATTGCTCGCTTGCCAGTTCAAGAAAATGATGATTTAACCTTTATGACGCAAACCACACTTTCTCTTGATGATACGGCAGAAACTATCAGTGCATTGAAAGATAAATATCCTGCGATTCAAGGCCCGCATAAAAACGATATTTGCTATGCCACAACTAATCGTCAAGAAGCAGTGCGTGAATTAGCGAAACAGTGTGATTTAGTAGTCGTTGTAGGCTCTAAAAATTCATCAAATTCTAACCGTTTAGCTGAGTTGGCATCGCGTATGGGTGTTAAATCAAAATTAATTGATAATCCAAATGATGTGGCAGCAGATTGGTTTGAAGGCGTTGAAACAATTGGCGTAACAGCAGGTGCTTCAGCACCAGAAGAGTTGGTGCAATCCGTGATTGCTCGATTAAAAGAATTTGGTGCGGATAGTATCGAAGAGCTTCAAGGCTTAGAAGAGAATATGTTCTTTGAAGTGCCAAAAGAGCTACGAATAAAAGAAGTAAACTAATTCTATTAAAAAAGTGCGGTTAATTTACCGCACTTTTTTTGTGTTATTTTATTTTTTATTGTGCACTTTAAGCCATTTTTGCATTTGTTCAATTTCTGCCTGTTGAGCGTTAATAATATTCTCAGCAAGCTTACGCATCTCAGGATCTTTTCCGTATTTTAATTCAACTTCCGCCATTTTTACTGCTCCAATATGGTGTGGCAACATACCTGCTGCAAAAGCAACATCAGGATCTTTATATTGCGCAGCTGCCATCATGTCTTGATGCATTTGACTCATACCTTGCATTAATTCTTGTTGCATTGCAGAATCTGTCGACATTGGCATATTCATGTGTGCTTGATGCGGTTGTTCATTAGCTTGGGCATAAATTGAAACTGCAGCAGCGCTAAGTGTGATAAAAGTCATAAGTTTTTTCATGTTTTTCTCCTATGTGATAACTGAATGAGCACCAATCATAAACTTTGACCTAAGGTTAAGGTCAATATTTATTCCGAAAATTTTTGGTGAGATGATAAAATAAGACAATGTTTGATATGAGGGACAGAATCATGAAACAAAAAATTGTGCTTGCCACAGGTAATAAAGGCAAAGTAAAAGAAATGGCAGACGTATTAGCAGATTTCGGTTTTGAAGTGATTGCTCAGACGGATTTAGGCATCGAAAGCCCAGAGGAAACTGGCTTAACGTTTGTTGAAAATGCGATTTTGAAAGCACGTTATGCATCTGAAAAATCAGGTTTACCTGCCATTGCAGATGATTCCGGTCTTGTGGTGGATGAGTTAAATGGTGCGCCTGGATTATATTCTGCTCGTTATGCAGGTGTGGATGGTGACGAAGCTGATGCGAAAAACCGAGAAAAATTATTGGCAGAATTAGCCGATGTACCGACTGAACGTCGCCAAGCAAAATTTGTGAGCACGATTGTATTATTACAACATCCAGTCGATCCTTCTCCTATCATTGCTCAAGGTGAATGTGACGGGCAGATTATTTATGAAGAGAAAGGTGAAAATGGCTTCGGTTACGACTCGCTCTTTTTTAGCCCTGAAAAAGGCTGTACTTTTGCCGAATTAGAAACCGTAGAGAAAAAGAAAATTTCTCATCGTGCGAAGGCATTAGCTGTTTTAAAATCAAAATTAACGGCCTAAAGTGCGGTTGATTTTTAACGAGAATTAAAGGATACAAAATGATTATCACCACTACGCCTAATATTGAAGGTAAACAAATCGTAGAATATAAACAAGTCGTCTTTGGGGAAGTGATTGCTGGGGCAAACTTCATCCGTGATTTTTTTGCGGCCATTACCGATGTGATTGGTGGACGTTCGAGTGTTTATGAGCGTCGTATTAGTCGTGCACGCCAAGATGCCTTGAAAGAGTTGGAAGAAAAAGCGATTGCTTTAGGAGCAAATGCTGTGGTTGGCGTAGAGATTAATTACGCAACAGTAAGCAATAAAAGTATGTTTATGGTGATTGCAAGTGGCACGGCAGTGGTGGTGCGCTAAGGTCGTTTTTTCATTTGCTTAAATGTAATTTTTGCGATCAGGATCGCAAAAGTGCGGTCAATTTCTTGCGTATTTTGGGTGTATCTTAAAAATGTCGCTGTTGATATGAATCAACGTACTTTTTGTTAATAAAGGGCATTTTTATGAAATTGATGAAACATTTATTTAGTTCATTATTTATTGCAGGCGCGATGTTGAATACACAAGCAATTGCAGAAGAAAAGACAGCAGAGCAAGCTCAACCGCAAACGCAAGTGCAGCAACAAACTGCTGTGCAAGCACCATCACAAACTGTACAACAAACAGTGAGTGATAAATTAAATATCAATACCGCTAGTGCATCAGAAATTCAAAAAGCATTGATTGGTATTGGGGCGAAAAAAGCAGAAGCCATTGTGCAATATCGTGAAAAACACGGTAATTTCACCGTGGCAGAACAACTGCTTGAAGTACAAGGCATTGGTAAAGCAACGTTAGAGAAAAACCGAGATCGTATCGTGTTTTAATGTTGTTATTTTTATATGAAAAGCGGAATAGTGATATTCCGCTTTTTTATTTTTGAACAGGAAATTTACCAAAACTTGCAAAATATCAAATTTTTTTGGAATAAGTTGGGGAATCCTTGCAATGGTTTTTTAAGAGAGTAGAATACCAAACGGGTATAGGAATACCTATGTTGTAGTATAAGAAATAATAAACCAACTATTTGGAGTTAGATATGGCATCAGAAAATTTAAATCAATCTTCTGTTGCTCTCACACCAGTTGAAGCAACGGATTATGCTGAAAGCGTTGCTGCGTATAAAGCGCAAAAACGCCCATTTTTATCATTTCTGTCTGGTATTAGTGCTGGGGCTTGTATTGCTTTAGCCTTTGTATTCTATACGACGACACAAACAGCAAGCGCAGGAGCGCCTTGGGGATTAACCAAGTTAGTCGGTGGATTAGTTTTCTCTTTAGGCGTAATTATGGTAGTAATTTTAGGATCGGAATTATTCACCTCTTCTACTTTAACCTTAGTTGCTCGCGTAGGCGGTAAAATAACCACAACTCAAATGATCCGAAATTGGATTGTGGTATATTTGGGCAACTTTGTGGGCGGTTTATTTATTGCTGCAGTGATTTGGTTTGGGGGACAAACCATGGCAGCAAATGGTCAATGGGGTTTAACCATTTTGGCTACCGCTCAGCATAAGATTCACCATACTTGGTTTGAAGCATTTAACCTTGGTATTTTATGTAACATTATGGTGTGTGTAGCGGTATGGATGTCTTATTCCGGTAAAACTGTTACAGATAAAGCATTTATTATGATTATGCCGATTGGTTTATTTGTTGCATCAGGTTTTGAACACTGTGTGGCAAATATGTTTATGATTCCACTAGGCATTATTACAGCTCATTCTAGTACGCCAGAATTTTGGCAACAAATTGGTATAGATCCAATGAAATATGCAGACTTAGATCTTTATCATTTCATTGTGAAGAATTTAATTCCCGTAACGTTGGGCAACATTGTGGGTGGCGCAGTTTGTATCGGCTTATTCCAACGTTATTTAACCAAAGCTCACTAATGTACTAACGAACTAAACAAGACTTATTTTTTATCAATTAAAAAAGGAAATGACTATGTCAGAACTTAATGAAGCACAAAAAGTTGCGTGGGCAGGATTCGTTGCCGGTGATTGGCAAGAAAACGTCAACGTGCGTGATTTTATTCAAAAGAACTACACCCCGTATGAAGGTGATGATTCTTTCTTAGCAGGTCCAACCGAAGCGACAACAAAACTTTGGGAAACCGTAATGGAAGGAATTAAAGTTGAAAACCGCACACATGCGCCATTAGACTTTGACGAACATACGCCTTCAACGATTACTTCTCACGCACCAGGTTATATCAATAAAGACTTAGAGAAAATCGTAGGTCTTCAAACTGATGCTCCATTAAAACGTGCCATTATGCCATTTGGTGGTATTAAAATGGTGGAAGGTTCATGTAAAGTTTACGGTCGTGAATTAAATCCTGAAGTGAAAAAAATCTTCACTGAATACCGTAAAACACATAACCAAGGTGTATTCGATGTTTATACGCCAGATATTTTACGTTGCCGTAAATCAGGTGTATTAACTGGTCTTCCAGATGCTTACGGTCGTGGCCGTATCATCGGTGACTACCGTCGTGTAGCACTTTACGGTGTAGACTTCTTAATGAAAGATAAATACGCACAGTTCTCTTCTTTACAAAAAGACTTAGAAGATGGCGTAAATCTTGAAGCAACTATCCGTTTACGTGAAGAAATCGCAGAACAACACCGTGCATTAGGCCAAATGAAACAAATGGCAGCAAGCTACGGTTACGATATTTCTAACCCAGCAACCAATGCTAAAGAAGCAATTCAATGGATGTACTTTGCTTACTTAGCTGCAATCAAATCACAAAACGGTGCAGCGATGTCATTCGGTCGTACTGCAACCTTCATCGATATCTATATCGAACGTGATTTAAAAGCGGGTAAAATTACTGAAACTGAAGCGCAAGAATTAGTTGACCACTTAGTGATGAAACTTCGTATGGTTCGTTTCTTACGTACACCTGAATACGATCAATTATTCTCTGGTGACCCAATGTGGGCAACTGAAACTATCGCAGGTATGGGTTTAGATGGCCGTACATTAGTAACCAAAAATACATTCCGTATTTTACACACCCTTTACAACATGGGTACTTCTCCAGAACCAAACTTAACGATTCTTTGGTCTGAGCAATTACCTGAAAACTTCAAACGTTTCTGTGCGAAAGTATCGATTGATACCTCATCAGTTCAGTACGAAAACGATGATTTAATGCGTCCAGACTTCAATAATGATGACTACGCGATCGCATGTTGTGTATCACCAATGGTTGTTGGTAAACAAATGCAATTCTTCGGTGCTCGTGCAAACTTAGCGAAAACATTGTTATACGCAATCAATGGCGGTATCGATGAAAAATTAGGTATGCAAGTAGGTCCGAAAACTTCACCAATCACTGATGAAGTGTTAGATTTCGACACAGTCATGACTCGTATGGACAGCTTTATGGATTGGTTGGCAAAACAATATGTGACTGCCTTAAACATCATCCACTACATGCACGATAAATATTCATACGAAGCAGCATTAATGGCGTTACATGATCGTGATGTATACCGTACCATGGCTTGTGGTATCGCAGGTCTTTCTGTTGCAGCAGACTCACTTTCAGCAATTAAATATGCGAAAGTTAAACCTGTTCGTGGCGACATCAAAGATAAAGATGGCAATGTTGTAGCAAGCAACGTAGCAATCGACTTCGAAATCGAAGGTGAATATCCACAATATGGTAACAACGACAACCGTGTTGATGACATCGCTTGTGACTTAGTTGAACGTTTCATGAAGAAAATTCAAAAACTTAAAACTTACCGCAATGCTGTGCCTACACAGTCTGTATTAACCATTACTTCTAACGTGGTTTATGGTAAGAAAACAGGTAACACCCCAGATGGTCGTCGCGCAGGTGCACCATTTGGACCAGGTGCTAACCCAATGCACGGTCGTGACCAAAAAGGTGCGGTAGCATCATTAACTTCTGTGGCTAAACTTCCATTTGCTTACGCGAAAGATGGTATTTCTTATACCTTCTCAATCGTACCAAATGCGTTAGGTAAAGATCCAGAAGCACAACGTCGCAACCTTGCGGGCTTAATGGATGGTTACTTCCACCACGAAGCAGCAGTAGAAGGTGGTCAACACTTAAATGTGAACGTGTTAAACCGTGAAATGTTATTAGATGCGATGGAAAATCCGGATAAATATCCGCAATTAACCATCCGTGTATCTGGTTACGCAGTACGTTTCAACTCTTTAACTAAAGAGCAACAACAAGACGTTGTCACTCGTACATTCACAGAATCGTTCTAAAACACGATAACATTTAACCGCACTTTAGCGGGAACATAAAAATTATGAGCCTGATTTTAAGTCAGGCTCATTTTTTATAGATGATATTTTTGGTAAAATTTAGTTATATTCATTTTTGGGAAATTTATGTATGTCTGTTCTAGGAAGAATTCACTCCTTTGAATCCTGTGGAACCGTGGATGGTCCCGGCATTCGTTTTATTTTATTTATGCAAGGCTGTTTAATGCGTTGCAAATATTGCCACAATCGTGATACTTGGGATCTTGATGGCGGTCGCGAAATCAGTGTGGAAGAACTTATGAAAGAAGTGGTGAGTTATCGTCACTTTATGAATGCAACAGGTGGTGGTGTAACAGCATCAGGTGGTGAAGCCATTCTTCAAGCTGAGTTTGTACGAGATTGGTTCCGAGCTTGTAAAGCAGAAGGCATTAATACTTGTTTAGATACTAATGGGTTTGTACGTCATTATGACCACATTATTGATGAACTGATCGATGTAACCGATCTTGTTTTGCTTGATTTAAAAGAACTTAACGATCAAGTACACCAAAACCTTATTGGTGTACCAAATAAACGGACACTTGAGTTTGCGAAATATCTGCAAAAACGTAATCAGCGAACCTGGATTCGTTATGTAGTAGTTCCAGGTTATACCGATAACGATCATGATGTTCATCTGCTTGGACAGTTTATTGAAGGTATGACCAATATTGAAAAAGTCGAACTTCTCCCTTATCATCGATTAGGCGCTCATAAATGGAAAACCCTTGGCTTTGAATATGAGCTCGCAGATGTTTTACCACCAACGAAAGAATCACTTGAGCATATTAAAACAATCCTTGAAGGATATGGACATACGGTAAAATATTAAGCTAAGGTATAAAAAGATTAACAGCAGGCTTTAGAAAGCTTTAAGGAGGAAAAATGAAAAAATTAGCATTAACGTTTTTAGGTGTAGCCCTTTTAGCAGGCTGTTCAGCTGTTCAATCGCCAGTTACACAAGAAGAGGTGACATTAACGCCCCCTTCAAAAGATAGAGTAGGGTATGTTCGATTAGTAAAAGATAAAAATTACTACATTGATACCGATTCAATTTGGGTGGACAACCAAGATTTAAACCAAGTGCATTTTGATGCGGTAGTGAATTTGGATAAAGGTTTATATGTGTATCCAAATGAGAAAAGACGTTATGCACGTTCTGTTCGCCAATATAAAATCTTAAACTGTAAGAACTACTATTTAACTCAAGTTCGTACTGATTTTTATGATGATTTCTGGGGCGAAGGTTTGCGTGCCGCACCGAAAAAACAAGAGAAATACACAATTAGCTTAAAACCGAATACAACGCTCTATGCGGCGGCACAAATCATTTGTGTGAACTCAGATAGAAAACCTTCTTTAGATTTAGAAGGCTCAAAAGCGAAATAATCAATCAAAGTGCGGTTAGAAATAACCGCATTTTTTATCTCTATGAAACTAATGAGCAGGCAATAAAAAACGGTCAATATTTATTAATATATTGACCGCTCTTTTTATCTCTCAATGAAAGATTATTTCACACGAGAAACGTATTCGCCTGAACGAGTATCGACTTTAATTACTTCACCGATTTGAACGAAAAGAGGTACTTTCACCACAGCGCCAGTACTTAATGTTGCTGGTTTACCGCCTGTACCCGCAGTATCACCTTTAAGACCAGGGTCAGTATCGATGATTTCTAATTCTACGAAGTTTGGTGGAGTGACAGTAATTGGCGCACCGTTCCATAAAGTCACGATACAATCTGCTTGGTCTAATAACCATTTTTCTGCATCACCCACTGCTTTTGCATCAGCAGAGTATTGTTCAAATGTTTCTGGGTGCATGAAGTACCAGAATGCATCATCTTTGTATGAATAAGTGAGGTTAAGATCCATAACATCAGCAGCTTCAACCGAAGTACCAGATTTGAAGTTTACATCTAATACTTTGCCTGAAATTAATTTACGAATACGAGTACGAGTAAAAGCTTGGCCTTTACCTGGTTTAACGAATTCGTTTTCAACGATCACACAAGGCTCTCCGTCTTGCATAAATTTTAGACCTGGTTTGAAATCACTGGTAGTATATGTAGCCATATTAAAAATATCCTAAAAAATAGAGATTGTTTGAAAGTGCGTATTTTAACCCGAAATATTGCGATTAGAGAAGAACAAAATTGGTTAGAAACCCTAAAAAATGCGATTTCTGATCCGAAAATCTTACTAAAAACCTTAAATTTGCCTGTTGAAGATTTTGCCGAGGACATCGTCGCTCGTAAACTTTTTGCTATGCGAGTGCCTTTACCTTTTGTTGAAAAAATGGAAAAAGGGAATCCTAAAGACCCACTTTTTTTACAGGTAATGACGGCTCAACAAGAATTTATTGAGGCCGAAGGGTTTAGCCAAGATCCTTTAGATGAGCAGCAAAAAAATGCTGTGCCTAATATTCTGCATAAATACCAAAATCGCTTGCTATTCATGGCAAAAGGGGGCTGTGCAGTCAATTGTCGTTATTGCTTTCGTCGTCATTTTCCTTATGATCAAAACCCAGGCAATAAAACCAGTTGGCAACAAGCAATAGACTATATTGCCGCCCATCCTGAAATCGAAGAAGTGATTTTTTCGGGGGGCGATCCGATGATGGCGAAGGATAGTGAATGGGCGTGGCTATTAGAAGGCCTTAAAAAGATACCGCACTTACAGCGTTTGCGTATTCACTCTCGTTTGCCGGTCGTGATTCCAGAGCGCATTACGGATGAATTTTGTGATTTATTGCTAAAAAGCCCATTACAAACAGTGTTTGTGACACATATCAATCACCCAAATGAAATTGATGAGGCGCTCTCTTTGGCTATGCAAAAACTGGCAGGCGCTAAAGTTACCTTACTTAATCAATCAGTCCTTTTAAAAGATGTGAATGATAACCCACATACATTAAAAGTATTAAGCGATAAGCTATTTCAAGCGGGAATTTTGCCTTATTACTTGCATTTATTGGATAAAGTGCAAGGTGCGAGTCATTTTTATATCTCAGATGAGAAAGCATTACAAATTTACAAAGAATTACAGGCGCTCACTTCTGGCTATTTAGTGCCCAAATTAGCACGAGAAATCGGCGGAGAGCCAAATAAGACTTTATACACTGCTTAAGATCCGATAAAATACGATTCAATTTTTCACCGCACTTTTGTGCGATCTTTAGTTTAGCAAATCGAGGTAATACCGTGGATAATAAAAATCAACCTAACGACAATTCATCTCAAAATGAATTAGATTTAGGATTTAATCACTCTGACTCTGTGACACCAAGAAAACCGGTTCAACAAAGTGGCTCAATTTTTGATAAAGCCAAAGGTTTATTTGGTAAAAAAGAACAGCCAGATACACAATTCCATGTTCGTCGCGAACCAACTTTTGGTGCGGCAGCAAGCCAACCTTTTTCACCTTCTCAAGCATTCCAAAGTGAAAATACTGAACAATCAGTGCAATCAAGTGCTTTCGGCGCTCAAGAGCCCGTTGAAAATGTTCAAGTGGAAAACGTAGCGGAAGAAAAAGTGATTTTTGAAAATTCACCTGCAGAAGAGATTGTGGAAGAAGTGAAAACTCAAGCAGAAACAGTTGCACCAGCAACAGCTGCTACAGCAGCAAGCTTGAAATCACCTGAAAAATGGAAGGTTCTACAAATGTTACCAGAAAAACATCGCCGTTTATTTATTGCTATCTTGGGGTTAGTGGTCTTGCTGATCATTTTCTTCACCCTAAAACCAAACTCAGATACGGTAGAGTCTTTTGAACAACAAAACAGCAATGAAATTCCAGTTCAATTCCAATCATTGGATCAGTCTCAACCGGTTGAAACCACTGTATTAGATAACAATAACAATGCAGCGCCGGCAACGACAGAACAAGCTACAAATGAAGCTAAATCAGATGCACCTCCAGCCATGGAGTACGTAGGTGATAAAGCAGATTCTGCGAAATCACAACCTGCAGAGCCTGCACAACAAAATGTTGCTCAACAACCAGCAACTCAACCTGCGCCGGTTCAACCAGCTGTTGCTCCTGCACCAGTTAAAGAACCCGTGAAAACAGTGCAACCAGCTGTAGAAAAACATACCGCAACAGTTGAGCATAAAGCAGAACCTCGTCGTGAACAAACATCGGTGGTTCAAGAGAAAAAACAACCTAAACCGGTAGCTGAAAAAGCAACAGTTCAACCGACTCAGACCGTGAAAAAAGAGTCAAGCAAAATTCAAGAAGCAAAACCTGTTGCCACTAAAGACAGTAAGGTTCAAATTGTGGAAGCGAAATCAGCAACCCACAATTCGGTGAAAGCAGCTGAACCTGCAGCACAAACCACTTCAACCGGTGCAACAAAAACATTAACGGTGCCGCAAGGTGTTTCATTGATGCAAGTATTCCGTGATAATAAATTGAATATTTCAGATGTGAATGCCATGACAAAAGCAAGCGGTGCAGGCAATGCATTAAGCAGTTTCAAACCTGGTGATAAAGTACAGGTTTCAGTGAATAGTCAAGGTCGAGTGAGTGAGCTTCGTTTATCAAATGGTGGCAAGTTCATTCGTCAAGCCGATGGTTCATATCAGTATAAAAAATAATTTTTAGTGGGCGAGTAATCGCCCATTTTTCTAGATAAGATTGTTTATCCTTGCTCATTTCGCAAAGTGAGCAATCATAAACAACCCTTGATGGAAATAGAATTCATGTTAAAAAAATTAAGCGTAATTTTGACCGCACTTTGTCTTTCCGCTTGTTCACAAAATGTTGAATTAAGCAAACCAGTACCACAGAAAATGAAAGTGCAAACCGTTGATAAAAAATCCCAAAAGGGTTCAGCGACGGTTTATTTGTGTAAAGGCAATAAAGAAGTGAGTGTGGTTCATACCAAGCAAAAACAGAAAAGTAAAAAAACACTCAGTCAGGTGACCGTTACTTTTAATGATGTAACCGAAAAATTGACACGAGTGATTTCTGAGCGTGGGAGAAATTATGCGAATATTCGTTGGTATTGGCAGGAGCGTGATGACTTCAGTCAATTACAAACTAGCGTAGGTGAAGTGCTCGCAGAACGCTGTGTTAAACAACCAAGTGAATTAAAATCAGGCAAATAATTCTTGTATGGATCTCCAACGCGGCTTTGTGTTACATCGTCGTCCTTATAGTGAAACTAGCCTTTTGGTGGATTTATTCACTGAAGAAACGGGACGTTTGACGGTTATTGCAAAAGGTGCACGTGCGAAACGTTCGGCATGGAAATCTGTCTTACAGCCTTTTACGCCATTACTTCTTCGTTGGTCAGGAAAAGGCGCATTAAAAACACTCACGAAAGCAGAGCCCGCAGCAATTACGTTGCCTTTGCAGCAAACAGCTTTATATAGTGGGTTTTATGTAAATGAGCTGATTACTCGAGTGATCGAGCCAGAAACGGCCAATCCACAACTTTTTCAGCATTATCTTCAATGCTTAACAGGCTTAGCCACTCAACCACAGGTTGAGCCTACATTACGTCTATTTGAATTTCATTTACTTAAAATCTTAGGTTATGGTATCGATTTTTTGCATTGTGCAGGTTCAGGTTTACCAGTGGATGAATCGATGACTTACCAATACCGTGCGGAAAAGGGGTTTATCGCCTCGTTAGTGAAAGATAACTTGACCTTTTATGGCCGAGATTTACTTGCTTTTGACCGTTTGGAATTCACCGATGACTCAGTCTTGCAAGCAGCAAAGCGCTTTACTCGAATTGCACTTAAACCTTATTTAGGCGATAAGCCGCTGAAAAGCCGAGAATTATTTACGCAAAACGTACTTTATTTAAAATAATCCCTTTCTTTGATACAAATAGATTAAAACATCATCATGGCTTTACTTTACGCTCTACAAAAAAAACAGAAAAGCATACAAAAAATCGTCGCTGAAATTCAGGATTTAGATTATCAAGGGCTAGGTGTCGCCAAAATTCAAGGTAAAACCTGGTTCATTGAAAATGCTTTGCCAACGGAAAAAGTGGAAGCGATAGTCACCGATGAAAAGCGTCAATATGGATTAGCGACTGCACAAAAATGGCTACAAGAGAGTAATCAGCGTGTTGAGCCGCAATGCAGTTATTATGGACGTTGTGGTGGTTGCCAAGGCCAGCATATTCCTGTGGAAACGCAACGTAAAGCGAAAGAGAAAGCTCTTTTTTCTCGATTAAGTAAATTGCAGGCAGAACCTATTCAATTAATGCCAATGATTTGTGGCGAACAATGGGGCTATCGCCGTCGCGTACGATTAAGTTTACTGTGGAATGCTAAAAACAAAATCATTGAAATGGGATTTCGTCAGAAAAACTCCAATCAGTTAGTGAGTATTCAGCAATGCTTAGTCGCTGAGCCTGCGATTAATGATCTTATTCCAAAATTGACCGCACTTTGGGCGCAATATTCGGTCCCGAAACAATTAGGGCATGTTGAATTAGTTTCAGCAGAGAATGGCGTAGCCATGTTGTTACGCTATAGGGGAAATTTAGCCGAAACTGACCGCACTTTGTTACTCGAGTTTGCACGTATCAATGCCGTAAATTTATTCCTGCAAGATGATCAAAACCTTCAACTTGTGCATGGTGAAATGCCTTATTATGCATTAGACGATATTCACTTATCTTTCGATATTCGTGATTTTATTCAGGTGAATACCCACTTAAATCAGCAAATGGTTGAGACGGCTTTAGATTGGCTTGATTTGAATCAGAATGATCATGTCTTAGATTTATTCTGTGGAATGGGCAATTTCACGTTGCCTTTAGCCAAACGCGTGAAAAGTGCGGTTGGAATTGAAGGTGTTTTTGACATGGTGAAAAAATCCCAAGCGAATGCACAGTTTAATCACATCGATAATGTTGAATTTTATCAAGCCGATTTAGACCAAGTTTTTTTAGAACAACCTTGGGCAAAACAACATTTCAATAAAATTCTCCTTGATCCGCCTCGCAGTGGTGCCGCTTTTGCACTGAATGCGTTATGTGAGCTGGGTGCAGAAAGCATTCTTTATGTATCTTGTAACCCTGCAACCTTAGTACGAGATGCAGAAATTCTCCGTTCTTTTGGGTATCACATCATCAAAACGGCCATGATTGATATGTTCCCGCATACCAGTCATTTGGAGTCAGTGACATTATTTATCAAATAAGATGTAAATTCTGATAGAATAGTCAGACTTTTTTGTTGTCTTAAAAAGACAACTCGGCGGACAGGATGTTGCCGAGCCATATTTATCAACAAGGGGGCATTATGGTTGCAGTTCGTGGTTCTCACTTATCAAATCCACATGATTTTGAGATCGAACAATGGTGTTCGAGCCTTAAACTTGCTGCCCCCGTAGAAAAGTCTCTGATTGATGCATGGTATTATGCCCAAGCCCAAATAGCTGAACATGCCGATCAAATGGAGAATGCAATCCTTACATTGCAATCCGGTGTGGAAATGGTGGAAATTCTGCATGAAATGAATATGGACTGCGAAAGCTTACTCACCGCTATGCTATTCCCCTTAGTAGCAAACAAAATTGTCGATTGGGAGCAAATTCAAGAACATTTTGGTCCTAAAATCACCAAACTGCTTAAAGGTGTGGAGGAGATGGATAATATCCGTCAGCTCAATGCCAGCCATTCTGCCAATGCCTCTCAAGTGGATAATGTGCGCCGTATGCTCCTTGCGATGGTGGACGATTTCCGTTGTGTGATCATCAAACTTGCTGAACGTATTACGTTTCTTCGTAATGCGGAAAATCACTTTTGTGAAGAAGAAAAAGTATTGGCTGCCAAAGAATGTTCCAATATTTATGCCCCATTGGCGAACCGTTTAGGTATTGGTCAATTGAAATGGGAGCTTGAAGATTACTGCTTCCGTTATTTACATCCAGAACAATATCGAAATATCGCCAAATTATTACATGAGCGCCGCTTAGATCGTGAGCAGTATATTGCAGATTTTGTCACAGAGTTAACCGGTTATTTAAAAGAAAATATCGATCAGGTTGAGGTTTACGGCCGTCCTAAACATATTTATAGCATCTGGCGAAAAATGCAGAAGAAACATTTGGAGTTCAGTGGCTTATATGATGTCAGAGCGGTTAGAGTGATCGTACAGAAATTGCAAGATTGTTATACGGCGCTCGGTATCGTCCACACACATTTCAAACACTTGCCAAAAGAATTTGATGATTATGTCGCCAATCCGAAACCAAATGGCTATCAATCCATTCATACTGTGGTGTTAGGCAAAGGCGGTAAGCCAATTGAAGTGCAAATTCGTACCCAGCAAATGCATGATGATGCCGAACTTGGAGTAGCTGCGCACTGGAAATACAAAGAGGGCACGACAGGTAGCCTTTCCGCTTATGAAGAAAAAATCACTTGGTTGCGTAAATTACTCGCATGGCAAGATGATATTACGGATTCTGGCGAAGTGATGGCTGAATTACGAAGCCAGGTCTTTGATGACCGAGTATATGTGTTTACGCCAAAAGGTGAAGTGGTTGATTTACCTGCGGGATCAACACCTCTCGATTTTGCTTATGCGATCCACAGTGAAATTGGTCATCGTTGTATCGGGGCGAAAGTTGGGGGACGTATTGTGCCATTCACTTATCACCTGCAAATGGGTGAGCAAGTGGATATCATCACGCAGAAAAATCCAAATCCAAGCCGAGATTGGGTCAATCCAAACTTAGGTTTTACCCATACCTCAAAAGCGCGTGCCAAAATCCAAGCGTGGTTTAAGAAACAAGATCGTGATAAAAACGTTCCAGCTGGTAAAGAGCAGTTAGATAATGAGCTTGCTCGTTTGAATATCAGTTTGAAACAGGTTGAGCAGCTTGCCTTACCACGTTATAACTTAAGAAACCTCGAAGATTTATATGCGGGCATTGGTAGCGGAGATATTCGTTTAAATCAGTTAATGAATTTCTTGCAAAGCCGATTGATCAAAGTGACGGCTGAAGAGGCAGATCAAGAAATTCTCCGTCATGTGGCGAATAAAAGTGCGAATACTGCACAGCAAAAGGCGCAGCAGAAAGCAGATCAACAACAGAATAAAGGCTATGTCATTGTTGAAGGGGTCGGTAATTTAATGCACCATATGGCACGTTGTTGCCAGCCTATTCCAGGTGATGCGATTGCAGGATACATTACGATGGGACGGGGTATTTCAATTCATCGTTGCGATTGTGAACAGTTCATTGAATTACAAGCTGCCCATCCTGAACGCGTGGTAGAAGCCCTTTGGGGAGATAATTATGCGGCGGGGTTCCATATTAATATTCGCATTGTAGCCAGTGATCGCAACGGTTTATTACGCGATATTACGACCGTGCTTGCAAATGAAAAAGTCAGCGTGTTAGGGGTGTCAAGCCGTGCGGACACCAAAAAACAAGTGGCAACGATGGATATGGAAATTGAACTGAAAAATGTCGAAAGTTTAAGTAAAATACTGGCCAGATTAGCGAAGTTAGACGACGTTATCGAAGCAAAACGTTTATAGATTACAACATAGGAACTTTTATGTATAAAACCACGGGATTAACCCATTTAATTAACTCCACAAAATATTCTTTACAAGGCTTAAAGAGTGCATTCAAAAATGAAACCGCATTTCGCCACGAATGTTTTCTTGCGTGTATTATGATTCCGCTCGCCTTTTGGCTGGGTGACACTAAAATTGAAATTGCCTTGATGATTTCATCGGTTTTACTCGTGATGGCAGTAGAGCTATTAAATAGTGCAGTTGAAGCGGTGGTGGATCGTATCGGTACAGAACGCCATGAACTTTCAGGGAGAGCCAAAGACCAAGGCTCAGCAGCGGTATTCATTGCACTTTGCATTGTTGTCGTGGTTTGGGGAAGTATTTTATTTTTCTAAAGTGCGGTCAATTTTCAGTAACAATTTCGGCTTATGTGTTTTACATAAGCCGTTTTTGTAGGTGGAAGTCGGACAAGATTTTATTCCTCTGCTTTTGCTGATATAAATAAGAAAGATTTTTGCATATTTATATCAACAGGAGGACGCTATGCCAACAGTCTCAGCCTTAGGTGCGCTCATTGCACTCATTGTCGCTATTTTCCTTATTTTGAAAAAAGTCTCACCAGCCTATGGTATGTTAGTCGGGGCTTTAGTAGGGGGATTAGTTGGTGGCGCTGATTTATCTCAGACCGTGAGTCTCATGATCGGAGGCGCTCAAGGTATCACTACCGCAGTCATGCGTATTCTCGCAGCAGGGGTATTGGCGGGAGTACTGATTGAATCCGGTGCGGCTAATACCATTGCTGAAACCATTACAAACAAGTTAGGTGAAACAAGAGCATTATTAGCGTTAGCGTTGGCCACATTAATTTTAACCGCCGTTGGTGTATTTATTGATGTTGCCGTGATTACGGTCTCTCCAATCGCCTTAGCACTTGCTCGTCGTACTGACTTATCAAAACCTGCTATTCTCTTAGCGATGATTGGTGGAGGAAAAGCAGGAAACTTAATGTCACCTAATCCCAATGCAATCGCGGCGGCAGACACATTCCATCTTCCTTTAACGTCAGTGATGATGGCAGGGATTATCCCCGCTATTTTGGGCTTAATCTTGACGTATTTTTTAGCAAAACGTTTAAGAAACAAAGGTTCGCGCGTTTCATCCCAAGAGGTTGTCGCAGTAGAAACACAGAATCTACCCTCATTTTTGACCGCACTTGTGGCACCTTTGGTTGCCATCTTCTTACTGGCACTTCGTCCGTTAGCCGATATTAAAGTCGATCCTTTAATCGCTTTACCACTTGGTGGTCTGATTGGCGCATTATGTATGGGCAAGCTTCGTCAAGCCAATAACTATGCGATTAGCGGTTTAGGGAAAATGGCTCCGGTGGCGATTATGCTACTTGGTACGGGAGCTTTAGCCGGTATTATTGCCAACTCCGGTATGAAAGATGTGCTCATTGAAGGCTTAAAACATTCGGGTTTACCTTCTTATATCCTTGCGCCAATTTCAGGTGCACTCATGTCGCTTGCTACGGCATCAACAACTGCAGGTACTGCTGTTGCTTCGAATGTGTTCAGTTCAACGCTATTAGAGTTGGGGGTGAGTAGTCTGGCAGGAGCCGCGATGATTCATGCGGGGGCGACAGTTTTCGATCATATGCCACATGGTTCTTTTTTCCATGCAACTGGTGGTAGCGTAAATATGGACATGAAAGAACGCTTAAAATTGATTCCTTATGAAAGTGCAGTGGGGTTAATTATGACTATTGTGTCCACCTTAATTTTTGGTGTATTTAGTTAGTTTAAGGAGAGAATATGAAAATTGTCATTGCGCCTGATTCATTTAAAGAAAGTTTAACCGCACTTGAAGTGGCTAATGCGATTGAAACTGGTTTTAAACGTATTTTCCCAAACGCTGAATATGTGAAATTACCAATGGCAGATGGGGGAGAGGGAACCGTACAATCTTTGGTAGAGGCCACTCAGGGGCGCTTAATTGAGGCAGAAGTCACTGCACCGTTAGGCAACCAAGTAAACAGCTTTTTCGGCTTATCGGGTGATGGTAAAACAGCGATCATCGAAATGGCGGCAGCGTCTGGATTACATCTTGTTCCAATGGATAAACGAAATCCTTGTCAAACCACCAGTTTTGGTACGGGGGAGCTAATTAAGCAAGCTCTTAACCAGGGTGTTCAACACATCATTTTAGGGATTGGTGGGAGTGCCACAAATGACGGTGGTGCAGGTATGTTGCAAGCATTAGGCTTACGTTTATTGGATAAAAATGGGCAATCCATTGGCTTTGGTGGTGCGGAATTATCCAATCTTGCTGAAATTCAAATGGCTGATTTAGATCCTCGATTACAACACGTACAAATTGAAGTAGCTTGTGACGTGAATAATCCACTTTGTGGTGAACGAGGTGCCTCTGCAATTTTTGGCCCTCAAAAAGGTGCGACGCCTGAGATGGTGAAGGAACTCGATGCTGCGTTATCCCATTTCGCCGAAATTGCCGAGCGGGATTGTAGTAAACAAATTAAAGAACAATCAGGTGCGGGTGCGGCAGGTGGTATGGGCGGTGGTTTATTGCTCTTACCTAATGTGCAACTCAAAGCGGGTGTGCAGATCGTGTTAGATAATTTGAAAATCGCTGAGCAAGTTAAAGAGGCTGATTTAGTGATTACTGGTGAAGGCCGTATGGATGCACAAAGTATCTTAGGTAAGACCCCAATTGGTGTGGCGCGCACGGCGAAACAATTTAATAAGCCTGTCATTGCGATTGTGGGTTGTTTGCGTGAGGATTATGAAGTGGTGTATGAACATGGCATTGACGCGGTGTTCCCAATTATCCGTAATCTGGGGAATTTACCGACAATTCTCAACCAAGGAGAGCAGAATTTGATTTCAACGGCTCAAAATGTCGCGAGATTGTTATCATTGAAATAAGCTTTTCATACAAAAGTGCGGTCAAAAATAACGATAAATTTGACCGCACTTTTTAATTTTATCCCCTCGGATGAAATCTTTCATGAAGGTGTTTCAAGCGTTCTTTGGCCACGTGAGTATAGATTTGCGTGGTGGATAGATCGCTATGTCCGAGGAGCATTTGCACAACACGGAGATCCGCACCGTGATTTACTAAATGTGTCGCAAAGGCATGACGGAGAACGTGCGGTGAAAGGGCATCCGTATCGATTCCCGCTAACACCGCATAATGCTTGATGCGATGCCAAAAGGTTTGGCGAGTCATTTGCTGAGCTCGTTGGCTTGGAAAGACCACATCAGAGCTTTGTCCATTAAGCAAAATAGGGCGACCATAAAGCACGAATTGTCGCACCCAAAAAGCCGCTTCTTCTCCCATTGGCACAATCCGTTCTTTGTTACCTTTACCAATAACACGTACCACGCCTTGTTGCAGATTCATATTTTCAATAGTGAGCGTGACCAATTCCGTGACACGTAATCCAGTGGCATATAGCAATTCCAACATGGCTTTATCGCGTAACTCGAGCGGAATTTCGACATCTGGCGTATTTAATAAATCCGTGACTTGTTGCTCGGTTAAATATTTAGGCAAACGACTTGGCAATTTAGGTGAGCTCAGTACGGCGCTAGGATCATCTGTACGATACTTTTCACGATATAAATATTGGAATAATTTTCGCATCGCGCTCAGCATTCGTGCGGTGCTGGTGGCCTTGTAACCTTGCTCTAAACGACTGCCGAGAAATTGTTGCAGATCTAAGGGTTCGAGGGTTTCGAGGGATAAATTTTGTTTATCCAACCAATCACAAAGTGCGGTCAAATCGAGACGATAAGACTGCACGGTGTTTTCCGACAATCCTTTTTCAATCCAATATTCATTCAAGAATAAATCGACTAGCGTGAGATTATTCATGTTTACACTCTATGTACCAAAAAAGCTTTCACGCCACGTGGGGTAATAAATAAACCAATGAAGGCAAAGGCGGCCATTAAACTAAAGGCATAAACCGGCGAAATTGGATAAAGCACACCTGAAAGTGCAGTGAAAATTGCAATAGCTGCACATCCCGCCAAAGCATTGTATAAGCCTTGTAATTTCGCAATATGGGTTTGTGGTTGTGTGGTGATGTAACGCACGGTTGCGTAATGACCGACCACATAAGTAAGACTGTGAAAACATTGCAATAGGATGATTTCAACAAAGGTATCTGCATAACCGAAAGCGAGCCAACGCACGATAGCCGCAATACCGGTGAGATAGAAAAGGGCTGTAATGGTCCAGTTTTTGAATAATCGAGTAGAGAAGAAAAAGACCACGATTTCAGCTAATACGCTGATTCCCCAAAATAAACCTGCATCAGAAACGGAGTGGCCATGATTTGTCCAAAAAATGGTGCTATATGAGTAATAAGCTGCGTGCGATCCTTGAATCAGTGCAATCGCAATAAACAAACGAAGGGTCGTGTTATTTTTCAGTAAGTCTAAAAATCCAACGGAATTTTCGACCGCACTTTGGGATTCGTCCTGCGGCATTGGGTTCGGATGAAGTAATTGCACAATACAGTAAAAAACGAGTATGCCTGTGATCATCCAAGTAATATATTGCTCACCCACGAGTCCAACAAAATACCCGAATACCATCACACCAACAACAAACGCAAAGGAACCAATTAAGCGCGCTTTGCCATAATCTAAATGAATTTGTTGTTGCCATGTACTGGCAAGGCTATCACCAATCGGCATACCTGCCGCATTTACCATGGAATACAACGCAAGTCCAATAAACAAGAGCCAGAAATTGTGCGACATCAGTCCAATTAAGGCCATTGTAATGGCACTGGCCACGCCTAAATAACGCAACCCATTTACTAAGAGGGAAACGCGTTTTATTAAGCCGGAAAACAAAATACCGCCGCTGAAACGGAATATGTAGGCACAGGCAAGCAATAAGCCGATGCTTTCTTCGCTATAAGATTGCGTTTTCAACCATGCCGGGAAAAGGGGAAGAAACACACCGTAGGCACAGTAGTAGCCAAAAAAGCTCAAGGCGAGCCAAGTAAAAGGACGAACTTGCATTAGAATAATTTTTCCATTTCTTGTGAGCGTGCCACGCAGGCTTGCATCGCTTGTTTAATGATGTTGTTAAATTGATGTTGATTGAACACATTTAATGCGGCTGCGGTGGTACCGCCTTTTGAGGTGACATTTTCTCGTAAAGTCGAAAGAGCTGTTTGTGGATTTTCAATCACCAACTTCGCTGAGCCTAACATAGCTTGTTGTACCAACTCACGAGATTGATTTTCATCTAAGCCCATTTCCATTAAGCCTTGTTGCATGGCTTCTAAAAATTGGAAGAAGTAAGCTGGGCTACTGCCAGATGCAGCGGTGACTGCATGCATGTGATCTTCATTTGTCACCCAAGTGGTTTTCCCTACAGCTGAAAGTAAATCTTCCGCAAAAGTGCGGTCAATTTCAGGTGTGTTTTTATCAGCAAATAAGCCAGCCATGCCTTCACCCACTAATGCAGGTGTGTTTGGCATCACGCGAACAATGGATTTTGCTGTTGGAAGGAGTTCAGCTAATCGGGCAGTCGAAATTCCTGCTGCAATAGAAATAATTAATTTATCAGAGAAATCAACCGCACTTAATGGCTTGCAAACATCGGCTAGCACTTGTGGCTTAACGGCAAATAACACAACTTGAGATTGTGTGATGGATTGCTCGTTGTCTGTCGAAACGGCGATGCCATATTGAGCAAAAAAAGCACGTTTTTCTTCATTAGGATCATTAACGATAATTTTGTCGGCTGGATAACCTTGTTTTAATAGGCCTAACACAATCGCTTGTGCCATATTGCCACCACCGATGAAGGCAATTAATTTCTGTTGCATCATTTTTTCCCGTGAGTTTATGGGCTACAATGTCGCGTATTTTACCCTATTATGAAGGAAGTGTTACGATGTGGTTTAAAAATTTAATGTCATATAGGCTGACTAAGCCCTTAGATTGGGATCTTAATGAATTGCAACGCCAGTTGTCAGATTGTGAATTTCATCCTTGTGGCTCACAAGATCAAAGCAAATTCGGTTGGGCGAATCCCTTGAAAGGCAGCGAATTATTGCATTTTTCTGTCGGTAAACACATTTTATTGGTTGCGAAAAAAGAAGAGAAAATATTGCCGGCTAATGTGGTGAAACGTGAATTAGATGAACGCATTGAAAGCCTTGAGCAAAAAGAAAACCGTAAATTGAAGAAAACGGAAAAACAAACGTTAAAAGATGATGTGGTGATGAATTTATTGCCACGCGCATTCACTAAAAATCAGCAAATTTCTGTATGGATTGATACGGAGAACAACCTTGTGCATGTCGATGCGGCATCCAGTAAACGTGCAGAAGATGCCTTGGCGTTATTACGTAAATCACTTGGTTCGTTACCGGTTGTGCCGTTGGCATTTGCAAATGAACCTTCGACCATTTTAACGGATTGGATTGTACAGGAAAAAATCCCGCATTGGTTGGTGGCGTTAGAAGAGGCTGAATTGCGTGGAAGCCAAGAAGACAGCGTGATCCGATGCAAAAAACAGCCTTTAGAAAATGAAGAGATTCTCGCACTTTTACAAGATGGCAAAAAAGTGGTGAGCAAGCTCGCATTGGAGTGGGAAGATACGCTGACGTTTGTATTTAATGAAGATTGCACGCTCAAACGTTTAAAATTTGCTGATGCGGTGCGTGAGAAAAATGCCGATATTTTAAAAGAAGACTATGCGCAACGCTTTGATGCCGATTTTGTATTAATGACAGGTATTTTATCTAAACTGACCGAAAATTTACTCGATGAATTCGGTGGCGAGAAAGTAAGGTTAGGCTAGTTTTAATCATGAAATAAAAGAAGGCGAACATGAGATGTTCGCCTTTTGTTTGTTTAAAAGTGCGGTCAAATTTCCGCACGTTTTTAATTAGTGTGTGCTTGTACTGGTTGTGGTACGGTTTGCACGTTTACGATCGTTTTCCGTTAAGAGTTTTTTACGGATACGGATCGACTCTGGTGTCACTTCCACTAACTCGTCATCATCGATAAACTCAATGGCTTGTTCAAGTGTAAATTTCACCGGTGTGGTTAAGACGATGGCATCATCTTTACCCGATGCACGCATGTTGGTGAGTTTTTTACCTTGCAAACAGTTTACAGTTAAGTCGTTTGTACGGCTGTGAATACCGATGATTTGACCTTCGTAAACTTCTACGTTAGCTTCGATCATTAATTTACCACGCTCTTGCAAACCAAATAGCGCATAAGCGAGTGCTTTACCAGTTGCGTTAGAAATTAATACACCGTTTTTACGTTGGCCAATTTCACCTGGTTTGATGTCATCGTAGTGATCGAAACTAGAGTAAAGTAAACCTGTACCTGAGGTCATAGTCATGAATTCACCACGGAAACCGATCAAGCCACGGCTTGGAATGATGTATTCTAAACGTACACGACCTTTGCCATCTGGCATCATGTCACGAACTTCACCTTTACGGATACCTAATGCTTCCATAACAGAACCTTGGTGCTGTTCTTCTACGTCGATAGTCACTTGCTCATACGGCTCTTGTTTTTTACCGTTGATTTCGCGATAGATTACTTTAGGGCGAGAAACCGCAAGCTCATAACCTTCACGACGCATATTTTCAATTAATACAGAAAGGTGTAATTCACCTCGGCCAGAAACACGGAATTCATCTGGGTTTGGTGTTTCTTCTACGCGTAGTGCCACGTTGTGAACTAACTCTTTGTTTAAACGTTCAAGAATTTGACGAGAAGTCACATATTTACCTTCTTGACCTGCAAACGGAGAAGTGTTTACACAGAAGAACATAGTTACAGTTGGTTCATCAACGGTTAATGAAGGTAAGGCTTCAACCGCATTGATATCACAAAGGGTGTCAGAAATATTTAATTCACCTAAACCGGTAATCGCAATGATGTCGCCCGCATAAGCGATATCTTCTTCATAACGTTGTAAACCAAGGTGACCTAATACTTGACCTACACGGCCTTGGCGAGTTTTACCTTCGCCATCAACGATAGTCACAGGTTGATTTGGTTTGATTGCACCACGTTTGATACGACCGATACCGATAACACCTACATAGCTGTTATAGTCTAATTGTGAGATTTGCATTTGGAATGGGGCATCAAGTTCTACTTTTGGCGGTTCAACGTGTTTAACGATCGCTTCAAATAACGGCGTCATGTCTTCCGCTAATTCTTCGTGTTCGAGACCCGCAACACCATTTAATGCTGAAGCATAGATAATTGGGAAGTCTAATTGCTCGTCTGTTGCACCAAGGTTAACGAATAAATCGAATACTTGATCCACCACCCAATCAGGACGAGCACCTGGGCGGTCAACTTTGTTGATAACTACGATTGGTTTTAAACCATGAGCAAAGGCTTTTTGGGTCACAAAACGAGTTTGTGGCATTGGGCCATCAAAAGCATCTACCACTAAAAGTACAGAGTCCACCATAGAAAGTACACGTTCCACTTCACCACCGAAGTCGGCGTGTCCTGGGGTATCTACGATGTTAATGCGATAACCATTCCAATTAATTGCAGTATTTTTTGCAAGAATGGTAATGCCACGTTCTTTTTCAAGATCGTTTGAGTCCATTACGCGTTCATCAACATCACCACGAGTTGATTCAAATGTACCGGATTGTTGAAGGAGTTTGTCAACGAGGGTGGTTTTACCATGGTCAACGTGAGCGATAATTGCGATATTGCGCAATTTATTAATATCAATGTCGTTTTTCATTTATTACGTTCTTAAAGTTTAAGTTTTGTAGGGTGGGATTTTTATGCCACCGAATAGTCCAAGTAGTTTGAATTAGTGAGTAAACCCACTCTACGAGAATCTCGAAAGGGCAAAAATTATACACGATATTTCGCTGCTCTGCTATGCCAGGACATAAAATAAATCTTATGAAAAAAGCAAGCGATTGCGTTATAATGCTCTTTTAATTTTTATAAAGATTATACACATAGCAAAATAGAGGACTCCTTATGCCTAATGCAAATGCAATTGCCAACGTATTCAAACTGATCGAAGAGAACGATATTAAGTTCGTACTACTTCGTTTCACCGACATTAAAGGTAAAGAACACGGTGTTTCCATCCCAGTTAGCCTTGTCGATGAAGATATGTTTGAAGATGGCAAAATGTTCGATGGCTCTTCTGTTGAAGGTTGGAAAACCATTAACAAAGCCGATATGCTTTTAATGCCAATTGCTGAAACTGCAGTAGTCGATCCATTTGCGCAGATCCCAACACTTTCAATTCGTTGTAGCGTTTATGAGCCAACAACCATGCAAAGCTATGATCGTGATCCGCGTTCAATTGCTATTCGTGCTGAAAACTATATGCGTTCAACCGGTATTGCTGATCAAGCATTCTTTGGTCCTGAGCCAGAGTTCTTCTTATTTGATGATGTGCGTTTTGATGTATCAATGAACCGCGCTTCTTTCGCCATTGATGATATTGAAGCCGCTTGGAACACCAACAAAAAATATGAAGGTGGTAACAATGCTTATCGTCCATTGAAAAAAGGCGGTTACTGTGCGGTTGCTCCAATTGATACGGCACACGATATTCGTTCTGAAATGTGTTTGATTTTAGAAGAAATGGGCTTAGTTATCGAAGCTCACCACCATGAAGTGGCGACCGCGGGCCAAAACGAAATTGCAACGAAATTCAACAGCTTAACCTTGAAAGCAGATGAAACACAAATCTATAAATATGTGGTACAAAACGTTGCATTAGAACACGGTAAAACTGCTTGCTTTATGCCAAAACCAATTACGGGTGATAATGGTTCAGGCATGCACTGTAATATGTCATTAAGCAAAGATGGTAAAAACATTTTCCAAGGTGATAAATATGCGGGTCTTTCTGAAACCGCACTTTATTACATCGGCGGTATCATTAAGCATGCTAAAGCATTAAATGCTTTCACTAACCCAAGTACTAACTCATACAAACGTTTAGTGCCTGGTTTTGAAGCACCTGTATTATTGGCTTACTCTGCAAGTAACCGTTCTGCGTCAATTCGTATTCCGGCAGTAACTAGTCCGAAAGCGATCCGTATTGAAGCGCGCTTCCCAGATCCACTGGCAAACCCATATCTTGCATTCGCGGCATTATTAATGGCAGGTCTTGATGGCGTAGTGAACAAAATCCACCCAGGCGATGCAATGGATAAAAATCTTTACGATCTTCCACCTGAAGAATTAAAAGATATTCCAGCGGTAGCGAGCTCACTAGAAGAAGCATTGAATTCATTAGAAAAAGACTATGAGTTCTTAACGCAGGGTGGTGTGTTTGCTAAAGACTTTATCGAAGCATTTATTAATATTAAACGTAAAGAGGTAGAACGTTTAAATATGACACCACATCCGGTTGAGTTTGAGATGTATTATGCATAATGATAAACAACGGAATTCAAGTTGTTGAACAAGAAAAGTGCGGTCGTTTTGGACCGCATTTTTTGTATGTGTATATTGTATTTAATTCGTGTATAATCGAAATCCGATTATAGATAGGGCTAGATTATGCTAAGTAAATTTGTAGGAAAGTTTCGTCGATTTTTTGCATTCGATGAACTTTTAAAGCAACTGAACAATATAATGGCTTAAAAGAATATGTGATTAAAATGCTAAAAGGTGAACTCATGTTCCAGGAGTTCTTAGCGTTAAGAGATGTGAATCTTGAAGTCAGAAAAGGGGAGTCTTGAGGCTTAATTGGTACCAATGCCTCGGGGAAGTCAACGCTTTTAAAATTGATTTGCGGTATCCTAAAACCCTATAAAGGTACGGTAGAAGTACATAGTAATATTGCACTGTTAATTGAGCTAGGTGTAGGTTTTGATGGAGAGCTAACCGCAAGAGAAAATATTTATCTAAATGGTGCAATATTGGGTCATAAAAAAGCCTTTATGGAGCAGTATTTTGATGAAATTATTGAGTTTGCGGAACTTCAAGATTTTGTGGATATGCCGCTTAAAAACTTTTCATCTGGTATGGCTGCACGCCTTGGTTTTGCAGTAGCGACGATTGTTAAGCCTGAAATTCTCATTGTAGATGAAGTGCTTGCTGGTGGCACAACATTATTGTTTGTTTCCCACTCAATTGAGCAAGTAAAAGAGCTTTGCCAGAATGTGATTTGGATTGATAAAGGTATCGCAAAAGCTTCTGGTAAAACAGAAGATATAATCCCATTGTACGATGTGTGATTTTTATATGTTTTCTAAATATATTCTAGTCGGTATCATCAATACCGCCATTACAGCACTACTTATTCTTTTATTGATGTATTTGGGATTAGGAGTATATACTTCTAATGCGTTCGGTTATGTTGCTGGCATTATCGTTAGCTTTATCTTCAATACATTATTTACTTTCTCAACTAAACTCACATGGAAAAGATTTATAAAATTTATAATAAACTGTGGGATTTGTTATGTGGTTAATTTAGTTGTAATTTATCTAGTTTTATTCATTAATAATGAATGGATCTATTTTGCACAATTATGCGGTATGGGAGCTTATACCGTTTCAGGTTTTATTTTAAATAAATTATGGGTGATGAAATAATGCCAACAGAACAGAACAGAACAGAACAGCCATCTTTGGCGATCGTTGTTCCTTGTTATAACGAAAGTGAAGTTTTTAGCTATTGCTTGAATGTACTAACAGATATATTAAAAGATCTTATTAATAAGAATAAGATTAAAGCAAATAGTTATGTGCTTTTTGTTGATGATGGCAGCAAAGATGACACTTGGCAACAAATCGAGCAAGCAAGTAACGTATCCAATCTCATTCGTGGAGTAAAACTCTCTCGTAATAAAGGACACCAAATTGCACTCTTAGCAGGTTTGTATTCTGTAGATACTGATGTGAGTATAAGTATTGATGCTGATTTGCAAGATGATACCAATTGCATTTATGAAATGCTTGATAAATATATGCAAGGTAATGAAATTGTTTATGGCGTTCGCAACGATCGTACAACAGATACGGTATTTAAACGCGGCACAGCTGGACTATTTTATACCTTAATGACTAAATTAGGTGTTGAGCAAACTGAAAATCACGCAGATTATCGTTTACTGAGCTCTAAAGCATTAGAAGCATTAAAACAATATAAAGAGCAAAATGTGTATCTACGTGGAATGATCCCATTAATAGGCTTTAAAAACGACAAAGTCTATTACACAAGAAGTGAACGTATTGCGGGTGAGTCTAAATATCCATTAAAGAAAATGTTAGCTCTTGCATTAGAAGGTATTACTTCGTTAAGTATTACCCCATTGCGTTTAATCTCGGTGATTGGTTTTCTAACTTGCTTATTTTCCGCTTTAGCAGGAGTTTATGTTTTAGTGGATAAACTATTAGGACACACAGTAGAAGGTTGGACATCACTTATGATTGCAATTTTCTTCTTAGGTGGGGTTCAAATGCTATCACTTGGTGTAATTGGTGAGTACGTTGGTAAGATCTATATTGAAAGTAAGAATAGACCAAAGTTTTTTGTTGAAAGATGTAGTATGTCTAAGAATTTTTATCCTGACAATTAAAGAGGACTTATGAGTAAGAAAATTCTCGTCACTGGCGGTGCAGGCTTTATCGGCTCTGCAGTGGTTCGCCATATTATTGAAAAAACGCAAGATAGCGTAGTAAACGTTGATAAATTGACCTATGCAGGTAATTTAGAATCCCTTGAAGTGGTAGAAAATCATCCACGCTATGTGTTTGAGCAAGTAGATATTTGTGATGCGAAAGCACTCTCTCGTGTGTTTGAGCAACACCAACCAGATGCGGTGATGCACTTAGCGGCAGAAAGCCACGTTGACCGTTCTATTGATGGTCCTGCTGCCTTTATTGAAACTAACATTGTGGGAACTTACACACTATTAGAAGCGGCTCGTGCTTATTGGAGTACATTAAGCAACGAGAAAAAAGTGGCATTCCGTTTCCACCATATTTCAACCGATGAAGTCTACGGTGATTTAGAAGGCACGGATGATTTATTCACCGAAACCACGCCTTATGCACCAAGTAGCCCTTATTCAGCGTCTAAAGCATCAAGCGATCACTTAGTGCGTGCATGGCTGCGTACTTATGGTTTACCAACGATGGTGACTAACTGTTCAAATAACTATGGTCCATTTCATTTTCCTGAAAAACTTATTCCATTAATGATTTTAAATGCACTAGATGGAAAGCCATTACCAGTTTATGGAAATGGTCAACAAATTCGTGACTGGTTATTTGTAGAAGATCATGCTCGTGCATTATATAAAGTCGTAACCGAAGGAAAAGTAGGAGAAACATACAACATCGGTGGGCATAATGAGAAAGCAAATATTGATGTAGTACGTACTATTTGTCGTTTATTAGAAGAGTTAGTGCCAAATAAACCAGAAGGTGTGGCAAAATATGAAGATCTTATTACCTATGTGAAAGATCGCCCAGGTCACGATGTACGCTATGCGATTGATGCAGCTAAAATTGGCCGAGAATTAGGTTGGAAGCCACAAGAAACTTTTGAATCAGGTATCCGCAAAACGGTAGAATGGTATTTAAATAACAAAAAATGGTGGAGCCGTGTATTAGATGGCTCATATAACCGTGAACGTTTAGGTAACTAATTATTAACAAGCGGTGAAGTTTTTCTAATGATTTGTAAAAATCTAAGAATATCTGCCCGCTCTTTTAAAGGTTCTCTTATGAAAGGTATTATTCTTGCAGGCGGTTCTGGTACTCGCCTCTATCCCATTACTCGAGGTGTCTCTAAACAACTTTTGCCTGTTTATGATAAACCGATGATTTACTATCCACTTTCAGTATTAATGTTAGCGGGTATTCGTGATGTTCTTATTATTACTACCCCTGAAGATAATGAAAGTTTCAAGCGCTTATTAGGTGATGGTTCAGATTTTGGTGTGAATTTACAGTATGCAATTCAACCAAGCCCAGATGGTTTAGCTCAAGCATTTCTTATTGGTGAAGCGTTTATTAATGGTGATAGTTGTTGCTTAGTCCTAGGCGATAACATTTTCTATGGTCAACACTTCAGTCAAATGTTGCAAGAGGCTGTTAAACAGCCCCATGGAGCAACAGTATTTGGATATTTAGTGAAAGATCCTGAGCGCTTTGGTGTAGTGGAATTTGATGAAAACTTCAAAGCGGTTTCGATTGAAGAAAAACCAGCTCAACCAAAATCAAACTATGCTGTAACAGGTTTATATTTTTATGATAACCGTGTGGTAGAATTTGCAAAACAAGTGAAGCCCTCTACTCGTGGAGAATTAGAGATTACTACTCTTAACGAAATGTATTTAAACGATGGCTCACTCAACGTGCAATTGCTCGGACGTGGTTTCGCATGGTTAGATACTGGTACACACGAAAGTTTACATGAGGCGGCTTCATTTGTTCGTACCATTGAAAAGGTGCAAGGTTTGCAAGTGGCATGTTTAGAAGAAATAGCATGGCGTAATGGTTGGCTCACTTCAGAACAAGTTGAAAAACTAGCGAAACCAATGATGAAAAATGAGTATGGTCAATACTTACTTAGAATAATTAAGGAAAAGAAATAGTGTGGCAAAATTCCTAATCACAGGGGCAAATGGACAAATAGGTTTCGCTTTGACACAAAGATTAAGGATTGAAAAAGGTCATGATATATTAGCTTTAAAACATAGCGAGCTTGATATCACGAATAAAAATACTGTACTGTCTTTGGTTGATTCGTTTAAGCCGAATATTATTATTAATGGGGCAGCTTACACTCATGTGGATAGAGCTGAAACTGAGGAGTCACTAGTTCATGATGTTAATGTAAAAGGACTAAAATATTTAGCTGAAGCTGCAAATAGAGTTAATGCAAGTATCTTACATATATCTACTGATTATGTATTTGATGGATATAAAAAAGGTAAATATACAGAAAGTGATATTACTTGCCCTTTAAGCACTTATGGCAAAAGTAAGGCAGAGGGGGATAGGGTGCTTCTTTCCCTTGTTTCAAAAGTAATCATTTTACGTACTTCTTGGGTTTTTGGCGAACATGGCAATAATTTTGTGAAAACTATGCTTCGCTTAGCAAAAAAACACGATACATTAAACGTTGTTGCGGATCAAATTGGTGGGCCAACTTATGCTGGAGATATTGCTAGTACATTAGTTCAGATTGCCGAAAAAATTATTAGAGGCGAAAGTATCGAATATGGCATTTATCATTTTAGTGGAGAGCCATATATTAGTTGGTGTGATTTTGCTAAAGCTATTTTGGCTGAGGCTGTTTCGCAAAATGTGTTAGAGAAGGTTCCTTTTGTAAATGAGATTACGACTGCGGATTATCCAACCCAGGCTAAACGTCCAGCCAATACTTGCTTAGATTTAACTAAAATTCAGCAAGCGTTTGGAGTTAAACCAAGTGATTGGCAAAAAGCATTAAAAAATATTAAGGCTTATGCAGAATAAGAAAATATAAGGATTCATAATGAAAGTTATTGATACTAAAATTCCCGATGTAAAATTATTAGAACCTCAAGTATTCGGTGATGAACGTGGTTTCTTTATGGAAACCTTCCGTGATGAATGGTTTAAACAAAATGTAGCAGATCGTACTTTTGTACAAGAAAATCATTCAAAATCTGTAAAAGGAGTATTACGTGGATTACATTATCAAACTGAAAATACACAAGGTAAATTAGTGCGTGTAGTATCTGGAGCTGTATTTGATGTTGCCGTTGATATGCGGGAATTCTCTCCTACATTTGGACAATGGGTAGGTGAAATTTTATCTGCTGAAAATAAACGTCAGCTTTGGGTACCTGAAGGGTTTGCACATGGCTTTTATGTTTTAACTGATGAAGCTGAATTTACTTATAAATGTACTGATTACTATAATCCTAAAGCAGAGCATTCTTTAATTTGGAATGATGAGGCCATCGGTATTGAATGGCCTTTAGAGGGCGAACCGAGTTTGTCAGCAAAAGATTTAGCTGGAAAAATTTTAAAGGATGCTGTGAAATTTAAATAAGATATTGCTTATGAAATCATTTGTAAATCAAATTAAATATATCGAATTATTGAAGCAGTTGGTCCTTAAGGATATAAAACTAAAATATAGAAGAAGTTATTTAGGCTATATTTGGAGTATTTTAAATCCTTTGTTAATGATGATTGTATTAACAGTGGTTTTTTCAAACTTATTTAAATTCGATATTCCTAATTTTTCAGCCTATCTGCTTACAGGACAATTAATTTTTGGTTTTGTCTCAGAAGCGACTTCTAGTTCAGTCACGGCTATTGTTCATAATGCTTCTTTAATTAAAAAGACATATGTACCAAAGTATATTTTTGTTTTATCTAAAATAACAAGCTCATTAGTTAATATGCTGTTTGCAATGATAGCCCTAATTCTTGTGATGATTTTTACCCAAGTAGAAATTACATTGAATGTTTTATGGGTTCCCATAATTTTCTTAGAGCTTTATATTTTTAGTTTAGGATTAGGATTCATTTTATCAGCTTCAACTGTATTTTTTAGAGATATTCAATATTTATGGGGTGTTTTTACTTCTATTTGGATGTATTTAACCCCTATAATTTATCCTGTGTCTATTATTTCTCAAGAATATCGTTGGTGGTATGATAACCTTAATCCTATGGTGAATTATGTTGAGCAATTTAGAAATGTAATTCTAAATGGTCAGAGTTTGTCAATGGAGTCTTTATCTCAAGGTTTTATTATATCGATAATTCTATTATTAGTCGGTATTTGGTTTTTTAATCGTAAAGAAAATGAATTTATACTTTATATCTAAATAATTATGAATGATATAGTGATCGAAGTAAAAAATGCTACAGTAAGATTTAATAAATCAGCTGAAAGTATTAGTGGTTTAAAAGAATATATTATTAAGATGTTAAAAAGAGAGCTAATGTTTCAAGAGTTCTTGGCACTTAAAAATATTAATTTTACTGTAAAACGAGGGGAGTCTTGGGGATTAATTGGGAAGAATGGTTCAGGAAAATCTACTTTACTTAAATTAATTTCAGGAATTATCAGACCTTACCAAGGAAATGTAACAGTCAATGGTTCTATTTCACCATTAATTGAATTAGGAGCTGGCTTTGATCCGGAATTGACAGCAAGAGAGAATATTTTTCTTAATGGGGCATTATTAGGCTATAGTAAAAGATTTATTGAATCTCATTTCCAAGAGATTGTTGACTTTGCAGAATTAAATGATTTTATTGATGTTCCTATTAAGAATTTTTCTTCAGGTATGTCTGCTAGATTAGGATTTGCTATTGCAACAGTGCAGAAACCCGATATTTTGATTGTTGATGAAGTATTAGCCGTAGGCGATTTTGCCTTTCAACAAAAGTGTAAAGAGAGAATGGAACATTTGTTGAGCAATGGCACAACATTATTGTTTGTATCTCATTCAATTGAGCAAGTTAAAGAGTTATGCTCTAGCGCTATCTGGATTGATAATGGTGAAGTAAGGGCTATAGGGGATACTTGTTCTGTTTCTCAAGAATATATATCTTCTATGGTTAATAACTAAATCTAAGGAAAAAAATGAAAAGATTAGCAATTTATTTATTCTATGATCACGATGGAATCGTAGATGATTATATCCCGTATAAACTAGAAAAACTAAAAGAGTTTGTCCAAGACATCTGGTTTGTTTCAAATTCAGATTTAACAGCTGAGTCACGTAAAAAAATTCAACATTGCACAGATTACATTATGTGCCGAGAAAATATTGGATTTGATGTTTGGGGATATAAAGAGGCAATTGAGAAAATTGGCTTTGATAAACTAGCTGAATATGATGAACTTATTCTATTAAATTATACTTTCTTTGCACCTATTTTCCCATTCTCAGAATTATTTGAGTGGTCAGAAAAGCAAAATGTTGATTTCTGGGGAATATCGGATCATGGAAAGGTCCAACCTAATCCGTTTACCGGTACAGGTGTTTTACATAAGCATATTCAATCGCATTTTATTGCAGTCAGAAAGAATATGTTAAATTCACATGAATTTGAGCATTATTGGAAAAATATGCCAATGATCCATTCATATACAGACTCAGTGTTAATGCATGAGTCTAGATTTACACATCATTTCTACTCTAAAGGGTATAGTTATGCTGTTTATGTAGATTCTGATGTTTTTGGTAGTAAATATCCAACATTCTATGAAATTGATGATACATTTAGTAAATCTCGTTCTCCTATCTTAAAGAGAAGACCTTTTTTTCATGACCCATTACATCATGATAGAGAATGCTTATTTTTAAGAAGAGCCATAGAATACATTCAAGAAGAATCAGAATATCCGATAGAGCTGATAATCAAAAATATCTTAAGAACATCAAAACCTAAAGATATTGCAACTAATATGACTTTATTAAAAGTATTTGATTCTTTAAATACTGTAAAACTTAGAGAGAATTTGAAAATTCTTGTGGTTGCACATATATTCTATGCAGATATGCTTGAAGAGATATTATTTTATACCGAAAATATACCTTGCAAATATGATTTGCTTATTACGACATCAAGTAAAGAGCAAAGAGAAGAGATCTTATCTTCTCCTATATTGGAAACAATAAATACGAATAATATTAAGGTGATTGTAACTGAGCAAAATAGAGGACGAGATATGTCTTCACTATTTATTAGTTGTAAAGATGATATTATGAATAGTGATTATGATTGGGTCTGTCGTTTACATTCAAAAAAATCTCCTCAAAATGGTTATAACATGGCGAAACATTTTAAGGAAATGATGTATTTAAATTTATTGAAGGATAAAGCATATGTATCTAAGTTGCTTAATTATCTAGATAATAATAAAAACATAGGTTTTGCAATGCCTTCAATGGTTCATATTGGATATCCAACTCTTGGGCATGCTTGGTATAGTAATAAACCTCTTTGCTTAGAGATAGCAAAAAAACTAAATATTAATGTGCCTTTTGACGATATATCTCCATTTGCTGCATACGGTACCATGTTCTGGTTTAGACCAAAAGCATTGCGTAAGCTTTTTGAATATAACTGGAAGTTTGAAGATTTTAATAAAGAACCAATGCATTACGATGGTTCGTTGGCTCATGTATTAGAGCGCTTATTAGCTTATGCTGCTCATGATGCTGGTTACTTAGCATGTAACATTATGTCGTCAGAAATGATGGAGCTTAATTACACTAAATTAGAATATAAAATGCAGAGATTAGTAAGTAATCTTTCTAATGGAGACATTTCATATCAAATTAGTCTGGCTCATAATGCTAAATATATGTTGGGAATTTCATCTGGAAATCCCAATGTTAGCCGTTATTTTATAATTAATGTGGTACGCCTATTAAAAAATCATGTATTAGGCAATTATCCTAAATTATCCAAAGTAACACGTATGCCATATAGAAAATTAAGACACTATTATCATAAATTTAGAGGACATTAATTCAATGAATATTATTGTAACGGGAGCCAATGGTTATATCGGTAGAAATGTTGTAAAAGGTTTATTAGATAAAGGACATCAAGTCACAGCAATGCTTTTTGATGGAGAAACACCTCATCATTTTTTAGAGGGAGCAAGCTTATTTTATGGGAATATCTTCGCTTTATCTCAAGATAAGAAATGTGATTTAGTGAAAGATGCAGAATGTTTATTACATTTGGCTTGGCAGGCTGGGTTTAATCATCGAGACCCATCTCATTTAGCTAACGTGATGAAACATTATGAATTTCTCACATCGATGGCTGAATTAGGTATAAAAAATATCTCTGTTGCAGGAACGATGCATGAGGTCGGATACTTTGTTGGACCTATTGATGAAAATACACCTTGTAATCCTCGAAATCCTTATGGAATTGCAAAAAACTTCTTACGCCAAGCAATGTTTGATTTTGCTAGTGTAACGCCTGAATTAAATTTACAGTGGTTACGCTTTTACTATATTACAGGCGATGATCGTTTTAGTAATTCTATTTTTACGAAGATCTTAAAGGCTGAAGATGATGGACAAGAGTTTTTCCCTTTGAACAGTGGTGAAATGCTTTATGACTTTATTGATATTGAGGAACTTTCAGCGCAAATAGAAGAAAGAATTTCAAGTAAGCAATCTGGGGTATTTAACTGTTGCTCAGGTAAACCAAAGAGTTTGCGAACAGCAGTAGAAGAATTTATTACTGAGCATAACTTAAAAATTAAGCCTAAGTATAATGTTTTTCCTGCAAGAACTTATGATTCTATGGCTACTTGGGGAAAAAGATAAATGCAAGAGAAACAACATCTATTTTATGTTGATGCCATTAAGATTATAGCTTGTATATCAATCATACTATTTCATCTTAATGTTCATGCATTTTATGCAAATAATAGCGCTTCTTTGATTGGTTCTCTTACTTATTTTAATGTTAGCTTTGGTGATCTTTGGATATCAATGTTTATTATTATTTCTGGATTAACATTAGCATTAACAAGCAGAGAAAATTTTAGTATAAGAGGTTTCTTTAAAAAAAGGTTTTTAGCAATCTATCCTTCATTTTGGATTACCTATATATTGGTTGCTTTAGTCTTTCTAATTATTCTGCATAAACCTTTTGGTGATGGAGAATATTGGAAAATCATATTAACAGTTATTGGTTTAGATGGTTTCTTTTTATATAAATTTCCTAGCTATTACCTAGTTGGTGAATGGTATACAGGGTATATGCTGATAACCTATCTGTTCTTTCCGGTATTGTATATGTTTTTTTCTAAGAAACCAATTATCTCATTTATTATAATAATTGCTATTGTTGTATGTGTATTTAATATTTATTCAGAAATATTTCAGATTCCTCAGACGATTAATCCAATAATGAGGCTACCTGATTTTTTCTTTGGAATAATTTTTACTACATTTTTGTCTAAAAATAATATGTGCAAAATGATATTGCCTATATTATCTTTAATTTACTTGATATTTTCAGATTTCACTCATGCACATATTCCATATCATTTTCATATGATTTTAACAGGAATTTCATTATTTTTGATTCTCGAATGTATTTTTAGGGGGATTGGTCAATATCTAACCCCAAAAATATTAGATAAAACAGCATACTGGGCCCAATATACTTTTTTAGCATTCCTTATACATCATCAGGTTTTATTGTATTTCTTTCAGGAGATACCTAATCTACCTAATGAGAACTCTACTTTCAAATTGAGTATTTGGGTTTCTGTTTGTGTTATAAGCTTTTCTTATGCCATTATTATATATCCAGTTGTGAGTAATTTTTCTAAGTTTCTTTTCAAAAGAATGATGTGATTTTTATAGGAACCTTGTATGTATTTCTTGTCTAATTGCAAATATAGTTTTGATGAATTTATCGATTTTCTAAGAAATAATTTATTTCTTATTAATATTACCGTTTTCTTTCTGCTATTGGGATATGGGATAAAACTATTTTCACTAAGTTTCTCAATCGATACTGAGGCCATTATTTCTATTACTGATTCTCAATATAGTGCTTGGCATGAATTAGGACGTACTGGGCTTGTGCTATTTAAACATCTGATGGGTATTGGTTGGTATAATAATGCATTAGCATCTTTTTTAATGGTTTTATTTATTGGCTTATCTGCATTGGTATGGGCTTATTTACTAAATGGAGGCGTAAAAAAGAATCATTCTCTTCTTTTTTTTACAATACCAGTTGTTTCATCGCCTATTATTGCTGAAATGCTAGGATTTTTATTAATGGGGATGGAAGTTGCTCTAGCTCTTATATTTATTGCTATAAGTTTGATGTGTACTCAGAACTGGATTTTTAGTAAATCAAGAATGGCGCTTTTATTTGCAATTATTTTTAGCTTTATTGCATTTTCTATTTATCTCGCTATGGTGACGATATTTATCGTAGCAACTTTCTTTATCGTTTTTATGAAAATAGAAAATGATAATAGATTAAATAAGGAAACTGTATTTTTTACAATTAGATATATTTTTGTATTTGTGGCATCTTATTTAGCTTATACTATTTTTAATAAAGGAGCTCAATGGTATTTTGATATATCCACTCATCCATATATATCTGAGCAGCTAAGATGGGGTAAGGATGATATTCACATTATCCTTAGCAATCTCTTAAATCATCTTATTGAAATATATTATTCGAATAGTATATTCTTCACTAAGTGGTTTCTAATTGTTTCCATAGTATTTTTCCTATTGCTGTTAATTAAAACATTTTATGAAAAAAAATCTATATATAACTTATTGATTGCGATCTGTATAATCGCCTCTCCATTTATGATGGGCATTATTCTAGGTAATAGAACTACAGAACGAACAATAATGACTCATCCATTTGCCTTGGGTTTTATGCTATTTTATATTTATCAACACATTCAAAAACAGCATAAATACCTTAAGGGTATTTTAGTATTAATTCTGTCTGTTATTGGATTATCTCAAAGCTATGTAGTGAATAGAATATTTTATACTGAGGCTATTACGTATCAGCAAGACGTTAATTTGGTTTATAGCGTCCAAAATAAAATAGGTGAGCTTGGATATGGTGAGTTTCCTCCCTATCCCGTTGCATTCATTGGTTCACATAGCGTTAAATGTAATAATAGTTGTTATTCTAGCCAAAAATTAGCTCTTACAGGTCGTTCTTTATTTGAAATAACTTTTGGCAATGAGCATGGAACTTTTGTAAAGAACCATTTTTTTGCGGCTCAAGGTGCAAGCTATAATCTCCCATCTAGTGAACAAATACAAATTGCTACGAAAGTCTCTGAGAATATGCCTCATTGGCCATCAAAAGGAAGTATTGCATTAGTAAATGATGTTATTATTGTTAACTTTTAAATAGATAATAAAATGAGTTTAAATTATTCCGTGATTGTATGCACCTTCAACGGTGCATCTTTTATATCAGAACAACTAAAGAGCATTTTATCGCAGCCTATTCTGCCACAAAAAATTATTATATCTGATGATGGTTCTTGCGATGAAACCCTTGCTATTGTTCAGCAAATTTTTGCTCAGGCTAACTTTGCGGCTTATCAAATTGTACAAGGCCCTAAAAAAGGCGTAATCACTAATTTTCTGTCTGCCTTAAAGCATTGTGAAGCAGATTTTACTTTTTTAGCGGATCAAGATGATATTTGGCACTTGGACAAGATCACAGAATTTGCTCAAATGGCTGAAAAACAAAATAGTAATGTCCCAACTCTGACTTTCAGTGATGCTCGTTTGATTGATGAACAAAATCAAGAAATCGCCCCAAGTTTTTTTGCTTATCAGGCTTTAAGTGAGAAATGCTTAAGCGATGATTCGATTTTATATAAAAATTGTGTGCAAGGCGCAGCCTGTATGCTCAATCGTGCCTTACGTAATCTAGCACTAGATTCTTTATCTTATACTCAACTTTCTGAACTTTATATGCACGATTGGTGGTTGGCACTGTTAGCGCGCTATTATGGTGAAACACAATTTATAGATAAGCCTTTGCTAGATTATCGTCAACATTGCCAAAATCAAGTGGGGGTGTTTAACCATAAATTGCGTCTATTTTATTATTTTATTCGATTTAAGTCTTACTGGAAAAATATTCGTCAGGCAATCCGGCAAGTTAAAATGTTTGAACAATTTGCTACAAAATATGGCAAACCACATTGTTTACCTCCCTCTTCAAAAAGAGAGTACCGAAGTGTGCCAAAATTAAAGCAGTGGCTATTATCCCTTTTGGTAAAATAAGGATGAAAAATGACCGCTCTTCAATTTGTATTATGTGTACCAACTTATAACGCGGGTAATAAATGGCAAGATTGGATCACAGCCTATCAATCTCAACTCTTGAAAGCTGATAAAGTAATTGTGATTGATTCTTCTTCTTCTGATAGTACGGTAAAATTAGCTGAAGAAGCAGGATTTTCAGTCTATTCTATTCCGCAATCCGTCTTTAACCATGGTAGAACTCGTAATCAAGCGGTTGAATTTGCCAAAAGTTTTGCTGATGTAGTGGTATTTATGACTCAAGATGCAATTTTAGCTTCACCAGATTCGTTAGCAAATTTACTCGCTCCTTTTGTAGATCCTGAAGTGGCTGCTGTTTGTGGACGACAGTTGCCACATCATGAAGCAACACCATTAGCAGCTCATGCTCGTTATTTTAATTATCCGCCTGAGTCTAGCGAGAGAACTCTAGCTGATATTTCAGTGTTAGGTATCAAGACAGCATTTATGTCTAATTCTTTTGCTGCATACCGCTTATCTGTATTTGATAAATTAGGAGGTTTTCCAGATAACACTATTTTAGCGGAAGATATGTATTTAACGGCAAAAATGATTTTATCGGGATATAAAGTTGCTTACTGCGCTGAGGCAACAGTGTTTCACAGTCATAACTATGCACTAAAACAAGAATTCCAACGTTATTTTGATACAGGTGTATTTCAGCAAGAACAGAAATGGATTCAACAAAAATTTGGTAAGGCTGCTTCTGAGGGAAAAAGGTTTGTGCTATCAGAATTAAAGTTTTTATCCATAAAGTCACCGCATTTAATTCCTAAAGCTATATTATCTACATGTGCTAAGTGGCTCGGTTTTAAATTAGGTTATTATTACTATAGATTACCTTATAAGTGGTGTAGGGCTTTTAGTATGCATAAAGGATATTGGAATAAAGTAACATGAATAGAGCCAATTTTATTAAGTTTTTTCAAATTTCTGTAGATTTTGTTTCTTTTTGGATTTCTATTTTTTTAGCATCTTTTGTTTTACTTAAATTTAGTAGGGAGGATGGTCAATATTTTCCCATAGAGCAGCTTTCATCTTTTATTTTTATTCATAGCCTTATGGGAGGCTGCTGTGTTATTTGGTTTTGGATTCGTTTGCGTCATTATACCTACCGCAAGCCATTTTGGTTTGAGTTAAAAGAGATATTTAGAACATTATTAATTATTTTTGTTATTGAGCTAGCTATAGTTGCTTTTTCCCGTCTTTATGTTTCTCGTTATTTTTGGTCTGTAACTTGGCTTTTAGTTTTTACTTTAGTGCCATTGGGACGAATTTCAATCAAAAATTTACTTATTAAATTAGGGTGGTATTTGAAAGAAACCATTATTATTGGCAATGGTAAGAATGCGAAAGAAGTATTTGATGCATTAAATAATGAACCATATTTAGGATTTGATATTAAGTTGTTTATAACTACCGAAGAATATAAGTCAGAGTTTATTGAAGGTGTGCCAGTAATGCGCCATAACCCTGAGTTATTGATCAAACTGGTTTCTCCAGAGTTCACGCAGTTTATTCTTGCTGTAGATGAGGAAAATAAAGTAAAACAAGATTTCTGGTTGCGTTATTTAATTCGAAAAGGTTGTCGTTCAATATCAGTTATTCCTGATTTCCGAGGTATTCCACTTTATGGTACGGATATGTCTTTTTTGTTTAGCCATGAAATGGTACTGTTTCGAGTAAATAATAACTTAGCAAAACGGTCTTCTCGATTTATTAAAAGAGTCTTTGATATATTGGGTGCCTCTTTTCTTTTGATTTTTTTATTTCCATTATGTATCCCATTGTATTTTCTTATTAAGAAAGATGGTGGAAAACTAATTTATGGGCATTCAAGAATTGGTCAAAATAAAAAAGAATTCAAATGTTTGAAGTTTAGAACTATGGTAAATAACTCTGATGAAGTTTTAGAAAGAATTTTAGCAACGGATAAAGATGCTCGTTTAGAATGGGAAAAAGATTTTAAACTTAAAAATGATCCTCGTATTACACCAATAGGCAGATGGCTAAGAGCAAGAAGTCTAGATGAACTGCCACAGCTTTGGAATGTTCTTAAAGGTGAAATGAGTTTGGTGGGCCCTAGACCAATAGTGAAAGAGGAGTTGCTTTATTACCAGGATGATGTTGACTATTATCTTATGGCAAAACCTGGAATGACAGGTTTGTGGCAGGTTAGTGGACGAAATAACGTAAGTTACGATACTCGAGTCTATTTTGATACCTGGTATGCTAAAAACTGGTCTTTATGGAATGATATCGTGATTCTATTTAAAACATTTAAAGTTGTATGGAAGAAGACCGGAGCTTATTAGCAAAGTAACTTATGCAATAAATAAAGGAGAAGAACCACATGCAAATTACATTATCAACGGCTCCCGCTTCGGAGTGTTGGGGCAAAAATGTCATTTTAAGTTTTAATCAAGATCAAGCCGTTATTCATCTTAAAGATGATGAAAAATCGAACCTTGTTTTAGTCCAAAAAGCGGCACGTAAATTACGTGGACAAGGTATTAAAGACGTTGAGCTTGTGGGTGATGCATGGGAATTAGAAAATTGCTGGGCATTTTATCAAGGTTTTTACTCGGCGAAGCAAGATTATTCGATTGAATTTCCTCATTTAGATGATGAGCCACAAGATGAATTATTAGCTCGTATCGAGTGCGGTGATTTTGTGCGTGGCATTATTAATGAGCCGGCACAAACCCTTACTCCGGTTAAATTAGCAGAACGCGCAGCTGAGTTTATTTCTAAACAAGCCGAAAATTATGCGGATAAAAGTGCGGTCAGTTTTCAAATCATTTCTGGTGAAGCATTAAAAGAGCAAGGCTATCATGGGATCTTTACTGTGGGTCGAGGTTCTGTTAATCCACCAGCTATGTTGCAATTAGATTTTAACCCAACTAATGATCCAAATGCGCCTGTATTAGCGTGCTTGGTTGGTAAAGGTATTACTTTTGATAGTGGTGGTTACAGCATCAAACCAAGTGATGGTATGAGTACTATGCGTACCGATATGGGTGGTGCTGCATTATTAACAGGTGCGTTAGGATTTGCCATTGCGCACGGTTTAAATCAACGAGTAGAACTCTATCTATGCTGTGCAGAAAACTTGGTGAGCGGTAATGCGTTTAAATTAGGTGATATCATCACGTATAAAAATGGTGTAACCGCTGAGATTTTAAATACTGATGCGGAAGGCCGTTTAGTATTGGCGGATGGCTTAATTGAAGCCGATAGTCAAAATCCACAATTTATTGTCGATTGTGCAACCTTAACCGGTGCAGCGAAAGTGGCAGTCGGTAATGATTACCACAGTGTACTTTCTATGGATGATGCGTTGGTAAATAGCCTATTCCAAGCCGCGAAAGAAGAACATGAACCGTTCTGGCGTTTGCCTTTTGAAGAATTCCATCGTAGCCAAATTACTTCTTCTTTTGCAGATATTGCAAATACAGGCACTGCGCCAGTTGTGGCGGGGGCGAGTACTGCAACGGCATTTTTATCGTATTTTGTGAAAAACTATCAACAAGGTTGGTTGCATATTGATTGTTCGGCCACTTATCGTAAATCAGGTAGTGATTTATGGGCGGTTGGCGCAACCGGAATTGGTGTGAAAACATTAGCAAATTTATTAGTAACGAAAGCAAGTTAAGTAGGATTTTATGACAGAACGTACTTTTTCAATTATTAAACCTGATGCAGTAAAGCGTCATTTAATTGGTGCTATTTTAGGGCGTTTTGAATCTCAGGGATTCCGTGTTGTTGCACTTAAAATGGTGCAATTAACCAAAGAACAAGCGGAAGGTTTCTATGCGGAACACCAAGGTAAACCATTTTTTGAGCCGTTGGTGGAGTATATGATCTCTGGACCGATGGTGGTTTCTGTGTTGGAAAAAGAAAATGCCGTGAAAGATTACCGCACTTTGATTGGTGCAACGAATCCAGCTGAGGCGGCAGAAGGCACTATCCGTAAAGACTTTGCGTTAAGTCAGCGTGAAAACTCTGTTCATGGTTCTGATAGCGTTGAAAGCGCAAAACGAGAAATTGCTTATTTCTTCGTAGATTCAGAAATCCAACCATAATTCATTTCTATAAAAAGCACTTAGTGAATATCTAAGTGCTTTTATTTTATTGCTTTTCAATTTTTGAGATAGTCTTTTTCATTGGATCAATTTCAGCCTGAATATGAAAGGCTTTCGCTAAATTCTCCGCATTTAACACGGCTTGCGTTTCACCTACAGCTAACAATTTTCCTTTATCTAATAGAACAATTTCATTACAAAATTGATAAGCCAATGAAAGGTGATGAATGGCAACAACACACGTATGTTGTGGTGTGAGTGATTGAAGCTGTTCCATCATATCAATTTGATAATAAGGGTCGAGTGGCGCAATCGGCTCATCGACCAATAAAACAGGGGATTCTTTAATACAGCAACGAGCGAGTTGTACACGTGCTTTCTCACCGCCTGAAAGTTGTTGAAATGGCTTATCGAGTAAATGCGTTACCGTAAATTTTTCTGAAAACGCTTGAATTTTTGACCGCTCTTTTTCTTTTGGTAACGGAGCTGCCAAGCCTAACGCAATCACATCATAAACGGATAAATCCCAATGAATTTGCGTATTTTGTGCAAGATAAGCAATATGGTGGCTTTTTTCAGTTGCATTCATTTTGCTTAATGGCTGATTATCGAACCAAACCTCTCCTTGTTTTAGGGGCAAGATACCCGCAATGGTTTTCAATAAGGTAGATTTTCCCGCACCATTGGCACCCATGATGCCGATCAATTTACCTGATGGAAGCGTACAGTTGATGTCATTTAAGCAATAGGATTGGGTGAGTTTTTCAATTCTAATCATAGATTTTTCTCTGTTGCGTTAATAACATCCAAATCAAGCAAGGCGCACCGATAAGTGCGGTCAATGTGCCGATGTAAATATGTGAGAACAGTGGGATATATAAAATCGCCAAATCAGCCAATAAGAGCAGTAAAGCCCCAATTAACGCGCTGGTGAGGTAAAGCTGTGACGGGCGAGCTTTCAGTAAAATACGGGCGAAGTGTGGGGCGATTAAGCCGATAAAGCCAATAGTGCCGGTTTGTGGAATGGTCGCACCGACTAATAAAGCTACGCCAAAGGTGCTGATGAAAAAGCTACGTTTGGGATCCACACCCATGGTGCTCGCTGTTTCTTCACCAAAGGTGAGTAAATCTAAGTATCGGCGAGTATGGTATAAACAGAAAATTCCCGCCAGAACAATCGGGAGTGAAATAAGCAGTGTATCTAATTTTGCCCACATCAACGAACCTTGTAGCCATCGATAAAGTTCAGCTAATGCCCATGGACTTTCAGCGTTGGAGAGTAATAATGCAATCGCTGAACCAAGCAACATATTGACCGCTAAACCGCTTAGAATCATCATTGTGGTGCCGTAGTTTTTGGCGATCAAATACACGATTAAAAAACTTAAAAGTGCGCCAATTACTCCTCCGGCTAAGAGCAGTGAAAACGGCACGGCAAAATAGTAAAGGATAAATACACTAGCTGCTGTTGCGCCAGCGCTACTGCCGAGTAAGCCCGGACTTGCTAATGGATTTTGGAAAATGCCTTGCATTGCATTACCTGCAATTGCTAGGCTGGCACCCGTCAATAAAGCTAAACCAATGCGCGGAAAACGAATATCCCACAGCACCATTGAACGCATATCGGTGAGCACACCATCCGCATTTTTGAGATGGGCGAAATCACCGAGCTGATGATAAATTGCAAATCCGCTAATCAACAGCAATGCTAAGAAAAGTGCGGTATTTAATTTTAGTGTTTTGGTCAATGATCAAGTTCCTATGTAACCCAAATATCATTTGGTAATTTGATTTTGTCAAATCTCCCCTAACCCCTCTTTGCTAAAGAGGGGGATTATAGTGTCAAGATTTATAATTCTGATGTTTTCTTCTAATCATTTATACATAAAGACATATAAATATGTCATCTAGAGTTAATTTAATAATGGAATTCCCCTCTTTAGCAAAGAGGGGGTAGGGGAGATTTGTCAGCTACATTATTTTAATTGTTGATAAATCTTCTCCGCCCCTTGCCACACACCGTGATCGAAACAATAGGTATATTTCATCGGGATGCTGACAAGCGGTTGGTTTTTGAAAAAATCTTGCAACATAGGGTGTTGCAGTAATTCAGCTTGCGCATTGTAACCTTGTTTGTCAGTCAGAGAAATCAGTACATTCGGTTGGCTTAGAATCACTTTTTCTAACGAGAAATTTTGTGCGGTAAGTGGTGTTTTTAACGGTGTTAATCCGAGTAAACTTAACAGCACGGGATATTGCGGATAGTAACTCTCTACCACTCCTGTTTCCGACAAAATTAGTGTGTCGGTAAGCGGTCGATTTAAGTGAAAGTTTTGCGATTTGAGTTTTGTTACTAAATCAGCCGCCTTTTGCTCATTACCCAGTTGTTTGCCTAATTCTAGAATCAGCGCAAATAATTCATCAGGCGTTTGCGGGCTGTCGTTAATTGGGATGATTTTCACACCAAGCTTTTTCAGATCTGAGACTAATTGTGGATAAAAGGTTTCGTTAATCAGAATGGTTTTATCCAAATAGGGCAATAACTCGGTTAATTGCGGTTCCAGAACAGGTTTATCGGTATTGATTTTATCCAGCATCATCAACGGATTTTTTGAATAAGGCGACTGTGCAGCAATTTGCGAAGGCTCAGCCAGTTCAATAAGTAATCTGTCGCTGCAAAGCGTGAGCGAGACAAATTGTTCCGAAGCCTGAGCGGTAAACGGAAGGAAAAGTGCGGTTAAAATTAAGCGAGTTTTTTGCATATAGATAATGATACGCTACGCCATCAAGAATGTAAAAAGGCGTGCTAAGCACGCCCTTATGAGTGGGTAATAATTAGAACGAGCCTTTCAACCCAACGTAAACATTACGTCCTTCTTGGCCGTAGCCCAGTACGTTTTCGTATTTTTTATTGAATACGTTGTTAAGGTTCGCGTAAATCGTCAAGCTATCCGCCACTTTATAGTTCACGCCGAAGTTTGCCAAGGTGTAAGATGGCAATTTCACTTTATGCGTGCTGTAAGTCGGTGAATAGTAGGTATCCATGCGTTTGCCTGTGTAAGATACATTTACATCTGCGCCCAATTTTTCAGTGATTTGGTATGCTAAGCCGGCGTTCGCCAAATGTTTTGGACGACGTGCCAATTCAGCGCCTTTGCTATCTCGGGTTTGTGTGTAGGTGTAGTTAGCGTAAGCAGTTAATACATCGGTGATTTTACCGTTGTAAGCCACTTCAACACCTTTCACTTTGCTCTTACCTTCAAGGTTTACGGCACGGCTTGCATAAGTGGTAAAGTTGATTACTTCACTGCTAATCGCGTTTTTCACGTTGCGAGCGAAATAAGTCACATCAAAGCTATGACGACCATCATTGGTTTCAAATAAGAAACCAACATCGCCACCTAAACTTTTCTCGGGTTGTAAATTTGGGTTGCCGATATAGCGCGCGTTGTAACCGTAATATTCAGTGATCGTCGGGTTTTGGATCGCTGAACCGAAACTTGCGTGTGCTTTCACATTATTGTGTAAACGGTAAGCGCCGGCGATACGGCCCGTCCATGAATTTTCATATTCAGAGCTGTCAGTGTAACGACCACTAATATTTAAACTATGATCTGCATCGTGCAATAAACGATATTCTGCCGCTAAGCTTTTCTCAACAAGTTTTTTATTGCCTGCATTATTGAAATAAGACGAGTTGAAATCTGTTTTTTGATAGTCAGTTAAAAAGCTTAAACCTTGCGTGAGAGTGCCTTCACGATCAAAATTGACGTCTAATTGATAGTTTGCGTTGAGTTTTTTCGCATCGTAAGCCGATGTGTAGCCAACGGTATCGCTGTCAGTTTTGAGATGGCTTACCCCAACTTTGTGTTTAAGCAATTCATCATCGTTACCTAAGAAACCACTTAATTTGAATAAGGTGTCACGTGTGCGAGTGTAGTGGCCTTTTTCATCCGTTGCGCTGTTATCAAAGTTAGCAGTTTGGCTGCTGTGAGAGGTTAAGAAATCGAAACCTTTTTGGTTATCGTCATAGCCGAAACGAAGAGAAGCGTTATCACGATGGAATTTATCGCGTTCGCTTGAGCCACCGGTACTTACCGCTGTGCCATCTTGCGCAGTGTAGTTAAAGCGGTTTTTGCTGAGTGCTGAAATGCCTTTGGTGTGGTGACTGTCACCATGTAAAGCATAATAGAAATTGTTGTTTGAGCCTGAAAGGGTTAATGAACCATCTACCGTACGATTCGAGCCTGTGCCAAAATCGTAATCGACGTTGAAGGTTTTGCCTTTTTCTAAGCCTTTCTTCGTGGTGATATAAATCACACCACCCATCGCATCACTTCCCCAAAGGGCAGATTGCTCGCCGCGTAATACTTCGATGCGGTCAATGTTGCTTAATGCTAAGCCACCGAAATCAAAGCCATAACCAGAAACAGGGTTCACTTTCACGCCATCAATAATTACGGCAGTGTGGTTTGCATCTGCACCACGTAAGAATACATTAGTTAATGTACCACGACCACCCGATGCGCTCACAGCTAAACTCGGTACCGTTTTCAACACATCACTGACATAAGTTGCACCACGCTGTGCAAAATCTTTTTCGGTTAAAACGGTAACAGATGAAGCCGTTTGATGAAGGCTAGTTGGTGTGGCTGAGGCAGAATAGACATTAATCACATCTAATTTCGCCACGTCTTCAGCGCTCGCTAATGCTGGAATCGCTAATAAAATCGCTGAAGTAATCACATTTTTTTTCATTTTAAAATCCCTAGGATAAAAGTCTGTATAAAAGCGCCAGCAGTTTACACATTAGAAGCTTGGCAAGCAAACTTCTGGTGATGAAAATAACTCATCATGAAAATGAATGAAATTTAAGAGAAATAAAAAATTTAAGGATTTTTCTGACCGCACTTTTTCGCCTTTATCCGCCCTATAGTTTCAAGTATAATGCCTGTATTTTTCATCACATTGTTATTAAATAAATTATGAGTACAAAATTCAACGTAAAAACATTCCAAGGTATGATTTTAGCCTTGCAAGAATATTGGGCAAATCAAGGCTGTACCGTTGTTCAACCTTTTGATATGGAAGTAGGCGCAGGTACTTCTCACCCAATGACTGCATTACGCGCATTAGGCCCTGAGCCAATGGCATTTGCTTATGTGCAACCTTCACGTCGTCCGACTGATGGTCGTTATGGTGAAAACCCAAACCGTTTACAACATTACTACCAATTCCAAGTGGTGATTAAACCGTCCCCAGATAATATTCAAGAACTCTATTTAGGTTCTCTTGAAATGCTCGGTTTTGATCCAACACAAAACGATATTCGTTTCGTGGAAGATAACTGGGAAAACCCAACCTTAGGGGCTTGGGGTTTAGGCTGGGAAGTGTGGTTAAACGGTATGGAAGTGACCCAATTTACCTATTTCCAACAAGTGGGCGGCTTAGAATGTAAACCAGTAACAGGTGAAGTGACCTACGGTTTAGAGCGTTTAGCGATGTACATTCAAGGCGTAGATTCTGTGTATGACTTAGTTTGGTCTGACGGCCCGCTTGGCAAAACCACTTACGGTGATGTGTTCCATCAAAACGAAGTCGAGCAATCAACTTACAACTTTGAATACGCCGATACCGATTTCTTATTCTACTGCTTCGATCAATATGAAAAAGAAGCGAAAAGCTTATTAGAATTAGAACGTCCATTACCATTACCGGCTTACGAGCGTATCTTAAAAGCGGCACACAGCTTCAACTTGTTAGATGCACGCAAAGCGATTTCGGTCACAGAACGTCAACGCTATATTTTACGCATTCGTGCATTAACCAAAGGCGTGGCGGAAGCATACTATGCAAGCCGTGAAGCCTTAGGTTTCCCTGGCTGTAAAAAATAGACGAAAAAACAACCGCACTTTAAGCATTAACACAACGATATAAGGAGAAAATGATGAAAGATTTTCAATACCCAGATGATATTTACACGGAAGCAGAAACTGATCCAAATACGCTTGCGAATTTAGGCCCATTGGCTAGATTAGCGGGTGTTTGGGAAGGTAAGCGTGGGGTGGATATCAACCCGAAAGCAGAAGGGCCAGAAAAAGATCCTTATATCGAACGTTACGAAGCCCATCCAACTGATGGTCAAACCAATGGTCCGCAACTCTATTATGGATTGCGTTATCACACCCATATTGTAGAGCCAGGCGAAGTGGAAACGTTCCACGATCAAGTCGGTTATTGGTTATGGGAACCTGAAACAGGCAATATTTTATTAACAGGTAGCATTCCACGTGGCCAAACGTTTATTGCGGTCGGTAATGCACCGGCTGATGCGAAAGAATTTACGGTAAAAGCAGTACGCGGTTCATTAACAAACGGCATCATTTCTAATCCGTTCTTAGAGCGTTCATTTACCACGGAAAGTTTTGAAATGACGGTGAAATTCCATGATGATGGTACTTGGTCATATGATCAAACCACCACCCTGATTATCCCAAATTATGATGCACCGTTTGAACATCGCGATCGTAACCGCTTAACTAAAATTGGCGAACCGAAATTGAATCCAACAGCGGCAGCAGAACAAGAAGGTGAATAATGAAACCCATTCTTTATTATGCGGCAGATTGCCCTGATACAGCGCCATTTGTGGCGGAGTTAAAACGCTTGGGTGTGGATTATGAGGCAGTGGAAGTATTATCTTCCATCCCAAATTTGAAACAATGGTTGCGCTTGCGTGATCGTCACGCCGCATTTGATGATGCAAAAGCACAAGGCTATGCAGGCTTCCCGGCATTATTGTTAGAGGACGATCGTGTTATTTTAGATGAATCCAAACTAAAAGAGATTTTTTAAAGTAATGAAGAAAGTCAGTTTTTTGCAATTTTTATTTAGAATTGGTGATGACTATTTAATGTTTCTGCGAAATTTAACACCCGCTGTGTTGTTTTTATCACTCGCATTATTTATGTATTCTGAGCTGAATTGGACACATTGGGCGTGGAGTAATGTGCTCGTACTGTTTTTAAGTTTGGCTTCAGGGTTTATTGCACTCAGTGTCATGGCAATAAATACCGTCGCTTTTGTACGCAAGATGCTGAAAACCTTAAGAACACTAAGCGGAGAGAGCGAACTTGATGAAAATATTGGTACGCTCGCATTATTTAGAATGCTCTGGCTCGAAAGCAACAGTAAACAGCTAATCTTTTTTGCGGTAGTCAATATTGTGGCGGTATTTATGGTGTTAGTTTATGGCGCCAAATATGCCTTGAATTTTTATAGCTCAATTTCAGCATTAAATGATTAGGTCTTAAAGGCATAATAGAAAGTTAGGTTAAGTCTCGAATATGAAAAAAACAGCCCTAAAACTCACCGCACTTTTACTTGGTTTGACGCTTGCAAGTAGTGTATTTGCGACAGAGAATCGCAAAAGTACACAGAATGCAGATTATGAGCTTGAGAAAGTCTTAATTTTCAGCCGTCATGGATTACGCTCACCAGTGGAAAAAGACCCACAAGAGATGGCAAAATATTCCCCGTATGCGTGGGCGAAATGGGATGTGCCATCAGGTTATCTCACGGCAAAAGGGACGGTATTAGAAACCTATTTCGGCCAATATTTAGGGCAATGGCTTGCGGATAAAGGATTATTAACGACAGAACGTTGTGAATCGGGTGAAGGTATTTTCGCTTATGCGAATGCAGTACAACGCACAGTTGCAACAGGGCAAGCCATTGTGGCGGGAGCTTTTGCGGGCTGTAATGTGCAATTACAACATCGTGGTGAAATTGGTTCAGAAAAAGATCCAATTTTTACTACAAAAGTCCATAACCCAAGTAAAGCTTTGATCGAATCAGCAAAAAATAATGTAGATTTAACCGCTTTACAGCAAAAATTAGCGCCAAATTATGCGCTATTAAGTGAAATTATCGATTACAAAAACTCACCAAACTGCTTGCAAAAAGGCGAGTGTGATTTAGGTGGAAAAGTCGGTGAATACAGCATTAAAGACGGCAAGTCGGTCAAAATTACTGGTTCTATCAGCACCGGGAAGAAAATTGTCAGTGCATTATTGCTTGCACATTATGTGGGTAAGCCTGATTCAGAAATTGCAAACGGCCGTGTGAATAGCCAAGACAAATGGCGTGCAATTAATGAAATTAAAAACGAATATTACCGCACCTTATTTAAAAACAACGAAGCGCTGGCACAAAATGTCTCATATCCGTTATTGGCATTTATTCAGCAACAGCTAAATAGCGAAAACAAAATTAACTTGTTGGTTGGACACGATTCTAATATCGTCGCTCTGCTAGCTACACTGGATGTTGAGCCTTATGAATTGAATGATTCATTGGAAAATATCCCAATCGGCGGCAAGTTACTATTTGAAGTGTGGAAACACAAACCCAGTGGTAAGCTCAAATTTAAGTTGGATTATGTGTATCAAACTACTGAACAGCTGATTAACATTACGCCATTAAGTTTATCGACACCACCAAACCAAACAGCATTAACCCTCAAAGGCTGTGAAAAAGATGAAAATGGCTTTTGTGATTACGAGCGTTTTCAACAGGTGTTGAGTGAGAGTATTAAGAACGGTAAGAAATAGCGTTCATGCAACCCTATGAAAAATACTTAAAAGAGAATTCGCAGAAATTGAGAGTGGATCAAACTGATGCGGAAAGAAAATTATGGCAACGTATCAATCGAGATCAATTATTAGGATTTCGATTTAATCGACAAAAGCCACTTTTAAGTTATATCGTTGATTTTTATTGTGCGAAAGCAAAGCTGATTATCGAATTAGATGGTAGTCAGCACTATGAACCTGATTATCAGGAAAAAGACGCATTGCGAGATGCAGAATTAAATTCACTTGGTTTTACGGTGATGCGATTTAGCAATGATGAAGTCATGCGTGAAATTGAAGCGGTAGTAGAGCAGATTTATTTGTTTTTAGAGAATGTAAGGGCTGATTGAGTATGAGCGTTAAGTAGTGCTGCCAAATCTCCCCTACCCCTCTTTGCTAAAGAGGGGGAATTTTTGAGTAAATTGATAGTAACTCGCTCATTTACATTTTAATTTCAATAGAGATTAAAATATCTGCTTTAAAAAACGTTAAAGTAGAACATAAATATTTAACTCTGCAAAGATCCAATCCCCTCTTTAGTAAAGAGGGGTAGGGGAGATTTGGCAGAAGTGATAACGAAGAAAATGTAATGAAGCAACACACTTATCAAACTACCGTAGAGTGGGTTGGAAATTTAGGGCGGGGCACTTCTTCTTATACTGCGTATGAGCGGGATTTTATTGCTTCAGCATTGAATAAACCCAATATTTTAGGTTCTGCTGATCCAGCTTTTCGTGGTGATAAAACACGTTGGAACCCAGAAGATATGTTATTAGCCTCCATTTCTGCCTGTCATAAATTATGGTATTTACATTTTTGTGCCGTTAATAACATTATTGTGCAAGAATACCGTGATGAAGCAATAGCGATTATGGATGAAGGCAGTTCTGAGCATGCAGGACGCTTTATTTCGGCAACATTAAAACCTCGTGTGAGAATTTCAAGCGAGTCGGATGCCGTTAAGGCATTGGCATTACATGAAAATGCGCATCAGGCGTGTTTTATCGCAAATTCACTTAATTTTCCGGTGAAATGTGAAGCACTGATTGAAAAAGATTAAATTAAAATAAAATGGTGCGCAAGTTGCACCTTACCAGAGAAAACAAAATGACAACCCAAAACTTCCTAGTAGAAATCGGCACGGAAGAGCTGCCACCAAAAGCTCTCAAAACATTAGCGACCTCTTTTGCGGATAACGTTGAGGTGGAATTAAACCAAGCTGGTTTATCATTCGATAAAATCGAATGGTTTGCGGCTCCACGTCGTTTGGCGGTGAAAGTGTTGAACTTAGCCACACAGCAACCGAGCAAAGAAATCGAAAAACGCGGGCCGGCAGTATCTGCTGCCTTTGATGCGGAAGGTAAACCAACTAAAGCGGCAGAGGGCTGGGCTCGCGGTTGTGGCATTACTGTTGAGCAAGCAGAACGCATTGCAACTGATAAAGGTGAATGGTTAGTTCATCGTGCAAAAATTGAAGGTCAGCCGACCAAAAACTTACTCAACGACATTGTGGCCAATGCGTTGGCGAAATTGCCAATTCCAAAACCAATGCGTTGGGCAGACAAAACCGTGCAGTTTATTCGTCCAGTTCACACCGTGACTATGTTGTTAGGCGATGAGTTAATTGAAGGTGAAATTTTAGGTGTGGCAAGTGCTCGTACCATTCGCGGTCACCGTTTCTTGGGCGAGAAAGAATTTGAAATTCAACACGCAGACCAATATCCACAATTATTGCGTGAAAAAGGTTCTGTAGTAGCAGATTTCAATGAGCGTAAAGCAGAAATTCTTGCAAAATCTCAAGCAAAAGCGACTGCACTTGGCGGCGTGGCTGATATTGAGGAAAGCTTGCTTGAAGAAGTGACTTCCTTGGTGGAATATCCAAACGTCTTAGCGGCAAAATTTGAAGAACGCTTCTTAGCGGTGCCTGCGGAAGCCTTGGTTTACACCATGAAAGGCGACCAAAAATATTTCCCGATTTATGACAAAGAAGGCAAATTATTACCGCACTTTATTTTCGTATCTAACATTAATCCTGAAGATCCAACCGCGATTATCGAAGGGAACGAAAAAGTGGTTCGCCCACGTTTAACTGATGCGGAATTCTTCTTCAAAACCGACTTAAAACAAAAACTGGTTGATCGTTTACCGCGTTTAGAAACTGTATTGTTCCAACAACAACTCGGTACATTGAAAGACAAAACTGACCGCATTGAACAACTTGCAGGCGAAATTGCAAAACAAATCGGTGCAGACGAAGCGAAAGCAAAACGTGCGGGTTTACTGTCAAAATGTGACTTGATGACCAACATGGTATTCGAATTCACCGATACGCAAGGTGTAATGGGTATGCACTACGCTCGTCATGACGGTGAAGATGAAGAAGTAGCAGTAGCCTTAAACGAACAATATATGCCACGCTTTGCCGGCGATGAATTACCAAAATCACTCGTGGCAAGTGCGGTCGCTTTAGCGGATAAATTTGACACCTTAACGGGTATCTTCGGTATCGGTCAAGCACCAAAAGGCAGCGCAGACCCATTTGCATTGCGTCGTGCGGCATTAGGTGCGTTACGTATTATCGTAGAGAAAAACTTGCCGCTGGATTTGGAAGATTTAGTGAAAAAATCAGCCGCACTTTTCGGTGATAAACTCACTAATTCAAACGTGGTTGCGGATGTCGTGGATTTTATGCTCGGTCGTTTCCGTGCATGGTATCAAGATGAAGGCATTGCGGTGGATGTGATTCAAGCGGTATTAGCTCGTCGTCCAACCCGTCCGGCTGATTTTGATGCGCGCGTACGTGCAGTATCACACTTCCGTACTTTAGATTCAGCGGAAGCGTTAGCAGCAGCAAACAAACGTGTAAGCAACATCTTAGCGAAAGCGGATGCTGCAATTGGCGAGATCAATTTGACCGCTTGCGTAGAGCCAGCAGAAAAAGCCCTTGCTGAAGCAGTACTTGCATTACGCATCGAAGTACAACCGCTTATTGCAAAAGGTGATTACACGGCAGTATTGGATAAATTAGCGAACTTACGCGCGCCAGTAGACAGTTTCTTTGATAACGTGATGGTAAATGCTGAAGATCCAGCATTACGCCAAAACCGCTTAGCGATTTTAAACACGTTGCAAGGCTTGTTCTTACAAGTGGCGGATATTTCGGTATTGCAATAATGAACCTAAAAAAGGATGGTCAATTTTCCAACGACCATCCTTTTGTATATAGACTTCAAATGATTATTTCTCTATAATCAACCGCACTTTCCCCCCTTAGCTCAGTCGGTTAGAGCAGGCGACTCATAATCGCTTGGTCACTGGTTCAAGTCCGGTAGGGGGGACCATTCATAGAGATCGCATTAGGCGGTCTTTTTTATTGCCTTTTTCTAATGCGTTTTAGGCGTTATATCCTTTCAATAATTCAGCCCAATTTTCTTCATTGAATTGAATATTCATTCTTCCGACTTCTTTAACAAAAGAGCGGTGTAATCTTTCCAGGTTGCCTTGTTTCCAAGAATCTCCTGATTTTTGACCGCACTTATCGAAATCAATGAGCCAACATTTTTGTTCATTTTCGCGTTGTTGAACGAGAATATTATGGGCGTTGAGATCCGTATGACAAATTTGCAAATCATGTAACTGGCGAATTAATTTACCGATGGCTTGCCAGATGTCATTCGGCAGTTGTTGAATTTGTAAAAGTGCGGTCAGATCTTGGGCATTTTCGATCTTTTCAATCAAGATATCCGCTTGGTAGCAAATTCCTAATTTGCCTTTTTTAACACGTGCAGCAATCGGTTTAGGTACAGCTACACCAGCTTGATGGAGTTGATTTAACAGCTGAAATTCCGCTACGCTGCGTGTTTCAGTAAATGATTGAAAACGATAGCGATCTTTGTTGAATTTTCCCCATAAACCACCGCGATAATAATGACGAAGGGCAGAGTTTACACCAAAAAGATCTTTTGTATTGAGGAAGTAGGTTGTGCCGCGTCCTTTAGCTGAACCGGTAATACGTTGTTGTTTTTCCCAAAAAGCTGATTCAAAAAATGAAGAGGGCTCTGTTGGTTTTTCCGTGAGGTTAAAAAGAAAGAATTGATTATCTTGTTGGAATTCAAGCATTTTAGTTGAACCGAATAATAGAAAATGCCCTCATTCTACTTTAAAATAGACGGAAATTAAATGCGCGAGGAACTCAAATGTCCCATTCTCCACTTTTTACCTTCCCCCCTAAATCACTTTGTATTTTGCGTTTGTCTGCGGTGGGTGATGTTTGCCATGCACTTGCTGTGGTACAGCATATTCAACGTCATTGGCCGCAAACGAAATTAACGTGGATTGTGGGTAAAACAGAAATGGGTCTACTTTCCGGTATTGAAGGCGTGGAACTAGTTCCTTACGATAAAAAGAGCGGTTGGAAAGGCGTGTGGAATTTATGGATGTTTTTGAAAAACAATCAATTTGATGCGCTTTTGAATATGCAGACGGCATTTCGCGCTTCGATTATCTCTCTTGGTATTCAAGCGAAATATAAAATTGGGTTTGGCAAAAAACGTTCTCGAGAAGGGCAGTGGTTGTTTGTGAATCGCCGAGTTCAAGATCCGGAAACGCCTCATGTGCTAGAGGGTTTTATGGCTTTTGCGGATTATCTTGGTGTTCCACCGGCAGAAATGCTTTCTTGGCAATTAGCGATCTCTGATGCAGATCGCGAATACGCCAAACAGTTTATTGATCCTACACGTAAAAATCTGATTATTTCTCCTTGCTCCAGTAAAGCCGAGAAAGATTGGTTGGTGGAGCGTTATGCGGAAGTGGCAAATATTGCTCATCAACATAATGTGAATGTAATTTTTTGCAGCTCACCAGCAAAACGCGAATTAGAAATGGTAAAAAAAATTACCGCACTTTGTGATTTTCAACCGGTTGATGCTTCTGGAAAAACCAGTTTAAAACAACTTGCTGCATTAATTCATCAAGCAAATTTAGTGATTTCGCCCGATTCTGGTCCGGCTCATATTGCGACCACTCAAGGTACGCCAGTGATTGGATTATATGCTTACCACAACCCATTGCGCACCGCACCTTATCATAATCTGGATAATGTGGTGTCAGTATATGAAGAAAATGTGCAAAAAGAACAAGGAAAACCTTCAGGTGAATTGCCTTGGGCGACTAAATTAAAAGGCAAAAATTTAATGGCTGAAATTCAGGTAGAGCAAGTGGTGGCTCAGATGAGAGCGTTGAATTTATTTTAAAGTGCGGTCAATTTTAGAGATAAAAAAAGCCCTCAAATGAGGGCTAAAAGAATCATAAAGTTCCTTGCGAATTATTCGCCTTTTTGTGCGTTGTAAGCTTCTAATGCACGAAGAGAGTAGGTGTAAGCTGCACCTGCATTTAATGCGATAGACATCGCTAATGCTGCTGCCACTTCTTCTTCAGTTGCACCTGCTTTCACTGCTTCATCAGCATGTACGCCAATGCAGCTTTCACAACGTGTTGTGACGGCAACTGCTAATGCAATTAATTCACGGGTTTTGGCATCTAATACGTTACCTTCTGCCGCCGCCGCACCTAATGCGCCGTAAGCTTGTAACATTTTAGGGTATTTTTTACCTAATGCACCGAATGATTTTTTAACGTGTGCTACATCATTTTTCCAATCTGCAAACATTGTTTTTCTCCTTAAATTTAGTACAAATTTCGAGAGGAATTATAAGCAGATTAGCGTATGATACTTGTCAAATTGTCTTAACTTTTAGACGGAAAATCTCACAATGGATTATTTAGATAAATTAACACAGCTGGCGCAAGTGCGAGGGGAAATTAATATTCACTGCTTGTTTCAAGGGGATTGGCAAGTTGAACATCAGCCAGATGCGGCGGAATATCAAGGTTTATTTCATTTAATCGAGCAAGGTGAGTGCTGGGTAACCTTTGCGGGAAAACAATTTCATTTGAAAAAAGGCGATCTCTTTTTTCTTCCTCAAAATCGACCGCACTTTTTGGGCAGTTCTCAACAAAAAAAAGAGAATAGCATACAGAAAGAGCAATCAAATGCACTTTTTAATGTTCATCAAATAGGTGCAGGTACGCCCGATCTGAAGATGTTTTGTGGGACATTTTATTATCAAAAACCGTCATTATTAATTAATTCATTACCAGACTATTTGCATTTTTCGCTACAAAATACGCCTGTGCAGCCCTTGGTTTCACTTTTTTTACAAGAAGCCGAGAAACCGGAGCAAGGCACAAAATCGGTGATTGATGCATTATCAAATGTGTTGTTTATTTATATTTTGCGTCATGCTCAGCAAATAGGTTTGCTCAATCAAGGCTTACTAGCCGCGTTGCAGGATAAAAGGCTGAATCAAGTCCTTGAAAAAATCCTGTTTTCACCTCAATTAGATTGGAATATTGAGCAATTAGCAGAGTTGGCTTCCATGTCTCGTGCGACCTTTATGCGGATCTTTCAACAGCAATTAGGGATGCCCCCAGGAAAATTTCTCACACAAGTGCGGTTAGAAATGGCGGCTGTTTTATTGAAAAATACGCAAAAGACCATTTTGGCAATCGCCCTTGAAGTAGGGTATCAATCAGAAGCACATTTTAGTAAGGCGTTTAAAGCAATTTATGGGCTTTCACCGAGCCAATTTCGCAAAACCTAACCCATCGTTTAAAACTTGCGTTATAATGACCGCACTTTAGGCGGCTCTGTCGCCTTTAATTTTTTAAGGTATTGTTATGTTTAATAAAATATTTTCATGGTTTGAAAACCGTTTAAATCCTTATCCGGAAAGCAATCCAACGACGCCTGAAAAAGGCTTGTTCCGTTTTATTTGGTCAAGCATTGACGGCATGAAAGGCTGGATCTTTTTACTAGCGGTATTGACGGTCGGTACCGGTGTGATGGAAGCCTTACTTTTCCAATTTATGGGATTATTGGTGGATTGGCTGGGTGCTTATTCACCAACCACACTTTGGCAAGAAAAAGGGCATTTGCTTGCCGGCATGGCAGCTTTGCTTATTTTCAGTATTGTATGGTCATTTGTAGGCGTGAATGTGCGCTTACAAACGCTACAAGGGGTGTTTCCAATGCGTTTGCGTTGGAATTTCCACCGATTAATGCTAGGACAAAGCTTAAGCTTCTACCAAGATGAATTTGCAGGTCGTGTATCGGCGAAAGTGATGCAAACCGCCCTTGCGGTGCGTGATACCGTCATGACCATTGCGGATATGTTGGTGTATGTTGCCGTCTATTTTATTACTTCAGGCTTAGTGCTTGCGGCTTTAGATACCTGGTTTTTAGTGCCGTTTTTCTTATGGATTGTGGCATTTGTGACTATTTTACGTCTGCTTATTCCTCGTTTAGCCAAAACCGCACAACGACAAGCTGATGCGCGCTCTTTAATGACAGGACGTATTACGGATGCTTACTCAAATATTGCAACGGTGAAACTATTTTCACATGATGCGAGAGAAGCGAATTATGCAAAACGTTCCATGGAAGAATTTATGGTCACCGTGCATGCACAGATGCGTTTGGCGAGTTCATTAGATACCTTAACTTACGCAACCAATATCTTCTTAACGTTAAGCACCGCGATTTTAGGTGTGGTGTTATGGCAAAGCGGCCAAGTCGGTGTGGGAGCAGTAGCTACAGCAACCGCGATGGCGTTACGTGTAAATGGTCTTTCTCGTTGGATTATGTGGGAATCAGCTCGTTTATTTGAAAATATAGGGACAGTGAATGATGGTATGGCAACGCTAACCAAACCGCATACCATTGTTGATAAGCCAAATTGTGTTGCATTAGAAGTAAAACAAGGTGAGATAAAATTTAACAATGTTTCGTTTGCCTATGATCCAAATAAACCGTTACTTAACCATTTTAATCTCACCATCAAACCGGGTGAAAAAGTGGGCTTAATTGGTCGTTCTGGTGCAGGCAAATCAACTATTGTGAATTTGCTTCTACGTTTCTACGAGGCACAAGAAGGCTCAATTACCATTGATGGTCAAAATGTTTTAGATGTAAGCCAAGAAAGCCTTCGTCGTCAGATTGGTCTTGTGACACAAGATACCTCGCTTTTACACCGTTCTGTTCGCGATAATATTATTTATGGTCGCCCAACAGCGACAGATGAAGAAATGTTCAATGCAGCTAAACGTGCGGAAGCAGCCGATTTCATTCCTTATCTCAGCGATGCGCAAGGCAGAAAAGGCTATGATGCTCATGTTGGTGAACGTGGGGTAAAACTGTCTGGTGGTCAACGCCAACGTATTGCGATTGCGCGCGTCATGTTAAAAGATGCACCAATTTTACTACTAGATGAAGCGACCAGTGCGTTAGACTCCGAAGTAGAAGTGGCGATCCAAGAAAGTCTCGATAAGATGATGGAAAATAAAACGGTTATTGCCATTGCTCACCGTTTATCCACTATTGCAGCAATGGATCGTTTAATCGTGTTAGATAAAGGACAAATTGTCGAGCAAGGGACTCACGCAGAATTGCTTGAACAAAATGGCCTTTATGCTCGCCTTTGGAAACACCAAAGTGGTGGCTTCTTGAGTGAGCATTCCGAGTAAAACACTGGAAAAAATGACCGCACTTTGCAAAGATGCAACTCTTGAGAGAGTTTAGATAGAGATTGAACTTTTCTCATAATTAGTGCGAATTTCCTTTGACTATTTTATTGACAACAGGTAATATTCGCACCCTATGCAAAAGGTAAAACTACCCCTAACCGTTGATCCGGTTAAAGACGCTCAACAAAGAATTGATTATGATGGTTATTATACCGCTAGTCAGTTAGTGCGTTTAGCTGAATCTACGGGGAAAGTGCTCAGCGATGCACAGGTAACATTATCGTTTTATATTGATCCACAAAAATTAGTGGTGATGAAAGGGCAAGTACAAGTTGATGTCGAATTAGACTGTCAACGTTGTGGCGAACCATTCAAACAAACATTGGAATGTCATTTTATGTATAGTCCAGTGGCTAATTGGGATCAGGCTGATGACTTGCCGGAAATTTATGAGCCAATCGAATTTAATGAGTTTGGTGAAATAGATTTACTTGGTGCAGTGGAAGACGAACTTATTTTAGCTCTACCGCTTGTTCCAATGCATTCATCTGAACACTGTGAAGTGTCCGCGCACGAACAGGTTTTTGGCGAATTGCCTGAAGAATTGGCAAAAAAACCGAACCCGTTCGCTGTATTAGCTAATTTAAAGCAAAAGTAAATTAAATTTAGGAGTATAGCCAATGGCTGTTCAACAAAACAAAAAATCTCGTTCACGTCGTGATATGCGTCGTTCACACGATGCATTAACTACTGCTGCAGTATCAGTGGATAAAGCAAGCGGTGAAACTCACTTACGCCACCACGTAACTGCTGACGGTTACTACCGTGGTCGCAAAGTGATCAATAAGTAATTTTACTTATAAGGTATTCACTTGAACCGTCTAACCTTAGCGTTAGATGTGATGGGCGGGGACATTGGTCCCCGTATTACTATCCCCGCATCTCTTTCAGCGTTGGAAGCAGATCCAATGCTCTCTTTAGTGCTGTTTGGCGATAGCCAACAAATTTCCCCTTTACTGGAAAATGCACCTTCTTCCCTTTTAGAACGTATTCAAATTCATCATTGCACTAAGACTATTGATAACAATCAAGGTATTTCTCATGCATTGCGTCATAGCAAAGGCACGTCGATGCGTTTAGCTATTGAAATGGTTCAGAAAGGCGAGTCGCAAGGTTGTGTGAGTGCAGGAAATACGGGCGCGTTGATGGGATTGTCAAAGGTACTCTTACAACCTTTAGAGGGAATTCAACGTCCTGCGTTGGTATCCTTATTACCGTCGATGACGGGTGATAAAACCGTGATGTTAGATTTAGGCGCGAACGTAGAATGTTCTGCTCAAAATCTCTATGAATTTGCCGTCATGGGCTCGATCTTTGCCGAAAATCGATTGAACTTAGTTTATCCACGCATTGCCTTACTCAATATTGGTGTGGAAGAAATTAAAGGGCATCAATCCATTCGTGAAGCTGCGAATTTATTAGAAAAATCGACCGCACTTAATTATACCGGCTTTATTGAAGGTAACCTTTTATTAAATGGTGTGGCTGATGTGATCGTGAGTGATGGCTTTTCGGGAAATATTGCATTAAAAACCCTTGAAGGGGCTGCTAAAAATCTGTTATCTCTTCTGAAAGGAAAAGAAAAACAGCCTATTTTTAAATCGCTTGCCAAATTTATTCTGCGTTTTTTCTTTAAAGATGCTTATCATCGCTTGAAACGCATTAACCCTGATGAATATAATGGGGCGTCTTTACTCGGATTAACGGCTGTTGTGGTGAAAAGCCATGGCAGTGCAAATGTGGATGCATTTGCTCGTGCAATTGCGGATGCCGCTTTGCAAGCGCGTTTGCAAATTCCACAAAAAATCTTGGCGGGTTTACAACGTTATTAATTAATAAGTTTTGATATGATGAATAGTAGAATTTTATCCACCGGTAGCTATTTGCCGAGCCACATTCGTACCAATGCGGATTTGGAAAAAATGGTTGATACTTCAGATGAATGGATCGTGACACGTTCAGGGATTCGTGAACGTCGTATTGCTGCAGCAGATGAGACTGTTGCAACAATGGGATGTGAAGCCGCCAAAAAAGCACTTGAAATGGCTAATCTTGATCCTCAAGAAATTGAATTGATCATCGTTGCGACAACCAGTGGTTCTCACGCTTATCCAAGTTCAGCTTGCCAAGTTCAAGGTTTATTAGGTATTGAAGACGCGATTTCTTTTGATTTAGCAGCGGCTTGTACCGGTTTTGTTTATGCTTTAGGCGTAGCGGATAAATTTATTCGTTCAGGTAGCGTGAAAAAAGCCCTTGTGATTGGTGCAGATCTTAACTCGCGTAAATTAGATGAAACCGATCGTAGCACTGTCGTGTTATTTGGTGATGGTGCGGGTGCCGTGATCTTAGAGGCATCGGAGCAAGAAGGCATTATTTCAACGCATTTACATGCATCGCCAGATAACAATGCGGCATTACTACTTCCACAAGCTGAGCGTGGCGTGGAGAAATCTGGCTATATTGAAATGCAAGGTAATGAAACCTTTAAATTAGCGGTACGTGAGCTTTCTAATGTGGTGGAAGAAACCCTTTCTGCTAATAATCTCCAAAAAACAGATATCGACTGGCTTGTGCCACATCAAGCGAATTTACGTATTATCACGGCGACAGCGAAAAAATTAGAGATGGATATGTCGCAAGTAGTGGTAACGCTTGATCGTACAGCCAATACCAGTGCGGCGACTGTGCCAACGGCTTTAGATGAAGCGGTGCGTGATGGCCGAATTCAACGCGGTCAATTGCTTTTACTCGAAGCTTTTGGCGGTGGTTGGACTTGGGGTTCAGCATTGGTGCGATTCTAATTAATTTGTTAGAATCCCGACAGAATTTTAAAAGTGCGGTTAAATTTGACCGCACTTTCAACATTTTAACGATGAAGAAATAGGAAGAAAATATGAAAAAATTCGCAATGGTTTTTCCAGGACAAGGTTCTCAAGCTGTTGGTATGTTAGCTGATCTTGCTAACGAATATCCGGTAGTCACCGAAACTTTTAAACAAGCATCAGAAGCCCTTGGCTATGATTTATGGAACTTGGTTCAACAAGGGCCAGCAGAAGAATTAAATAAAACTTGGCAAACTCAGCCGGCATTATTAGCGGCATCCGTTGCGATCTTCCGTGTATGGCAAGAAAAATACCCACAATTACAACCAAGTGTGATGGCTGGTCACAGTTTAGGTGAATATTCAGCATTAGTCTGCGCAGGTGTTATTGATTTTAAAGATGCGATTAAATTAGTCGAATTGCGCGGTAAATTAATGCAACAAGCAGTACCAGAAGGTACTGGTGCAATGTATGCGATTATTGGTTTAGATAATGATGCGATTATCAATGCATGTAAACAAGCCGAGCAAGGTGAAGTAGTATCTGCAGTAAACTTTAACTCACCAGGTCAAGTAGTCATCGCGGGAGCGAAAGAAGCGGTAGAGCGTGCGGCTGCATTATGCAAAGAAGCGGGCGCAAAACGTGCTTTACCATTAGCGGTAAGCGTGCCTTCACATTGTGCATTAATGAAACCAGCAGCAGAACAATTGGCCGTAACACTTGAAGGCATTACGCTTAATGCGCCAGCAACACCAGTATTAAACAACGTGGATGTCAAAGCAGAAACAGAAAGTGCAGAAATTCGTACCGCACTTATTCGTCAATTATATAGCCCTGTTCGTTGGACTGAAACTGTTGAGAAAATGGCGCAAGATGGCGTAGAGGTTTTAGTTGAAATTGGTCCTGGTAAAGTATTAAACGGTTTAACAAAACGTATCGTGGCAGAATTACAAGCAACATCAGTAAACGATGTGGCATCATTAGATGCTGTTGAAGCATTATTAGCATAAAAGGGGATTAAAAATGCAAAATAAAATCGCATTAGTGACAGGTGCAACACGTGGTATTGGCCGCGCAATTGCAGAAGAATTAGCATCAAAAGGTGCATTTGTAATTGGTACCGCAACCTCTGAAAAAGGTGCAGATACCATTTCTGCTTACCTTGGCGATAAAGGTAAAGGTTTAGTATTAAATGTGGCAGACAAAGAAAGTATTGATGCCGTATTAGAACAAATTAAAGAACAATTCGGTGATATTGATATTCTCGTGAATAACGCTGGTATTACACGTGATAACTTATTAATGCGTATGAAAGATGAAGAATGGTTTGATATTATGCAAACCAACTTAACTTCTGTATTCCATCTTTCTAAAGCGATGTTACGCTCTATGATGAAAAAACGTTTCGGTCGTATCATTACTATCGGTTCAGTGGTGGGCTCAATGGGTAACCCTGGTCAATCTAACTACTGTGCCGCAAAAGCCGGCTTAATTGGTTTTTCTAAAGGCTTAGCAAAAGAAGTGGCATCACGTGGTATTACTGTAAACGTTGTGGCTCCAGGCTTTATCGCAACAGATATGACAGAAGTGCTTACTGAAGAACAAAAAGCGGGTATTCTTGGTAATGTCCCAGCTGGTCGTTTAGGTGAGCCAAAAGATATCGCAAAAGCGGTAGCGTTTTTAGCTTCTGACGATGCGGCTTATATTACCGGTACCACATTACATGTGAATGGTGGCTTATATATGAGCTAACCCTTTCATGGGGATATATGAGGGATTTTGTCTATAACATATAGCAAAGCAGTTTAGTTAATGATAAAATCCCAATCGCAATGTAACTTTTTCTCTGTATGTGTTTTTACATTGCCTGTTTTTTTGTGGTGCGACCACCTAAGAAATAGTTGCAACTTTATCAAAAATGCATACACTAACCGCTCTTAAATGAGTTAAAACAACAATAGGAAAAACAAATGAGTATTGAAGAACGCGTGAAAAAAATCATCGTTGAACAATTAGGTGTTAAAGAAGAAGACGTAAAACCAGAAGCTTCTTTCGTTGAAGATTTAGGTGCGGACTCTTTAGATACAGTTGAATTAGTAATGGCTTTAGAAGAAGAATTCGATATCGAAATTCCTGATGAAGAAGCTGAAAAAATCACAACTGTTCAATCTGCGATTGACTACGTTCAAAACAATCAGTAATTTTTAAGTTGGGCGATCTTTTAGGTCGCCTAATTTTTTTCTTTAAATTTCTTTTCTACATTCTTTATCTTCAAATAAAAAAATATATCTAAATCTCTTAAATTTCTGACCGCACTTTCCTTTTTTAATCTTTCTCAGATTTGCTTTTATTATTAAGTCCCTTTATTTTTTGATTTAAAACAAGATTTACCTTAAAAGTACTTATTATGAGTTAATTTTGATGCTAGTATTCGATCAAAATTTTTTCTAATTAACCATAAAATGATTCGGAGTATCTTATGGATTTTCTAATGAACCTAGGTGAAGGTAGCCAGTTTGCTATTCAGCTTGTTATTGTTCTTATCTGTTTGTTTTACGGGGCAAAAAAAGGTGGTATCGCACTGGGTATGCTTGGTGGGGTAGGCTTAATTGTTCTTGTTTTCGGCTTTGGTATTGAACCAGGTAAGCCAGCTATCGATGTAATGCTAACTATCCTTGCGGTGGTAGTGACATCGGCAACATTACAAGCCAGTGGTGGTTTAGATGTCATGTTACAAATCGCGGAGAAAATGCTTCGTCGTAACCCGAAATATGTCAGTATTTTGGCACCATTTGTAACTTGTTTCTTAACTATTTTATGTGGTACAGGTCACGTGGTTTATACCATGTTACCAATCATTTATGATATTGCGATCAAAAATGATATTCGTCCTGAACGTCCAATGGCAGCAAGCTCAATTGCTTCTCAAATGGGTATCATTGCGTCACCTGTTTCTGTGGCAGTAGTGACTTTAACCACATTCTTAGTGAATGCTAAAACACCATTAGCAGGTTTTGATGGTTATTTAGATTTATTAAAAATTACCGTGCCTTCAACCCTTTGCGGTGTATTGGCTATCGGTATTTTCAGCTGGTTCCGCGGTAAAGATTTAGATAAAGACCCAGAATTCCAAGAGAAATTAAAAGATCCAGAATTCAAAAAATATGTTTATGGTGATAGCACATCATTATTAGATAAAAAATTACCACAATCTAGCTGGAATGCGATGTGGATCTTCTTTGGTGCAATTTTAGTGGTAGCGGTATTAGGTTACTTTAAAGATTTACGCCCAGCCTTTGAAAAATCAGCACCAGCTCAAGTAGTTGAAATTGTTTCTGCCGATAAAGCAGTGAAATCTTTCAATGTTAAAGACGGTAAAATTGTTGCATTAGCAAAAGATGGTACATTAGTGCTTGATGTTAAAGACAGCAAAGCGAAAACACAAACAGCCTACAATAACGTTGCAATTTATAACGATAAAGGTGAAGTCGCTCAAACAATTACCGCTCAAGATAACAATGTTGTCATCACTGCGGGTGATAAAACTGAAACTATCGATAACGCTGCAATCGTATTAAAAGACACTGCGAAGAAAAAAGTGAATTTAAGTATGGTTCACGTTATTCAAATCTTCATGTTATTAGCGGGTGCATTAATTGTTATCTTTACTAAAACTGATGCGGGTAAAATCAGTAAAAATGAAATTTTCCGTTCAGGTATGATTGCATTAGTGGCTGTATTCGGGATTTCTTGGATGGCAGAAACCATGTTTACCGTTCACACTCCAATGATGAAAGCAGCACTTGGTGATGTGGTAAAAGCACATCCTTGGACTTACGCCGTGATGTTGTTATTAATTTCTAAATTCGTAAACTCACAAGCGGCAGCATTGGTTGCATTCGTTCCATTAGCTTTAGGTATCGGCGTTGATCCAGCTGTTATATTAGCCTTTGCTTCAGCTTGTTACGGTTACTACATTTTACCAACTTACCCAAGTGACCTTGCGGCAATCCAATTCGACCGTTCAGGCACAACCCACATTGGTAAGTTTGTAATTAACCACAGCTTTATTTTACCGGGCTTAATCGGTGTAATCACTTCATGTATCTTTGGTTACATTTTCACAAGCTTGTTTGGTTATCTATAATAACTAACAGATAAAAGAAAAGGCTATTCGTTTGAATAGCCTTTTTTGTTTGTAAAGTGCGGTTAAATTTTAGGATGTTTTATCTCAATGCTACATTTGACTTTATCATTCATAAACATTCCTAAAACTGACCGCACTTTTGCTCTTCTTAAAATAAATTCCTGCTAAAGGTTGAAACATAGGGGGATTTATTGCGATAATCCTCATTATTTTTTGGGTGATCTTTCGGGCTACCATTTTTTCAGGTGGCCAGTTTTTATTAGGAAAGATTAAATTGAACATTATTTAAGTAAGTTAGAAGAATAACAATGGCTGAAAAACGTAATATTTTTTTAGTAGGTCCAATGGGCGCAGGTAAAAGCACCATTGGCCGTCAGCTTGCGCAACAATTGAATATGGACTTTGTCGATTCAGATGCAGTAATTGAGGAACGTGCGGGAGCAGACATTAGCTGGATTTTTGATTTAGAAGGCGAAGAAGGTTTTCGTAAGCGTGAAGAGCGAATTATCAATGAATTAACCCAATTACAAGGCGTTGTGCTTTCCACTGGTGGGGGAGCAGTGATGTCAAAAGAGAATCGTAATTATCTTTCTGCTCGTGGTATTGTGATTTATTTAGAAACCTCAGTAGATAAACAATATCAACGTACGCAACGTGATAAAAAACGTCCTTTATTACAAGGAACGGATAACCCGCGCCAAGTGTTGGAAGACTTAGCCAAAGTACGCAATCCGTTATACGAAGAAATTGCAGATATTACTTTGCCAACAGATGAGCAAAATGCCAAAGTAATGGTTAATCAAATTGTTGATTTAATTGATAATCTAAACGGCTTAAACGGTTCACTCTAAGGATTAAAAATGTTGTGCGTAAATGTTGAATTAAAAGAACGTCGTTATCCTATTTATATTGGCGAAGGTTTACTTAAAGATGAAACCTGTTACCCGCTGAAGAAAGGGGATAAAGTGATGATTGTGACTAATCCAACTGTCGCACAATATTATCTTGAGCCCGTTACAGAAACGTTAGAAAAAATAGGTTGTCAGGTTGAATCGGTATTATTGCCTGATGGCGAAAAATATAAAACGCTCGAGTCTTTAAACCTCATTTTTACCGCACTTTTAAAGCATAATCATGGGCGAGATACCACGATTGTTGCATTAGGTGGTGGCGTGATTGGTGATGTAGCAGGTTTTGCTGCAGCAAGTTATCAGCGTGGTGTGCGTTTTATTCAAATTCCTACCACATTATTAGCCCAAGTGGATTCTTCTGTTGGTGGTAAAACTGCCGTTAATCATGAATTAGGCAAAAATATGATTGGGGCATTTTATCAACCTTCTACCGTGATCATTGATACCCTTACACTCAATACTTTGCCAAAACGTGAAGTGAATGCGGGACTTGCAGAAGTTATTAAATATGGGGCGATTTTAGATTATGCCTTTTTTGAATGGCTTGAAGCTCATATTGATGAATTGGTCGCGTTAAATCAACATTCACTGCAGCATTGCATTGCGCGTTGTTGTCAAATCAAAGCCGATGTTGTTGCACGCGATGAAACTGAAAAAGGCGATCGTGCATTACTAAATCTTGGTCATACTTTTGGTCATGCAATTGAAACACATTTAGGCTACGGAAATTGGTTACACGGTGAAGCCGTTGCTGCTGGAAGCATGATGGCAGCGGTGTTATCTGAACAATTAGGCGATCTTTCTTTTGAAGATGTTGCACGTTTAGAAAAACTTTTAGCGCATGCTAATTTGCCGACTGTTTCGCCTGATACCATGCAGCCAGACGATTATTTACCGCACATGATGCGTGATAAAAAAGTGCTAGCAGGCAAATTGCGTCTTGTGTTGCTAAAAGCGCTTGGACAAGCCTATGTGGCAACTGATACTGACAAATCTCTTGTGCTAAACGCGATTGAGCGTTGCACACAACATGACTAATAGTCATTGCTCCATGTTGCGTCCGAAAAATAATAAAACGAAACCCCGAATTAAACACCGCCCGTTTTTAAAATGGGCGGGTGGTAAATTTCGTTTAACGGACGATCTCAATCGCGTCTTTCCTAAAAGAAAACAGTGTTTGATCGAACCTTTTGTGGGGGCGGGGGCTGTTTTTCTTAATTCTCATTTTGAGCGTTATATTTTGGCAGATATTAATCCGGATTTGATTAACTTGTTTAATATCGTCAAAGAAAATGTGGATGCCTATATTGAGGCTTGTAAGCCAATTTTCTTCGCCGAAAATGCCAATACAGCCGACTATTATTACGCCCAGCGTGATGCCTTTAATCAATCAAGCGATCCTTTCGAGCGTTCGGTGTTGTTCCTTTATTTGAACCGTTTTGGATTTAATGGATTGTGCCGTTATAACAGTAAAAATGAGTTTAATGTGCCCTTTGGCGCTTATAAAACCCATTATTTCCCTGAAGATGAATTGCGCTATTTCGCCCATAAAGCACAAAGTGCGGTCTTTTTATGTGCCGATTTTCAACAAACGTTTGAATTAGCGGATAAACACAGCGTGATCTATTGTGATCCGCCTTATGCACCGCTTCCGCAAGATACCAATTTTACTGGATATGCAGGAAATGCTTTTGGCCTTGAACATCAAAAGAATTTAGCAGAATGTGCAAAAAAAGCGCAAAAAGAAAAGCAAATTTCCGTCGTGATTTCTAACCACGATACAAAATTCACACGTGAGATTTACAAAGGGGCTAAATTTAAACGCGTTAAAGTACAGCGCTCGATCAGTCAATCCTCAGAAAAACGAGTTAAAGTAAAAGAATTAATCGCTATCTTTAAAGGTTAAGTTTAGCAGGTTAATTCAGGATTGATTTTAATCTCAAAACCTTTTACTTCAGGATAGGTAGGTTGAATTGCCGCGAGTAATTCGCTTTGTCGAAATAAAATCCCTTGTCGAACGACCGCACTTTTAACTTCGATAAAGAGTTTCCCATTCGTAATGGAGCCTAAACGAAAAAGTCCTTTAAATTCTTGAGGGAAAAGGCGGCTGATGTTTTGGTTCAGTTCATTCAACATTAACCCTTTCTGCATGATTTTGGCAAATTGAGATCCTTCTAGCACATCAATAATATTCATGGCTTTTTGATAACGCTCATGCTTGTTTTCCACAAAAATACCCCAATAATGACTTTACGTTGAATTTCCTATACAATACACACAAATTTTGTCAGAGACAATAAGATGATGAAATCAAACAAAGGTAAAACAAATTTCTGGTCGCAGTTGCTGTTAAGCATGATTGCGATTTTTGCTTTGCCTGTTGCTCAGGGATTGGAGGCGCAGCCTTCATCGAATATGAGTGGCGAAAATTACCAAACATCATCTGAACAGCATATGTTGATTGCGGTGCGTGAAATTCGTCAAGCATTGCAGGTTCAACCTCAGCCAACAAATCGCAAAACCCATTCCAATCAAAAACACGAAAAAATTCAACCGCACTTTATTGCGGCAGAGTTTCCTGTTTTTGCCCCTATTCGTGCCGGCCCAGCCATCATTTAATTTTCTTTTATCTTTGAACGAACCGATTTTTTAATCGGATGATCCTTTTTATTTTTTATTTGAAAGAGAAATTATGAGTTTTTTAACAAAAATTTTTGGCAGCCGTAACGAACGTATTTTACGCAGATTAAGAAAACAAGTTGCGAAAATCAACAAAATGGAGCCAGCTTTTGAAGCATTAAGTGATGATGAATTAAGAGCAAAAACAGAAGAATTCCGTAGCCGTTTAGCTAACGGTGAAACCTTGCAACAACTTTTACCTGAAGCGTTTGCTACCGTGCGTGAAGCGGGTAAACGTGTACTCGGTATGCGCCATTTCGATGTGCAATTAATCGGTGGTATGGTGCTCACCAATCGTTGTATCGCAGAGATGCGTACGGGTGAAGGTAAAACCTTAACTGCAACCTTGCCTTGTTATTTAATGGCATTGGAAGGTAAAGGTGTACACGTTGTAACCGTGAATGATTACTTAGCACGTCGTGACGCGGAAACTAACCGCCCATTATTTGAATTCTTAGGTATGACTGTTGGGGTGAATATCCCTGGTTTACCGCCTGAAGCAAAACGTGAAGCGTATGCGGCAGATATTACATACGCAACAAACAGTGAACTAGGTTTCGATTACCTTCGTGATAACTTAGCGCATTCTAAAGAAGAACGTTTCCAACGTCATTTAGGCTATGCCTTAGTGGATGAGGTGGACTCTATCTTAATCGATGAAGCGCGTACGCCATTGATTATTTCTGGTCAAGCGGAAGACAGTTCAGAGCTTTATATTGCGGTAAATAAATTAATTCCGAATTTAATTAAGCAAGAAAAAGAAGATACGGAAGAGTATACCGGTGAAGGCGATTACACTTTAGATCTTAAAACCAAACAAGCGTATTTGACCGAACGCGGTCAAGAAAAAGTAGAGAATTGGTTAATTGAACAAGGTTTAATGCCAGAAGGTGATTCACTTTATTCGCCTGCACGCATTGTATTGTTACACCATGTTATGGCAGCGTTACGAGCCAATACCTTATTTGAGCGCGATGTAGACTATATCGTGAAAGATGGTGAGATCGTGATCGTTGATGAGCATACTGGCCGTACTATGGCGGGGCGTCGTTGGTCTGATGGTTTACACCAAGCAATCGAAGCGAAAGAAGGCGTAGAAATTAAGAGTGAAAACCAAACTGTTGCGTCGATTTCTTACCAAAACTACTTCCGTCTTTATGACAAATTAGCGGGTATGACCGGTACAGCAGATACCGAAGCCTTTGAATTCCAACAAATTTATGGTTTGGAAACTGTTGTTATCCCAACCAATCGTCCAATGATTCGTGATGATCGTACGGACGTTATGTTTGAGAATGAAGAATACAAATTCAATGCGATTATTGAGGATATCAAAGACTGTGTCGCTCGCAATCAACCTGTTCTTGTGGGTACCGTATCTGTTGAAAAATCTGAAATGCTTTCTCAAGCGTTAGATAAAGCGGGCATCAAACACAACGTATTGAATGCAAAATTCCACGCACAAGAAGCGGAAATTGTAGCGGAAGCAGGGGCACCAGGTGCAGTAACCATTGCAACCAACATGGCGGGTCGTGGTACCGATATTATCCTCGGTGGTAACTGGAAAGCAAAAGCTGCAAAATTAGAGAACCCAACTCCAGAGCAAATTGAGGCGCTTAAAGCTGAGTGGGAGAAAAATCACGAGATCGTGATGCAAGCCGGTGGTTTACACATTATCGGGACAGAACGTCACGAATCACGCCGTATTGATAACCAGTTGCGTGGTCGTTCAGGTCGTCAAGGTGACCCAGGTTCTTCACGTTTCTACCTTTCTTTAGAAGATGGCTTAATGCGTATTTATCTGAATGAAGGTAAATTAAATATGATGCGTAAAGCCTTCACTCAACCAGGTGAAGCGATGGAGTCTAAACTTTTAGCTAAAGTGATTGCATCAGCGCAAGCGAAAGTAGAAGCCTTCCACTTTGATGGTCGTAAAAACTTGCTTGAATATGATGATGTGGCTAATGACCAACGTCACGCAATTTACGAACAACGTAATTACTTGCTCGATAACGATGATATTTCAGAGACGATCAAAGCAATTCGCAGCGATGTATTTAATGATGTGATTGACCAATATATTCCACCACAATCGTTGGAAGAACAATGGGATATTAAAGGCTTAGAAGAGCGTTTAGCGCAAGAGTTTGGTCTTGAGTTACCAATTGAACATTGGTTGGAAGAAAATAACAATCTTCACGAAGAGAACTTGCGTGAGCGTATTATTCAAGAAGCCGAAGATGAATACAAAGCGAAAGAAGCGCTTGCGGGTGAAGACACCATGCGTCATTTCGAAAAAGGTGTGATGTTGCAAACCCTTGATGAGCTTTGGAAAGAGCACTTGGCGGCAATGGACTATTTACGTCAAGGTATCCATTTACGTGGTTATGCGCAAAAAGATCCAAAACAAGAGTACAAAAAAGAATCTTTCCGTATGTTTACTGAAATGTTGGATTCTTTAAAACATCATGTGATTACGACACTTACTCGAGTGAAAGTCCGTACGCAGGAAGAGATGGAAGAAGCGGAACGTGCACGTCAGGAAATGGCTGAACGTGAAGCATTAACACATCAACCTGTAGATGAAAATACAGAGCAAGCTCAAAGCGAGGACTATTCAGATCGCCATATTGGACGTAATGAACCTTGTCCTTGTGGGTCAGGTAAAAAATACAAGCATTGTCACGGCAGTAAAGCCCGATATGCTTAGTTAAGGTAAAGAGCGGTTAAATTTTTGCGTGTTTAAAACACCGCTAAAAATGACCGCTCTTTCTACTTTTGAGATAAGGAAAGACGATGAGTAAGCCTATCATTCAAGTTGCGGCAGGGATTATTCGTAATGAATTTGGGCAGCTATATTTGACCCAACGCTTAGAAGGGCAAGATTTTGCGCAAGCATTAGAATTTCCAGGTGGCAAAGTTGATGCAGGTGAAACACCTGAAGAAGCGTTAAAAAGAGAATTGGAAGAAGAGATTGGCATTCACATTTTAAATGCTGAGCTGTACGAACGTTTTCAATTTGAATATCCAACCAAAATTTTAGATTTTAGTTTTTATCTGGTCACTGAATGGATTGGCGAGCCGTTTGGTCGAGAAGGCCAGGAAGGTTTTTGGCTTGAACAAAGTGAGCTTGATGCAGGGCAATTCCCCCCAGCCAATTTAAAGCTGATTCAGCGTTTAGTAGCTGAAAGTGTCAAATAACATTTAATCAAATTTATTTATTATGATTCCAAGTATTTTTCTGAGTTTATTTTTTATTGCGACGGTGATTTTTATCGTCAATTCGCACTATCGTTGGACATATTTTTTTGCGATTGCATTATTCTTCTTATTGTTTAGTTCAATGTTTGCGATAACAGGTCAATGGCAACGCGGATTGAATTTTGCGTCCGTACTTTTTGTAGTATTGATGTTATTCCATCGAATGAAAATCCATTACTACAAACAACCTTTACTCATTTCAGATTTTTGGCTTGTGACAGACTGGCGAAATTGGGAAACCCTCTTACATTATAAAGGGGCCATTTTCGGTGTATTAGGGCTATTAGGCCTACTTGGCTATGCAGTCTTCGGTTGGTCAGATGTAGAAAGTGCCTCAACTGGATTTCGTGTATTTGCAGCAATACTTGCAGCAACGAGTTTTGGTTTAATATGGCATTATTCTAAAGATCCAGATGCAACAAAAGTCTGGTTAGACTCATTGCCGGATGATGGTCGAGATGTTTTCTTAAACCTGCCTATGTCTTGTCGTGGTGTATTCTTTAAAGTGCCAGAATTTGAAGGTAATAGCCAAAAATTTAAAGAAAAAATGACCGCACTTTTAAATGAAAAGGCTGAGAGTAAAACTGAAAGTGCAGAAAAGCCCGACATTGTGGTGTGTCTACAAGAATCAACCTTGAATCCTCATCAATTTGATTTTGATGCGGAAACCATCCCGCCATTTTCGATGTTTAATAAGCAGGAAGATACCGCATTTGTGAGTCCATTGCGTGTACATACGGTGGGCGGCGCAACGTGGAAATCTGAATTTGCTTTTCTTGCTGGGGTACCTTCAACGGATTTTGGTGCTTTGGCAAGTGGCGTGTTTTATTCGGTTGTACCACACTTACAGACGGGTTTTATTAAAAATCTCCGTGAGCAAGGCTATTTTTGTGTAGCATTATCACCTTTTACGAAAGGTAACTACAACGCAAAACCTGCTTATGACCACTTTGGTTTTGATTTGATGTTGCAACCACAAGATTTAGGCTATCCCGCATCAATCAGCAAAAATCTCTGGCATATTAGCAGTGAAGAGATGATGTATTACACCAAACTGATTTTGCAGAAACAGCATCCATCATTGGAAAATGTACAACAGCCCATGTTTGTTTATGTGCTTACGATGAAAGAGCACGGCCCTTACAACACGAATATGCCAAACCATTTTAATTTGGTGAGTAAGCGTTTAGGGGGAAAAGCGATTTCTTGCTTGAACGATTATATTGATCGTATTGATAGCCTTAATGAGGCGATTGAAGGTTTAAATGATTATTTAAAATCACGTGAAAAACCTTATGTATTCGGTTATTTTGGTGATCATCAGGTTGCTTTTGATAATCAGCTTCCACCGAAAAAAGGTAACTTTGCGAATCCAGATTATGTGACTCAATTTGTGGTTAGAACTAATCGTAAGACTGACTTTGTTCAACAGCAAGATTTCTTAGATTTAGCCTTTGCTGGTGGCGTATTACTTGATGTGGCAGGTTTATCACCGAAAGATGACTTTATGCGCGCAAATATCGCGATGCGTCAGTTAAGCCAAGGTAAGCTAGAAGATGCAGAGGATATGGATTTAGTGAATAGCTATCGAAATTATCTGTATCAAGATTTAAAAATTGCGCAATAATAAAAAATCTCGGTTAACGCCGAGATTTTTTTATAAGCAAAATTTAACCGATAAGTCTGCCAATTTTACCCACACGTCTTGACCGTATTCTTGCTTGGTTGTGCGCTCAATATCTGCTAACTCTTGCAATATTTCAAAGAGCTTTTGATAGGTGAGTCGTTGTATCGCAGCCGTATAAAGAGGACGACGACTCAGCCAAATTTTGAGACGGTCAAAATCCGCTTTGAGTGTCTGTGTTGGCAAACTCGTGTTAAGAGAGGGATTACGCAGCTGTGGTTTTGTTAATTCTAACAAAGTGAGTAGTTCACGTTGTAAGGTACGCAATAAAATGACAGGTTGCACATCTTCAGCTTGTAAACCTCGCAAAATTCGCTTTGAGCGATTTGCCTTGCCTGACAACAACGCATCAATCCATTGGAAAGGGGTAAAGACAGAAGATTGCTCTACGACTGATTTAACGCGGTTATACGTGAGTTTATGATCAGGATAAAGCAAATCTAAAAGCTGTAACGCTTGTTTCAATGCCAGTAGATTATTTTCATAGCTGTAACAAAGTAGTTGAACGGCTTCCTCATCAGCTGATAATCCCATGTTTTTTGTACGATGCTTCACCCAACGAGAAAGTTGTTCTGAATTCGGTGTTTGGCAGTTAACAATAACAGCTTGCGGATCAAGTTGATTTGCCTGAATAAACCACTCTTGTTTTTCGGCTGCTTTAGACAATTTAGGCAAGGTGAGGACAAGCAAGCTATCTTCATTTAATCCACTAATAAATTGTTGAAGGTTTTTCTGCAAAAGTGCGGTTAAATTTTCGGGTAAATTGAGAATGAAAATTTGCTTATTAAAGAAGAGCCCCATAGATTGGCTGGCCTCAATTAATGCAGGCCAGTCAGTATTAGTATCTATGGTGATTTGATTTTTTTCATCAAAACCTTGAAGAAGGGCTGCTTGATGAATGAGATCTTCACTTTCACTGAGCAACAGGGGATCTGTCCCAACCAAAAAATAGACTTTCGCTAAATGGCTGTTCAGGTTAGAGGCCAGTTGCTCAGGAAAAATGCGGTTCATTATTTTCCTTGAACTTGGTGTTGCAAGGCGGCCATTTTATTAATTAATTGGCGAGCCGCTTGTTCACGCATATCATTCCAAATTACATCGCGTTCAGCTGATTTTGCTAATGCAGCACGTGAGTTATCAAAGAAAGTGCGGTTGATTTTTGCAGAGATTGGATAGGTTTCCCCATTTGCTAAACGCACGCTAGCCTCAACATCAAGGGTCAATACTTTTTCTGCTTCACGGCCTTGTTTAAAGACTGACGCCACTTTATCGCTTGAAGTCTGTTTATTTAAACGCAACACTGGCACACCTTGTTTTGCAGGAACAAGGTTTACGTTGTTGCTAAGCAGTTGCTTACGCATTGCCATTGACATTTCACTGTATGGATCACCGCTTTCAAGAGCCATTGTTTTTAATTCAGCAGGAACAGCAGCACCATTATCGAAATGCCAACCACAAGCAGTTAAAAAGGCTGTTACCCCAACTAAGCAGATCGTTTTGATTGATTTCATCATAAAAATTACCTGTAAAATTCACCGCACTTTATTTTGTTTAAGAGCCGTTTATGCAACGCTTGGAATAAAATGCGGTTATTTTATGGATTATTGCGGTTTAACCACCACATTTAACAATTTACCTGGAACATAAATCACTTTCACGATTTGTGTATTGTCAGTAAATTTCTTCACATTTTCATCTGCAAATGCAACAGTTTTCACTGTTTCTTCATCCGCATCAGCTGCAACAGTCACTTTACCACGAACTTTACCGTTGACTTGCACCACGATAAGTTTTTCATCTTCTACCATTGCTGCTTCGTCAGCTTTCACCCATTCTGCATGGTCGATGTTACTTTCATTGCCTAAAGCTTTCCATAACTCAAAGCAGATGTGCGGAGTGATTGGGTAAAGCATACGCACGACTGCGCTTAATGCTTCTGCCATAACCGCACGATCTTGTTCGCTTTCTAATGGCGCACGAGTTAATTTATTCATTAACTCCATCACTGCCGCGATAGCAGTATTGAAGGTTTGACGGCGACCAATGTCATCACTCACTTTCGCGATTGTTTTATGCACATCACGACGAAGTGCTTTTTGGTCTGCAGAAAGTGCGGTCACATCTAAAGCGGTTTTTGCTGGATTTTGGCTATATTCATACACCAAATTCCATACACGACCTAAGAAACGTTTTGCTCCTTCTACGCCAGATTCTTGCCATTCAAGCGTCATTTCTGCAGGAGACGCGAACATCATAAAGAGACGCACGGTATCTGCACCGTATTTTTCCACCATCTCTTGTGGGTCGATACCGTTGTTTTTGGATTTCGACATTTTGGTCATACCGGTATGCACCAATTCACGGCCTTCCGGATCGGTTGCTTTGATAATACGACCTTTTTCATCACGCTCAAGGGTCACTTGCGTTGGGCTTACCCAAATACGCTCGTTGGTCGGGCTAGTGTAGTAGAATGCATCGGCTAACACCATGCCTTGGCATAATAATTTTTGTGCTGGCTCATCACTCGTGACGAAACCAGCATCACGCAATAATTTGTGGAAGAAACGGAAGTAGAGCAAGTGCATGGTCGCGTGCTCGATACCGCCGATATATTGATCCACTGGTAACCAGTAATTAGCTTCATCTTTATCCAACATGCCTTCAGCATAGCTTGGTGAGGTGTAGCGTGCATAGTACCAAGAGGATTCCATAAAGGTATCAAAGGTATCGGTTTCTTTTAATGCAGGTTCACCGTTGAAAGTGGTTTTCGCCCAGTTTGGATCTGCTTTAATTGGGCTTTTCACGCCGTCCATGACCACATCTTCTGGCAGAATAATCGGTAAATCTTCGATTGGTGCCGGTACGGTTTCTCCGTTTGGCAAGGTCAGCATTGGAATTGGTGCACCCCAATAACGTTGACGAGAAACGCCCCAGTCACGTAAACGATAATTAACTTGGCGTTTACCTACGCCTAATTTTTCTAATTTGTCTGCGATACCGTTGAATGCGCCATTAAAATCCAAACCATCAAACTCAGCAGAGTTCACTAATTTACCGTGCTCAACAAAAGCTTGTTTGGTTAAATCAATTTCTTCATCCGCAAGCGGTGCGATCACTTGTTTAATTGGTAAATCGTATTTTTGAGCAAATTCAAAGTCACGTTGGTCATGTGCTGGAACCGCCATTACTGCGCCAGTACCGTAATGCATTAATACAAAGTTAGCGACCCAAATCGGTAATTTTTCACCCGTTAATGGATGAATAGCGAATAAGCCGGTTGCCATCCCTTTTTTCTCCATCGTGGCAAGGTCTGCTTCGGCCACTTTGGCATTTTTTGCTTCACGGATGAATTCGGCTAATTGAGGATTTTTTTCTGCCACTAATTCGGCTAATGGATGCGCTGCCGCGATACCTAAATAGCTTACGCCATAGAAGGTATCTGGACGGGTCGTATAAACCGCAACTTTTTCTGCAGTATCCGCTACGTCAAATGTAATTTCTACCCCTTCAGAACGGCCGATCCAGTTGCGTTGCATGGTTTTTACCATGTCTGGCCATTGTGGCAGTTGGTCTAATCCACCTAATAATTGTTCTGCATAATCAGTAATTTTAATAAACCATTGAGGGATCTCTTTTTGTTCGACCGGAGTGTCACAACGCCAGCAGCAACCTTCGTGAACCTGTTCATTAGCCAATACGGTTTCATCGTTTGGACACCAGTTTACGGTTGAGGTCTTTTTGTAAACTAAGCCTTTTTTGTAAAGCTCAGTGAAGAACCATTGTTCCCATTTGTAGTATTCTGGACGGCAGGTCGCAATTTCGCGATCCCAGTCATAACCAAAGCCCAACATTTTGAGCTGTTTTTTCATGTATTCAATGTTTTCGTAAGTCCATTTTGCGGGCGCGGTTTTATTTTTAATCGCAGCACCTTCCGCTGGCAAACCGAATGCATCCCAACCAATTGGCTGTAATACGTTTTTGCCGTTCATACGTTGATAACGAGAAACCACATCACCGATCGTGTAGTTACGCACGTGGCCCATGTGTAAACGACCAGATGGGTAAGGGAACATAGAAAGGCAGTAATATTTTTCTTTAGACGTATCTTTGATGGCTTTGAAGACTTTATTTTCAGCCCAATATTGTTGAACTGCAGGTTCAATCAAATCGGGACGGTAATGTTGTTGCATAGAAAATCACCTTAAATTTTGACCGCACTTTGCGGCATGTTTTGATTTGTAAAATGTGATATAGGATAGCGTAAAACAGGGAAAATTGGTAGAAAGTGCGGTGATTTTTTTGCTGATTTTATAAGAGATTTTGAATTTCAGATGGAATTAATTTAGGCGAAGGAATCCAAACTTGTTTATGTCGGTTTAATTCACCTTTTTCAAGAACTATTGAGCTCTTAGGCACTTTGAATGTTTTACTCAAAAATTTCAGCAAGTGAGCATTGGCTTGACCATCAACAGGTGGAGCCGTGATCGTGATCTTGAGTTCATCATCATGCAATCCCACAATTTGATCTTTACTGGCTTTGGGTTGCAGAATGATTTTAAGACGTAGCCCTTCAGGTGTTTGTTCGATTGCTGACATAACTAAATTTACTTATCACATTTACAATAAGGGCTGGAAAATCCAGCCCGAAAAAATAATATTATTTTTGACCGCACTTTAAGCGGCGATAGCCCATAAAACCTGGAAGTAGTCGTAAAAGAGATTATTCAAAAATAACAGAATAATGGCGATAACCATCGGTGAAAAATCAATCGCGCCCACAGTTGGTAAAATACGTTTAATTGGTTTTAATAATGGCTCAGTAAGTTGATATAACGCATAGAATGCAGGGTTATTGCCACGATTAAACCAACTTAAAATTGCGCCAGCGATTAACACATAGAAAATGGCTATACCGATATTTTTAATCAGCCCTAATATGCCCAATAGTAGGAAGTAGTTGAGATTTAACCCGCCAAACAGAACCGATTTCAATCCGCAAAGCAAGAAGACTAAAACCAGTGCAGTAGTTTCCACTTTTTTCACCACAGGAAAAACTTTACGCAATGGGGCAATAACTGGCTGGGTTAATTTCAGCGTAAATTGAGAAATAGGATTGTAATAATCCACGTTCGCTAAGGGGAGCCATACGCGTAAAATTAACACTAAACAATACAGATCGATAATCGATCCTAAAAATAATGCAGTTTGGGAAATTTCCATTATAACCAACCTTTCCGTTTAAAATAGATATAAGGCGTAAGCGCCGCACCAATCATTAATCCAATAGCCATTGGGTAACCATATTTAAAATGGATCTCTGGCATAAATTCAAAGTTCATCCCGTAAGTAGATGCCACAAGTGTTGCCGGTAGGAACATCACCGACACCACCGAGAAGAATTTCATGATTTTATTCTGCTCGATATTAATATAACCCATTGCCGCCTGCATTAAAAAGTTTACTTTTTGGAACAATGATTCATTATGCGGTTGCAATGATTCGATATCTCGTAAGATTTCTCGTGCTTGTTCTAACTGATTTGGCGGTAAGCGAGTTTTACGCACCAAGAAACCCAATGCACGTTGTGTATCCATCAAACACAAACGCACTTTAGAACTGGTATCTTCTTGTTCTGTTAGGGTATTTAAGGCTTCATTGAAAGCTTCATCTTGCGTACCGTTTAAAATCACGCGACTTAATTTTTCTAAATCCGCATAAACGTTTTCGATAACATCGGCTAATTGCTCAATTTTGGTCTCAAATAAGTCGAGTAAGACTTCATACGCATTGCATTCCAATAAGCGTTGGCTACGGGAACGCATACGATATAAACGGAATGCCGGTAATTCACGATCACGCAGGGTGAATAAACGACCATCACGAATAGTAAATGCTACGCTTGCGAGGTCAGCGTAGTTTTCTTCGTCTTCACAATAGAAGAATGAGTGCAAGTGCAAGCCATCTTCGTCTTCGAAGAAACGTGCGGACGCTTCGATATCTTCCAATTCGAGGAATGAGGCGAGACTTTGTCCTAAGCCTTCTTGCAACATTTCACGTTCTTCCCCTGTCGGCTCCAGCAAATCTAACCAAATGGCAGAGCTGAGATCGGCTGGTTCGTCATCAATACGAAGCAAGCGGGAATCGTCAATGGCAAAAGCGTTAATCATTGGTCATACTCCTTTTGGGATTATGAAGATCCAACTGTGAACAAAAAAAGATCAAACGAAATTGGCACTAGAGAAAAGTGCGGTCAAATTTTTGTATGTTTTAAAAATGGGTTTCGTTCGATAAAAGATGCCGAAGAAAGGTAAATTGATTACCAGCGAGCTCTCGCTGATAAGAGGCGAGAGTCTAAAGCGATATTCGGTATCGACTATGACTGTCCAAAGTGTGTGTCCTTCTCGTTAAAAAATCGGTCGAATGTTACGCTTGAAAGGCGTATTCGTCAAGTGATTATTGAAAAGGACACGGCACTTTTTAATTAATTGGTATATTGATTAATTGCGTTAGTAACTTCTTGATCTTGATAAATATTATTAACAATATCTTTGAAGGTTTCGCCTAACACTTTTTGGATTTCATCATTGCCCGCATTAAATGCGCCAGACTGTGAACGGGTTGCATTAAAGGTTTTGTTGTATTGTCCGCGTGGACCTTGTACATAAACAACCGCTTGAATTTTGCTGTTTAAGGTATAACGTAAATTACCTTGCTCAACTTTAGCGTTGAATTCTTTTACATCAACAGTTACGCCAGCATTTGCATTATTCGCTTGTCCAATACGGAAACCTTTGCTGACTAAATTTTGTTGCATCACTTGTTGGAAAAGTTGAGTAACGCTTGGTGATGCGTTTAATTTAATCAGCTCACCTGATTTAGTATAAGTTGCAATTTCTTGTTGTGGACGAGAATCACGAGTATTGACGGTTACCACTGCGGATTGGTTAATATTCATTGATGCAGTTGGTGATTGAGGGGTAAAAGTTAAGGTATTAGATTGCGCTTGGCAACCCGCTAAAAATAATGTCGCAGCGGCTAACGTCATTGTTGATAATGCTTTGATTTTGTTTGTTACTTTCATAATTTCCTCATTGAATTAGGTTAATTTGTGTTATTCTTACAAACTTAACGCTGAATGTATAGCAAAAAATTAGGGAGTTTATTTATGTCAAAACAACAAGAATTATTAGAGAGAATTCAAGCCGAATTTCAACCGCACTTTGTTATGGTAGAAAATGAAAGCCATATGCACAGTTCAGGTCGAGGAGCTGATTCTCATTTTAAATTAGTGATTGTTAGCGATGCTTTTGAAGGCATGCGAAAAGTGCAACGTCACCAAAAACTTTACCAACTTTTTGCCGATGATTTAAAAAATGGCATTCACGCATTAGCTCTTCATCTTTATACAAAAAGCGAATGGGAAAGTCTGGGTAAAGCATTTCCAAAATCACCAAATTGTCTTGGTGTTGGACAGTAAGTATTTCCTTACGTTCCCTATATTCGATTTTCATGATAAGAGAGAAGGCGATAACCGTTCTCTCTTTTTATTTTGATGGATATTTATTTTTACTCCAGATAAATATCTATCTAAAAAGTTCACAAATATTTCACAAAAAATGAGGGTGTAAAGTGGAATAAAAGCCCATTTTCCGATAGAATAAGGCGCTTTTAATTTTCGAATTTCAATTTCTTGATGTGTAAGTAATTCCTTACTCGTCGAGAAATAAAACAGATTTGAGTTTTTAAATTTATGTGTCAGTTAATAATACTTTGATCTCAAAGTATTTTCTGTCACGCTCAATCGCGAGATTGCTTTTAAGGCATATGCTTTGATTGCAATCGTGTTTTTAACCTAGAAAAGTAGTGCAAACAGTATGATTACAATCAAAAAAGGCTTGGATCTTCCTATTGCAGGAAAGCCAGCACAAGTAATCCATAGCGGTAAAGCTGTGAATCAGGTTGCGATTCTTGGTGAAGAGTATGTGGGTATGCGTCCTTCTATGAAGGTACGCGAAGGCGATGTTGTTAAAAAAGGCCAAGTGCTTTTTGAAGACAAGAAAAACCCTGGAGTGGTTTTTACAGCCCCTGCGAGTGGTACTATCACTGTAATTAATCGTGGCGAAAAACGTGTATTACAATCTGTGGTTATTGATGTGCAAGGTAACGACCAAGTTACTTTCGCTAAATATAACGCAGGTGAGCTCAATACGCTTTCTTCTGAACAAGTTAAACAAAACCTCGTTGAATCCGGTTTGTGGACAGCGTTCCGCACTCGTCCGTTCAGCAAAGTGCCTGCCTTAGATGCAGAACCTTCTTCTCTGTTTGTAAATGCGATGGATACCAATCCTTTGGCTGCAAATCCAGAGGTGGTATTAAAAGAGCATTGGCAAGATTTTATTGACGGTTTAACTGTATTAAGTCGTCTATTCCCAAATAAACCATTAAATCTATGTAAAGCGGGTGATAGCAATATTCCAACCGTGGATTTACCCAACCTAAAAGTACATGATTTTGGCGGTGTTCATCCTGCTGGTTTAGTGGGTACTCATATTCACTTTATCGATCCGGTTGGTGTGAATAAAACCGTATGGCATATCAATTACCAAGATGTGATTGCTGTAGGTAAATTATTCATCACGGGCGAACTTTATGTAGAACGCATTATTTCTCTTGCTGGTCCGCAAGTGAAAGAACCTCGTTTAGTTCGTACCGTAATCGGTGCTAACCTTTCTCAATTAACTGCAGGTGAATTAAAAGACGGTAATAACCGTGTGATTTCTGGTTCAGTACTTTGTGGTCAAACAGCAAAAGATGCTCACGACTATTTGGGTCGTTATGCATTACAAGTTTCTGTGATTGCAGAAGGTAATGAGAAAGAGTTCTTAGGTTGGATCACACCACAATCGAACAAATATTCGATTACCCGTACCGTATTAGGTCACTTTGGTAAGAAATTATTCAACTTCACTACCGCAGAGAATGGTGGTGAGCGTGCAATGGTACCAATCGGTAGCTATGAGCGCGTAATGCCGTTGGATATTTTACCGACATTATTATTACGTGATTTAATCGTGGGCGATACCGATAGTGCACAAGCGTTAGGTTGTCTTGAATTGGATGAAGAAGACTTAGCATTATGTTCTTTCGTTTGCCCGGGCAAATATGAATACGGTTCAATCTTGCGTCAAGTATTAGATAAGATTGAGAAGGAAGGTTAAAAATGGGTTTAAAAAATCTTTTTGAAAAAATGGAACCCGCGTTTTTACCAGGTGGTAAATACAGCAAGCTTTATCCGGTCTTTGAATCGATTTATACCTTGCTTTATACACCAGGTACGGTAACGCACAAAAACACACACGTTCGTGATGCGTTAGACTCAAAACGTATGATGATTACGGTTTTCCTGGCGTTGTTCCCTGCGATTTTCTACGGGATGTACAATGTGGGTAACCAAGCGATTCCTGCTCTAAATCAATTAGGCAATTTAGATCAATTAATTGCTAACGATTGGCACTATGCGCTTGCAAGTTCATTAGGTTTAGATTTAACCAATAATGCAACTTGGGGCTCAAAAATGGCGCTAGGGGCGATCTTCTTCTTACCAATTTACCTAGTGGTATTTACCGTTTGTACAATTTGGGAATTATTGTTCTCAGTAGTACGTGGTCATGAAGTAAATGAAGGGATGTTCGTTTCAACCATTTTATTTGCGTTAATCGTTCCTCCAACATTGCCATTATGGCAAGCCGCACTAGGTATCACCTTTGGTATCGTGGTAGCGAAAGAAATCTTCGGTGGTGTAGGTCGTAACTTTATGAACCCTGCACTTGCTGGTCGCGCATTCTTATTCTTTGCTTATCCGGCTCAAATTTCCGGTGACTTAGTATGGACTGCAGCAGATGGTTTCTCAGGTGCGACCGCACTTTCACAATGGTCTCAAGGTGGTCAAGCGGCATTACAACACACCGTAACTGGTCAACCAATTACTTGGATGGATGCCTTCATTGGTAATATCCCAGGTTCAATGGGTGAGGTTTCAACGCTTGCCTTATTAATCGGTGGTGCAGTGATTGTATTCACTCGAATTGCTTCTTGGCGCATTATGGCTGGTGTCATGATCGGTATGATTGGTACAGCAACCTTATTCAACTTAATCGGTTCTGATTCTAACCAAATGTTCTCAATGCCTTGGCATTGGCACTTTGTATTAGGTGGTTTTGCACTTGGTATGATCTTTATGGCAACCGACCCAGTATCAGCTTCATTTACCAACACGGGTAAATGGTGGTACGGTGCGTTAATTGGCGTGATGGCGGTATTAATTCGTACAGTGAACCCAGCTTATCCAGAAGGGATGATGTTAGCGATTTTATTTGCAAACTTATTTGCACCAATTTTCGACTACATCGTGGTTCAAGCAAATATCAAACGTCGGAGAGCAAGAACAAATGGCTAAATTTAATAAAGATAGCGTTAGCGGTACAGTTACCGTTGTTGTGTTGCTAAGTTTAGTGTGTTCTATCGTGGTTTCTGGTGCTGCAGTAGCATTAAAATCCAAACAAGATGAACAAAAAGCACTCGACGTTCAACGTAACATTTTAACTGTTGCTGGCTTAATGAAAGAAGATAATGCATCAGTAATTAAAGACACTTACAGCAAATTTATTGAACCGCGTTTAGTTGATTTGCAAAGTGGTGATTACGTTCAAGCTTCAGCAGAAGAAATTAGTAAATTTGAACCTAAAGATGCCGTTAAAGATCCAGCTAAAAGCCAAGCAATTCCAGCTGAAGCAGATAAAGCAGGGATTAAAGTTCGTGCAAATCAAGCACGTGTTTATCTTGTAAAAGATGAGCAAGGCAATGTAACCCAAGTTGTATTACCAATGTATGGCCGTGGTTTATGGTCAACCATGTATGGTTTTGTTTCTGTTGCACCAGATGCGAATACCATCAAAGGTATTACTTATTATGATCAAGGTGAAACAGCCGGTCTTGGGGGCGAAATTGCGAACCCTCGTTGGCAAGCACAGTTTGTCGATAAAAAATTATTCGATGAACAAGGTAACCAAAAATTCAAAATCTACAAAGGTAGCTCTGCTGCAGATAAAGAGCACGGTGTAGATGGTTTATCAGGTGCAACTTTAACCAGTAACGGTGTTCAAGGTTCATTTGATTATTGGTTCAGCCAAAATGGCTTTGGTCCATTCTTAGCGAAATTTAAAGCAGGAGAAATCAAATAATGGCTGATGCAAAAGTAAACTTAAAAGGTCTTTTATTCGATCCTATTGTTAAAAATAACCCGATTGCCTTGCAAATTTTGGGTATCTGTTCTGCATTAGCGGTAACAACCCAATTACAAACTGCGATCGTTATGGCGATTGCGGTAAGTTTGGTAACCGGTTTCTCCAGTTTGTTCATTTCATTGATTCGTAACTATATTCCAAATAGTATCCGTATCATTGTGCAACTGGCGATTATCGCATCTTTAGTAATCTTGGTTGACCAAGTATTAAAAGCTTATGCTTATGGTTTATCTAAACAGCTTTCTGTATTCGTTGGACTTATCATTACAAACTGTATCGTAATGGGGCGAGCAGAAGCGTTTGCGATGAAATCACCACCGTTAGAAAGCTTTGTTGACGGTATCGGTAATGGTTTAGGTTATGGTGCGATCTTATTAATTGTCGCCACATTACGTGAATTAATCGGTTCTGGTCGTTTATTTGGTTTCCCTGTATTCCAGACTATTCAAGACGGTGGTTGGTATCAACCAAACGGTTTATTCCTTCTTGCACCAAGTGCGTTCTTTATTATCGGCTTCGTTATTTGGGGTTTAAGAACGTGGAAACCTGAGCAACAGGAGAAATAATCAATGGAACATTATATTAGCCTATTCGTGAAGGCGATCTTCATTGAAAACATGGCGCTCTCTTTCTTCTTAGGGATGTGTACTTTTCTTGCGGTTTCTAAGAAAGTTTCTACGGCGTTTGGCCTTGGTGTTGCGGTAACCGTAGTACTTGGTATTGCGGTACCAGCAAACCAATTTGTATACGAACACGTATTAAAAGATGGCGCATTGGTAGAAGGTGTGAGCCTTGAATTCTTAAACTTCATTACCTTTATCGGGATTATCGCGGGTCTTGTTCAATTACTTGAAATGACTTTAGATAAATTCTTCCCTGCACTTTATAACGCATTAGGTATCTTCCTTCCACTTATCGCCGTAAACTGTGCGATCTTTGGTGGTGTATCTTTTGCGGTACAACGTGAATACACTTTTGCAGAATCTGCAGTTTATGGTGTGGGTGCAGGGCTTGGTTGGATGTTAGCAATTGTTGCGCTTGCAGGTTTAACCGAAAAAATGAAATATGCCGATGTACCGGCAGGCTTAAAAGGATTAGGGATTACCTTTATTACTGCAGGCTTGATGGCGCTTGGCTTTATGTCATTCTCTGGAATTCAGTTATAAGGAGGCATAAATGAGCGAATCTTCAATTTTATTATTAGGTGTTGCGGCATTTACGGTTATCCTTTTAGTGCTCGTTGCGATTATTTTATTCGCTAAATCAAAATTAGTGGATTCTGGTGATATCACCATTTCTATTAATGACGATCCTGAAAAAGCGATCACTTTACCAGCTGGTGGCAAATTACTTGGCGCGTTAGCAAGTAAAGGTATTTTCGTTTCTTCTGCTTGTGGTGGCGGTGGCTCTTGTGGCCAATGTATTGTGAAAGTAAAAAGTGGTGGTGGTGAAATTCTCCCAACTGAGCTTTCTCATATTAATAAACGTGAAGCAAAAGAAGGTTATCGTTTAGCTTGCCAAGTGAATGTAAAAGGCAATATGGACGTTGAACTTCCAGAAGAAATTTTCGGCGTGAAAAAATGGGAATGTACTGTTATTTCTAACGATAACAAAGCAACCTTCATCAAAGAGCTTAAATTAGCGATTCCTGAAGGCGAAGAAGTACCTTTCCGCGCAGGTGGTTATATTCAAATTGAAGCTGATCCACATACGGTTTACTATAAAGATTTCGATATTCCAGAAGAATACCACGAAGATTGGGACAAATACGATTTATGGCGTTATGTGTCTAAAGTGGACGAGCATATTATCCGTGCTTACTCTATGGCTTCATACCCAGAAGAGAAAGGCATCATTATGCTTAACGTGCGTATTGCAACACCTCCGCCACGTCAACCTGATGCACCTCCAGGTCAAATGTCTTCTTACATTTGGTCATTAAAACCAGGTGATAAAGTGACAATTTCAGGTCCATTCGGTGAATTCTTTGCGAAAGAAACCGACAACGAAATGGTCTTCATCGGTGGTGGTGCGGGTATGGCGCCAATGCGTTCTCATATCTTTGACCAATTAAAACGTTTACACTCTAAACGTAAAATGTCATTCTGGTATGGTGCACGTTCTAAACGTGAAATGTTCTATGTAGAAGATTTTGATCAGCTTCAAGCAGAAAATCCGAACTTTACATGGCATGTGGCATTATCTGATCCGTTACCGGAAGATAACTGGACTGGTTACACCGGCTTTATTCACAACGTACTTTATGAAAACTACTTGAAAAATCATGAAGCACCAGAAGATTGTGAATACTACATGTGTGGACCTCCGGTGATGAACGCTGCGGTAATCAAAATGTTGAAAGACCTCGGTGTTGAAGATGAAAACATCTTATTAGATGACTTCGGTGGTTGATTTTAGTTAATCAAAACATCATGAAAACTGACCGCACTTTGTGATGAAGTGCGGTCAATATTTAAGATGGATTACAGGCAAGCTGATGGAGGAGTCGGTTTGCCTGTAATTCATATATCTAGGAAGGAATAGATGAAAAAAGTACTAAGCGGATTGATTGCTGTAGTCCTAGCTTGTTCATTAAGTGCGTGTAAGAAAGATCCCGAAATTATTTCACTTAGCGGAAAAACCATGGGAACCACTTACCATATCCGCTACATTGAGGATGATTCTGTTAGCGAAAACGCACAAAAAACACATGAACAGATTGAAGTAGTTTTAAAAGATGTGAATCAGAAAATGTCCACTTACATTAAAGATTCTGAATTAAGTCTTTTTAACCAAAATACACAAGTGAACACACCAATTGAAATCTCTGCGGACTTTGCCAAAGTATTACAAGAAGCGATCCGTTTAAATCAGGTTACTGAGGGGGCGTTGGATGTGACAGTAGGGCCAGTGGTGAATTTATGGGGATTTGGCCCAGAAAAACGTCCAGAACGTAAACCAACCCCAGAACAACTTACTGAACGTCAAAGTTGGGTAGGAATTGATAAAATTCACCTTGATATGAGCGGTAAAACCCCAACATTAAGTAAAGCAGTGCCGCAGGTTTATATTGATTTGTCATCTATTGCTAAGGGCTTTGGCGTGGATCAAGTGGCAGATGTATTAGAGCAACACCACGTGCAAAATTATATGGTGGAAATTGGCGGGGAAATTCGCGCTAAAGGTAAAAATCCTGAGAATAAAGCCTGGCAAATCGCCATTGAAAAACCTAATAATACGGGGGAAAGAGCAGTTCAAGAAGTGATAGGTTTAAATAATATGGCGATGGCGACCTCAGGCGACTACCGTATTTATTTTGAGGAAAACGGTCAACGCTTTGCTCATGAAATTGATCCAAAAACAGGTTATCCAATTCAGCATCATTTAGCCTCAATTACTGTGCTCGCACCAAGTTCGATGACTGCTGATGGCTTATCTACAGGTTTATTTGTACTCGGTGAAAATAAAGCACTTGAAGTGGCCGAGAAAGAAAATATTCCAGTGTATTTAATTATGAAAACGGAAAAAGGCTTTGAAACAAAAATGTCGTCAGCCTTCCAAAAATTACTCGCAAATAAGGAATAATCATGCAAACGTTATTTTTTACCCTATTAGCTTTTGTGGCAATTATCGTATTGATGTCAGTAGGCTTTATCTTTAAAAAACAAGCTTTAAAAGGTAGCTGTGGAGGCCTTTCCTCACTCGGTATTGCCAAAGCCTGTGATTGCGACAAACCTTGCGACACCTTGCAAGAAAAATTAGATGCCGGCGATGAAAATGCCAAAGCTGAATATGAACAAAAATTTGCGAAGAAAGACGATGATTCGCAATTTTATGAGGTGAAATAATTCACTCAAAATCAACCGCACTTTGTGCAATAACCTTAATTTATGGGGCGGAAATTATTCCGCTATGTTTCAATCATTATCACCAATGTGCTTCGCCTTAACCGAAGTTACGGGAGACTTATGTTAATTTCAAATACTTATAATCAACATTTCGCACCCTTGAGTGCAGAACAACTTGCCGAAAATGCCACTAAAAAAGTCATTTGTGGTATGTCTGGTGGGGTAGACTCCTCCGTTTCTGCGTTTATTCTTCAACAGCAAGGCTACCAAGTGGAAGGCCTTTTTATGAAAAACTGGGAAGAAGATGACGATACCGATTATTGTACAGCCGCAGCGGATCTTGCTGATGCTCAGGCAGTATGCGACAAACTAGGTATTAAGCTACATAAAATCAATTTTGCGGCGGAATATTGGGATAACGTGTTTGAGCATTTCTTAACGGAATACAAAGCTGGTCGTACGCCAAACCCGGATATTCTTTGTAACAAAGAAATTAAATTTAAAGCCTTCTTGGAATATGCCGCAGAAGATTTGGGCGCTAACTATATTGCTACGGGTCATTATGTGCGTCGTCGTGGTGAAGATAATCAAGCAGAGCTATTGCGCGGCTTAGATAGCAACAAAGACCAAAGCTATTTCCTTTACACGTTGAGTAAACATCAGGTAGGTCAAAGCCTTTTCCCTGTTGGTGAAATTGAAAAGCCGATCGTACGTGCTATTGCAGAAGATTTAGGTTTAATTACCGCGAAGAAAAAAGACTCTACCGGTATTTGTTTTATCGGCGAGCGTAAGTTTAAGGATTTCTTAGCACGTTATTTGCCTGCTCAACCAGGTGACATCCGTACCGTAGATGGCGAGATTATTGGTCGTCATGAAGGCTTGATGTACCACACCCTGGGGCAGCGAAAAGGGCTAGGGATCGGTGGATTAAAAAATGCCGGAGATGAAGCTTGGTATGTAGTAGATAAAGATGTGGAAAATAATGAATTGATTGTGGCACAAGGCCATGATCATCCACGTTTGTTCTCCAAAGGCTTAATTGCCAAACAGCTACATTGGGTGAGTCGCGAACCTGTGCGTGAAGCGTTCCGTTGCACGGTGAAAACTCGTTATCGTCAAACGGATATTGCTTGTTTGGTTGAGCCGATTGATGACGATTGCATTCGAGTGATTTTTGACGAACCACAAGCCGCGGTCACACCAGGTCAATCAGCCGTGTTTTACCTAGATGAAGTCTGCTTGGGTGGCGGAATTATCGAAGAACGAATTTAATCAATATTGAATAAAGTGCGGTCAGAAATTTAAAGATTTTTTAACCGTACTTTTTCTTTCATGATGTTTCAATGTTCGGCAATTTGAAAAAATATTGATGTTTTGATAATATATATTTCGCATTTGGAAACAATCCACTCAAATCCTACTGAGCGTTTCCTTCAAAATCGCACTTCTCCGTGCTATCATTTGCGATGGTTCCATCTCACCATTTAGGGCTTAAGACCTTATTTTATTTAATCTGATTTTATTTTTATTCACTTAATTTTTAAGGGGGAAGCGTTGTCTTTATCTAAATTTATGGAAAAGCAAACGTCGTTCAATCCTTTAGTGATTGGTGCAACGTTATTTTTTGTGGTGTTACTGGTAGCAATGATTTTAATTGCACCGGAACAAACACAAACTTTATTAAATGCTGCCAAATCGGGCATTTTTGCCAACTTTAGTTGGTTTTACGTATTAGCATTCTCAGTGTTTTTGGGCTTTTTAGTCATTTTATCAGTCAGTAGCCTAGGTAATATCAAATTAGGCAATGATGAAGAAGAGCCTGAATTCGGTTTTCTCTCTTGGTTGGCAATGTTATTTGCTGCCGGCATGGGTGTAGGGTTGATGTTCTTTGGTGTCGCAGAGCCATTGACGCATTACTTATCTGATATTACCACAGGCAGTGCAGAGCATAAGCAACAAGAAGCCTTGTTACACACCTTATTCCACTGGGGAATTCATGCCTGGGCGGTGTATGGCACGATTGCGTTGGCATTGGCTTACTTTGGATTCCGTTACAAATTACCTTTGGCATTACGTTCTTGTTTCTATCCGTTATTGAAAGAGCGTATTAATGGCAAGTTAGGCGATCTTATCGACATTATGGCGTTACTTGCCACCTTATTTGGTGTTATCACAACATTAGGTTTTGGTGCATCACAATTGGGTGCAGGCTTACATCAATTAGGCTGGATTAGCGAAAATAGCTTCAGCTTGCAAGTTGTCGTAATTGCCGTGGTAATGAGTTTAGCGATATTTTCCGCGATTTCCGGTGTAGGGAAAGGGGTAAAAATCTTAAGTGAGCTGAATTTAACATTAGCTTTCTGTTTGTTGATTTTCGTCTTAGTGGCGGGGCCAACACTTTATTTATTATCCGCTTTTAGCGACAATATCGGAACTTATCTCAGCAACTTAGTACAATTAAGCTTCAAAACCTATGTTTATGAACAAGAACATACTGGCTGGTTCAGCGGTTGGACAATTCTGTATTGGGCATGGTGGTGTTCTTGGGCGCCATTTGTCGGTTTATTTATTGCGCGTATCTCGAAAGGACGTACCATTCGCGAATTTATTTTTGGCGTGTTGGTGATTCCTAGCATGTTCGGTATCTTGTGGTTTACCGTATTTGGTAATACGGCCATTTGGTTGAATGATGGTGAAGCTGCAGGTACGTTAGGACAAATGATTTCCTCGCCTGAAACGTTGCTCTTTAAATTCTTAGATTATTTACCGCTTTCTGGTGTGACCGGTTTAGTGAGTTTGGTGGTGATTTCTTTATTCTTTATCACCTCGGCAGACTCCGGTATTTATGTATTAAATAACATAGCATCACGCGATAAAAGCCTTGTAGCACCTCGTTGGCAGGCCGTAATGTGGGGTATATTAATGTCAGTCGTCGCGATTGTTTTAATGCAATCGGGTGGTTTGGCAAACCTGCAGGCCATGACTTTGTTGGTAGCATTACCTTTTGCGATGTTGATGTTGCTGATGTGCTTTAGTTTATGGAAAGGCTTGAGTGCAGATAAAAAATATTTTGATACCAAAGTTAATCCAACCAGTATTTTCTGGACGGGGGATAAATGGAAAGAACGTTTGGAACAAATGATGAACCAAACGCAAGAAAAAGATATTTTACGTTTCCTTAAACATACGGTTTTACCGGCTATGCGTGAATTACGTCAAGAGTTGATTGGCAAATATGACTTAAGCGTACAAATTAACACGTTATTTGATCAAGATGAACCTGCAGTCGAGTTAGTCATTCAGAAAGATTTGATGCGAGACTTTATGTATGGGGTGAAATCTGTCGGTCGTGAGGTGTCAGAGCAATTAATTAATGACGATAACTTGCCACATATCCAGCATAGTATGACTTATGAACCATACACTTACTTCTTTGATGGTCGAGTGGGTTATGATGTGCAATATATGGATCAAGATGAATTAATTGCCGATATGTTGAAACATTATGAACGTTACTTAAGTTTGCTAGACGATGTGGGTCAAGAATTGATGGCACACGAGCAAACAGAACTGGCTGAATAATAAGACTAAAGTGCGGTTGGAAATCCTCTAAATTTTTAACCGCACTTTTTATCTTAAAACAAATATGAAGATACAAAATACTTTCAAAGCAAATGTTATTTGGGGCAGTTTAGGTTTTAGTTTAGCGATTATTGCAGCCCTTTTATTTGATACGCAGCAAACTATATCTTATCTTGCTGCGGCGAAAGCATTTATTTTCTCTCAATTTAGCTGGTTTTATATTTTACTGAGTGCATTTTTTCTGTTCTTTTTACTTTTCTTGGCGTTAGGACGATACGGCGATATTAAACTCGGGAGTGATGAGGAAGAACCAGAGTTTAAATTAGGCTCTTGGATTGCGTTACTTTTTACCTCTGGAATTGGTATTGGCATTGTTTTTCTTGGTGTTGCTGAACCGCTTTCACATTTTCTTTCACCAATAGGTGAATATGAGAAAGTTAGAACGGCATTATTTTTTAGTATTTTTCATTGGAGCATCAGTGCTTGGGCTATTTATGGATTAATTGCACTTACGATTGCGTACTTCGGATTTCGCTATAAATTACCGTTTTCTTTACGCTCTTGTTTTTATCCCTTACTGAAAGAAAAGATTGATGGAAAAGTGGGGGATGTCATTGATATTCTCGGGATTTGTACCACCTTATTTGGCGTAGTTGCAACCTTAGGTTACAGTGCGATTCGGTTGGCGGCTGCCTTCCATTCAATGCATTTATTGGATAACTCACCGTATTTGGTTCCCCTTATTTTAGTGAGTGTTTTTATCATTGCTATCTTAATTTCACTGCAGGGTATCGCCAACGGGTTCCGTATTCTTAGTGAGCTAAATCTAGGCGTTACCTTTCTCTTTATGTTACTGGTTTTGTTATTCGGTCCGACAATATATTTAATTTCTGCGTTTACAGAAAATATTGGTACCTACTTAAGCGGTTTAATTAGAGTCGGTTTCAAGGCTTATGCCTATGATGTAGAACATTTAGACTGGTTTATGGATTGGACGGTTTTTTACTGGGCATGGTGGTTTTCATGGGCGCCTGGGTTTGGAATTTTTATCGCACGGATTTCTCGTGGACGAACTTTACGGGAGTTTATTTTCGGCGTATTGATGGTGCCAAGTTTATTCTTCGTTTTATGGTTCACTGTATTTGGTAATGGGGCCATTTGGGTCAATGAACATCTTGCTAAGGGAGCATTAGGTCAAGCTGTAAATAATGTGGGGTCACTCCTTTTTGATTTTCTGAGTTATTTACCCTATTCCGGCTTAACTAAAACGTTAGCTTTATTTATTATCACACTCTTTTTTATTGTAACTATTAACTTTGGTATTTATACGCTTAATAATATCGCAATTGAAGACAAAAGCCAGGTTTCACCTCGTTGGCAATCTATGTTTTGGGGTGGTTTATTGTCAGCTGTTACATTTGTTCTTTATCTTTTTGGCGGTATTGAAATACTACAATCAACGATGTTGTTTTTCTCTTTACCTTTTGCTCTGTTGATGTCAGTGATGGCATGGAGTTTGTTAAAAGGTTTACGATTTGAACGACAATATTATTCCACAGAGGTTTCAGATTTGTGGACAGGTGCAAACTGGCGTAGTCGTTTAAGACAGCTAGTGATTGAACCTAAGCGAGATGACGCCATTTTCCATTTAAAAACAACGGCACTTTTAGCAATGAGAGAGTTACGCCAGTTATTCATTGGTACCTATGGTTTAAATGTGATATTACAGCAACATTTTGACCGCGATAATAATCAACTGGTTCTTTCTATTGAAAATGGATTAGCAGAAGATTTTTTTTACCAAATTACCTTGTTTGAGAAGCCCGCATCTGAAACAGCACAAGTTCATCATGCATTAATGGTTTCAACCAATATTCAATTGGAAGGTTATCCTTTGAATATCACGAAGGAAGAGGATTTGATCGTGGACATCTTGCAATGTTATGAGCGATACATGAGAGAGCTGGATTTTGTTATTTCATAATTCCTGTCTCATGAGCAAACAGAACTGGCTGAATAATAAGAATAAAGTGCGGTTGAAAATAACATTATTTTTTGACCGCACTTTTAAAATTACCTCTTGAGACAAATGCATAAAAAGAGTATATTCAAGCCCAAATTTTCAATTTAATTCTAACGGAGTTTTTCTATGTTTGGTTTATCCCCAGCACAAATGATTATTTTATTAGTCGTGATTTTATTAGTATTCGGTACTAAAAAATTACGCAATGCGGGATCTGATCTTGGCGCAGCAGTAAAAGGCTTTAAAAAAGCGATGTCTGATGATGAGCCAAAAAAAGATGCAGAGTTTACTCAAATTAAAGACGGTACAACAACCGCTGAAAAAACTGAAACTGTAAAAGATAAAGAACAGGCATAACTGTGTTTGATATTGGTTTTTCCGAACTTGTTTTATTGATGCTTGTGGGCTTAGTGGTACTAGGCCCTAAGCGTTTACCTGTGGCTATTCGCACGGTAATGGACTGGGTGAAAACGATCCGTGGATTGGCAGCTAATGTTCAAAATGAATTAAAACAAGAGCTTAAATTGCAAGAGTTGCAAGATAGTATTAAGAAAGCGGAACAACTTAATCTCAAACAGCTTTCCCCAGATTTAAGTAAAACCGTTGAAGAGCTGAAAGAGCAAGCTCAAAAAATGCGTGCAGAGTTAGAAGAAAAAGCAGCTGCAGCAGGAACAACGGTGGAAGATCAAATTAAAGAAATTAAAAGTGCGGCTGAAAATCCGGCTGATTCTGCGGAAAAACTTGAGGTAAGCGCACAAGAAACAGCAGAGAAACCGGTTGAAACAGCATCCACAGAACATGCAGAGAATGAAACTGCCGAAGTTTTGGAATCTGAAAAAAAAGAGGTGGATTTGACCGCACTTGAACCTCATGAACAAGCTGAATTAACTGAGCGTTTATCCGATTACTATTCGCCGGATGATGTGGAGCTACAGCCAGCACCCAAATCTGAAGCGAAGTCCTAGAGAATAATTATGAGCAATATGACGGACGATTCCCAACCGTTAATTACCCATCTTGTTGAACTCAGAAACCGCTTATTACGTTGTGTAATTTGTATTTTAGTGGTTTTTGTGGCGTTGGTTTATTTTTCTAATGATATTTATCATTTTGTCGCCGCACCTTTAACAGCGGTGATGCCAAAAGGTGCAACCATGATTGCAACCAATATCCAAACGCCTTTCTTTACGCCAATTAAATTAACCGCGATTGTTTCGGTGTTTATTTCTGTACCTTATTTGCTTTATCAAATTTGGGCATTTGTTGCACCAGCACTGTATCAACATGAAAAACGTTTAATTTATCCGTTATTATTTTCCAGTACAGTTTTATTCTATTGCGGTGTAGCGTTTGCTTATTATGTTGTTTTCCCTTTCGTGTTTAGTTTCTTTACGCAAACTGCCCCAGAAGGGGTAGCTATCGCAACAGATATCAGCAGTTACCTTGATTTTGCGCTCGCATTATTCTTGGCTTTTGGTGTGTGCTTTGAAGTACCCGTTGCCATTATTTTGCTTTGCTGGACAGGTGTCACAACCACGAAAGCATTGGCGGCAAAACGCCCTTATATTATTGTGGGCGCGTTCTTTGTTGGCATGATCTTAACGCCACCAGATGTGTTCTCTCAAACTTTACTCGCTGTACCTATGTGCCTTCTCTTTGAATTAGGCTTGTTAGTTGCACGTTTCTATCAACCGAAAGAGGATGAAGAAGAGACAACTGATGAAGAAAGTGCGGTAGAAAATCAGGCTGATTTGAATCACAAAGATTAAGAAAATGGGCGTAGGTGATACGCCCTTTTAACATCATAAAAACAGGAAATATTATTATGACTCAACAAATTTTAGGCGGTTTTCCAACCCGTCGTCTTCGTCGTTTACGTAAACATGATTTTAGTCGTCGTTTAGTGGCAGAAAATACTTTAACCGCGAATGATTTAATTTATCCGGTATTTATCATTGAAGGCGAAAATCATCGTGAACCAGTCCCTTCTATGCCTAAAGTTGAACGTTTAACCATCGATCAGTTATTAATTGAAGCAGGTCTTTTAGTGAAATACGGTGTACCTGTGATTTCATTATTCCCTGTGGTTGAGCAAGATAAAAAATCGTTAATGGCGGATGAAGCGTTTAACCCAAATGGTTTGGTACAGCGCGCAGTGAGAGCATTGAAAGCCGCTTATCCAGAATTAGGAGTATTAACCGATGTCGCACTCGATCCTTATACACTACACGGACAAGACGGCATCATTGATGAAGAAGGCTATGTATTAAACGATATTACAACCGATATCCTGATTAAACAGGCTGTTTCACACGCGGAAGCAGGTGCTGATATTGTGGCACCGAGTGATATGATGGATGGACGTATTGGTCGTATTCGTCAGGCGTTGGAAGAAAATGGTCATATCAATACACAAATTATGGCGTACTCCGCAAAATATGCGTCTAATTATTATGGTCCATTCCGTGATGCAGTTGGTTCTGCAGGCAACCTGAAAGGTGGTGACAAGAAAACCTATCAACTTGATCCAGCCAACGGTAATGAAGGTTTGCAAGAAGTGGCCCTTGATTTACAAGAAGGGGCAGATATGGTGATGGTGAAACCAGGTATGCCATATTTAGACATGGTATATCGCGTGAAAGACTATTTCGGAGTGCCAACCTTTGCTTATCAAGTTTCTGGTGAATATGCGATGCATATGGCAGCGATTCAAAATGGTTGGTTGAAAGAAAAAGAATGCATCATGGAATCATTGCTTTGCTTTAAGCGTGCTGGTGCGGATGGTATTTTGACGTATTTTGCTAAGCAAGTCGCTGAATGGCTTTACTTAGAAGGTAAAAATAAATAAGCACTTTTTAAGTTGAAGTACTAATCTAGATGCTGATTTTAGATCTCATCTAATAAAAACGAGGAAATATTAACTATTTTCTCGTTTTTTATTTTTTCTTCATTTTTCTTATAAAAAAACTATTGCCTAGTTGATTTTTCTATTGTTATATTGATGACACGCCGCAACAAGACGGTGATAAATAAAATAACGTTACACACATCATATTAACTCACTACTAGAAGGAAAATCCTATGTCAGCAGTAGCATCATTAGACGCATTTCTTGAAAAAGTGGCTCAACGTGACGGCCACCAACCTGAATTTTTACAAGCCGTTCGTGAAGTCTTCACGTCAATCTGGCCTTTCTTGGAAGCAAACCCTAAATACCGTTCAGAAGCTTTATTAGAGCGTTTAGTTGAGCCAGAGCGCGCAATCCAATTCCGTGTGGCATGGACTGATGATAAAGGCCAAGTTCAAGTAAACCGTGCTTTCCGCGTACAATTTAACAGTGCAATTGGTCCTTTTAAAGGGGGTATGCGTTTCCATCCATCTGTTAACTTATCGATTTTAAAATTCTTAGGCTTTGAACAGATCTTTAAAAATGCCTTAACTACATTGCCAATGGGCGGTGCGAAAGGGGGCTCAGATTTTGATCCTAAAGGCAAGTCAGATGCTGAAGTGATGCGTTTCTGCCAAGCTTTAATGGCCGAATTATATCGCCATGTAGGTCCGGATACCGATGTCCCTGCAGGTGATATTGGTGTAGGCGGCCGTGAAGTCGGTTATCTTGCAGGCTATATGAAAAAATTATCAAACCAAGCCGCTTGTGTGTTTACTGGTCGTGGTCTTTCATTTGGGGGGAGCTTAATTCGTCCTGAAGCGACAGGTTATGGTTTAGTGTATTTCGCACAAGCAATGCTCGCTGAAAAAGGGGATAGCTTCCAAGGTAAAACCGTTTTAGTTTCTGGTTCTGGTAATGTAGCGCAATATGCAATTGAAAAAGCGATGGCGCTCGGTGCGAAAGTCGTAACCTGTTCTGACTCTGCGGGTTACGTGTATTTGCCTGAAGGGTTTGATCGTGAAAAATTAGAGGCTTTATTAGAGCTCAAAAATGTAAAACGTGGTCGAGTAGAAGAGTTTGCAAAACAATTCGGTCTTCAATATTTTGCAGGCAAACGTCCTTGGGAAGTGAAAGCAGATATTGCACTTCCTTGCGCAACCCAAAATGAATTAGAGATTTCAGATGCGAAAGCCTTAATCGCAAATGGTGTGAAATTAGTCGCTGAGGGGGCAAACATGCCAACCACTATCGAAGCGACAGAAGCATTCTTAGAGGCTGGTGTATTATTTGGTCCAGGTAAAGCGGCTAATGCTGGTGGTGTTGCGACATCGGGCTTAGAAATGGCGCAAAGTTCACAACGTTTATACTGGACAGCTGAAGAAGTGGATAAACAGCTTCATCGCATCATGTTAGATATTCATGCAAACTGTAAAAAATACGGTTCAGCAGAAGGCCAAGCAAACATTAACTATGTAGTTGGTGCAAACGTAGCAGGCTTTGTAAAAGTAGCCGATGCAATGTTGGCTCAAGGGGTTTATTAATCCAATAAATGAGTGAAAACTTGACCGCACTTTGTGATGAAGTGCGGTCATTTTTTATGGTGAATTTCTCAAGTAGAAATAGGCTATTGGCTTGCTTTTTTGCTCAAAAAGTGTAAAATCTTGAGGCTTTTTGTCTATATATACAGAGAAAAAAGTAAGCTATATTCTTAAATCACTTTCGAGTTTGAGAATATTCTTTTAGTAATTAAACATTTAGAGGAAGGTTATGGTAACCATTCGTTTATCTCGTGGCGGAGCTAAAAAACGCCCATTTTATCAAATCGTAGTAGCTGACAGTCGTTCACCACGTGACGGTCGTTTCATTGAGCGTGTAGGTTTCTTCAACCCAATCGCACAAGGTAACGCAGAGCGTCTTCGTGTTGATCTTGAGCGTGTAAACCACTGGGTTGCTCAAGGTGCATCACTTTCAGATCGTGTTGCAACTTTGGTAAAAGAAGCTCAAAAAGCATAATCTCGCTTTTTGATTTAGTTCTTAAACTAAGATAGGTGATAAATATGGAACAACAACGCATTGAAGTTGTGGGCAAATTAGGCTCAACCTACGGTATCCGTGGGTGGTTACGTATTTATTCATCAACAGAACAAGCTGAAAGCATTTTTGATTATCAACCTTGGTTTTTAAAAATCAAAGGTGAATGGCAGCCAACAGAATTAGAAAACTGGCGCCATCATAATCACGAAATCATCGTTAAATTAAAAGGCGTTGATGATCGTGAAGCTGCACAAATTTTAGCAAATGTTGAAATTGGTGTGGATTTATCTGTTTTCCCTGAACTGGAAGAGGGCGATTATTACTGGCACGATTTAATCGGTTGTTCAGTCGTCAACCTAGAAGGTTATACAATGGGAACCGTAACAGAGATGATGGAAACCGGTTCTAATGATGTGTTAGTGGTTAAAGCCAATACCAAAGATGCTTTTGGAAAACAAGAGCGGTTAATTCCGTTTTTGTATGAACAAGTAGTTAAAAGAGTCGATCTCACCACGAAAACAATTGAAGTGGATTGGGACGCTGGTTTCTAATCTCAAGTATGCACAAACGTAATGTAGTAGGCTTTTTATGTGGATAGGGGTGATTTCATTATTCCCCGAAATGTTTAAAGCGATTACGGAATTTGGGGTTACAGGTAGAGCCGTAAAACATAATCTTCTGCAAGTAGAATGTTGGAATCCAAGAGATTTTACATTCGATAAGCATAAAACCGTGGATGACCGTCCTTATGGCGGTGGTCCGGGAATGCTGATGATGGTGCAACCTTTACGGGATGCGATTCATGCTGCGAAAGCTGCTGCAGGAGAAGGCGCAAAGGTGATTTACCTTTCGCCACAAGGACGTAAACTCGATCAAGGCGGCGTAACCGAGCTTGCTCAAAATCAGAAATTGATTTTGGTATGTGGACGTTACGAAGGTATTGATGAGCGATTGATTCAAACTGAAATCGATGAAGAATGGTCAATTGGTGATTACGTTCTGACCGGTGGGGAGCTGCCGGCAATGACATTAATTGATGCTGTTGCGCGTTTTATTCCCGGTGTATTAGGTAAGCAAGCCTCCGCAGAAGAAGATTCTTTTGCTGATGGTTTATTAGATTGCCCGCATTACACCAGACCGGAAGTGTTAGAAGGATTAACTGTACCACCCGTGCTGATGTCGGGACATCACGAAGAAATTCGGAAATGGCGATTAAAACAATCGCTACAAAGAACGTGGCTCCGACGCCCTGAGCTCTTAGAAGGCCTAGCTCTGACTGACGAACAACGTAAGCTGTTAAAAGAGGCGCAAGCCGAACATAACAGTTAGTTTCAGTTACATCTAGGATCAATAAAGGATCAAACAATGTCTAACATTATCAAACAACTTGAACAAGAACAATTAAAACAAAACGTACCTAGCTTCCGCCCAGGTGATACTTTAGAAGTTAAAGTATGGGTAGTTGAAGGTAGCAAACGTCGTTTGCAAGCATTCGAAGGCGTGGTTATTGCAATTCGTAACCGTGGCTTGCACTCAGCATTCACTTTACGTAAAATTTCTAACGGCGTAGGTGTTGAGCGTGTATTCCAAACTCACTCTCCAGCTGTAGATTCTATCGCTGTTAAACGTAAAGGTGCAGTACGTAAAGCTAAACTTTACTACTTACGTGAACGTTCAGGTAAATCAGCTCGTATTAAAGAGCGTTTGGGCGAATAATTCGCAAAATAAAAAAGGCTTGGTTTTCCAAGCCTTTTTTGTTTTTAAGTGCGGTCAGAATTAAGACCGCTTCATAATTTCAAAAAACTCATCGTTAGTTTTCGCCACCATAAGTTTGTCGATGAGGAATTCCATCGCTTCCACTTCACCCATTGGGTTAAGGATTTTGCGAAGAATCCACATTTTTTGTAATTCATCTGGTGTGGTAAGTAAGTCTTCTTTACGCGTACCAGAACGGTTGAAGTCAATCGCTGGGAACACACGTTTTTCTGCAATTTTACGAGAAAGATGTAATTCCATGTTACCGGTACCTTTAAATTCTTCAAAGATAACCTCATCCATTTTTGAGCCGGTATCTACAAGTGCGGTTGCAATAATGGTTAAACTCCCGCCTTCTTCTACGTTACGTGCCGCACCAAAGAAACGTTTTGGTCGATGTAAAGCATTTGCATCCACACCCCCAGAAAGAATTTTACCAGACGCTGGTGTAACGGTATTGTAAGCACGTGCCAAACGTGTAATAGAGTCGAGTAAAATCACTACGTCTTTTTTATGCTCAACAGAACGTTTTGCTTTCTCGATAACCATTTCAGCCACTTGAACGTGACGAGCAGCTGGTTCATCAAAGGTTGAAGCAATCACTTCACCTTTTACTGAACGTTGCATTTCCGTTACTTCTTCTGGACGCTCGTCAATTAAAAGTACGATAAGTTCACATTCTGGGTAGTTGTGCGTGATGCTTTGTGCAATATTTTGTAGCAACATGGTTTTACCAGCTTTTGGCGGAGCCACGATAAGACCACGCTGACCTTTACCAATCGGAGAGGCTAAATCCAAAATGCGCGCAGTTAAGTCTTCGGTTGAACCATTACCACGTTCCATTCTTAAACGGGAATTCGCATGTAATGGGGTTAAGTTTTCGAAAAGGATTTTGCTACGAGAGACTTCAGGTTTGTCATCATTGACTTGGTCGACTTTTAAAAGTGCAAAATAGCGTTCGCCCTCTTTTGGTGGACGGATTTTGCCTTCAATTTTATCACCAGTTTGAAGATTGAAGCGACGAATTTGACTTGGAGAAACGTAGATGTCATCAGGACCAGCAAGGTAGGAACTATCTGCGGAGCGTAAGAAACCGAAACCATCGGGTAAAATTTCTAACACGCCGCCGCCAAAAATATCTTCACCGCTCTTTGCGTGTTGTTTCAAAATCGCAAAAACAATATCTTGTTTACGTAAACGGGCAAGATTTTCCAAACCCATTTGTTCTTCGCCAAGTTTCACAAGATCAGAAACAGGCGTGTTTTTAAGTTCTGTAAGATGCATAATTAATAATGTTGGAACGAATAAGAGTTGATAATACTGAATTGTTTGAATGGTGGGCAATGCCCTTAAGAATGGTGCGTAAATTACCACTAAAATCTAATACTGTCTAGTTTTTGTTAGAAAAAACAGGGTAAAATAGCAGATTGTAAATAGATTATTATTGCATGCTGATTAATTATGCGTAATAATTGAATAATTAATCAATTTTGGTATTAAAAGAAGGATAACCTATGGCTCTCTGGGGTGGTCGTTTTACACAAGCGGCAGATAAACGTTTTAAAGATTTTAATGATAGCCTGCGTTTTGATTATCGTTTGGCAGAGCAAGATATTGAAGGCTCCATTGGCTGGTCTAAAGCTTTAGTCAATGTTGGTGTATTAAGTATTGAAGAGCAACAACAGCTAGAAGTTGCCTTAAATGAATTATTAATCGAAGTGCGGTCAAATCCACAAGCGATTTTACAAGATGATGCAGAAGATATTCATAGCTGGGTAGAAAGTAAGCTTATCGATAAAGTGGGTAATTTAGGTAAAAAATTACACACAGGCCGTAGCCGTAATGACCAAGTTGCACTTGATATTAAAATGTGGTGCAAACAACGTGTAACGGAGTTGCAAGCATCTATTCGTAATCTTCAACGTCATTTGGTGCAAACAGCGGAAAAGACGCAAGATGCAGTGATGCCGGGTTATACTCATTTACAACGTGCTCAACCCATCACTTTTGCCCATTGGTGTATGGCTTATGTGGAAATGTTTGAGCGTGATTATTCACGTCTCGCCGATGCTTATAAACGCATGAATAGCTGCCCATTAGGCAGTGGTGCACTTGCGGGGACAGCCTATGCGGTCGATCGTGAACAATTAGCATCAGATTTAGGTTTTGCTTTTGCGACGCGTAATAGTTTGGATAGCGTCTCTGATCGTGACCATATTGTGGAATTGCTTTCAACGGCGTCTTTAAGTATGGCGCACCTTTCTCGCTTTGCAGAAGATATGATTATTTTCAACAGTGGTGAAGCGAATTTTGTGGAATTATCCGATCGTGTGACTTCAGGTTCATCTTTAATGCCACAAAAGAAAAATCCAGACGCTTGTGAATTGATTCGTGGTAAAGCGGGCCGTGTCATGGGCGCATTAACCGGTATGTTGATGACTTTAAAAGGTTTACCATTAGCGTATAACAAAGATATGCAAGAAGACAAAGAAGGGATCTTTGATGCGTTAGATACCTGGCAAGATTGCGTAGATATGGCAACTTTTGTACTAGATGAATTAAAAGTGAATACCGATCGTACACGCGAAGCAGCCTTAAAAGGTTATTCAAATGCAACAGAGCTAGCGGATTACCTTGTGGCAAAAGGTGTGCCATTCCGTGATTCTCACCATATTGTCGGTGAAACTGTGGTTTATGCCATTGAAAAAGGAAAAGCCTTGGAGGACTTAACCATTCCTGAGTTCCGTCAATTCAGTGATGTGGTAGGGGATGATGTATATGACATTCTTTCACTACAATCTTGTTTAGATAAACGTTGTGCGAAAGGTGGGGTTTCACCACTTCGTGTAGCAGAAGCGATTGCAGAAGCAAAAGCGAGATTAGCTTAATTAACGCAAATAAAAAGAGCGGTCAAAAAATGTTGTGTTTTTTGACCGCTCTTTCGTTTTCTTAATCTCTGAAGTTATTAAATTGGAATGGTTGGCCTAATTCAGCGCCTTTCACCAATTGAATAACGGCTTGTAAATCATCACGGGATTTACCGGTTACGCGTACTTGTTCACCTTGAATTTGAGTTTGAACTTTGATTTTTGAATCTTTCACTAATTTAGTGATTTTCTTCGCCATCTCTGGTTCAATCCCTTGTTTTAATTTGATTTCTTTGGTGTAAAGTTTACCGTGATGTTCACTTTCTGTTGGAATATCCAATGAGCTATGCTCAATGCCACGTTTCACAAATGCACCAATTAAGATTTCAATTAACTGCTCTAATTGGAAATCAGATTCAGTCGTCACTTTCACGGTTTCGCTTTTTTCATTTAATTCAATGACGGCTTCCACGCCACGGAAATCATAACGTGTACTTAATACGCGGTTTGCATTTTCAACCGCATTACGCACTTCGTGCATAGTAATTTCAGATACGATGTCAAAAGATGGCATAAATTTTCTCCCAAAATGAATTAAATTCGATCATTTGCACTTAAAAGACATAAAAGTGCGGTTAAGTCAGCAAAGTTTACCACAATTTGCGCTTGTTGTTGCACCTTCGGTTTGGCATGAAATGCCACGCCTAATCCGGCGACATTCATCATCGCCAAATCATTAGCGCCATCACCAATAGCAAGGGTATTTTGTCGTGGAATGTTGTATTCTTCAGCGAGTTTTTGCAAGGTATTCGCTTTGTATTGCGCATCGACTACGCTACCTTTTACATTGCCGGTCAGCGTGCCATCAATAATTTCAAATTGATTAGACGCCGCAAAGTCGAGATTTAATAAACTTTTTAAGTAATCGGCGAAATAGGTAAAACCACCAGAAGCAATGGCGGTTTTCCAACCATGTTGTTGTAATGTCTTAATGGTTTCAATTAAGCCTGGCATTAAAGGCAATTTTTCACGTACTTGCTGCAAAATACTTTCTGGTGCACCTTTAAGTGTTCCCACACGGCGACGCAAACTTTGTTCAAAATCGAGCTCGCCACGCATAGCACTTTCAGTAATGGCAGAAACTAATTCACCTGTGCCGGCCAGTTTGGCGATTTCATCAATGCATTCAATTTGAATCGCCGTAGAATCCATATCCATCACCAATAAACCTTTTTCTGATAATTTTGCATCAAAATCCAGTTTAGCGATGTCTAATTGCAGGTCGTGAGCATGGGCAATAAAATCGGCTAGCCATTTGCCTTTTAAAAGGACAACGGTATTTTTTTCAACGTTCCATGCATCAAAACACTGGAAAGACTGACCGCACTTTTGTTGGAATTCGAGTAATTTGGCTAAATTCAGGGTTGTGCCGTATAAAATAAACGCCTTCGTTTCATCGGGATGAGGCAAATCAGACGAAAGTGCGGTGGGAAATTTGGGATATTTTTGGGTAATACTTGCAAGGTTTTGAATTTGCATAGAAAATCCTGTAAATTGTGAATACTCGTCTATTCTAGCCGATCTTGGCGGAAAAATGGAAAAACAACGTGCAATTAATTAAAGAAAAACTTCAAAAATCACTGATGTTTGGACTCATCGTGCTGCTTTGTATCGGTGCTATGGCCGTGATTTTGTTTGGCGTGAAACAATTTAAGATTGGTTCACAGCTTTCAAGTGTGAATCAAGTAGCGAATTTATCGCATACATTGGTTCGTCAGCAAGCCAATTTATTTTCAGTTTTATTAACCAATAATGCGAAATCCGATCAGCTCGTCGAAAATTTAGATAATTTAGTCAAAGAAAACTTTGTGCTCGATGCGACTATTTACGATTATAACGGTAAAGAATTGGCCCAAAGTACCAATACCGGCAATCTTCGTGAGCAACTTGGTCTTGAGCATAAAAATGAAGGTGAGTTTTCAACACAACAAATTGTTGAACCGATTTATTCGGCTTCCAATAATGCGGTTCGTGGCTTTTTGCGCGTGACCTTTGACGCCCAATATGCTCAAACGACGCAGAGCAAAATCAATCAAGTTTTTCACCGCTTATATGGTGAAATTGTCGTGGTCTTTTTATTAGGCGCGTTATTCGCCAGTTCCATTCATTATTTTTTAAGTCATTATCGTCGAACATATCGAAAACCAGTGGAAACTAAAACAGTGGTCAATTTACAAGGTAAATCGAGTAGCCAACGTTTCCATCAACGTCGTCGAAGAATTTGATCAAGGTAAATAAAATTGCAAATATTGGTTAAGCCAATCAGTAAATAAGGTAGAATACTGAGAATTATTTAGATAGGAGAAAAACATGGCAACTCGTAGACAACTCGCCAACGCAATTCGTGCGCTATCAATGGATGCAGTACAAAAAGCAAAATCAGGCCACCCAGGTGCACCGATGGGAATGGCGGATATCGCTGAAGTATTATGGCGCGATTTTTTAAAACATAACCCAAACAATCCTAAATGGGCCGATCGCGACCGTTTTGTACTTTCTAATGGCCACGGTTCAATGTTGATCTATAGCTTATTACATTTAACAGGCTATGATCTTTCTATCGAAGATTTAAAACAATTCCGTCAATTACATTCTAAAACCCCAGGTCACCCAGAATATGGTTATGCACCAGGTGTTGAAACCACAACCGGTCCGTTAGGCCAAGGTATCACTAATGCCGTGGGTATGGCGATTGCGGAGAAAACATTAGCAGGTCAATTTAACCGTGAAGGCCATGAAATCGTGGATCACCACACTTATGTGTTCTTAGGCGATGGCTGTTTAATGGAAGGGATTTCTCATGAAGCTTGCTCTTTAGCGGGCACATTAGGCCTTGGCAAATTAATCGCATTCTACGATGACAACAATATTTCGATTGATGGTCATGTTGATGGTTGGTTCACTGATGATACGGCAGCACGTTTTGAAGCTTATGGCTGGCAAGTAATCCGTAATGTAGATGGTCACGATGCAGAACAAATTCGTGCCGCAACCATTCTTGCTCAAGCAGAAAAAGAAAAACCAACATTAATTATTTGTAAAACCATCATCGGTTTTGGTTCACCAAATAAATCAGGCTCTCATGATTGCCACGGTGCACCATTAGGTGATGAAGAAATCGCATTAACCCGTAAAGCACTTGGCTGGGAATATGGTCCATTTGAAATTCCGGCTGAGTACTATGCAGAATGGTCTGCAAAAGAAAAAGGCGCAGCAGCAGAAAAATCTTGGGAAGAAAAATTTGCCGCTTATGCAAAAGCATACCCTGAACTTGCAGCAGAATTTACACGTCGTGTAAACGGTGAATTACCAGCAAATTGGGCGGCAGAATCTAAAGCGTTCATTGAAAAATTACAAGCTAACCCTGCAAGCATTGCGAGCCGTAAAGCATCACAAAATGCCATTGAGGCTTATGCACACGTGTTGCCTGAATTCTTAGGTGGCTCTGCAGACTTAGCAAGCTCTAACTTAACGTTATGGAGCGGTTCTAAACCAATTCGTGCACACGAAAACGTAGGTGGTAACTATATCAACTATGGTGTACGTGAGTTCGGTATGTCAGCGATTATGAATGGTATTGCTTTACACGGCGGTTTCATTCCTTATGGCGCAACCTTCTTAATGTTCTACGAATATGCACATAATGCAGTGCGTATGGCAGCATTAATGAAACAACGCACTTTATTCGTTTATACGCACGACTCGATTGGTTTAGGCGAAGATGGTCCAACTCACCAACCAGTTGAGCAAACTACATCATTACGCTTAATTCCAAATCTTGAAACATGGCGTCCATGTGACCAAGTGGAATCAGCCATCGCATGGCAACAAGCGGTTGAGCGTCAAGATGGCCCAAGTGCGTTGATCTTTACCCGTCAAAACTTAGCACAAATGGACCGCACTTCTGCACAATTAGATGCCGTTAAACGTGGTGCTTATGTGTTAAAAGACTGTGAGGGTACACCAGAGTTAATCTTCATTGCGACAGGTTCTGAAGTGGAATTGGCAGTGAAAGCAGCAGATGTATTGACTGCTGAAGGTAAAAAAGTGCGTGTCGTCTCTATGCCAAGTACTAACCGTTTCGACAAACAAGATGCAGCGTACCGTGAAAGTGTGTTACCTGCAGCCGTAACCAAACGTGTTGCAATCGAAGCAGGTATTGCAGACTTCTGGTATAAATACGTTGGCTTTGAAGGTCGCGTGGTTGGTATGAATAGCTTTGGTGAATCAGCACCAGCAGATCAATTATTCAAACTCTTTGGCTTCACCGTGGATAACGTGGTAGCAAAAGCAAAAGAGATTTTATAATTATTAAAATAGATAAAGGCAGGCAATGACCTGCCTTTCTTTTTTGATTTGAAAAAAGTGCGGTCAAAAAATAAGAAAATTTTTGACCGCACTTTGTTTTTATCTGCTTTCACCTTGTTATCTAAGCCTTTTTTCGTCAATCCATTGAGTTCGCTTTTTAAGTTTGTTAAAATTTGCAACACTTTTTGCAATAAGAATAAAACGTAAAAAGTGAGTTCGGAAGAAGGTAGCTGGAGAGTAGGGAATTGCCCCTACGCCGACGAGGTAAAATCTTTCAGGCGCAATCGCAAGATTGCAGGGACTGTTACTGGACGAACCCTTGGAGAGATCCATTGCATTTTATTGATGTAAATGGACGCCGAAGGCGCAAAAGAGCGGTCGATTTTTCGATTGTTTTCCAAACGCTCAGGCAAAAGGACAGGGGCAAAAGACAATCGGTATTATCAAAAATATTTCTATCGGGATTCTTCTTGTCTCCTTGTCGAGTTTATTTGTATTTTAAACGACGAGGAATCATCAATGTCATTACAGACAATCTTATCGGCTATTAGTAGCTTTATATGGGGACCTCCCCTACTTATTCTATTGTCCGGAACCGGACTTTATCTCACCCTTCGTTTAGGCTTTTTGCAAATTCGTTATTTGCCTCGTGCCTTGGGCTATTTATTTGCTCGTGGTGCAAATAAAGGCAAAGGGGACGTGTCTTCTTTTGCTGCACTTTGTACCGCATTAGCGGCAACCATTGGTACAGGGAATATCGTGGGTGTAGCGACCGCAGTACAAGCGGGTGGACCTGGCGCGATTTTTTGGATGTGGCTAGTTGCATTATTAGGCATGGCAACCAAATATGCCGAATGTTTGCTTGCAGTGAAATATCGTGTGCGCGATAAATACGGTTTTATGGCAGGTGGACCAATGTATTACATCGAACGTGGTCTTGGTATCAAATGGTTAGCAAAATTATTTGCGCTATTTGGGGTGTTGGTGGCCTTCTTCGGTATTGGTACTTTCCCTCAAGTGAATGCGATTACGCATGCGATGCAAGACACCTTTAACGTGCCTGTTGTGATTACTGCAACGGTGGTGACGGTATTGGTCGCGATGATTATTCTCGGTGGTGTAAGACGTATTGCGACGGCATCTTCGGTGATTGTGCCTTTTATGGCAATCGGCTATGTGGCGACCTCAATTATCATCTTAGTAGTTAATTACGATAAACTGCCCGCTGCGATCGCATTAATTATTCATAGTGCGTTTAATCCTCAGGCAGCTTTAGGTGGTGCAGTTGGCTTTACCGTGATGAAAGCCATTCAATCGGGTGTGGCGCGCGGTATTTTCTCAAATGAATCTGGTTTAGGGAGTGCGCCTATTGCAGCAGCAGCGGCGCAAACCAAAGAGCCTGTTCGCCAAGGTTTAATTTCGATGACAGGAACGTTTTTAGATACCATCATCGTATGTACGATGACGGGCTTAGTGCTTGTGATTACGGGAGCATGGAGTAATCCTGAGCTTTCTGGTGCAAGTGTTACTAACTACGCTTTTGCACAGGGCTTAGGTACATCATTTGGTGCAACGATTGTAACAGTAGGATTATTATTCTTTGCTTTCACCACTATTTTAGGGTGGTGCTACTACGGTGAACGTTGTTTCCTTTACTTAGTCGGTATTCGTGGTATTAAATTGTATCGTTTCGTGTTTATTGTTCTGGTTGGGGCAGGCTCATTCCTGACTTTAGATTTAATTTGGATCTTAGCGGATATCGTGAATGGTTTAATGGCCTTTCCAAACTTAGTTGCATTAATTGGTTTACGTAAAGAGATTATTTCAGAAACCAAAGATTACTTTGAGCGTTTAAAAGCGACGCAACATGATCAAGATGAATTAGCCTAATTCATCTCATAAAAAGAAAAGGGAAGCCGAGCGCTTCCCTTTGTTGTTTACAGCTTTACATCATAACAAGTTTGCACAGAAAGAAAATCATATTTTTTCAGAAATTAGATCCCGATCATATTTTTGAACATTTGTTTTTTTATTTACCTAAAAGCACTTGAAAAAGTGGTTCAAGGTCGATATGTTGTTATTAAAGATGAACGGAACCGAAGGGTTCATTTAAGCAAAAGAGGTAAATGCTATGACACTCAATATCACAAGTAAACAAATGGAAATCACCCCTGCAATTCGTGAACATGTGGAGGGAAGACTTGCAAAATTAGAGAAATGGCACACTCAACTGATTAGCCCGCATTTTGTTTTAAGTAAAGTACCAAACGGCTTTTCTGTAGAGGCTTCAATTGGAACTCCATTAGGTAATCTGTTAGCCACTGCAACGGCAGATGATATGTATAAAGCGATCAATGAAGTCGAAGAAAAATTAGAACGTCAATTAAATAAACTTCAGCATAAAGGCGAATCCCGCCGTGCAGATGAGCGTTTGAAAGATTCTTTTGAAAAATAAAGGATAATGAATAAATAAAAGGGCGAACATGATATTCGCCCTTTTTTATTAAATATCTTGAACTACTAATTGTAAAGCGTGGCGTTGGAACTGTCTTGCTTTACGATGTTTTAAGCGTCGTAAACGCAAGTTGCGTGAGGCAGAGATATCTCTTGATGCTTTTTTCTTTAAAAAAGTTTTTCTTTTTAACATCTTTTTCTCCTTGTTTTCTTTGAGTTCAATAAAGCGTTGTTTTTTCTGACCGCACTTACTCTGTTGCAGTCGCTTGGTTTTCTTGAACGCGATGATAATTCACAATACTATTCATGTAACGTCGAATATTTTCGACATATTGGTAGGCTTCATAGCCTCGGGCGTAGCCATATTTTAAATTTGAATAATGACGCTTTTCCGATAATAGTTGAAGATTATTTTTTACATCTAACCAGTTATCAGGATTGCCGCCTAATTTTTTAGTTAAGCGACGAGCATCTAAAATATGCCCTAATCCCATATTATATGCTGCTAAAGAATACCAAATTCGATCTTCTTCTGGAATACTGTCTGGCATTTGGTCGAGTAGCCAATGCAAATACTCCGATCCCGCTTTAATGCTTTGTTCGGCATCCGTTCGGTTATTAATATTCATCCGTACAGCCGTATCTTTGGTAAGCATCATCATTCCGCGTACACCTGTTGGAGAGGTAGCATAAGGGTCCCAATGCGATTCTTGATAGGCTACAGCGGCTAATAATCGCCAGTCTAAATTCCCTTTGTATTTTTCAAAGAGCGGTTGATATTGAGGGAGAATTTTTTCAACTGCCTCTAAATAAGCCTGAGTATCTACATAGTCAAAGGCAGTAATATGGCGGAAATATTTTTCCTCAATACGATCAATTAATCCCGTTTCAATGGCATTATTCATAAAATCCAATAAGCCTGCTTGTAGCTCATTATAGGATTGATTGGAAAGATACCAATGCACGGTCATTTCATCCGTTAGGTCAAATGCAATCGCTAAGTTAGGGCGAATTTGTTGTGCTGCCGCCACATCAATACTATTTGCAATAGTATAAGGAATTTTGCCTTCCGCCACTTGAATTAATAATTCCTCTTGGGTTAATTGCTTGTTATTCTGCCATTTAAGTGCAGGAAGTTTTTTCTGTGCAAGGGATAATAATTTTTCTAAGTCTTCCCCCGCAGAAATAATAATTTCTTGCTGGACTTGCGCTAAATCTTTCGGGCGATTTTCACCTTTTTTATATACAAGCTGCCAAGAGGCAGAGGTGTAAGATGGTCCTAACTGAAATTTTTCTGCTCGTTGAGGCTGGAACAAAAGATTCGCAGCAGCGATATCAATATTATTGTTCTCCAATTCATTAAAAAGTTGATCGTTATTTTCTAAGGTTTTAATTTGTAAGCGAACCCCTAAATAATCAGCAAAGTTTTTTGCTAATTCGTATTCCAAGCCTGATTCGCCTTCATTCCCAATAAAATAGTAAATGGGATTATTAATGGTGCCGACAATCAGGCTGCCACGATTTTTGATCGTGGTGTAAGGGTTTTGCTCCGATTGCATAATTTTTTGCCAAGGGAAGACCATATCAATTGCCCAAAGTAATAATGCAAAAGCAGCAATAATACGTAAAAATAGACCTTTCAATAGATAAACCTTATAAATTGAGATAAGAGACGATTGTAACGAGAATTAAGACAATAAAAAAGCCCCTTTTACTTCAAGGGGCTGTTAAATAAGGATTAACGTTGGCGATCTCGGCGACCACGTTCGTTAAAAGTGCGGTCGTTTTTATCGTTAAATTTACGCTGACGACGATCACCATTACGTTCACCACGGAAACGATCTTGGCCTCGGTCTCCACGTTCATTACGGAGACCTTTTCCACCAAAGTCATTGCCACCACGTCTATTGTCTGACTGTGCTGAGCCCATAAAGCTCATTTGCATTTGTTTATTTAAAACGCGAGTTTTACCGAATTGTTGAAGCAATTCTTTTGGCATGCCTTGTGGTAATTCAACGGTAGAGTAGTCATCATAAAGTTTGATATGGCCAATATAACGACTGTTAATATCGCCTTCATTTGCGATAGCGCCTACAATATGACGCACTTCTACACCATCCGCACGACCTACTTCGATACGATATAAATCCATCGGTTGTGGTGTGCCGTAGCCTTTACGTTCACCACGGCGTTCAGCTGAACGTGGGTTTTCACGGCGATCACCGCGATCATTACGGTCACGACGACGCTTATCCATTGGTGGATCAGGTGGAAGAATCAGTTTTTGTTTTCCTTGAAGCAACATCAACATCGCTGCAGCAATATCTTCTTGATCCTGATCTGCCGTGAATAAATCTTCCAGTAAGCTACGATACATTTCGAGATCGTGATGTTCCAATTGCTTGGTAATCTTGTCTTGGAATTTTTTACGACGACAGGCTTGTAACACTTCATGATTTGGCAATTCAACTTCATTGATTGGTTTTTTCATCAAGTGTTCGATATTGCGAAGTAAACGGCGTTCACGTGGTTCAACGAATAATAATGCACGACCAGAACGACCAGCACGACCAGTACGGCCGATACGGTGAACGTAAGACTCTGCATCAAGCGGGATGTCATAGTTCACCACAAGGCTGATTCGTTCAATATCGATACCGCGCGCAGCCACATCGGTTGCAACGACGATATCAAGACTGCCATTACGTAAGCGATCTAAGGTTTGCTCACGTAATTGTTGAGTCATATCACCGTTTAATGCCGCAGCACGGAAACCGTGTTTTTCTAATAATTCGGTCACATCAAGTGTGCCCGTTTTGGTACGGGTAAAAATGATTGCCGCATCAAACTCTTCCACTTCTAAGAAGCGTAATAATGCCTCATTTTTGCGGAAACCTTGAACATACCAACAATTTTGCTCAATATCCGGCGCATTATCGTTATTTACTTTGATTTTCACTTCTTGTGGATTGTTCATGAAGCGTTTTGTGATACGACGAATTGGCTCAGGCATGGTTGCTGAGAAAAGGGCCGTTTGGTGCTCTTCCGGTAATTCAGCCATAACGGTTTCTACATCATCAATAAAGCCCATGCGAAGCATTTCATCGGCTTCATCAAGTACGATAGCTCTTAACTCAGAAAGATTTAATGTGTTACGACGGATATGATCCAAAATACGACCCGGTGTACCTACAACAACTTGTGCACCTTGTTTTAATGCACGTAATTGAATGTCATAGCGTTGACCACCATAAAGGGTCACGATGTTGATGCCTTTTGCATATTTCATGAAGTGTTCACAAGCATCCGCAACTTGAATGGCAAGTTCACGGGTTGGTGCCATTACCAATAATTGTGGATGTTTTGCGGCAGGATCAATTTTTGCCAAAATAGGTAAAGAGAATGCGGCAGTTTTACCACTACCGGTTTGTGCCATACCAAGTACATCTCTGCCTTCTAAAAGAGCAGGAATACAAGCTTGTTGGATTGGCGAAGGTGTTTCAAAACCAAGGTCAGAAACGGCTTTTAGAATGAATTCAGGCAAGCCTAAATCATTAAAAGTGATTTTGTCTGTCATTAAAATACTCGAATGTAAGTAAGGAAAGCTCAATTTCGCTTTCAGGTTTATTTGTTACAAAAAAAAGAGGCAAGTCTAAAAAACAGCAGTTTTTGTGACCGCACTTTTTTCTTCTTTTTCGTCGTCAGTTTGAGCTGGCTTCAATTTCATCAGCTCTAACACGGCAAAACGATACTCAACAAAGTTATATACCTGATTCGCAATAGCGAGTTTGAATAAAGCCGCAGCTTCATCAATTTGCCCCAAATTGAGTTTTTGTTTTGCTAGATAAAAGTAGGTTTCGGTTAATATTTCTGCATATTGTTGTGAATTTTCTGCAAATTTAGTTGCCCGTTCTTGCAAGTCACTCACGGAAATATTACCTAAATAGTATTGAACGATATTGGTTCCCCAGAAGTCCTTAGATAGCCCTTTAGCTCGTTCAACAAGGTTGGCATGGGCTTCTTGTGGTTTTAATTTTTGTTCGTTCAAATAGAGCCAGAGTACGCGATAGGGATCTTTGGTATCGGCTTCGTAAAACTTCATCAAATCGTCTTCAGCAAGATTATAGCGTTCGACGTAATAAAAATTTAAACCACGATTAAGGTGGGTATAGTCATAACTTGGGTCCAATTCAAACACCGCATTAAAGGTTTCTAATGCACTGTCGTAATCTTCTTCAAGCAGTAAGTAAAGCCCTAGATAATTGTAAACGGAAGCCATCTTTGGCTGTAACGCAAGGGCTTGTGTAAAGTCATAACGTGCGAGGCCCCATAAACCGAGGGAATCATATAAAACGCCACGTTCAAAGTGAAGCGTCGCCCGTTCTTCATTACTCATTTTACCAACTAATAAAACTTGCCCGATTCGGGTAATCATCACTTCTTGTTCGAAGTGCGTATTCGGCGTTTGATCTGCGAGTACGACTTTATTTGGTGCGACAAACACGTTTCCCGATTGCACACAACCGGAAATAAATAAAGTCAGACTTAGGCTAGATAATGAAACTAGAAAACGGAATAACCGAAAATATTGCATTGTTTTATAAGTTAGTTTGATAATCAAAACGGGTGTGTAAGGTTTTTTACACACCCTGTGAGATTATTCTTGTTCTACAGAAGTCTCTTCTGCTGGTGCAGATTCTGCTTCAGTTTCTTGTTTTGGTGCAAGATCTTTCATGGTTAAGCGGATACGACCTTGGCGATCGATTTCAACCACTTTAACAGTTACTTCTTGACCCACTTGAAGATAATCACTCACTTTTTCTACACGCTCTTCAGCGATTTGAGAAATATGAACTAAACCTTCTTTATTTCCTACGATAGCCACGAATGCACCGAAGTCAGCAAGACGAGTTACTTTACCTTTGTAAATTGCGCCCGCTTCAACTTCAGCAACGATTTCTTCAATACGTGCCATCACATTTTTCGCTGCGTTGCTATCTACTGCGGCGATTTTCACTGTACCATCATCATCGATATCGATAGACGTACCAGTTTCTTCAGTTAATGCACGGATAGTTGCACCACCTTTACCGATAACATCTTTGATTTTCTTCGGATCAATTTTCATGGTGTGAATACGCGGCGCGTAGTCTGAAATATCTGCACGTGGTGCAGGGATTGCTTGTTCCATTACGCCAAGAATGTGCATACGAGCACCTTTTGCTTGATTTAATGCAATTTGCATAATTTCAGGGGTGATACCTTCAATTTTGATATCCATTTGAAGTGCGGTGACACCTTCACGTGTACCAGCCACTTTAAAGTCCATATCACCTAAGTGGTCTTCATCACCTAAGATATCTGAAAGCACCACGAATTTCTCTTCTTCTTTCACTAAGCCCATTGCGATACCTGCAACAGCGGCTTTGATTGGAACACCAGCATCCATTAATGCTAAAGACGCACCACATACAGATGCCATAGAAGAAGAACCGTTAGATTCTGTGATTTCAGATACAACACGCACTACATACGGGAATTCTGCAAGGCTTGGCATAACAGCCGCTACACCGCGTTTTGCTAAACGACCGTGACCGATTTCACGACGTTTTGGTGAGCCGATCATACCGGTTTCACCTACAGAGTATGGAGGGAAGTTGTAGTGGAATAAGAAGTGATCTTGACGTTCACCTGTTAATTCATCAATGATTTGTGCATCACGTTCAGTACCTAAAGTCGCTACGGCTAATGCTTGCGTTTCACCACGGGTGAAAATTGCAGAACCGTGAGTACGAGGTAATACACCTGTGCAAATATCTAATGCACGAACGGTATCAACGGTACGTCCGTCAATACGTGGTTCACCTGCAATGATACGGCCACGAACGATTTGACTTTCAAGTGCGGTGAAGATATCCACAATTTTACCTTCGCTGATTTCTTCATCTTCAGCTGTGATTTGTGCAATCACATCCGCTTTAATCGTATCGATTTGTTCGTAACGTGCTTGTTTTTCAGTAATGCGGTATGCATCGCCTAAACGTGCTTCAGCAATCGCTTTTACTTTGTTGATTAAATCTGTGTTTGGTTGTGGCGCAACCCAATCCCAACGTGGTTTGCCTGCTTCTTTTGCAAATTCTTTGATTGCTTCAATCACAACTTGTTGTTGTTGATGACCGAATACTACCGCTGCTAACATTTGTTCTTCAGTTAAAATATCAGCTTCAGATTCAACCATTAATACGGCTTTGTCAGTACCTGCAACCACTAAGTCCAAACGGCTTTGTTTTTGTTCAGCCATAGTTGGGTTTAATACGAATTGGTTGTCGATAAAACCAACGCGCGCTGCACCGATAGGGCCATTGAAAGGTACACCAGATAAGGTTAATGCTGCAGAAGCACCGATCATTGCCACTAAGTCTGGGCTGATTTGTGGGTTGACAGAAACCACAGTTGCCACAACTTGGATTTCGTTGAAGAAACCTTCTGGGAATAATGGGCGAATTGGACGGTCGATTAAACGTGCAATTAAGGTTTCGCCTTCAGATGGACGACCTTCACGTTTGAAGAAACCACCAGGGATTTTACCCGCCGCATAAGTACGCTCTTGGTAGTTTACGGTTAATGGGAAGAAGTCTTGACCTTCTTTCACATCTTTTTTAGCAACAACAGTCACGAATACCGTAGTATCGTCCATGCTTGCCATAACCGCAGCAGTTGCTTGACGTGCAATTGCGCCGGTTTCTAGAGTAACGGTATGTTGACCGTATTTAAATTGTTTAACAATTGGATTCACAATGTTTTCCTTCAAAATAATATTTAAAACAAAGCTTTATTTTCCAGATTGCGACTAGCAAAAGAAATCTCTCAAAAAAATGACCGCAGTTTGGTCGTTTAAAAATTTCTTTTGATAGCCGCACGCTAATGCAGAAAATAAAGCTCGCTTATTATACAGAGTTTTAAATTTATTGGTAACTTTATTTAATATAAGCAACTTGTTATCATATTCTCATACAAATACATACGTAAGGAGACACTATGATTATCAGTGCATTAAATAACCCAAATTTCAAAGTGGGTTTACCAAAAGCTATCGCGGACATTTGCGATCATCTCAATACCTTAGATCTTGAAGCATTAGAAAATGGCCGTCATGATTTAAGCGATCAGGTTTATATGAATGTCATGGAATTTGATACGGTTGAAGCGGATAGCAAACAAGCTGAACTTCACCACAAATATCTAGATATTCAATTACTTATTCGTGGTGAAGAGAATGTTGAAGTAAGCGCGACTTATCCAAATCTCAGCTTATACGATGAATATCGTGATGCCGATGACTATCAACTTACCCCACAAATTGAAAATAAAAGTACGGTGACACTTTTACCAAAAATGTTCGCTGTCTTTTTCCCTTATGAGCCACATAAACCAGGTTGCACCGTAAACGGCAAATCAAGTTTTGTGAAAAAACTGGTGGTGAAAGTACCAGTAGAATTGATTTAATTATTTCGATTCATTAAAGCAAAAGTGCGGTCAGAAATTTATGTATTTTTCTGACCGCACTTTTTTATTATTTAATCACTGTAATTGACCATTTAGCATCATCAATTTGCTCGAAGTTTGTCACTTCATAGCCTTCTTCTGCCGCCCAAGCGGGGATAGCTTCAGTGGCTTGGGTACAGTCGAATTCAATTTCTAGGCCATCGCCTTTATTTAACTTAGCCATGGCTTCCTTGGCTTCAACAAGAGGAAATGGGCAAACAAGGCCAAGTGTAGGTAATTTAACGATCATATAAGCTCCTTATGATGCTTTTGATAATTTTAAACGTTGTGGACGAATAATGGTGAAGTAGGCGGCCACCCAAGTGCCGAGGATCATCAATGGCAATGATACCCAACCTTGCCAAGAGAAAAAGGCGGTTTCGACTAAGCCATTACCGATAGAGCAGCCACCCGCAAGGGTTGCACCAATGCCCATGAGAATACCGCCGAGTCCGCTGCGTAGAATCGTGGAGGCATCCGGTACGCGGACACGAAATTCATTGCTTGCTTTTGCGCCGATGAATGATCCAATAAAAATCCCTAAAACTAAGAATACACCCCAGTTAATAAATTTACCGTCGCCAGTAACGAGGAATTGCATAATATTGGCGGATGGACCAGTGATCCCAAGTCCAAACTCACGACCAGTAGCGACACTGAGTGGCCAAGCTGCAAGTGCGATTAATCCAATTAACACTGCAGAGAAAAATGGATGCCAGCGTTTTTCAAATAATAAGTGAGTAAGCCCCGTTTTCTTTGGTTTTAATGCCGCGACTTTTACGCTTGGTTTGCTGAGATGTTTGTACACATAGAAAGCCGTCACTAAAGTTAATAGTGCCACTAACCACCAAGGTGAAATACCGAATGTATCGTAAATGTTGCGTTGTTCAATATTGATACTGCGTAAAGCTTTATTGAATTCCCCTAATGGACCGGTGCGCATAATTGCACTTAATAACATATAAGTGAATAAAGCAACCCAACTGCCGACTAGGCCTTCTGCAGCGCGGTACCAAGTTCCTGTTGCACAACCGCCAGCAAGAACAATACCAATACCAAATACAAAGGCACCGATAATCACCGCTAAAAAGGCAAAATTTTCAGCCGGATCGACATTTAATACACCGATTTCTTTTAAGAGGAAGAAACCGATGGATTGCACGGTAATCGCTAATAGAAGGGCTACAAACATTTTGTTATTTTTGGTGACATACATATCGCGAAATGCACCAGTAATACAAAAGCGTCCACGCTGCATCACAAATCCGAGTAAAATTCCGCAAAGTAATCCGGTTAAAAGCATAAATATTCCTTTCTTTTAGAACTAAGTGGGGCAGTATTTTCTAAAAAAATAAGAAGGTAACGCCAATAACTTTTTGCTAGAAAATATGTTTTTTTGATATAAAAAAGTGCGGTCAGAAATTTGAGTGTTTTTCTGACCGCACTTTGTTGTAATTTATCACGATATTAAGGACAGGGTTTACTCACCATTATTTCAATCACTTGTCGATCGATATGATGCATACTTTTAGACGCAATCGAGCATAGATTGTCGATCGTGCGATCGAGATCATGTTCAACGATACCTTCATTACCCGTCACATGGGTTTCATCCATCGCCATGAGTACCGATTTATAGCCAGAAGCCACACTGGTGGACACTTTCATCGCACAGCTATTAGATGCGCCATCGCAGATGATTCCGCTAATATCACCAATCATGCTGCAAATCCCCATGCTCACGGTTTCGAATTTTCCCGTAAGTAAATAAGCGATACCTGCACAGCTTCCCATTGAGGCAGTGGTTACTGCGCAAAGGGCAGAAAGTTTGGGTAATTTACTGTGGATATAAATGGCCATTAAGTGTGATAAGAAGAGTGCACGGAGACGTTTTTCTTCACTCACGTTTAAATAATCGGCCACCACAATCACAGGCATAGTGGCGGCAATACCTTGGTTGCCAGAGCCTGAATTACTCATTGCTGGTAATGTAGCCCCGCCCATACGGGCATCGGAGGCGGCGGTGGTTTCAATCATGATTTTACTGAGTAAATCATCCGACATTAAACCGCTACCAACTTGTTTGCGTAACGTTCTGCCAATATGTAAACCATAATTTTCGCGTAATCCTTCGTTAGACAGCGCACGGTTGAGCGCAGCAGCTTGTCCTATAAAGCGGATTTTATCGAGCTCTACTTCGCAAGAAAATTCAAAGATTTCACGTGCGCTCACCAGCTTGAAAATATCATAAGGGGCGCAATCAGAGCATTCATCCTGTTCTTTCTCAAAAACAACTTCGCCATTTTTTTCAATTAAAATGATGTTGGTGTGTTGATCTTGAATCGCTACTTTCACTCGGTCATTATCTGCAAACAACACAGCTTCAGAATATAAAATATGCTCGGTTTGATGAATATCCACATTAACGAGCTTGTTATCAAGCATCGTCTTGGCTTGGGATACTTGCTCTGGCGTGATGTGTTTTAATACTTCCAATTCACCCTCAGGATCACCGCCTAAAGCACCAATCGCCGCGGCAATAGGTAAGCCCACCATGCCCGTTCCTGGTACTGCAACACCCAATCCATTTTTCATTAAGTTTGGTGATACTTTAGCTTCAATACGTTCAGGTGTTTTGCCTAAATATTTAGCTGCGGTTGCTGCTGCAAGTGCCAAAGAGATAGGCTCAGTACAGCCAAGTGCGGGAACCACATCACGTTCCACAAGGTGAAGTAATGGTTTTTCGATTTTGTTGAGTCTTTCTTGATTCATAAAATTCTTTTTAAGTCTGTTAAATGCTGTCTTCTTTCTCTATGACTAATATGCGCGCTTCGCCTTGTGGATGAGCAACATGTTCAGTACCGATACTCGCATAAAAAATATCACCTGTATGGAGCAATACGGCTTTCTCTTGGCCCTCTTCCTTGTAGCGCATTTCCACCGCACCATCCATGACAGCAAAGACTTCTTCACCGTCATTGATATGCCATTTGTAAGGTTTATCTGTCCAGTGCAGGCGCACGGAAATACCATTCATATTGGTAATATCAAGGGCTCCCCAAGCGCGTTCAGCCGTAAAGAGGTGACTTCTAATAACTTTATTCATGACTAAATTTGTTAGTGAGCCTCATCCCAGTTAGTACCTCGGCCCACATCTACAATCAATGGCACCACTAAATCAGCGGCACTTTCCATTTGTGTTTTGATGAGGTCGCTATAAAACGCGACTTTTTCTGACCGCACTTCAAACACCAATTCATCATGCACCTGCATAATCATCGCAATATCGGGATCGTTTTGTAGTTTTTGATCCAATTGAATCATGGCGCGTTTGATAATGTCTGCGGCGGTACCTTGCATTGGTGCATTGATCGCGACACGTTCGGCAGCTTTACGGCGCATACCGTTAGAGGAGTTGATATCCGGCAGATATAAGCGACGGCCGAATAGGGTTTCCACATAGCCTTGGGCTTTAGCTTTTTCACGAATATCGTGCATAAAGGTTTGTACGCCTGGATAGCGTTTGAAATACAAATCCATATAGCTCTGGGCATCGGCACGGCCAATACCGAGTTGACGAGATAAGCCAAAGGCTGACATACCGTAAATTAATCCGAAGTTAATCGCTTTAGCATTACGACGTTGTTCGGAAGTTACTTCATCTAGTGTGACACCAAAGATTTCTGCCGCAGTAGAGCGGTGAATATCTTTGCCTTGAGTAAAGGCGTTAATTAAGCCCTGATCCTGTGATAGGTGCGCCATAATGCGCAGCTCGATTTGCGAATAGTCAGCTGCCACAACAGTAAAGCCTTCGCGTGCAATAAATGCCTGACGAATACGGCGGCCTTCTTCATTACGAATCGGAATGTTTTGCAGATTCGGATCGCTTGATGAAAGACGACCGGTGGCGGTCACCGCTTGATGGTAGGAAGTATGCACTCGACCCGTTTGCGGATTTACCATTTGCGGTAATTTATCAGTGTAGGTCGATTTTAGTTTGCTGAGACCACGATGTTCTACCAACACTTTCGGCAATTCATGGCTAAATGCGAGTTCCTCCAATACTTCCTCGTTAGTGGATGGTGCCCCTTTTGGTGTTTTTTGAATAACCGGCAAACCTAATTTATCAAACAAAATTTCTTGTAATTGTTTGGTGGAAGCTAAATTAAATGGTTGCCCCGCCAAGACATAGGCCTGTTCTTCTAATTCACTTAAACGGTTAGCGATTTCGTTGGATTGAAGGAATAGCGCATCGCTATCAATTAAAACACCACGACGTTCCATACGGGAAAGTACGCCTAACAACGGCAATTCCATTTCTTTAAAGAGTTTTTCCAGAGTGGGTTCTTTAGAGAGTTTTTCCCATAGCACTTGTTGCAGTTTCATTGTCACATCAGCATCTTCCGCCGCGTACTCGGCGGCTTTTTCCAATGGAATTTGGTTGAAGGTCAGCTGATTTTTACCTTTGCCTGCAATCTCTTCAAAAGTGATTGTTTGATGCCCTAAATAACGTTTTGCCAGGTCGTCCATATTATGACGACCAGTGCTATTGAGCACATAGGACTCCAACATAGTATCGAAAGCGACACCTTGCACATCAATATCATTACGGGCAAAGATGGTGAGATCGTACTTGAAGTTTTGCCCGACTTTTTGAATAGCAGGATTTTCTAAAATCGGTTTTAACAACGTAAGTGCGGTTGTTTTTTCGAGAGTTTTTGGTGCGTCTAAATAATCTAATTGTAGCGGTAAATAAGCCGCCTCGCCGTTTTCTAACGCAAAGGAAATCCCCACTAAGTTGGCAGCCATATAATCTAAATTATCGGTTTCTGTATCCAACGCAAAAAGTTTAGCTTGCTTGAGTTTTTCCACCCAACGATTTAAATCTGCTTCAGTGAGCAAGGTTTCATAACGGCTGCGATCAATTTGAATTGCTGGCAATGCTTCATCGCTATTGTCTTGAGCGAGGGCAGGCGTAGCTTGATAGTGATTAATCTTGGTCGGTTGTTCGTTATTATTAGTGATGGAATCAGCGCCATTCATCACTTCATTGAGCCAACGTTTAAATTCATAACGGCCGAAATATTCGGTAAGTTGATCGTTATTGCTTGCACCAAGGGTAAGTTGCTCCGGAGTGATATCGAGAGCGACATCGGTTTTGATCGTGGCAAGGCGATAGGATAAATCGGCCATTTCTTTTTCAGCCAATAATTTATCACCTAATTTTTTTGCTCCACGAATTGGCAATTCGGCCACTTTGTCTAAGTTGGCATAAATTTCTGCCATACTGCCGATACCCTGCAAGAGGCCAAGTGCGGTTTTTTCACCGACCCCCGCTACGCCTGGAATATTATCGGCGCTATCTCCCATTAGTGCTAAGTAATCAATGATGAGTTCTGGTGGTATACCGTATTTTTCAATCACGGCCTCGCGATCTAATAAGGTATTATTCATGGTGTTGATCAACATAATGTTGTCATCCACTAGCTGTGCCATGTCTTTATCGCCGGTACTGATCAAGACTTTTTGATTGGCTTTGGAAGCCGCTACCGCTAAGGTCCCGATGACATCATCGGCTTCTACACCTTCAATAACTAAAAGAGGAATGCCAAGGGCACGGATAATATCGTGCAATGGCTGAATTTGTTTGCGCAGATCGTCTGGCATCGGTGGACGATGGGATTTATATTGTTCAAACATTTCATCACGGAAAGTTTTGCCTTTCGCATCAAAGACCACCGCAATATGGCTCGGTTGCACTTGCGAAATCAGGCTTTTGAGCATATTTAACACACCGTACATGGCACCGGTTGGTTCGCCGGCTGAATTGGTGAGTGGTGGAAATGCGTGAAAAGCACGATATAAATAAGATGAACCGTCCACTAGGACTAATGGATTAGGAGCGATAGTTGGCATAAATATTCCGTTCAAAAATAATGAAAAGTGTCGCATTATAGCGTAAATTGCGAAATGGGGCGAACGGATAAAGTGCGGTCAATTAAACGTAAAAAGTATGACGAAGGCATTTGGCTGTGGCATAATAGGATTACTTGAGCATTCAACATAAGGGAATAACATGTCATTAAAACTGGTTGAAGTTGTTGTATTAGGGCAAGTGCTGCGCTTGAATGTCCCTGCAGAACAAGAAGAGATTTTGCGTCAAGCGGCGCGTAATTTAGATCTTCAAGTGTCTGAAATGAAAGAGCGTACAGGTTTATTACAATTAGACCGTGTGCTTTCTATTGTTGCCTTGAATTTAAGTTTTGAATTAACCCAAGAAAAAAATAAAAATGCCCAGATTGAAAACGTGTTATGTACGCGAATTCAACAGTTAGATCATTCTTTAGAGAATGCATTAGGCGGGCGAACCATCGTAGATTAAATAAAAAAGGACCGCATGTTGAAAGTGCGGTTCTTTTTTTATGTGTTTTTTAATCTGGCGTGTAATAGAGTTTACCAATTTCAATTTTTTGTCGCCCTGTTTCTTGACGCCATTTATTGCTGTCTCGTAAAGAATAAACACAGCCACAATATTCCTGTTGATAAAAACGTTCACGCTTACTGATTTCGATCATGCGTTGCGATCCTCCAGCTTTACGCCAGTTGTAATCCCAATAAATCACATCATCATATTTTTCAGCCGCACGGTGACCACAACCATTAATTTGATCCATATCTTTCCAACGGGAAATACCAAGACAGCTAGTAAATACAGGGAAACCATGTTCATGAGCATATTCAGCGGCTTTTTCAAAACGCATATCAAAACACATGGTGCAACGAATACCACGTTCAGGCTCCCATTCCATACCTTTTGCGCGATCAAACCATTGCTGGCGATCGTAGTCTGCATCGATAAATGGAATCCCAAATTTTTGGGCGAAACGGATGTTTTCTTCTTTGCGAATTAAATATTCTTTTAATGGATGAATATTCGGGTTGTAAAAATAAATCGTAAACTCAATACCTGAGGCCAAAATGGCTTCCATTACTTCACCTGAGCAAGGCGCACAGCAGGAGTGGAGAAGTAACTTATTATGTCCTTCAGGTAATTCGAGTTTTTCACGAATAAAAGGCGCATTGGGATCCTTACGCACTTTTTGTTTACGTGGTCTTTGAAATTTAGCTTGAGAATCGACCGCACTTTGCGGTTGAATTTGTTCTTCAGTCATATTAATAAGTTCGGTCTACCGATAAATAAGCCAGTGAAATTAAGGCTTTTTTGTATTCGCTTTCAGGTAATAAGGCAATGGCATCAACCGCTTTTTGAGCTTCTTGTTTTGCACGATCCATTGCGTAATCGAGGGATTTATGTTCTGCCATAATCGCAAGCACTTCATCGATCGCATCACGTTTTCCGCCTTGTTCAATAGCTTCACGAATAAGCGCGGCTTGTTGTGGATTGCCGTGACGCATTGCGTGTAATAAAGGAAGAGTCGGTTTACCTTCGGCGAGGTCATCACCCACATTTTTACCTAATGCCGCAGCATTCGCACTGTAATCTAGCACGTCATCTACTAATTGGAATGCGGTACCGAGATAGCGACCATATTCTTGAAATGCGGTTTCAATTGATTTTTCAGCACCAGCAACAATCGCAACAGATTGTGCTGCCACTTCAAATAAACGTGCTGTTTTACTATAAATCACGCGCATATAGCTTTCTTCTGTGGTATCGGGATCGTTCACGTTCATTAATTGTTGAACTTCACCTTCAGCCAACACGTTGGTGGCATCTGCCATAATGCGAAGAATATCTAGCGATTGTAATTGTGCCACTAATTGGAAGGCACGAGTATAAATGAAGTCACCCACTAATACGCTAGCGGCATTACCAAAGGCAGAGTTTGCCGTTGCACGGCCACGACGCATATCCGATTCATCCACCACATCATCATGTAATAAAGAAGCAGTGTGAATAAATTCTACAAAGGTTGCACAAGTGGCTACTTTATCGCTTTCGTAACCTAATGCCCGCGCCGCTAAAACCGCAATAAGTGGTCGAATACGTTTTCCGCCACCTTGCACAATATAAAAACCAAGCTGATTAACCATCGGCACATCGGAGTTAATTTGTGCTAAAATGGCTTGGTTAACTTTCTGCATATCCGCATCTGTTAATGCTTGGATTGCATGCATATCCATTAAATCTTGTTTGTTCATCTTCATTTGGTTCGATGGTTGTGTATATAAAAGAAAAGTGCGGTGAATTTTACCCGATTTTTCAGGGTTTCTGAAATTAAACTCGAGGAAAAGCGCTTTTTTTTATTTTATTGCAAATAAGTACTTGCGATCGAGTTGTTTTTTCCGTAGAATTTGCGACCTATTTATATGAATTTTGAAGTGCGGACCGAAAATAGTAACGGAGAAGCACAATTATAGCGGAGTATTTATGTACGCAGTTTTCCAAAGTGGCGGTAAACAACACCGTGTGAGCGAAGGTCAAGTAGTTCGTTTAGAAAAACTTGAACTTGCAACTGGCGCAACAGTTGAGTTCGACTCAGTGTTGATGGTCGTTAATGGTGAAGATGTTAAAATTGGTGCACCAGTAGTAGCTGGCGCGAAAGTAGTGGCTGAAGTTGTGGCACAAGGTCGTGGCGATAAAGTTAAAATCGTTAAGTTCCGTCGTCGTAAACACAGCCGTAAACAACAAGGTCATCGTCAGTGGTTCACAGAAGTGAAAATCACTGGGATTCAAGCATAATTTCAGAGGAGATCAAGTAGATGGCAACTAAAAAAGCTGGTGGTTCAACTCGTAACGGTCGTGATTCTGAAGCTAAACGCCTTGGTGTTAAACGTTTCGGTGGCGAATCTGTATTAGCAGGTAGCATCATTGTACGTCAACGTGGTACTAAATTCCACGCAGGTAACAACGTAGGTATGGGTCGTGACCACACCTTATTTGCTACCGCTGACGGTAAAGTAAAATTTGAAGTGAAAGGCGAGAAAAGCCGTAAATACGTAAGTATTGTAACTGAATAATTTTACATCTGATTTTTAAACGCCCCGCATTATCTGTGGGGCGTTTTCTTTTTTATCAGTAATTTACAATCATCAATCACATTTGTTATTCTGGCACTATTGCTTATCTTGATATTTCTTAGTCGAAATTTATCTTAATTCCTAACCGCACTTTAGTAAAATAAAGGAAGATATCATGAAACAACAACCGCTTTTAGGTTTTCTCTTCGCTTTAATTACAGCGATGGCGTGGGGATCTTTACCTATTGCGTTAAAACAGGTTCTATCAGTGATGACACCACAAACGATCGTTTGGTATCGATTTGCGGTTGCTTCTCTTGCACTATTGATTCTGTTAGGTTACAAGAAAAAATTGCCACAATTTTCGAAAGGTGGCCGTTTCATTTGGCTTGTACTCATCGGTGTAGCAGGATTAGCGGGTAATTTCTTTTTATTTAATAGCTCACTTAATTTTATCGATCCTTCTTCAGCCCAAATTTTTATTCATTTTTCTTCTTTTGGTATGTTAATTTGCGGTATTTTTGTCTTTAAAGAAAAGCTCGGATTACACCAAAAGATTGGTTTAGGTTTGTTATTGTCTGGGTTGGTGCTTTTCTTTAATGATAAGCTTGAGGTGTTTAAAGGAGAGAGTGGTTATTTAACAGGTGTCTTACTCAGCCTGACTGCTTCATTAGTTTGGGTGGCTTATGGTATGGCACAAAAGCTTATGCTCCGTCGTTTTAGTTCGCAACAAATTTTATTAATGATGTATTTCGGCTGTCTTTTAGTCTTTACACCTGTTGCTGAATTTTCACAAGTGAGTAACCTCACCCCGTTTGCATTCGGTTGTTTTGTTTATTGCTGCTTGAATACGTTATTTGGTTATGGGGCTTATGCTGAGGCACTTAATCGTTGGGAAGTTTCTAAAGTAAGCGTAGTGATTACCTTAGTACCACTCTTTACCATTTTCTTTGTTCATCTTGCCCATTATGTGAGCCCTGAGAATTTTGCCGCGCCAGAATTAAATATGATTAGCTATATTGGGGCGTTTGTTGTAGTATGCGGAGCAATTTTGTCGGCAATCGGACATAAGTTATTACCGCAATCAAAGTAAAGTGCGGTTAAATATTGGAGAGTTTTTATGAAATTTATTGATGAAGCCCTGATTCGTGTGGAAGCAGGGGATGGTGGAAACGGTTGTGTAAGTTTCCGCCGTGAAAAATTTATCCCAAAAGGCGGTCCAGATGGCGGCGATGGCGGTGATGGCGGTGATGTTTATTTGGTTGCAGATGAAAACTTAAATACTTTGATCGATTATCGCTTTACGAAACGTTTTGCCGCAGAGCGTGGTGAGAACGGACATAGCTCAGATTGTACCGGTCGTCGCGGTAAAGACATTACGTTACGTGTGCCGGTGGGAACGCGTGCAATTGATAATGACACTAAAGAAGTGCTTGGCGATTTAACAAAGCATGGTGCCAAAATGTTAGTAGCGAAAGGTGGTTATCATGGTTTAGGTAATACGCGTTTTAAATCTTCAGTAAACCGTGCACCTCGCCAAAAAACCATGGGTACACCAGGGGAAAAACGCGATTTATTATTAGAATTAATGCTTCTTGCGGATGTCGGGATGCTAGGTTTACCGAATGCAGGTAAGTCTACCTTTATTCGTGCTGTTTCAGCCGCAAAACCAAAAGTCGCTGATTATCCATTTACCACTTTAGTGCCAAGTTTAGGCGTAGTGAAAGTGGATGAGAGCCATAGCTTTGTGGTGGCGGATATTCCTGGATTGATTGAAGGCGCATCAGATGGCGCAGGTTTAGGGATTCGTTTCTTAAAACACTTGGAACGTTGTCGTGTGCTAATTCATTTAGTGGATATTAATCCTATTGATGAATCCGATCCTGCAGATAATATTGCGATCATTGAGTCAGAATTATTCCAATATAGCGAAAAATTGGCAGATAAACCGCGTTGGTTAGTCTTCAACAAAATTGATACGATGACTGAAGAAGAGGCGCATGAACGAGCACAAGAGATTACGGAACGTCTTGGTTGGGAAGAAGGGTATCACCTTATTTCTGCCGCAACCGGTAAAAATGTGCCACCACTTTGTCGTGATATTATGGATTTCATTGAAGCAAATCCACGTGACGTTGAAGTAGAAGAAAATAAACCGGAAGAAGTGAAATTCAAATGGGAAGACTACCATCAAGAACAGCTTGCTGAACATCAATTTGATGATGAAGATGACGACTGGGATGATTGGGACGAAGAAGATGAAGAAGGCGTTGAGTTTATTTACAAACCTTAATGCCTAAATGAAAAAAAGAGCGGAAATTTGACCGCTCTTTTTTTATTAGGGTTAACCTTTCTTTTTCCCACCTTGGCGCGCTTTAAAGCGAGGGTTGGTTTTCGAAATGACATAAACGACACCGTGGCGGCGAACAATTTTGCAGCCAGGACGGTTTTTAGCACTTTTGAGTGAAGATAATACTTTCATTGAACATTCCTATTTTGATTTAAATACACCAAATTTACCATAGCGGTTTGCAAATTCACTTGCACGACCTTCACTCCCAATTTGACGGGTTTTACCAGTATAAAACGGGTGAGATGCAGATGAGGTATCACACATAAATACAGGGTATTCGTTACCATCTTCCCATTTCATGGTGTTGTTAGTTTTAGCACAAGAACGGATGAGAAAGCCTTGTTTAGCATTGGAATCGTAAAATAAAACGGTACGATAATTTTCAGGATGAATGCCTTTTTTCATTAGAACTCCTTATATGACGGAAATAATTGGGCGAAGATACTAATTTAAAAGAGAATGATTATCAATGTATTTTTATTCATGACCATGAGAATCTTTTTCATATTGAGAAAAAGAAAAATGCCTTTCGATTGAAAGGCATTTGTCTGTTTGGTCGGAGAGTTATCCACGATGCGCATTTTTCATAATACGCTCTTTCGCCACTTTCCATTCACGTTCTTTAATATCATCACGTTTATCATGTTGTTTTTTACCTTTCGCAAGACCGATTTTGATCTTCGCCCAAGGGCCTTTCCAATAAAGAGAAAGGGCAACAATAGTAAAACCATCACGGCTTGATTTACCGAAAAGATTATCCAGTTCACGTTTATTTAATAAAAGTTTACGTGTACGCGTCGGATCGCAAACCACGTGGGTAGAGGCTAAGCTTAATGGTTGAATGGTTGCACCAAATAAATAGGCTTCACCGTTTTTAAAAATGATATAGCTGTCGCTGATATTGGCTTTACCTGCGCGCATTGATTTCACTTCCCAACCTTGCAATTCAAGGCCGGCTTCGATTTCATCTTCAATAAAATATTCATGTCTGGCTCGTTTATTTAGCGCAATGGTGTTAGAGCCGACTTTGACTTTCTTTTTGGTCATTGTTATCCGTTGTTTATTAATCATAAATTGATGTTGATTTTACCGAATCTCGCCGTGGATAGCAAAAAACAAAAGGCTGATTTGACTCAGCCTTTTATTACTTAATGAGAGATTATTCTTCTAATTCACCACAGAAACGATAGCCTTCACCATGCACGGTAGCAATGATTTCTGGGGTATTAGGATGATCTTCAAAATGTTTCCGAATGCGGCGAATTGTTACATCCACAGTACGATCTTGTGGTTTTAATTCACGTCCTGTCATTTTTAGCAATAATTCTTCGCGAGTTTGCAATTTGCCAGGGTTTTCGCAGAAATGCAACATGGCACGGAATTCACTACGAGGCAGTTTAAATTCAACGCCTTCAGGTGTGATTAAATTATGACTATTTAAATCCAATGTCCACCCATTAAAACGATAGTTCTCACGTTGTAAATGGGTTTCTTTACCATTTAATGTCATCGTACGATGTAATAAATTTCGTGCACGAATAGTCAGTTCTCTAGGGTTAAATGGCTTTGTAAGATAATCATCGGCCCCAATTTCTAAACCTAAAATTTTATCGACTTCATTATCTCGCCCAGTAAGGAAAATCAAAGGGATGGGTGTTTTTTCACGTAATTCACGACCCAGTAATAAACCATTTTTACCAGGTAAGTTGATATCTAATACAATGAGATTAACCGTTTCTGAGTTTAACTGACGATACATTTCGGCACCATCTTGTGCTTGTAATACCTCATAGCCCTCAGCTTCAAAAATTCCTTTTAACGTATTACGGGTTACCGCTTCATCTTCCACGATGAGAATTTTGGGGGTAGCCATTCGTTGCTCCTTGTTATTCTTTGTTATGGGCATATTCTATAATTGTAACATTGCTGTAACAACAGAAAAGTGCGGTCATTGTTTAAATTACATTTAATTTTATGATCTAAGTCATAAATTATTAACATTCTTTTGAACTATGCTAGAATTTTAGTAGGAACAATAGTTGGGACTTTATGATGAAGCGAATTCTTCTTTTTTTATTTTTTATTTTTACCGCACTTTCCACTCAAGCCGGTCTTTTTGATAAGAAACCGGCTTTCTTACCTGTGGATGACGCTTTTCAATTTTCAGCTGCGAAAAGCGAGAATCAAGAAAATGTGATCGTCAATTGGTCTATTGCAGAAGGCTATTATCTCTATCAAGAGAAAATTTCTGTGAAACTCAACCAAGAGGAAACCTCATCATTTGATGTGCCGACATTTTCTATTTCACCTGAAGATTATAACGATCCTTATTTTGGCTTAATGAAGATTTTCAAAAAGCCCGTGCAAGCTATTTTTAAAGCAAGCCACCCGCCATTAAAAGCCGAAGATGTGGTTGAAGTTGCTTACCAAGGTTGTACATCGGGCTTTTGTTATCCGCCTGAAGTGAAAGAAATCAAAGTGGCGGATTTGCCGATTGCACAGATCGCCAATACTGAAAAAACATCAGAAAAATCGACCGCTCTTTCCGCACAACCTAAAGCAGAGCAAGACCGTTTAGCGGAAAGCTTATTTAATAGCAAATATGCCGTATTTGGCTTTTTCTTATTGGGCTTAGGTTTGGCTTTTACCCCTTGTGTATTGCCAATGCTGCCGTTACTTTCAGCGATAGTGATTGGTCAAAATCAACGCCCTAATATGTGGCGCGCTTTTGCATTAAGTTTTGTATATGTGCAGGGGATGGCGTTAACTTACACCTTGCTAGGCTTGATTGTGGCTGCAATTGGTTTGCCATTCCAAGTGGCGTTGCAACATCCTTACGTGATGATTGGCTTATCAATTATCTTTGTTTTGTTGGCATTGTCGATGTTCGGTGTATTTACCTTACAGCTTCCAAGCTCCTTACAAACAAAACTGTCTTTACTTAGCCAACAGCAAAAAGCTGGAGCCTTTGGTGGCGTGTTCTTAATGGGGATGATTGCGGGACTTGTTGCTTCACCTTGCACATCCGCACCGCTTTCTGGCGCGTTGCTTTATGTAGCACAAAGTGGTGATTTACTCACTGGCGCAATTACACTTTATCTGCTTGCATTAGGCATGGGCGTACCGCTGATTTTAATCACGTTATTCGGGAATAAAATCCTGCCTAAATCAGGCATGTGGATGGAAACCGTTAAAAAGCTCTTTGGCTTTGTGATGCTCGCGTTACCAGTATTCTTAATTTCTCGTATTTTGCCGGATGAATGGACACCAAGATTATGGGCGATGCTCGGTACCGCATTTTTCATCTGGTTTGCTTTCCAAATGCCGAAAAATGGCACAGGTTGGGTATTCCGAATTCTCTTTTTAGTGGCAGCAATGATTAGTGTTAAACCGCTTCAAGCTTGGGTTTGGGGTGAAAACTCAATACCAAGTGCGCTCGAAAATAAAGCGGTTTCTCATGTTGAATTTAAGAAAGTGAAAAGTGAAGCTGAATTACAACAAGCACTGTCAGAAAATAACAAATCGCTTGTAATGCTCGATCTTTATGCGGATTGGTGTGTCGCTTGTAAAGAGTTTGAAAAAGAAACATTCAGTGATCAAAGTGTACAAAAAGCCTTTGGTGACATGCTGCTCCTTCAGGTTGATATGACAAAAAACTCCGAAGAAAACCGCGCTTTAATGGCAAAATATAAAGTGTTAGGTTTACCGACTATTTTGTTCTTTAACCGAGATGGAAAAGAAATTGAGGGGAGTCGTGTTAACGGATTCATGCCGCCCGTTGAGTTTTTACAATGGATTGAGAAAATCAGTAAAGCGTAAAATTATTTCCTAATAGTAAAAAGTCCTTTTCGATTTGAGGTATTGTTTGGCTTCGAGTTAATCATTAATATACACCCCGTTCTCAAATCACTTTTTATTTTTATTAGGAAAACTTTATGAAAAACTTAGAAAAATACTCTCCGTATGTTTTAGCTTTATTACGTATCGTCGCCGCGTATATGTTTATTTTACACGGCACAGCGAAATTCTGGGAATTCCCAATTTCGATGACGGGCGGTAACGGCGCAGTGGGCGATCCACTGATGATTGTTGGTGGAGTAATCGAGATTGTTGGTTCAATCCTATTAATTTTGGGTTTATTTGTTCGTCCTGCGGCATTTATCCTTTCAAGTCAAATGGCTTATGCGTATTTCTTTATGCACGCTGCAGGTAAAGGGAATTTATTTTTCCCAATCGCGAACGGTGGTGAACTTGCTTTACTTTACTCTCTCGTGTTCTTCTATTTTGTGTTTGCGGGTGCTGGCGCATTTTCTCTAGACAATTGCAAACGTTAATCAATTATCTCATTCATTTGTTGCCCGCATTTCGCGGGCCTTTTTGTTTTTAAAATAGATTAAATAAATCACCGCACTTTTAAGTGCGCTTACCAGAAAAATTTTTTCTATATAAACGCAAACGTTTGCGCTATAATTCCCCCCGCTTATTTTTAACCATTTAATGAAAGGAAAATGTAATGACAGATCGTCCAATTCGTCAGGCTTTACTGAGTGTTTCTGATAAAACTGGTATCGTAGAATTTGCTCAAGGCTTAGTACAGCGTGGTGTAAAACTACTTTCCACAGGCGGTACCGCAAAATTATTGGAACAACATGGTTTACCGGTAACAGAAGTGTCTGATTATACGGGATTCCCTGAAATGATGGACGGTCGTGTGAAAACCTTACATCCAAAAGTACATGGCGGTATTCTTGGTCGTCGTGGTACAGATGACGCTATCATGCAGCAACATGGCATTGAAGGCATTGATATGGTTGTTGTGAATTTATATCCATTTGCCGCAACAGTAGCGAAGCCAAATTGTACGTTAGAAGACGCGGTAGAAAATATCGATATCGGTGGACCAACCATGGTGCGTTCTGCCGCGAAAAACCATAAAGATGTGGCGATCGTGGTGAATAATCATGATTTTAACGCCATTCTTGCTGAAATGGATAAACACCACAACAGCCTAACACTTGAAACTCGTTTTGACCTTGCGATTAAAGCATTTGAACATACCGCTCAATATGATTCTATGATTGCCAACTATTTTGGACAAATGGTGAAACCGTATCATGTAGCAGAGGAAGAAGACGCGAATGCGAAGTGCGGTCAATTCCCACGTACTTTAAATCTTAACTTCGTGCGTAAACAAACCATGCGTTACGGCGAGAATTCCCATCAAAATGCGGCTTTCTACGTTGATTTAAATATGAAAGAAGCGAGCGTAGCCACCGCTCATCAATTACAAGGTAAAGCCTTGTCTTACAATAATATTGCTGACACTGATGCGGCACTTGAATGCGTGAAAGAATTTGATGAGCCGGCTTGCGTGATCGTTAAACATGCAAATCCATGCGGCGTGGCTTTAGGTAAAGATATTTTAGAAGCCTACAACCGCGCTTACCAAACCGATCCAACCTCTGCATTTGGCGGCATTATTGCTTTCAACCGTGAATTAGACGAAAAAACCGCGACTGAAATTGTAGAACGCCAATTTGTTGAAGTGATTATTGCGCCGAAAGTATCAGCTGAAGCGCAAGAAGTGGTGAAACGTAAGAAAAATGTTCGTTTGCTTGAATGTGGTGAATGGACCTCTCGTTCTGAACGTTTGGATTTTAAACGTGTAAACGGCGGTTTATTAGTACAAGATGCGGATTTAGGCATGGTTGGTGTGGATGATTTAAAAGTGGTAAGTAAACGTCAGCCAACTGAACAAGAATTAAAAGACTTATTGTTCTGCTGGAAAGTGGCGAAATTTGTGAAATCGAATGCCATTGTTTACGCCAAAGATAATCAAACTATCGGCATTGGTGCTGGCCAAATGAGCCGCGTATATTCTGCGAAGATTGCGGGTATTAAAGCGCAGGATGAAGGTTTAACCGTAGCCGGTTGTGTAATGGCATCTGATGCGTTTTTCCCATTCCGTGACGGTATTGATGCAGCGGCGAAAGTAGGGATTCAATGTGTTATCCATCCAGGTGGTTCAATGCGCGATCAAGAAGTCATCGATGCAGCGGATGAACATAATATGGTGATGGTATTAACTGGAATGAGACATTTCCGTCATTAATCTAAACGCCCTTTTCCCCTTTCAGACTAAAGAGAGGGGATATTTAGCAATAAATTACTTGGAACAGAACAAATGAATATTCTCATCATCGGAAATGGCGGTCGTGAACACGCCTTGGCTTGGAAAGCTGCACAATCTCCATTAGCGGACAAAGTTTTCGTCGTACCGGGCAACGCAGGTACAGCATTAGAACAAAACGTGGAAAACGTGAATATTGCTGCGACAGATATCCCTGCCTTAGTGAAATTTGCTCAAGATAAACAAATTGGATTAACCATTGTTGGCCCTGAAGCTCCATTAGTGATAGGGGTAGTTGATGCATTTCGTGCAGCTGGATTAAAAATTTTTGGCCCAACTCAAGCGGCTGCACAATTGGAAGGTTCAAAAGCATTTACCAAAGATTTCCTCGCTCGTCATAAAATCCCAACGGCAGAATATCAAAACTTCACCGAAGTAGAACCTGCATTGGCGTACTTGCGTGAGAAAGGTGCGCCAATTGTCGTAAAAGCAGATGGTCTGGCGGCGGGCAAAGGCGTAATTGTTGCAATGACATTGCAAGAAGCGGAAGACGCTGTGCGTGATATGCTTTCTGGCAATGCCTTTGGTGAAGCGGGTAGCCGAGTGGTGATTGAAGAGTTTTTAGATGGCGAAGAAGCCAGCTTTATCGTCATGGTGGATGGTAAAAACGTCGAGCCTATGGCAACCAGTCAAGATCATAAACGCGTGGGCGAAAATGATACAGGTTTAAATACTGGTGGCATGGGAGCGTATTCGCCTGCACCAGTGGTGACACCTGAAATTCATGATCGCATTATGCGTGAAGTGATTTATCCAACGGTTAATGGTATGGCGGCGGAAGGCAATGTTTACACCGGTTTCTTGTATGCGGGATTAATGATCATGCCAAATGGTCAGCCGAAAGTGATTGAATTTAACTGCCGTTTTGGCGATCCAGAAACGCAGCCAATTATGCTTCGTCTTGAATCAGATCTCGTTGAGCTTTGCCTTAAAGCTTGCGAGGGAAAATTGGATGAAGTGAAATCCCAATGGAATCCAAAAGCGTCCTTAGGTATTGTGTTAGCCGCGGAAGGATATCCTGGCGATTATCGTAAAGGCGATGTGATTAGCGGTTTACCACAAAGTGCGGTCGAAAATGAGAAAGTTTTCTTGGCTGGTGTCGCAGAAAAAGAAGGCAAATTAGTTACGTATGGCGGTCGCGTGCTTTGTGCCACTGCATTAGGCGAAAGCGTATTTGAAGCACAACAAAAAGCCTTAAAACTCGCTGCCCAAATTCAATGGACTGGACGTTTTTATCGTCGAGATATTGGTTATCGTGCTGTTGAACGTGAGCAGCAAAAATAATTACATTTAATGTTAAGGGATCGAATGGATTATAAAAATAAGGAATTATGTCGTCTTCGCACAATCAGTTTTTTTCTGACGTTACATAAAGATAAAACGCAATGGGAAGACGCCCTTTATTCGGTGAAACGTGATGTGGATTTGTTATTGCCTGCTGTGCAGAAAGCAGGTTATACCTTGCAATCAATTCGGGTCATTACCAATCCTTTTGGTGAATATTTGGATTTAACCAATTTGCAAACAGCAAAAGCAGATTTGCAGTATTTAACGGAGTTACTGAATAAGTTTAATGAAAGTGGCATTCGTCTTCGATTTGCAATAGGTGCGGCGAGAAATAAAGAGGAAATCGCGTTATTGCCAGAGTTAATCGCAGCTTATGGTGACTTGTGTAATGCTTGTGTTAATGTGCCATTAGATGAAAATGGCGTGTTAGATAATGAACTTATCGAACAATCTGTTTATGCTGTACAACGAATTGCAAATATCACACCACGTGGCGAAGGTAATTTCAACTTTACGGTGAATTTTAACTGCAAGCCATTTATTCCTTATTTCCCCGCCGGTTATCATCTAAGTCATTTGCCAAACAGTTTCGTCATTGGTTTAGAAACACCCGATTTATTAGTCGAAGTATTAAAACCTGTGCCAAAATCGCCTCATAATCAATTTTATGCTGATTGTTATCAGGCTATGTCACAAGCGCTGCAATATCATGTAGATCAAGTATTAGAAATGCTAAGTGCGGTCAAATTATCAGGTGAATTTGAGTTTGCAGGCATTGATAGTTCGGCTGCACCATCGAAAAATTGTGCATCCATGACAAAAATCTATGAATTAATGGGATTACCTTATTTTGGTGCAGCTGGTTCAGTCGAGGTTTCTGCCTTACTGACAAAAGTGTTTAAATCAATCCAACGCGTACCATTAGTTGGGTTTTCTGGATTAATGTTGGCGGTGACAGAAGATTTAGGTTTAGCCGAAGGGACTCAAAAACACTATTTTGATATTCGAGCTTTACTGACTTATAGCGCCGTATGTGGTATCGGTTTAGACACGGTTCCCGTGGCGGGAAATGTTAAGGCAGAAAGCATAGCAGCTATTATGCGCGACACAGGAACGATGGCATTTCGCTTAAATAAACCACTAACTGTACGCTTATTTCCCATTCCGAATAAGGTTGCAGGTGAAATATCAGAATTTGAGAGTGATGATTTATGTAACTGTCGCCTTTTGCGTATTCCAGATTAAATAAAAATTTCCCTACTTTGTTGTGATGAATGTTATCCCTACTGACAATAAAAGGAGTATCTTATGAGAAAGTTAATATTGGGTAGTTTTGTAGCAGTATTATTAACAGGTTGTGCTGGGGCTTCAAATGTTTCACAAAGCTCAACGTTAGATGGCGAGTGGATTTGTCATACTATCCCGACGAAAGATAAACAAACTTATGATCGTTTAGATCATTTTGTTTTGAAATCTGATGGAACCGGGCTATTGAGAGGCATTTCGAGTATTGAATTAGATAGAGAGAGCACAATTCGTTATTTAACCAAAGGCAAGGTGAAATGGCAGGCTCAAAATAATGTCTTGAGTTTTGATTTTATCGATCGTGCTATGGTACCGGCTCATAGTAAAAATGTGGCTAAAGTCATCAAGCAAAATAAAGCTTTACAAAAACAAGAAAAAGAACAGTTGGCTGCATTTTATAGTAAATCTGGTAATCATACGGATATGCCAATTGAGCTGAAACAAAATGGCAATCAACTTATTCTCGGTAAGGATTTTGAAACTTGCCGACGAGTAACAGAGAATGACAAGGACATTCAGTTATTGAATAAGTGGTTTGTAAAGAAATAGGGTCGATTAAGAAAAACAAATACGATTTCAACCGCACTTTATTTTTAAGTGCGAGGGATCTAATTAATAAAAGGAGAATTATGATGAGAAAAGTAGTATTAAGTAGTCTTATCGCTGTATTGTTATCAGGATGTGCAACGGCACATCAACAAACTGAACAGGAAAAAGCTTTAGTCGGCGATTGGATTTGCCATGTAAAACCTGCAGCAAAATCCCCTTTACCTGTTGAGCATTTTGATTATGTTACCTATCACGCAGATCAAACTGTGCTTCTACGCGGCATTTCACAGATTGATACAAAAGAAGGCTGGATGCGTTATTTATTGCAAGCTAAAGCTAAATGGAAGGCAAGTGATGGTAAGTTAAGTTATGACTTTACGGATCGTCTATTTAAAACTGCACATTCACCACAAGTTGCGAAAATTATTGAACAATCTCCAGAATTTAAAGAATTAGATAAGGAATTTGTTTCACCTTGTAATAACTGCGGTAATCATTTGGATATGAAGATAAAAATGAAAAGCCCAACAAGGATGACAAATTTTAATACTTATACGAAAGAAACCAGCCAATGCCATAAACTGGGTGCTGGCGAGAAAACAAAAGAAGTTAAACTAATTGAGAAATTAGTGAAAGAAAAAGGCTCGATTTAGATAAATGAATGTTTTTCATTGTAATAATGAAAAATATGATCGAAATTTTTGATTAAGTTTTTACTTGGAAACAGGTAAACTATACACAAATAATTCAAACAACGAGGAAAACACAATGTTTAAAAAAAGTATGAACATCGCTGATTACGATCCGGTTCTATGGCAAGCCATTCAGGGCGAAAATCGTCGTCAAGAAGAGCATATCGAGCTTATCGCATCTGAAAACTATGCAAGCCCACGCGTAATGGAAGCGCAAGGTTCACAGTTTACTAATAAGTATGCTGAAGGCTATCCAGGTAAACGTTACTACGGCGGTTGTGAGTACGCAGACATTGTAGAACAGTTAGCAATTGATCGTGCTAAAGAGTTGTTTGGTGCGGATTATGTAAACGTACAACCACATTCTGGTTCACAAGCTAATGCAGCGGTATATGGTGCATTAATCAATGCGGGCGATACCATCTTAGGGATGGATTTAGCACACGGTGGTCACTTAACCCATGGGGCGAAAGTGAGTTTCTCCGGTAAAATCTATAATTCTGTGCTTTATGGTATCACTGCTGATGGTTTAATCGACTATGAAGATGTGCGTCAAAAAGCATTAGAGCATAAACCAAAAATGATTGTGGCGGGTTTCTCTGCTTATTCTCAAGTTGTAGATTGGAAAAAAATGCGCGAAATCGCCGATGAAGTAGGCGCGTATTTATTTGTGGATATGGCGCACGTTGCAGGTTTAATCGCAGCAGGTTTATATCCAAACCCATTACCATACGCACATGTTGTCACAACAACTACCCATAAAACCTTAGGTGGTCCACGTGGTGGGTTAATCCTTTCTTCCTGCGGTGATGAAGAGCTTTATAAACGCTTACAATCTTCTGTTTTCCCTGCAAACCAAGGTGGTCCATTAGTTCACATTATTGCGGCGAAAGCAGTATGTTTCAAAGAAGCATTAGAACCAGCTTATAAAGAATACCAAGCAAATGTAATTAAAAATGCGAAAGCAATGGTGGAAGTGTTTAAACAACGCGGTTATGACGTGGTTTCAAATGGCACAGAAAACCATTTATTCTTAGTGAGCTTCATCAAACAAGGCTTAACCGGTAAAGCAGCTGATGCTGCGTTAGGTAAAGCGAATATCACAGTGAATAAAAACTCTGTACCAAATGATCCACAAAAACCATTTGTGACCTCTGGTATTCGTGTTGGTACACCAGCGGTGACTCGTCGTGGCTTTAACGAACAAGACTGCCGTGAGTTAGCCGGCTGGATGTGTGATGTATTAGATGCATTAGGCAAAGAAAACGAAGAACAAGTGATTGCAGCAACCAAAGAAAAAGTATTGGCAATCTGCAAACGTCTTCCAGTTTACGCATAATGCTGATTCAGCTTTTATTTGTGATGTTAGCGGCGGTGAATATCGCCGCTTATTTTTTAATGTGGAAAGACAAAGTCCGCGCGGTTCGTCATGGCTGGCGAATTTCTGAAAATACTTTCTTTCTATTAAGCCTGCTTGGTGGTTTTATTGGTGTTTATTGTGGGATGAAACGCTTTCGTCATAAAACCAAACACTTCAGTTTTAAATTTGTTGTTATTCTCAGTGCCTTTATTTGGTTGATCTTAATGCCTTATTGGTATTTCTTTCTTGAATAATGTTGAGTTCAGAATGTACTTTCAGTAATAAAAAAGCCTAGAGAATATCTCTAGGCTTTTTAGTATGCGATTAGACTACTTAAAAATGAGGCGTCGATTTCGACTTTTCTTCACTTGTGAAAGTGTAATTAATCCCAACACAATGACATAGACAGCGAAAATAAATACCAACCATTGCACCATTGTGATGCCGAAAAGTGACCATTGGCTTTCATTACAGCTGCCTGTTGGATTGAACACTGCAGGTAGCCATTTATGGAATGGCAACGTTTCTGGAAAGTTTGGTATAAATTCACATTGTTTCCATGGCGCAGGGTTCATTTGTAAATCAAGGTGACGAATGGAAATCATTAATCCTTTGATTGCACTAAATAACCCCACAATAAGAGCAAGAATGCGGACAATAAGCGAACTAGGGGCTAAGGCGCCGATAAAACCAGCAATAAATAACCCTACCATAGCTAAACGTTCGTAAACACAAAGTACGCAAGGTTGTAAACCCATGCCGTATTGAAAGTAAAGTGCGGTCGATTCTAAGGCTAATGCGGTAAATGCCAAAAAGATCCACGCTGAACGTTTAAGGGATAATTGCTTAAAAAAGTCGAGCATTCTTTCTCCTTATGCTTCATTAAATTGGAAGAATTAAGCCAAGGTTTGCAAGCCAAATCGTCATTCCTGGTAGGATAAATTCGATTGCAAGGAAACCAACTAGCGTTAATACGATAGTGTAAGGCAATGCCATGTAGACCATTCTACCATAAGAAAGTTTAATTAACGGTGCAAGCGATGATGTTAATAAGAACAAGAATGCTGCTTGACCGTTTGGTGTCGCGACAGAAGGTAAGTTTGTACCTGTATTGATTGCTACCGCAAGTAATTCAAATTGGTGCGGTGCAATTGCGCCTGTCGCAAGGGCATGTTTCGCTTCATTGATATAAACTGTTGCTACGAATACGTTATCAGAAATCGCAGACAGTAAACCGTTGAAACAGTAGAATAATGCTAACTGTGTTTTCTCTTCAGAACTTAATACAAAGTGAATAATTGGCGCAAAGAGTTTTTGATCGATAATCACCGCAACGACAGAGAAAAATACGACTAATAATGCAGTGAAAGGTAAACTTTCTTGGAATGCTTTACCAATAGCGTGTTCATCAGTTACACCAGTAAAGGTTGTTGCAAGGATAATCACACTTAAACCAATCATGCCTACAGCAGCTAAATGGAAGGCTAAACCTAAGATCAACCAAACCGCGATAACCGCTTGGACAGAAAGACGAATCTTATCTTGTTTAGACATTTTTTGTGCGTTTTCACGATCTAAATCCGCTAAGACTTGCCATACTTCTTCCGGTAGTTTTTCACCATAACCGAATAATTTAAATTTTTCGACTAAAATACAAGTGAGTAATCCGCAGATAAATACAGGGACTGTTACAGGAGCCATGCGGAAGAAAAATTCAATGAAATTCCATTTAGCTTGTTCTGCAATGATTAAGTTTTGTGGCTCACCCACCATGGTCATTACACCACCGAGTGCGGTACCGACACCAGCATGCATCATTAAGCTACGTAAGAAAGAGCGGAATTTTTCGAGAGTTTCATGATTTTTGATTTTGTTATCATCGGCAATATCAACAGCATCCTGCAGATTTTTCCCTGATGCCACTTTGTGATAAACCCCATAGAAACCCATGGCAACACTGATGATGACCGCCACAACAGTTAGCGCATCTAAGAAAGCTGAAAGAAATGCTGCACTAAAACAGAATGCTAAAGAGAGAACGATTTTAGAACGGATACGCACTAATAATTTGGTGAAGACATAAAGCAAAAGTTGCTTCATAAAATAAATGCCGGCGACCATGAAGATTAAAAGTAAAACCACTTCAAAGTTTGCCACGATCTCCGCTTTAACGTGTTCGGCATTCGTCATGCCAATGGCAATGGCTTCAAATGCTAATAAACCACCTGGTTGAAGAGGGTAGCATTTTAATGCCATGGCTAGCGTGAAAATAAACTCTGCCACGAGTAGCCAGCCTGCAAAAAATGGACTAACAAAAAAGAATAAAATCGGGTTAATTACCAAGAAGGCAATAATGGTTAATTTATACCAATCTGGACTTGCGCCCAGAAAGTTTTTCATGAATGCTTGTGTGTAAGTCATATCGAACTCCGTTTTTTTATAGTCTTGTCATTGTAATATATACAGCTTTAAAGGATAATAGACCAGTTAAAGATTTATTGAATAAATCACATTTTTTTGATCTTTTTAAGCTTTTTTTATATTTATTTTATATTTATGCAAACAGATAATACCCTTTTACGGGCACAAAGCCCAGCCGCTCTTGCCGAAGAATATATTGTTAGAAGTATTTGGGATAATGTATTTCCCGCAGGCACCAATCTTCCTTCTGAGCGTGATTTAGCTGATAAAATTGGTGTAACACGCACCACGTTACGCGAAGTATTGCAGCGTTTGGCTCGTGATGGCTGGCTTACAATTCAACACGGCAAGCCAACAAAAGTCAATAATATTTGGGATACAGCTGGTCCAAGCATTATTGAAACCTTAATTACTTTAGATCGTCAAAGTGCGCCATTAATCATTGAAAATATGCTTTCGTTGCGTAGTCGTATGTCTGAATCTTATATTTATGAAGCCGTAAAAAATTCGCCTAAAGCCTCGGTTGCTTTGTTTAAAGGGCTAGATTCATTAGAAAACACAGCTGAAAGTTACATGGAATTCGATTATGCCTTATTCCGTCAGTTTACAGTAATGGCTAATAAACCTTTCTATCGTTTAATTTTTAATAGTTTACGTGGGGTTTATCATAAAATTGGCTTATTGTTTTTCAGCGAAGAAAAACATCGCCAAGTCACGCATGATTTCTATGTGGAATTGCGCGATATTTGTGAAAGTGGCCAATCCGATTTAGTGGTAGGTTGTATTCGCAAACACAAGCAAGTGACTTCCGCTTATTGGCGAACCATTTTAGAAAGTTTGCCAAAAGATTTAGCAACAGAATAATATTAAAAGTGCGGTTGAAAATGACCGCACTTTTTCCTTATATCAAAGACTCAATATTATGCGTATTCCAAGAATTTATCATCCAGAATCCCTTAAAAATCAATCTACTTGCCAACTTTCAGAGGATGCGGCTAATCACGTAGGTCGTGTATTGCGTATGACGGAAGGTGAGCAAATTGAATTATTTGATGGAAGTAATCATATTTATCCGGCAAAAATTATTGAAGCGAGCAAAAAAGCCGTTAAAGTGGAAATTCTAGGCTGTGAATTGAGTGATAAAGAGTCGAATTTATCGATTCACTTAGGGCAGGTTATTTCCCGTGGTGATCGAATGGAATTCACCATTCAGAAATCTGTAGAGTTAGGCGTGAACGTGATTACACCATTATGGTCAGAACGCTGTGGCGTGAAGCTAGACGGCGAACGCATGGATAAGAAAATCCAGCAATGGCAAAAAATTGCTATTGCGGCTTGTGAACAATGTGGCCGTAACGTTGTGCCAGAAATTCGTCCGTTAATGAAGTTGCAAGATTGGTGTGCAGAAAATGATGGTGCACTGAAATTGAATTTACATCCAAGAGCCCAATATTCTATTAAAACCTTGCCTTCCATTCCAAAAGAAGGGGTTCGTTTGCTTATTGGTTCAGAAGGTGGTTTATCACCTCAAGAAATCGCACAAACTGAACAACAAGGATTTACTGAAATTTTATTAGGAAAGCGTGTGCTACGCACAGAAACGGCTTCTTTAGCAGCCATTAGTGCATTACAAATTTGTTTTGGAGATTTGGGATAATGATGGATTTACAAGGACAATTTTTAATTGCGATGCCACAGTTGGAGGATTATTTCCAAAATACCGTGGTGTATATGTGCGAGCATAATGAGCAAGGTTCGATGGGCTTAGTGATTAATCAACCCACCGATTTAAGCATTGCAGAGCTATATTCAAAAATGAATTTTATGATGAAAAATGACCGCACTTTTAGCAATGAACTTGTACTTGCGGGTGGCCCTGTACATTCTGAGCGTGGTTTTATTTTGCATAAAAAAACAGCGAAAGAATTTGAGCATAGTTATAAAATTACTGATGATATGTATCTCACCACGTCAGCAGATATTGTGGAAACCTTTGGTTCAGCGGATGCGCCTGAGAAATATCTTGTTGCACTCGGTTGTGCCAGTTGGACAGCAGGGCAGCTTGAACAAGAGATTGCAGATAATGCGTGGCTAGTCGCGCCAGCGTCAGACACCATTTTATTTGAAACTATTTATGAAGATCGTTATCCTGCCGCGAATCAATTATTGGGAATTAATCCTCATAATTTTGTCTTTTCACAAGTAGGGCATAGTTAATGGGCATCACGGCAATCGCGTTTGATTTTGGCACAAAAAGTATCGGTTGTGCGGTTGGGCAAAGTATCACCGGTACGGCACAAGCATTACCTGCATTTAAAGCGCAAGATGGGATTCCCAATTGGGATGCTATTGAAAAATGCTTAAAAGACTGGAAACCTGATGTTATCGTGGTGGGATTGCCTTTAAATATGGATGGCACTGAGCAAGATTTAACACTTCGTGCAAAAAAATTTGCCAATCGCTTAAATGGTCGTTTCGGTATCAAAGTAGAATTGCAAGATGAGCGTTTAACAACGGTTTCTGCACGCGATGAAATTTTCCAGCGTGGCGGTTATCGTGCTCTCAATAAAGGCAAAGTAGATGGGATCTCTGCTTGTCTGATTTTAGAAAGTTGGTTCGAAAGTTATTCAGAATAAGCCAAAAATAAACCGCACTTTAAGGTGCGGTTTGTTGTTATAGGGTTATTTTTTTATCCAAATCAGACTCGCCATTCGGCCTGTTTTGCCATCTCGACGATAGGAAAAGAAGGTTTCTTTTTCAGTGAATGTGCAATGCTCCCCACCATAAATTTGGGTAATACCTAATTTGTTGAGGCGTTGTGTGGCGATTTGATAAAGATTGCCGAGATATTTTCCTGCTTCATTCGGATCGGGTCGAAAAGCCGTTTCTGCAATCGGGTCAAAAGCCATAAATTGCTCAATCACTTCTTTACCTACCTGGAACGCATTGGGTCCGATAGCTGGTCCAAACCACGCAATAATCTCTTCGGGGGCAGATTGGAAACATTTCACCGTTTCTTCTAATACACCATCACAGAGTCCTCGCCAGCCCGCATGGGATGCAGCCACTTCAGTGCCTTGTTTATTGGTGAATAAAACTGGCAAACAATCAGCTGTCATCACCAAACAGACTTGGTTAGGTTGATTGGTGTAAACTGCATCAGCCTCTAAATTATTGCCCTCATAAGGCACCGTGATTACACGAGTACTGTGTGTTTGAGTTAAAAACAACGGGAAATGTGGCAGATTAAATTTTTCGACTAATAAAGTGCGGTTAGTTTTGACCGCACTTTTATCGTCTTCGACATGATCGCCTAAATTGAAACTCTCGAAAGGCGGCAGGCTTACACCACCTTCTCTTGTGGTTGTAAAAGCTTGGATATGTGGTGGAACATTCCAGTTTGGAACAATAGTTTTCATCTTAATAATCCAATTCGTCTTTGTGTTCGAGGTAATCCGCTTTTAAGGCATGCAGTAATTCGACAAAGTCATCCGGCAATGGTGCATACCATTCCATCATTTCCCCCGTAATAGGGTGAGCTAAACGCAACATAACCGCATGTAAGGCTTGGCGTTTAAAATTACGCAGTACCTCATTGAAGGTTTCGCTTGCATTTTTAGGAGGGCGAGGACGACCACCATAAGTTTGATCACCTAACAATGGGTGTGCGATATGCGCCATGTGAACACGAATTTGGTGAGTACGCCCTGTTTCTAAACGTAAGCGTAAACGGGTGTAATTGCGGAAATTCTCCATAATGCGATAGTGCGTCACAGCCGGTTTACCCATTGGATGAACGGCCATCAATGTGCGTTTTGTCGCGTGGCGAGCCATTGGTTGATCTACTGTACCACCTTTAGTCATAATGCCACTTGCAACGGCTTCGTATTCACGAGTGATTTTGCGTTTTTGTAAATCACGCACAAGTTTTGTTTGTGCGGGAATCGTTTTAGCGACAACCATGAGACCCGTTGTGTCTTTATCTAAACGATGCACAATCCCTGCGCGCGGTACTTCGGCAATAGGTGGATAGTGATAGAGTAGCGCATTAAGTACCGTTCCGTCTGGATTGCCTGCACCGGGATGAACCACGAGATCTTTAGGTTTGTTAATCACGATAATATCGTCATCTTCATAAACGATATTGAGCGGAATATTTTGTGGCTCAAAACGGTTTTCATCTTCCACTTCTACCGAAATTTCAATTTGCTCTCCGCCATAAACTTTTGCACGTGGAATATCGGCAATTTCACCGTTCATTTTTACCTGTTTTGCTTCAATCCAGGTTTTTAAACGTGAACGGGAATATTCAGGGAACAACTCTGCGAGGGTTTGGTCTAAACGCTGTCCCATTTGTTCGGGCTGAATTTCAGCCGTTAAGGTAATTTGTGGCATAAAAAATCCATCTAAAAATTTAAAAAGTTGGCTTATTGTGTAATGTTCTATACAATATTCGTTAATTGTAACTTATTTATTGATTTTCGTAAAAATTAAGGAAAAAAGAATGCGTAAAATAAAATCTCTTGCACTTATTGCATTGACCTCATTCGCGATTGCAGCTTGTAGCAGTGGTAATAAAGAAGTAGAGCAAGCTTCTGTTGATGATCTTTATGCAAAAGGAGCGGCAGCATTGCAAGAAGGAAGCTATTCTGACTCAATTCGTTATTTAAAAGCGGCGACAGAGCGTTTCCCTGGTAGTACTTACCAAGAGCAAGCAATGCTTGATTTAATTTATGCAAACTATAAAACGCAAGATTACACCGCCACTTTGGTAACCGTAGATAACTACTTACACCAATTCCCACAAAGTCCAAACCGTGACTATGCAGTGTATATGGCGGGTTTAACTAACTTAGCAACGGCTGATAACATGATTCAAGACTTCTTTGGTATCGATCGTGCAACGCGTGAAACAACTTCAATGAAAACGGCGTTTTCAAACTTCCAAAGCTTAGTGCGTGCGTTCCCAAATAGCCCATATTCACAAGATGCAGTAGCACGTATGGCGTATATCAAAGATTCATTGGCACGTCATGAATTAGAAATTGCAAAATTCTATGCAAAACGTGATGCGTGGGTTGCAGTATCAAACCGTGTAGTGGGTATGTTACAACAATATCCAGATGCTAAAGCAACTTACGAAGGCTTATTCTTAATGAAAGAAGCCTATGAAAAAATGGGTTTACAACAATTAGCGAGTCAAACTCAGCAAGTCATCGATGCGAATAAAGATAAACAATTTGCAGATGTGAAAAAACCGGAAGAGTCTGATTTAATTCAACCGGTTAAAAAATAATCCCGTCCCTTTTGGGGCGTGTTTGAATGAGCAAAATTATTCAAATAAAGGCTAGTCAAACCAATCAAATTGAGCTAGTATAAATTTAAAAGATTTCCTGGGGTGTTCGTGGATGGGTTATGTCCCTGAGCCGATACTTAGAACTTTATAAATCGGTTTCCCGCCATTGGTGTGTAGGCTTGACCTTTGACTTTGTCATTGGACTAAAGAAACCTAAAAATGGCCTTACCGGTTTCCTTGGACCGTCGGGTTCAAGGACTACTACTCGTAGCGGCACTCTGGGACCTTCCTCTTAAATCCATTCTTTCCAATCGAATGAAATCAACACAGCAAACGCTTCGCAATCAACTTCGTCAACAAATTCGTAAAATACGAGCAAATCTGACCGCACTTCAGCAGCAACAGGCGGAAGATTCCATCACTCAACAAGCTCTTGCATTAATTGAAGAACGAAATGCGCAGCATATTGCCTTGTATGTTTCCTTTGATGGAGAAATCTCCACAGATAAACTTATTAAAACTCTTTGGGCACAAGATAAGCACGTTTATTTGCCCGTATTACACCCTTTCAATCCGAATCATCTTTTGTTTTTACGTTATTTGCCAGATACACCGATGCTGAAAAATAAATTTGGCATTTGGGAGCCAAAACTCAATGTGCAAAACGTATTGCCTTTGGATGAATTAGATATTCTTTTTACACCACTTGTCGCTTTTGATAAACAAGGTAATCGTCTTGGTATGGGCGGTGGTTTTTATGATCGTACCTTACAAAATTGGCGAAATTCTTATTTTATCCCTGTGGGATTAGCCCATCAATGTCAGCAAGTCGAACAGCTTCCAACAGAAGTGTGGGACGTGCCACTTCATCAAATCTTAGTTGCTTAAACCTATCAAGAAGTAAAGTTTGATAGAAAAAATTAAAAATAGTTGATTTTTTCTCTTGAAATACCAAAAAAGGGTCTTATTTAATTACTCATAAAGGGGATGACCCCAAGGATTTTATGCAGGAGAAGATAAGATATGAATATTGAAAAATTTACCACTAAATTCCAACAAGCACTTAGTGAAGCACAGTCATTAGCGCTTGGTAAAGATAATCAGTTTATCGAACCAGTGCATTTATTGGCCGCACTTTTAAATCAACAAGACGGCTCAATTGCACCTATTTTGACAGCAAGTGGCGTGAATGTGGCGTTATTACGTAATGAATTAAACGAAGAGTTGAATAAATTGCCACAAGTATCGGGTAACGGCGGTGACGTGCAAATTTCTCGTCAATTACTCAACTTATTGAATTTATGTGACAAATTAGCACAACAAAAACAAGATAAATTTATTTCCAGTGAATTGTTCTTATTAGCAGCTCTTGAAGAGCGTGGTGCATTAAATGACATTTTGAAAAAATGTGGTGCGAAAAAAGAACAAATTTTACAAGCGATTCAACATATTCGCGGAGGACAAAGCGTGAACGATCAAAATGCAGAAGAAAGTAGACAAGCTCTTGAAAAATATACGATTGATTTAACAGCTCGTGCTGAGAGTGGCAAACTCGACCCGGTGATTGGTCGTGATGAAGAAATTCGTCGAGCCATTCAAGTATTGCAACGTCGTACCAAAAACAACCCAGTATTAATTGGTGAACCTGGTGTAGGTAAAACTGCTATCGTGGAAGGTTTGGCACAACGTATTGTTAATGGTGAAGTGCCTGAAGGCTTAAAAAACAAACGTGTACTTTCTTTAGATATGGGCGCACTGATTGCCGGTGCGAAATACCGCGGTGAATTTGAAGAGCGCTTAAAAGCTGTTTTAAATGAGTTATCAAAAGAAGAAGGTCGCGTGATCCTCTTTATTGATGAAATCCATACCATGGTTGGTGCAGGTAAAACTGACGGTGCAATGGATGCGGGTAACTTATTAAAACCAAGTTTAGCACGTGGTGAATTACACTGTGTGGGTGCGACTACACTAGACGAATATCGTCAATATATCGAGAAAGATGCGGCGCTTGAACGTCGTTTCCAAAAAGTCTTTGTAGATGAACCAAGTGTAGAAGATACCATTGCGATCTTACGTGGTTTGAAAGAGCGCTATGAGATCCATCACCATGTAGATATTACTGACCCGGCAATCGTGGCAGCAGCAACACTTTCGCATCGTTATATTTCCGATCGTCAATTGCCGGATAAAGCCATCGATTTAATTGATGAGGCCGCTTCTAGCATCCGTATGGAAATTGACTCTAAACCTGAGCCGCTCGATCGTCTTGAACGCCGTATCATCCAATTAAAATTGGAACAACAGGCATTACAAAAAGAAGAAGACGAAGCAAGCCGTAAACGTTTAGACATGTTAGAAAAAGAACTTTCTGACAAAGAACGAGAATATGCTGAACTTGAAGAAGTCTGGAAGTCAGAAAAAGCAGCACTTTCAGGTTCTCAACACATCAAACAAGCGTTAGATGCGGCGAAAACTGAAATGGAACAAGCGCGTCGTGCTGGCGATTTAAGCAAAATGTCTGAGCTTCAATACGGTCGTATTCCAGAATTGGAAAAACAACTTGCTGCCGCTGAAACCGGTGAAGGCAAAGAAATGAGCCTATTACGCTATCGTGTGACAGATGAAGAAATTGCGGAAGTGCTTTCTAAAGCAACAGGTATTCCTGTTTCTAAAATGATGGAAGGTGAGAAAGAAAAACTCTTACGCATGGAAGAAGAATTGCACAAACGTGTGATCGGTCAAGAAGAAGCAGTTGATGCCGTTGCGAACGCAATTCGTCGTAGCCGTGCAGGGCTTTCAGATCCTAACCGCCCAATTGGTTCTTTCTTATTCTTAGGTCCAACTGGTGTAGGTAAAACTGAGCTTTGCAAAACATTGGCGAAATTCCTCTTTGACAGCGAAGATGCGATGGTGCGTATTGATATGTCAGAGTTTATGGAAAAACACAGCGTATCTCGTTTAGTGGGTGCGCCTCCAGGCTACGTAGGCTATGAAGAAGGTGGTTACTTAACTGAAGCTGTACGTCGTCGTCCATATTCGGTGATTTTGCTTGATGAAGTGGAAAAAGCCCATGCAGATGTATTCAATATCTTGTTACAAGTATTGGATGATGGTCGTTTAACTGATGGTCAAGGTCGTACTGTGGACTTCCGTAACACAGTCGTGATTATGACCTCTAACTTGGGTTCTGATTTGATCCAAGGTAGCAAAGACGAAAGCTATGGCGAAATGAAAGCCTTAGTGATGTCAGTGGTTAGCCAACATTTCCGTCCGGAATTCATCAACCGTATTGACGAAACTGTTGTATTCCACCCACTTGATAAAGACAACATCCGTGCGATTGCAAGCATCCAATTAGAACGTTTAGCAAAACGTATAGAAACTCGTGGTTACGAATTAGTGTTTACTGAAGCGTTATTAGATTTCATTGGTGAAGTAGGTTATGACCCAATTTATGGGGCACGTCCATTAAAACGTGCAATCCAACAAGAGATCGAAAACAGCTTGGCACAACAAGTTCTATCTGGTCAATTATTACCAGGTAAAGTGGTCACAGTGGATTATGTGGATGGCAAAGTTCAAGCCAGACAATAATTTGTAAAATGAAAAGCCATTTAGTGAAAGCTAAATGGCTTTTTTATGCTTTGGTAAAAGATAAAATAAGGTAGAATGACGCTGTTTATAGCGTATAAAAATGAGGAAAAAAATGACCGCACTTTTAAAAATTGGTTTGGTTTCAGTGTCAGATCGTGCATCAAGTGGTGTGTATCAAGATCAAGGGATTCCCGAATTACAACAATGGCTAGAGCAAGCGTTGGTAGATCCTTTTGAAGTGGAAACACGATTAATTCCAGACGAGCAGCCATTAATTGAACAAACGTTGAAAGAATTGGTGGATGAGCACCATTGTCATTTAGTGCTAACCACTGGTGGTACAGGGCCGGCAAAACGTGATGTGACACCAGATGCAACGTTAGCGGTAGCCGATCGTGAAATGCCAGGATTTGGCGAGCAAATGCGTCAAGTAAGTTTGCATTTTGTGCCGACAGCGATTCTATCTCGTCAAGTTGGTGTGATTCGTAAAAACAGTCTCATCTTGAATTTACCTGGTCAACCAAAAGCCATCAAAGAAACCTTAGAAGGCGTGAAAGATGAACAAGGCAAAGTCTTAGTGAAAGGGATTTTTAGTGCAGTGCCTTACTGTTTGCAATTAATTGATGGTATTTATATTGATACCAAACCTGAAGTGATTACAAGCTTCCGCCCGAAAGCCGCGCGCCGTGAAAATTTGGAGAAATAAGATGAAAAAAATCGAAGCCATTATTAAGCCATTTAAATTAGATGATGTGCGTGAAAATTTATCTGATATCGGTATTAGCGGAATGACCGTGACTGAAGTCCGTGGTTTTGGCCGCCAAAAAGGGCATACAGAGCTTTATCGCGGTGCGGAATATATGGTGGATTTTCTACCTAAAGTGAAAATGGAAATTGTCGTGCCGGATGATTTACTTGAACAATGTCTTGAAACCATTGTTGAAACTTGCCAAACAGGGAAAATCGGTGATGGGAAGATCTTTGTTTATGATGTAGAACGCGTGATCCGTGTTCGTACAGGCGAAGAAAATGAGGAAGCCATTTAGTGGAAAAAAACTTAAATTTTAACCGCACTTTAGTCGCAATGGCAGCTTTAGTGATTGTATTTGCGGGAATTAAATTGGCGGCGGAGATTGTCGTGCCTTTTTTATTGGCATTATTTATCGCCATTATTTGTTCGCCGGTAATTAAAGCGATGACACAACGCAAAGTGCCACATGGTATTGCGATTGCCTTGTTGTTTATCTTAATTTTAATCGTATTCTTTTTCCTGGCAGGATTAATTAACAGCAGTGTGCAGGAATTCACTCGCTCAATTCCTCAATATAAAGTGTTGCTTTCAGAGCGTATAAATGACGCCATGGCATTAGCTCAAAAACTGAAATTGCCGATTGTAATTTCTCGCGAAGCCATTATGGAGCATTTTGATCCAAGTGTGATCATGAACTTTGTGAGCCGTTTGTTATTAAACTTTTCTGGTGTGGTGACGAATGTTTTTGTGTTGATCTTAGCGGTGATTTTTATGCTGCTTGAAGCACCAACCATGAAGCATAAACTTGCTTTAGTTTTAAGTGATAATGAACATGATGTTGTCGCGGAAGAACATCACATCGATCGTATTTTAGACGGAGTGATTAGCTATCTTGGTGTGAAAACGGTGATTAGTTTGCTTACCGGCGTCTCGACGTGGATTTTGTTGGATGTAATGGATGTCCAATATGCGATTTTATGGGCAACCTTAAGCTTCCTATTAAATTACATTCCAAATATTGGTTCGATTATTGCAGCCGTGCCGATTGTTGTTCAAGCGTTATTGCTTAATGGATTTGGTGTGGGTATGGGTGTAACCGTTGGTATCATTGCATCAAATATTGTGATCGGTAATATTATTGAACCGAAAATGATGGGAAAAACCTTAGGGCTTTCTACCTTGGTTGTATTCTTTTCGTTGCTTTTCTGGGGATGGTTGCTCGGTACAGTCGGTATGTTACTTTCAGTGCCGCTAACAATGGCGTTTAAAATTACCTTGGAAAGTTCCGAATCAACGAAGAAATACGCTGCTTTATTAGGAGATGTAAACGACTAAAGTGCAGTCATAAAATGTCATAATTTTAGCAATAAAAAAGCCACCGTTATGGTGGCTTTCTTTTTATCTGATGTTTAATAGATTAAGGTAAATCATCTACTTCTTTATCTACTTTTTGTGGAATCATATGTTCACGGCGTAGGCCGATATCATAAGCAATCGCAATCGCAATAAAGATTGATGAGTAAGTACCAAAACCGATACCAATTAATAACGCTAATGAGAAGTTATGAATTGATGGACCACCAAAGAAGAACAAGGCAATCACAACAAGAAGTGTTGTGAGAGATGTCATGATGGTTCTCGATAAGGTTTGCGTTAAGGAAATATCAATAATATCGATAGTTTCTACACGGCGAATTTTGCGGAAGTTTTCACGCACACGGTCGAATACCACGATACTATCATTGATAGAATAACCTACAACGGAAAGAATCGCCGCCACAAAGGTTAAATCCATTTCGACTTGTAATGCAGAGAAAACGCCGAGTGTAATCACCACGTCATGTGCAAGTGAGGCAATACCACCAAAACCCAAACGCCATTCAAAACGTGAGCCCACGTAAATTAACATCATTGCTAGGGTTGCAAGGGTCGCATAAACCGCACCTTGAGCCAGTTCTTCACCAACGTTTGGACCAACGAATTCGATACTGTTAATATGAATATTAGGGTCAATCGTTTGGAGCATGCTTTTAACGTGATCACCAATAGCAGAATCGTTATTGTCAGCCGGTAAGCGAATCATCACGTCTTGTACAGAGCCAGTTGTTTGTACAATAGGACTTGCAATACCATTTTGATTTAATGTGCCACGGATTTTCTCTAAATCAGCCGGTTGTGAGAAGTGAGTATCAAATACCACACCACCGGTAAAATCCAAGCCCCAGTTGAAGCCTTTTGTCACAATGAAGAAAAGGGAAATCGCCATTAAAATTGCGGAAAATGCATACCCTACAAATCTCACTTTCATAAATTCAGTGAGAGGGAATGGCAATTTAATCCCATTCACTTCACGGATAAAATGTCCGTTTTTATCTTTTGCAAATAATCTCATCTTATCCTACCTAAATTGATAATTTTTCAAGACGTTTACCGCCGTATAGGAAGTTCACGATAGCACGTGTTCCAGTAATCGCTGTAAACATTGAAATTGCCACACCTAATGCAAGGGTTACCGCGAAGCCTTGAATAGGGCCGGTACCCACAGCATAAAGAATGATTGCCGTTAAAATTGTGGTTAAGTTCGCATCGAAGATAGAGGTGAATGCACCGTTATAACCTTCGTTAATGGCTTGCTGGATTGGACGACCATTACGAATTTCTTCTTTGATACGCTCAAAAATAAGTACGTTGGCATCCACCGACATCCCCAGGGTTAATACGATACCCGCAATCCCCGGCATAGTGAGTGTTGCACCTGGTAGGATAGACATCAAACCGACTAATAAAACGATATTAATCACCAAGGCAAAGCTTGCGATAATACCGAAGATTTTATAGTAAATTAGCATGAAGACAATGACGGCAATTAAGCCCCAGAAGCTTGCATCAATACCTTGTTCTACGTTTTGTGCACCAAGAGAAGGACCGATTGTACGCTCTTCAACAATTTGCACTGGTGCGATTAATGCACCTGATTTTAATAACATAGAAAGGTTTTGTGCTTCTGCAGAACTGCTTACACCCGTAATTTGGAAGTTAGAACTAAAGCGCCCTTGAATGGTTGCGACGTTAATGACTTCTTCATTTTTCTCTAAAATGGTTTTGCCATTTTCGTCTTTTTTACCGTTGTCTTTGTATTCTACATACAAGGTTGCCATTGGTTTTTTGTAGTATTTCTTAGTGGTTTGCGACATGATTTCGCCGCCTTCACTATCCAAGGTTACACTTACTTGTGGCGTACTGGTGTTTTGGTCTAAACCCGAGCTTGAGTTGATGATGTGTTCACCACCCAATACTGCACGTTTGTAAAGTGCAACAGGTCTACCTTGACGGTCATATTTGATCTCTGTGTCAGAAGGTAACATACCACGAGCAGCCGATTCAGGGTTCACTAATGAATTCACAATACGGAATTCAAGTGTTGCGGTTGCCCCTAAGATTTCTTTTGCGCGTGCAGTATCTTGAACACCCGGTAATTCGATAACGATACGTTCTGCACCTTGACGTTGGATAACCGCTTCAGCTACGCCTAATTCAGCGACACGTTTACGTAAAATCGTTAAGTTTTGCTCGATGGCTAAGTTACGTGATTCTGTTAATGCCGCTTCTGAAAGGGCAAGGTTTAAGGTGTTGTTACCAATGTCAGACACGTCTAATGTTAGGTGTAACTGACGAATAATACGCGCTGCTTTTGACATTTGGTCTGCGTTTTCTAATGTGACCGTTGTACCAAATTTGTCGCCATTTTTAATCGCCGTAAACTGAATTTTTTCTTTACGTAATTCGTTGCGTAATGTGTCTTGTAACTGTTCTTGACGTTTAGCCAATGCAGAATTCATGTCCACTTCCATCAAGAAACGTACCCCACCACGTAAGTCCAAACCCCATTTCATTGGATTTGCACCAATGCTGCTTAACCAAGCCGGTGTTGCCGGTGCAAGGTTTAATGCGGTGGTGTAGTTAGTGCCAAGTTTTTCTGCAATTTTATCTTTGGCAAGAAGTTGGTCATCTGTGTTGGTGAAACGGGCAAGAATGGAGCCATTTTCAAGAACGATAGATTTGGTTGGAAGGTTATTTTCTTTCAGTACATTTTGTACTTCAGTTAATGCGGTGGTGTCTGCTTGTTGTCCGCGTGTACCGGAAATTTGCACCGCAGGATCTTCACCATAGATATTTGGAAGAGAGTATAAAGCACCAATGGCGACCACAAGGATCACCATTAGATTCTTCCATAATGGGTAACGATTTAACATAGTTTTCCCTTTAGGAATTTAAATTAGAGAGATTTTACAGAACCTTTCGGTAATACTGAAACGATGTAGTTACGGTTAATCGTGATTTCAGTAGTATCGTTTAAAGCGATAACAATTTCAGCACCTTCGGTTACTTTGGTGATTTTACCAATCAAACCACCAGCGGTTAATACTTCAGTGCCTTTCGCTAATTCAGACATTAATTTTTTGTGTTCTTTGTTACGTTTCGCTTGTGGACGGTAAATCATAAAATAAAAAATTAAACCGAAGATCACGAAAATAAATAACGTGGACATTGGGCTTTGTGCTTCCATTGTGTTTTCCTTATAAATGAAAAGTTAAAAGTGTGCGTAAAATACCATAAAACGGCATTCAGTAAAAGCCGATGAAGGCAATAACAACGAGAATTTTAGGATTAATTGATTTTTTTCAAGCAAACTTCGAAGATTTGCTCGGAAAGCCAATGTTTATCCACTAATTCACATTGATTTTCTTCACAAAAAACAACAAAATTTTCTACCGCACTTTGACGATTTAATTGCAAAACTAATTCATCATTTGGCGCTAAATTTGCCAAAGCTTTCTTCGCCGTTAAAAGCGGAATCGGGCAGGAAAGTGCGGTCAAATTTAATTGATATTTCATGGTTTAAGCTTGGCGGCGAGCAAACATAATTTTGCCCATGGTTGTCAGTTGCTCTGCTGATAAATATTGCTTACCGAGCTCAAATAACGGCTCTTCAAGAGCAATGTGTCTATCATAACTCGCCACAAATAGCGTAATCAGCCTTTCATCTACATCAGTGCGTTTCTCTGCAATCAATTCTTCTAGCTGCTCCGAAAGCTTTGCCCAAGTTTCATGCAAAGTAACATGCTGGCGTTCTAATTCATCCACCGATTCTTTCGCTTGTGGTGCTTTTTCAATTAAAGCGGGGAAAAAGTCTTTTTCTTCATCATCATGATGAAGTGGAGCGGCATGATTAAAATACTGCAAAATGGTTTTTACATCATTTAATACAGCTTGATTCACGCCATTCTTTTCTAAATAACCAGGAAGAATGGTGAGTTGCTTGCAAAAGCGTTTCACCTTGCTATGACAGGCGTAAAGCATATCAATCGGTTCATTCCAAGTAGCAAATTGTTGAGGTTCAAGGATTTGCATAAGGTTTCCTTTGTTAAAAAGTGCGGTCATTTTTGACCGCACTTTGCATGTGTTATTCTGATAATTGTGTTTCAGAAGATTGAGTAGGATCTAACTGTAATGGCGGAACAGGTTTGCCCATGCGCGCATAGAATTCCACCACAAAATCATCAAAACGATCGTCTTCAATAGCTTGACGAATTTCCGCCATTAAACGTTGATAATAGCGTAAATTGTGAATGGTATTTAAGCGTGCCCCTAAAATTTCACCACATTTATCTAAATGATATAAATACGCTTTGGTGTAGTTTTTACAGGTGTAGCAATCACATTCTGGATCCAATGAGCTGGTATCATCACGATATTTTGCATTACGGATTTTAACAATGCCGTCAGTCACGAATAAATGACCGTTACGAGCGTTACGGGTTGGCATTACGCAGTCAAACATATCAATACCACGACGCACACCTTCCACTAAATCTTCCGGTTTACCCACGCCCATTAAATAACGCGGTTTATCAGCCGGGATTTGTGGGCAGATGTATTCTAAAATGCGGTGCATGTCTTCTTTTGGTTCGCCTACCGCTAAACCGCCCACTGCATAACCGTCAAAGCCAATATTCACTAAGCCTTCTAATGATACTTTGCGTAATTCTTCAAATACGCCGCCTTGAATAATACCGAATAGCGCATTTTTATTGCCTAATTCATCAAAGCGATCACGGCTGCGTTTTGCCCAACGAAGAGACATTTCCATGGATTTTTTCGCATAATCGAAAGTCGCGGGATAAGGCGTACATTCATCGAAAATCATTACGATATCAGAACCCAAATCATATTGAATTTCCATGGATTTTTCAGGTGAAAGGAATATGCGCTCACCGTTAATTGGGTTTTGGAATTTCACGCCTTCTTCGGTGATTTTACGTAATTTACCTAAACTAAATACTTGGAAACCGCCACTGTCAGTCAAAATCGGACGATGCCATTGCATAAAGTCGTGTAAATCACCGTGTTTACGCATCACTTCTTGACCTGGACGAAGCCATAGATGGAACGTGTTACCAAGCAAAATTTCTGCACCTGTCGCACGCACTTCTTCTGGTGTCATGCCTTTTACCGTGCCATAAGTACCCACAGGCATAAATGCAGGAGTTTCTACGGTGAATGTGCCTTGTGGACGTTCAAATACTAAGCGACCACGACGCGCACTGCCGCTGGTTTTATCTAATTCATATTTCATTTTCTTTCCTCAACGAATAAACAGTTCGTAGGTTGTTGTTCAATAAAAAAGCCTGTTAGTACAGGCTTCTTGATAGGTATTTTATGAGTTGGTTGAAAATAAGTCAAACCACTTATTCTAAGCCTTTCACATTGGGATTTTTAGTAATAAACATCGCATCGCCATAACTGAAAAAACGATAGCGATTTTCGACCGCACTTTTATAGGCATTCATGGTGTGGCTAAAGCCTGCGAAGGCAGACACCAACATAATCAATGTACTTTCTGGCAAGTGGAAGTTGGTAATCAACGCATCCACCACACGGAATGATTTGCCTGGATAAATAAAAATGGACGTATCAGAAAAATAAGGTTCAATTAAATCTGGATTGCCATTTTCTTCTGCCGATAGGGCAGCGGTTTCAACAGAACGCACTGATGTTGTACCTACTGCAATGACACGTTTACCCGCTTTTTTCGTTTCAATAATGGCATTGCAGACTTCTTGAGAAAGCTCCACATATTCCGCGTGCATAATGTGATCTTCGATATTTTCAACACGTACGGGTTGGAATGTACCGGCGCCCACATGCAAAGTTACAAATTCAAAATTAACGCCTTTTTCGTGTAATTTTTGTAAAAGCTCATCATCAAAATGCAAACCAGCTGTTGGTGCAGCCACTGCACCTGGCACTTTGTTATATACGGTTTGATAACATTCTTGATCCGCTTCTTCATCAGGGCGATCGATATAAGGCGGCAAAGGCATATGACCGATTTCTTGTAACACATCAAGTACATTGCGACTTTTATCCGCTAATTCCACCTCAAAAAGGGCATCTTGACGACCGACCATAATCGCTTTTACGCCATTATTTTCACCGAGCTTATCTTCACCTAAAAATAATTCAGCACCTTCTTTCGGAGCTTTTGATGAACGAATATGCGCCAAAAAATGATGTTCACTTAATACGCGTTCAACCAACACTTCAATTTTCCCGCCACTGGCTTTACGACCAAACATACGAGCAGGGATCACGCGCGTATTATTAAAAATCAATAAATCACCTTCGTCGATTAAATCCAATACATCAGTAAAAGTGCGGTGAGAAATTTCCCCGTTTTCGCCATTGAGTTGTAGCAAACGGCAAGAAGAGCGATCTTCTTTAGGATAACGAGCGATCAGCTCATCAGGTAAGTCAAAATGAAAGTCAGAAACACGCATAATTATAAATAATGAAAGCTAAAAATGGGGCATAGTCTAGAGCTATTCGGAGGAAAGAACAAGAAAAAAAGCCCTTTCAAAAAAGTGAAAGGGCAAAATATTTGGAGTCATACTATGAGTTGTTGAATTAACAAATCAGGTATGGAGTGTATTATAGTACACTTATTAACAAATGCAACATTTTTTTAACAATTTAATTGTGTGGATTGCGCGTGTTGGTGTTGACCAAGTTACGCATTAGCAACGCATAATCAAGTTGGATGTCTTGTGGCACATCTAAAAAGACAAAGTGACCATCGCCGAGTGCGGCTTCCACATTTTCGTTTTTGCGATTGAGCATTTTTTCAATCTTAAAGACGATGTTGCCTTGTGGTGTCATCATTTCCACTTCATCACCAAGCAAGAATTTATTTTTTACCGCCACTTCAGCCATGCCTTGTTCATTACGTTTACCGGTAAATTCACCGACAAATTGTTGGCGTTCAGAGATAGAGTAGCCGTATTCATAATTTTGGTATTCATCGTGCGTATGACGACGTAAGAAACCTTCGGTATAACCACGATGGGCAAGGGATTCCAAGGTATCCATTAAGCTTTCATCAAATGGTTTGCCTGCAGCCGCATCATCAATGGCTTTGCGGTAAACTTGTGCGGTTCTTGCGCAGTAATAGAATGATTTTGTACGGCCTTCGATTTTTAAAGAATGCACACCAAGTGCGGTCAATTTTTCCACGTGTTGTACGGCACGCAGATCTTTTGAATTCATAAAGTAGGTGCCGTGCTCATCTTCAAATGCCGTCATTTGCTCATCGGGCTTTTGTGATTCGGTATAAAGGAAGACTTTATCCGTTACCGCACCTTCACCTAAGGTTGGTGCGACATTTCTCACTTCGATTTGTTGAGCGGGATCGATTTTTGGCACGATGTTGCCTACTTCATCCGTGGTGCCTTCTTCCATTTTGTATTCCCAGCGGCAAGCATTGGTACAAGTGCCTTGGTTTGGATCGCGTTTGTTGATATAGCCAGAAAGCAAGCAGCGGCCAGAATACGCCATACATAACGCACCGTGTACGAAAATTTCGAGTTCGATATCAGGCACGTGTTGGCGAATTTCTGCGATTTCTTCGATTGATAATTCGCGCGATAAAATCACACGAGTTAACCCCATTTGCTTCCAGAATTTAACGGTAGCCCAGTTTACCGCATTCGCTTGTACAGAAAGGTGAATATCAATATCCGGGAAGTTTTCACGCACCAACATGATTAAGCCTGGGTCAGACATAATTAAGGCATCGGGGCCCATGTCGATCACAGGTTGTAAATCTTTGATAAAGGTTTTGAGTTTGGAGTTATGTGGTGCAATGTTCACGACCACATAGAATTTTTTGCCAAGCGCATGGGCTTCATCGATCCCGATTTTTAAATTGGCATGATTAAATTCATTGTTACGTACACGTAAGCTGTAACGTGGTTGGCCTGCATAAACGGCATCTGCGCCATAGGCAAAAGCGTAGCGCATGTTTTTGAGGGAGCCCGCTGGGGAGAGTAATTCAGGTTTAAATGGGGTTGTCATAATGTTCTCTTGTCTGATTTCAGGTCAGTAGCTTGCTTTTGGCAAGCCGTATTAAAGGCCTGTATTTTAGGCGGATTTAGGGATTTGTAAAGTAAAAGTGCGGTTGGTTTTTTGATTGTTTTTAGGCTAGAAATAAAAAGGCGAACCATTGTTCGCCTTATCAAGATTGTATTTAATTAAATCGCCCAGCCGCCAGCATAGAATGCGACAAGTACAATGGCGATGATAATTGTACCGATGTTGAGTTTTTTCACGTCGCCACTTACGATGCGACCAATCACTAATGCCGCAAAGCCAAGCATGATACCGGTTACGATGTTTGCCGTTAACACGATGAATACCGCGCAAACTAAGCCGCTCATTGCGCCCACGAAATCATCGAAGTCTAATTTGCTCACATTGCTTAACATTAATAAGCCCACATACATTAATGCTGGTGCAGTTGCGTAACCTGGCACTAAGAAGGCAAGTGGTTGGAAGAATAACATTAATAAGAATAATACGCCGACGACGATAGCGGTGATACCGGTTTTACCGCCCGCAGCTGTCCCTGCTGCAGATTCGATATAAACGGCGGCTGGCGCAGTACCGAATAAGCCCGAGAATAAGCTACTTACAGAGTCAGAGGTTAAGGCTTTACCACCGTTGATGATTTGTCCGTCTTTGTCTAATAAGTCAGCTTGTCCTGCCACAGCACGAATAGTACCTGTTGCGTCAAATACCGCTGTCATCACTAAAGCAAAGACAATCGGTAAAATGGCAGGTTGTAATGCACCTTGTAAATCTAATTGTAAGAAAAGTGAGTTTTCACCAAAGGTTGGCATTTTGAAGATTTGTCCATTGAATGTTACGTTTGGATCGAAGATTAAACCAACGATAGTAATCGCGATGATAACCCATAAAATCCCGCCTTTTACTTTCATTTTTTCTAAGCCGATAATGAATGCAAGACCGATTAAGGACATCATTACTGGGAATGAAGTGAAATCGCCTAATTTAACCGGTAAACCCGCTTGGTTGCCGACCACTAAGCCTACGCCATTTGCGGCGATTAAAAGTAAGAATAAGCCGATCCCGATCCCTGCACCGTGTGCGATACTTGATGGCAAGTTACGTAAGATCCATGAACGAATACCTGTTGCCGAAATTAAGGTAAACACTAAACCCATGAGGAATACGGCACCTAATGCCACAGGAATAGAAACATGTTGACCAATCACTAAGCTAAATGCGGTGAAAGCAGTTAATGAAATGGCACAACCGATCGCCATTGGCGCATTTGCCCAAAAGCCGATTAAAATTGATCCAAGTCCCGCGACTAAACAGGTTGCGATAAACACTGATTCTGCCGGAAAGCCTGCATCACCAAGCATTTTAGGCACAACAATCACGGAATACACCATGGCTAAGAAGGTGGTTAAACCCGCGATGATTTCTTGACGAACCGTTGAACCGCGTTTGCTGAGTTCAAAGGTTTTTTCTAAACTTGACATAAAGTCCCCTAGGTTAATAATCAAAAAAAGACGTGCTATTTTATAGCAAATTATTTAAAAGTAAACGTTTGCGCAATCGTTTTTTGTCAGGCTGGCGGGAAAGTGCGGTCAGTTTTGAGGATGTTTTTCGCATATTTTTTTATCGACTAAAAACTGCTATACTCTGGAAGTTTTTAACGTAATCAAAAAAGGAAAAACAATGGCTGATTTTAATCAAATTTTAACGCCAGGCGATGTAGATGCCGGCATTATCAATGTGGTAAATGAAATTCCAGAAGGTAGCTGCCACAAAATCGAATGGAACCGTAAAGTTGCAGCGTTCCAATTAGACCGTGTTGAGCCAGCGATCTTCGCAAAACCAACTAACTATGGTTTCATTCCGCAAACTTTAGACGAAGATGGCGATGAGTTAGACGTTTTATTATTAACTCGCCAACCACTTGCGACAGGTGTATTCCTTGAAGCAAAAGTAATCGGCGTAATGAAATTCGTTGATGATGGCGAAGTGGACGATAAAATCGTTTGTGTGCCAGCAGATGATCGCGATACCGGCAATGCATACAACAGCCTTGCAGATGTGCCAGCGCAATTAATCAAACAAATTGAATTCCACTTCAATAACTACAAAGCATTGAAAAAACCAGGCTCAACGAAAGTGACTCACTGGGGCGATGTAGAAGAAGCGAAAGAAGTGATTCGTGAATCAATCAAACGTTGGAATGAACGTTAATTTTTCATGTTAATGAATTAAAAAGGCATCAGATTGATGCCTTTTGTTTTTATAGATGAATAAAAGTACAATAAAAATGAGCTACATACACTCCTAGACTCAACATGTTTTTAACCGTACCCGTAATGAGATTGAATTGAAAAGTAAAATATCGTTATGGAGAACGGTTAACAGACAAAGAAGAAATGGAGTTAGAGATTTAATATAAACAAGAAAAAATGAGAGAAAAATAAAGAATTGGGTAAAGGGAGTAACCACTAATGAATAAAACTCTTCAAATTATTATTCTTTTAATACTGATATTTTTATGTTGTTTTTTTGTTTTTTCATTAGGTTTAATAATATTTTCGTTTTTTATAAATGGAGGTTCTATTTCTTTAGATGAAATAATGGAAATAATAGTTTTTTCCTTTAAATTGTTTTCATTAGGTTCTCCCTTGATATTATTATCAATGTTTATTTCAAATAGAATTAGGAAGTAGAGTTTTAGAGGTATTTTAAAAAGCATACTCTAAAAAATATAAATATCTTAGCTTTTAGGTTTCTAGAAGATGGGAAGGTAGAATTTTCCTAACATAATAATTTAAAATACCGAAGTACAAAGTGATCTGCACCCAAAAAGTTGGACCCAACGTCTAACTTAGGTCGTTTCAGGAATTTGTGGTAAATTCACGGCTTCCACCGAGCCTAATGCTTTGGCTTTTTGATAAAATGCTAACTTGTATTCCAGCAAGTTTAGATAGCGTTTTAATTCAGCAATTTGGCACTTCACATTTTCTGTTTGGCTTTCAAATAATGCTAGGCGTTCGTCAATGGTATCGTCGCCAATGCTGGTACATTCAGCGAAGCGTTTGATGTCTTTTAGGCTCATTCCTGTATTTTTCAAACATTGTAATAAACTCAACCATTGTAAGTCGTTATCTGTAAAACGGCGATTACCGTGTTCATCACGCCCAACGTTAGGCAATAAGCCCTCTTTGTCGTAAAAGCGTAAGGTGTGGGCAGAAATACCGATTTTTTCGGCAGCTTTAGCTGTGGTGTAAGTCATTTCCCTTCCTTCCAAATAAAAAGTTGCAAAAAACGCTTGCCTTAGAGTGAGCTCTAAAGTGTAAACTATTACTATCTTGCTTAGGCAAAGCAACTTTGTCAATGAATTAAGAGGAAAAACAATGGAAATTAAACAAATCAATTCAACGATCAAATCTCGTGCAGCGGTGGCATTCGCCCCAAATCAACCTTTACAAATTGTAGAAATCGACGTAGAAATGCCACGCAAAGGCGAAGTGTTAATCCGCAACACTCACACGGGCGTGTGCCATACTGATGCATTTACATTATCAGGAAGTGATCCTGAAGGCGTATTCCCAGTAGTGCTTGGGCACGAAGGTGCGGGTGTGGTTGTTGCTGTGGGCGAAGGCGTGTTAAGCGTAAAACCAGGTGATCACGTCATTCCACTTTACACTGCAGAATGTGGCGAATGTGAGTTTTGCCGTTCAGGTAAAACCAACTTATGCGTCTCAGTGCGTGATACACAAGGTAAAGGTTTAATGCCGGACGGCACGACGCGTTTTTCTTATCAAGGTCAGCCGATCTATCACTATATGGGCTGTTCTACTTTCAGTGAATATTCTGTTGTTGCAGAAGTGTCACTGGCGAAAATCAACCCAGAAGCGAACCACGAACAAGTATGTTTACTCGGCTGTGGCGTTACCACAGGTATTGGTGCGGTACATAACACAGCAAAAGTGCAAGAAGGCGACTCTGTGGCAGTGTTTGGCTTGGGCGCGATTGGTTTAGCTGTGGTACAAGGTGCACGTCAAGCTAAAGCGGGTCGTATTATTGCTATTGATACCAATCCCTCAAAATTCGAGTTAGCAAAACAGTTCGGTGCAACGGATTGTTTGAACCCGAACGATTACGATAAACCAATCAAAGATGTGTTGTTAGACATTAATAAATGGGGCATTGACCACACCTTTGAATGTATCGGCAACGTAAACGTCATGCGTCAAGCATTAGAAAGTGCACACCGAGGTTGGGGACAATCCATTATCATCGGTGTAGCGGGTGCAGGACAAGAAATTTCAACTCGTCCGTTCCAGTTGGTCACAGGTCGTGTTTGGAAAGGCACCGCATTTGGTGGCGTGAAAGGCCGCTCTGAACTTCCGAAAATGGTGGAAGATTCAATGAAAGGTGACATCCAGTTAGAGCCGTTTGTGACTCATACAATGACACTCGATCAAATCAATGAAGCCTTTGAGTTAATGCACGAAGGTAAATCGATCCGCACGGTTATTCATTACTAAGGTACGCTATGAAACTGATTGAACAACATCAAATTTTTGGCGGTTTGCAACAAGTTTGGGCACATGATGCCCAAACGCTTCAATGCGAAATGAAATTTGCCGTCTATTTGCCAAATAATCCGGAAAATCGACCGCTTGGTGTGATTTATTGGCTTTCAGGCTTAACTTGTACTGAACAAAATTTCATTACCAAATCAGGCTTCCAGCGTTATGCAGCAGAACATCAAGTAATTGTGGTTGCGCCCGATACCAGTCCTCGCGGAGAGCAAGTGCCGAACGATGCGGCTTACGATTTAGGGCAGGGTGCGGGCTTTTATCTTAATGCGACCGAGCAGCCTTGGGCGACGAATTATCAAATGTATGATTATATTTTGAATGAGTTGCCTGGGCTGATTGAAGCAAATTTCCCTACCAATGGCAAATGTTCCATTATGGGACATTCAATGGGCGGACACGGTGCATTGGTATTGGCACTACGAAACCAAGAACTTTATCAAAGTGTTTCTGCCTTTTCGCCTATTTTATCGCCAAGCCTCGTGCCTTGGGGAGAAAAAGCCTTTACTGCTTATTTAGGGGAAGATCGTGAAAAATGGCAGCAATATGATGCCAGCTCGCTTATTCAACAAGGTAATAAAGTGCAAGGTATGCGTATTGATCAGGGCTTGGAAGATGAGTTTTTGCCAACACAATTGCGCACCGAAGATTTTATCGAAACCTGTCGTGTGGCAAATCAACCGGTCGATGTGCGTTTCCACAAAGGCTACGATCATAGCTATTACTTCATCGCCAGTTTTATTGGTGAGCATATTGCCTATCATGCGGCATTTTTGAAGTAAACCAAAGAAGTGATTGGTGAATCGATAAAACGTTGGAACGAACGTTAATTTTCATTTTAATGAATTAAAAAGGCATCAGATTGATGCCTTTTGTTTTTATTCACTATAAGAAAAAATATTCTTTCACAATATGAGCAGGTTTCAGATAATGTATTACTTCATAAAGAAACAGGTGAAATAGTGAATGGTCCGTTTGATATAGGGCATATTCCAGGATGGGAGCATAGAAGATTAGAAGAGGCTGCTAAACAATTGGGTTTAACAAGACAGGAATTTAATGATTACGTAAATTCAAGACCCAACATTTTTAGGCTAGAGAATCGTTCTGAAAATCGAAGCCATAGAAATGAGATGCCGGGAAATGGTGATATTCAAAAAATTAAAGAGGATATGAAATTGTTTTTACACAAAAGAGGAAACTAATATGACAAATTTATATGAAGAATATAAAGATGACCCTAAGATGCTTGTTGCGATAGCAGATAGAGAAGGAAATATCGCAATGTTGGAGGATATTTTCTTTATAAGTAAAAAGTTAGATATTCACTATGTATCGGCAGATAAATGGAATTGGCTACACCAGTGTAATTTAATTTTTGCGGCTCCGTTGTCGGTTGTGGAGTTTTATATAAAACATGGAGTGGAGATTAATGCGCAAGATATGTACGGAATGACTCCCTTGCATTATGCATTACGAAGTAAAAATATTGATGCTGCGATAGCGTTACTTAAGGCTGGTGCAAACCCTAATTTACCAAATGAAAGAGGAATTACACCTTTATCCTATATTAATGGTTTCCCAGAAAGGCTGGATTTGCTTCAATTAATGCTAGATAACGGGGGAGATGTAGATTTCTTTACTGGACAGCATGGTATTTTAGAAGGGATCAAAAAATATCGTTCACAAGATCCTAAATTTAAACCGGTGATTGAGTTAATGGAAAAGTATTCCAAAAAGGGCATTTAATTTACTTTGGGAATAAATTTTAAAGGTGTGCTATATAAAGCTCATTTTTAATTATTTACAAGTAGATTGGAAAAATGGAAATATCAAAGTGCGGTCAATTTTCAAAGAGTTTTTAAACCTCTCAAAAATTGACCGCACTTTTGCATCATTAGATATCGTTAAAACGAGAAACGTAATTCCGCATTCACATTATTCGCTTTGGTATCGTGGTTATAAGCACCTTGATAGCCGACTTTTACTCCGAATGCCGGAGTAAATTGCGCTTGTAATGCCACACCTGTCGTGACGATATTTTTCAATTCTTTACCATAAAGATTTGCTACGCCTTGGTTATTGAGCACCAAGCTGCCTTCAGCGGCTTTATCTTTATGGAAACGATGATAAGCCACATCACCTAATAGATTTAATTGAACGCCACCAATTGCAAATGGAATGGATGGACGTAAACCTACAGAGGTGACGATTAAATCACGATTGTTGTCTTTTAACTGCACTTCGCCTTTAGTCACACCTTTATTTTTGATGTGCATATAGCTTACGCCAGCATAAGGTTCAATCGCGAAATGTTCGCCTTTTAAGCCAGTGTAGGCAAGTTCAGCAAAGACATTTTGTGTTTGGCTATGGCTTTTCACCCCTTGTGCAAATTCAGCACGTTGTTCGTGTTTCCCCCAGCTTTGAATAAAGCCAATTTTTGGTGTTAACACGTTGAAACGATGCTCAGCTGTTAAGCCTAAATGCACAGCACGATCTTTCGAAGTGCGGTCAATTTTGTGGCTGTTTTGTGTTGAGCCAACAAATACACCTAAATGTTTGTTTGTATCAATGGTTGCATCAATACCCACAAGTTGATTGTACGCATGGCTGCTTAAACTATCCGTGCTGAAGTGAGTGAAGGTGCCACTCGTCCAAATTTGTGTACCTGCATTAAGTTGCGCTCTTACTGCACCTGGTTGGGCAAGTTGCTGGCGAAGCAATAAGCCGTTTAATACGTTGTGTTGTTGTGTCGCCAGATCTTCATCATAGCTTAAACGAGCAAAGGCTTGGCGAGCATTTTCTTTTGTTCCCCAAATGAGGCTTTGGTAAGCCGGGCTTTTTGTTGCGGCATCTAAGGCATTGGCGATAGCCGCTTCATTTTCAGTGGTTGCTGCAGATGCAAGGGCTTTTTTCTGAATGGTCACTTTCAACGTATTCGCATTACTTTCATTTTTAACCGTAAGGAAATCATAAGTGCGAGGTGTTTCAACTACCGCATTTTCAGCTCCTACAAATGAGCCAGAACCTTGTACTGAAACCACTTTTTGTGGATCTTGTTGTAATTGAGGCAGAATTTCTTCGTCAAATTTATTTGGTACTAAAATAGAACCGTCAGCAAAGGTTGCATTGACGTTAGCAATACCATTATTCAGTAAGAAACGACCACCTTTTTCCACTGTCGCAGTGACCGTTTTCGCGGTGCTGGTTAAGGTTTCGGTAACAAATCCATTCTCACTTGGTTTAGTGACTTCCGCTTTTGGTAACACTTCCAATGTTGCACCTTGTTTTACGATGACTTGTTGTGCCGAACCAAGGGATTGATTTAACCCTGAAAGTTGACCTTCATTTACAGTAATTGCACCAGTGAAGCTGTTATTACCGGTGAGGGTTAAGGTGCCAGCCCCATTTTTAGTTAATGCACCAACATAGCCTTGTGCAGCACGTTCATTACGAGCGGCTTCACGCGCTAAACCTACTTGATATTCTGCTTTTTCTTCAGCTGTCGCGCTTGCACGATTTTGCATTAATGCTTGTAATTCAGCTTTGCGCGTTGTCCAAGTTGCCGCTTCGGCTTGATCTTCGACTTGACGTGCTTTGATGGCTTTATCGCTAATATCATTTGACCAAACATCATTTTGATTGAGGTTGATTTTCACGTTTCCTAAGAATTGACCTGGGCCAAACATGGCTTTGCCAAGATCTAAAATCCCCCACCCCCAAACGTTACTCGGTACACCTTGTTCAGTTTCCCAACGTTCTAACGGTTTACCTTCAAGCCCTTTACGAAGCGTGGTTTGTCGTGCTGTAGTCAGCATGACATCACGCGCTTGATCGGTTGTCATGTATGGATAGCGAGAAAGAATGACACCTAACGCACCACTTACGTGAGGTGCAGCCATTGAAGTACCACCAGCCGATTTGTAGATAGGATCACCATAAGTATCGTTGTCTTGTAATTGAATATAGGCAGAATAGATGTTGGCGGATGGTGCCGCAATCGTCCACCATTTTGAGTGTCCGGCGAGGTTAAATTCTTGAATATCTGCGCCGGATTTTTCATCGCTCACATCTTCATTTGAGTCATTTGGATAGCCTTCACCGCCGACTTGCCCCGTGACGTTTACCCAGTATTTTTCTGCATCAGGTCTAAAGTGTGGCAACATGGCACGCGTAAAAGATTCAGCCATCATACTGCGGTTACCCGCAGTGAAGACTTGAATCACTTTTCTATTTTTTGCCACTTCATAAGCCGCATCAACAAAGTTTTTCTCACCACTGGTCACAAATTGATAATAAGCTTTTTCAGCCTCGCCTAAGTTACTTAAATAAATATGTGCCGCAGGACTGGAAATTGGCTCAGGTGCTTTTGGTACATCATAATATTGCACGCCATATTCAGGCACATCACGCCAATCATATTTTGGTTTATAGCCTAAGGCACCGGCAAAGGATGAATTGACACGACGGTTTGAACCCCAACTGTTATTAATCACTTTTGCTCCGGCATCTGCTAGGGCAGAGTAACCTTGTAAGAAGAAACCATAGTCTTGATTTGGACCATAGGTCATGTTGTCGTTACCACCGGTATTGGCAGAATACAGATTAGCGCCGAATGCTACACCGTGCATCTCATTGCCGTCACGCGTTGCCGCCATTGTCCCACCAACATGGGTGCCGTGCGCATCATTGGTATATTTATGCCATGTGCCGTCAATATTGAAGGCTTCACCTTTAGTAAATACGCCATTATCTGTTTTATCAAAATTACGTTTGCCGTTTTTTACCGGTTCGTTTTTATTAATTGGGCCATTGCCCACAGAGGCATCGGGATAACGCATGCCATCTTTACTGTAAGTCCCTTCTGTTTTTACAACGTGGATGCGACCATCTTGAAATTCAGGGTGGTTTAATAGTACACCCGAATCCATCACGCCGATTTTTACGCCTGAACCATTAAAGCCAAGGGCGTAAGCCGTGGAGGCATTCATTGAGGTCAAGCCCCAGTCCTTGAGATATTCGGCGCTTTCCCAGCTTTTGGTATTACCGGCTTGGCCTTGTTCAGAATAAGCGGCTGCATTGGCAGCATACCAACCAACGAGTAATGCGAGTGCGGTTTTTTGAAGTGTTTGAGGTTTCATGTTGTCTTCCTTTATCTTTTCGATTTTCGCAGGCCATTATTCGCTTCATCGAGAGGTGCTTCAATGACCCAAATCAAATTCCTATAGAAAAATGTTTATTCTGTGACAACGATCACACCAAAGTGCGGTCAAAAAAGGGGATAAATTTATGTATCGTAGAAATCAATGTTATAATTCACGAACAAAATGATTAAGGAGCAACCCATGGCGATTTTAGTAACAGGTGGAGCCGGCTATATCGGTTCACACACCGTAGTGGAATTATTAAATGCAAATAAAGAAGTGGTGGTATTGGATAATTTATGCAATTCCTCCCCAAAATCTTTAGAACGAGTCAAAGAAATTACCGGTAAAGACGTGAAGTTTTATGAAGGCGATATTTTAGATCGTGCTTTATTGCAAAAAATCTTTGCTGAAAACAGTATTCAATCGGTCATCCATTTTGCGGGTTTAAAAGCTGTGGGTGAAAGTGTTCAAAAACCAGCCGAATACTATATGAACAATGTAGCGGGCACGATTGTTTTGATTCAAGAAATGAAAAAAGCAGGCGTGTGGAACTTTGTATTTAGTTCATCTGCAACGGTTTATGGTGATCCGGAAATTATTCCAATTACAGAAGACTGCAAAGTGGGCGGTACAACCAATCCTTACGGTACATCTAAATACATGGTGGAACAAATTCTGACTGATGTTGCTAAAGCTGAACCGCAATTTAGCATGACGATCTTACGTTATTTCAACCCAGTGGGTGCTCACGCAAGTGGCTTGATTGGTGAAGATCCAAACGGCATTCCAAATAATCTATTACCTTACATTAGCCAAGTTGCCATTGGTAAATTACCACAACTTTCGGTGTTTGGTAGCGATTATGATACTCATGATGGCACAGGGGTACGTGATTATATCCATGTGGTGGATTTAGCGATTGGTCACTTAAAAGCATTAAATCGCCATGAAAATGACGCGGGTTTACACATTTATAACTTGGGTACAGGTACTGGGTATTCTGTGCTTGATATGGTGAAAGCGTTTGAGCAAGCGAACAATATTAAAATTCCATATCGTCTTGTCGCACGTCGCCCAGGCGATATTGCAACCTGCTATTCCGATCCAAGTCTTGCTGCAAAAGAGTTAAATTGGACAGCTGAGCGAGGCCTTGAGCAAATGATGAAAGATACCTGGAATTGGCAAAAAAATAATCCGAAAGGATATCGAGATTAATCTCACTCTTGTTGGGCGGAGTATCATTCCGCCCTTAATATTTTAATCAGATAAAACACGCTCAAAAATAACCGCACTTTATGTCAGAACAATCCCTTTCTAGTCAAATATTTACCCGCAAAATGCTGATCTGTGTCTTCACTGGATTTAGTTCGGGTTTACCACTTTTCGTGTTATTGCAAATGTTGCCTGTATGGTTGACAGATAAAGGGCTTTCCGTTGAATTAATCGGTGCATTGACAGGGGTGATGGTGCCATATGGTTTGAAGTTTTTATGGGCGCCATTATTAGACCGCTATTTCCCGCATTTTTTAGGGCGTCGTCGTAGTTGGTTATTGATTTCTCAAGTGGTTTTGCTGATTTCCCTTTATGCGATAAGTCAGTTTGATCCCGTGGCAGAATTAAGTACGGTGGCTAAACTTGCGACATTTATTGCCTTTGTATCTGCGACACAAGATATTGTGCTTGATGCTTATCGCCGTGAAATTTTGACCGATAATGAATTAGGATTGGGAAACACCATCCATATCAATGCTTATCGTGTTGCAGGTTTAATTCCTGGGGGGCTGTCGCTTTATTTAGCGACGATTCATCCATGGGAAACCGTCTTTTTACGGACCGCACTTTGTATGCTAGCGGGCATATTTATGACGCTCTTTTTAGCGAAAGAACCAAACATTGCACAGGTCGATCGTGATCAACCTTTCTATATGGTGTTTTGGATACCCTTGAGAGAGTTCTTCCAACGTAAAGGTGTTGCCCAAGCCATCGGTTTTTTACTCTTTTTGTTCTTGTATAAATTTGGTGATTCATTTGCCACTACGTTACAAACGAAATTCGTCTATGACATGGGCTTTGAAAAAGAGCATATTGCGGTGGTGGTAAAAAGTACTTCACTTTGGGCAAGTATCTCTGCCGGTCTCGTGGGGGGCGTGATTATGTTACGCCTAGGCATTAACCGCGCATTATGGGTATTTGGTTTTATCCAATTGATTACTATTGGTGGATTTATTTGGTTAGCTGCATTTGGGCATTTTGACCATATCGGTGCAGCAGAGCTTTGGAAATTAGGTTTCGTGATTGCGGGTGAATATATTGGTGTCGGTCTCGGCACAGCCGCCTTTGTCGCCTTTATGGCTCGTGAAACGAATCCGCTTTATACAGCCACTCAATTAGCCTTATTTACCAGCCTTTCCGCTTTACCAAGTAAAGGGCTTGGTATGTTATCGGGTTACTTGGTTAAGGCAGTGGGCTACTATCATTTTTTTTGGATTTGTTTATTCCTCGCTATCCCAGGAATGATTTGTTTATTCTGGGTTGCTCCGTGGAATGAAAAAGGAAATGAAAAAGCTTAAAATAAAATAAAGTGCGGTCAAAATTTACAGCAAAATCATTTGACCAAACAAGGCTTTAACGGTATTTTAAACAGGTCTATTATTTATTGGAGATTTGTATGAAAATTATTCTTTTAGGTGCACCAGGTGCAGGAAAAGGCACACAAGCACAATTTATTATGAACAAGTTTGGCATTCCACAAATTTCAACAGGGGATATGTTCCGTGCAGCGATTAAAGCGGGGACAGAATTAGGCAAACAAGCAAAAGCATTAATGGATGAAGGAAAATTAGTACCGGATGAATTAACCGTGGCGCTAGTAAAAGATCGTATTTCTCAACCTGATTGTGCAAATGGTTTCTTATTAGATGGTTTTCCACGTACGATTCCTCAAGCGGATGCGTTAAAAGAGTCTGGCGTGAAAATTGATTACGTTTTAGAGTTTGATGTACCAGATGAAGTGATCGTTGAACGTATGAGCGGTCGTCGTGTACACCAAGCATCTGGTCGTTCTTACCACATCGTTTACAACCCACCAAAAGTGGAAGGTAAAGACGATGTGACGGGTGAAGATTTAATTATCCGTGCCGATGATAAACCAGAAACGGTGTTAGATCGTTTAGCGGTTTACCACAAACAAACCAGCCCATTAATTGATTATTACCAAGCTGAAGCAAAAGCAGGTAACACACAATATTTCCGTTTAGATGGTACTCAAAAAGTGGAAGCTGTAAGCCAAGAGTTAGATAAAATCTTAGGCTAAAATAGACTGGAAACTGACCGCACTTTGAAGATTAAAGTGCGGTTAATTTTTCAAAAGGATTTTGAGATCGTAAATTGAGATCGTATTTGGGGACATTATGAGCAAGAAAAGAACAATAGCATTGACGATTTCGGCTATCGCAGTGGCACTTGGGATCGGCGCACAATTTTACACCAATCATAAAATCGATCAGGTGTTAAAAAATTTCCCTTATTCTTTGGATAACCAAGCAACCTTAAATGTGACGCAAACTGCGAAAAACTTTTTTATTCGTGAGTTGATCTTTAGTGTAAAAGATAGCGATGCGAAAAGCACAAATGTGATTTCAACTAAGCTCACCGCGCTACCTTTCTTCATTACAGCGGAGTCTCAGTTATCAGATCAATTAGTTCGTCAATTAAATAAAACATTAAATATCACGATTGATAAAAACACGATTAATAGTAAATTTTCGCCGGTAGGGGATTATTTACAGTCTGATATTTTGACGGAGTTCCGTGATTTTGCGAATAAGTCCCAAAACCTTTCTATCGGTCTTCATTTCTTAAAAAATAAAGAGGTTGAACTAAAAACAGCTCTAAGCGGTTTTAATTACGATAAAGACACTAAATTGGAACAAATTGAAGGTGAAGCTCGTCTCGTACCAGTTGGTGCAAATCAATACGACCTATCAAGTATTGACTTAACCGCGAAAAATGCCGAAGTAGCGTTGTTAAACGGGGAAAATACCCATGTTTATATGAAAAATGCGACGTATCATTTTGACGTAAAACCAGGCGAAGCAGATAAGCGTGATCTGAGTACGAAATTCAGTAGTGATATTTTACGCATTGCCAATAAAAGCCGTACGACAGAAGAAAGCCAAGCGACAGCGGGTGGTTTGAATTTATTGATTAAACAAAATGGCGTGCCAAGTGCGGTCAATTTTCATCATGAATTTAAAAAATTAAGTGATGGCTCCCTAGACATTAAAGATGGCGTTAATTTGTTAACGAAAATTTTTACACAAAACGATCGTTTTGATGGTTCGTTATCCGTGCTTTCTGTCAATGTGCCTAAAAATAATCAACCTTACTTTAACTTACAAAATGCCGGTCTTGAACTTAAGTTGGCGAATACCGATTTAACTAAAGCCAATGTGGATTTCAAATTAAATGTTGAAAGCGTGAAGCAAACGCCTGCCGATGAAGAGCGTAAATGGGAAGCTAAAGGCGGTAAGGTTAGTGTTCAGTTAGATGATTACAACGTGGCAAACGAATTGGCGTTTGTACCGTTTTTATTAGATGCTTTTGCAGAGAAAGAGGCTCCGGCAAAAGACAATAAAGATTTCTTGAATGCCAAAGATAAATGGGTGAAAGAGTTTAGTGGTAAAACCAATATTGAGGCCGCATTAAAATCATTTAATATGGCCGATTTAGTGCTTGATGAGGTATCAGCCAGTGATAAGACTGAAACTTTAGACAATGATCAATATAATGAACATATTACATTGTCAGCGAATAAAGCCAGCTATCCAAGTGCAGGTTTCCAATTTGAAAAATTAGCGGTTGATGCACCATTTAAAATTAATCACAGCAAAGCGCATTTATCAGCAAGATTTTGCTCAGCACCGTTTTATGGGGCTTTATGCAGCACGCATTTAACATCAGCCACATTTGATAAATACATCAAAAACTCATGGAAAGAGCTTGATTTAATTGTTGATAATGCAACGTTGAATTTAAATCTAAATACTTATCCGGAGACCAATGCTTATCCAGTTAAATTGGAAGTGAGTGGTATAGTGCCTCAAGTGCCCGAAGATGAGTCATCAGATATGATTCCAGATAATATTGAAGGCACATTTAATCTGACATTAAGTAAAATGTTGTTTGATGATCAAAATGAAAAAGCCTTAGCCATTAAAGAAAATTCATACTTTTGGCAATATTTAAGTAGTTTTGTGAAACATGATGGAAAACTTCACCGAGAATTTGTAGAAGAAGGTGATAATTACGTTTCTAGAGTGGAAAAAACAGAAAATGGCTACTTAATTAATGGTCGTACGCTTGAAGATCTTCGTCAAGAAAGCATGATGGAGACTGATGAGGGCGAAGAAGAGAAGCCGGCAGCAACTGACTAGTTGAAAGGATAATATAAAAAATGACCGCACTTGAGATTCAAAGTGCGGTCATTTTTTTAGCTGTTTTTGATTACTTCACTAATCCACCACTTGCTTGTAAATCAGCATGGTAGGAAGAACGAACAAATGGACCACAGGCCGCGTGTTCAAAGCCCATTGCATTGGCTTTATCACGGAATTCATCGAACTCAGCTGGTGGCACATAGCGAGCAACCGGTAAGTGATGGCGACTTGGTTGAAGATATTGACCCAGTGTCAACATGGTGACGCCATTTGCACGTAAGTCTTCCATGACTTGAAGAATTTCTTCATTAGTTTCACCTAATCCAACCATTAAACCTGATTTAGTTGGGATGTTTGGGAACATTTCTTTGAAATCATGAAGTAATTTTAAAGACCATTGATAATCGGCACCAGGACGAATTTCTTTATATAAACGCGGCACATTTTCCAAGTTGTGGTTGAACACATCCGGTGGATTGTCTTTTAATTTTTCTAAGGCTTGAGTAATACGTCCACGGAAATCAGGAACCAAAATCTCAATTTTGATACCAGGATTTAATGCACGCACTTCTTTTACACATTCAGCAAAATGACCTGCACCACGATCAGGTAAATCATCACGGTCTACAGAGGTAATCACCACATATTTCAACTTCATATCTTGGATAGTTTCAGCTAATTTACGTGGTTCATCCGGATCGGGTGGTAATGGTTTACCATGTGCAACGTCACAGAAAGGGCAACGACGAGTACAAATAGCCCCTAAAATCATAAAGGTTGCCGTACCATGGTTAAAGCACTCGTGTAAATTTGGACAAGACGCTTCTTCGCAGACAGAATGTAAGCCATGACGACGCATCCCGTTTTTAATCGTTTCGATCTTTAATGAGCTAGACGGCAATTTGATTTTCATCCATTCCGGCTTTTTCAATAATTCTTGATTAGGATCGATGTTTTTAACAGGGATGATTGATGTTTTGGCTGCATCACGGTATTTCACACCGCGTTCCATTTTAAAAGGCGTTGACATTGTTCTTTCCTAAAGAAAAATGCCTGATTCAGGCATTTTTAAATGAGTTATAAAAGTGAATGTTATAAATTTGTAACATTATAGCCCAAAAGTTCGGCAAAGTGTTTAATTAATTTTGGGGAAACCTTGTCAAGTGTCGCCTCTTCTTTACCAATAAAGTCAGCAAGCTGACACATTTCAAGTCCTGCATAGCCACAAGGATTAATGTAATGGAAAGGGGTGAGATCCATATTGATATTAAACGCGAGCCCATGGAAAGAGCAGCCTTTGCGAATGCGTAAACCTAATGAACAGATTTTTTTGCCATCAATATACACGCCAGGTGCATCAGGTTTGGGATAACCTTCAATGCCGTAGTCTGCAAGGGTTTTCACAACAGATTGTTCAAGTGCGGTCACTAATTGACGAACATTTAAATGTTCATGGCGCTTGATATCAATGAGCACATACATGACCTGCTGACCAGGACCATGATAGGTAATTTGACCACCACGATCCGATTGTACAACAGGAATATCACTGTGTTGTAATAAGTGTTCTGGTTTGCCGGCTTGGCCTTGTGTGAAAACAGGATGATGCTCAACTAGCCAAATTTCATCGGTGGTTTCTGCATTTCGATTATCCGTGAATTCCTGCATTTTATGCCAGATTTCTTGATAATCTTGTAATCCTAATTGACGGACAACTAAATCAGTATTGCTCATCTTAGAGAACCATTTTGACGCCTTCAACTTTTGCAAGTTCTTTGTAAAGGGTTTCTACTTGCTCAAAGTTTTGCGCGACGATATCAATCGAAACTGAATTATAAGTGCCTTTACTACTGCGTTTTTCCTTTGGAATATAATCACCCGGTAAATATTTTTGTATCACTGCAACGATGTCTTGCGCTAAACCTTCACGGTTAACACCTGCGACTTTAAATGTCATTGCAGCGGGGAATTCCATTACTTCTTTTAGTTTTTCATAATCGTTTTCGGTTGCCATGTTGTTTCCTTAATTTAAGAATAAGGTGCGTGAATCAGCTAAATTCACACACCTTACGAATTTATTGATGTGATATAAATGGGGAAGAGCGGTTAATTTTCAAGGTGTTTAGTCAAATAATCCTTTAACTGTTAACACTAACCAGTCCCAACCTTTACCTAAGAAGCCGCCTTCTTGTACATCTTCTAATGCTTGAAGATTTACGGTAGCGACATCTTTGCCGTCTAATTGATAAACGATTTTACCCACCACTTGACCTTTTGCTAAAGGTGCTTGTAAGTATTTGTTATCTAATTCATAACGTGCTTTTAAGTCAGTTTGTTTACCTTTTGGCACAGTAATAAAACCATCTTCTAAGACACCAAGTTTAACGTCACCTTTATCACCGTAGTAAACAGATTGTTTTGAAATTTCTTCACCTGCTTTTTGAGTTTTTAAGGTTTCAAAGTTAGCAAAACCCCATTGTAAGAGTTTTTTACTTTCTACTTCACGGCCTTTATAGGTCGGCACACCCATGACAACAGAAATCAAACGCATATTGTTTGGACTTGTTGCTGATGCAACAAGGTTATAACCTGCTTGGCTTGTGTGACCGGTTTTCATCCCATCCACGTTAATGGTTTTATCCCATAATAAGCCATTACGGTTAGGTTGTTTGATTTTGTTGAAAGTAAAGTCTTTTTCAGCGTAGATTTTATATTCTTCCGGTAAATCACGAATAATGTGTGCACCAATAATTGCCATATCTCGTGCGGTTGAATATTGGTTTGGATCGTCTAAACCGTGTGGTGTGGTGAAGTTGGTATTTTTTAAGCCAAATTGTTGAACGTATTTATTCATGGTATCAACGAAGTTAGCCACGGTACCCGAAATATGTTCAGCTACAGCAACACAGGCATCATTACCAGAGACAATGATAATCCCTTTGTTTAAATCACCCACAGACACTTGTTGATTCAAATTTAAGAACATTTTTGATGAATCAGGGAAATTTCTACCCCAAGCGCTTTCGCTAATTGTCACCATATCTTCATTATGGATTTTACCTTGTTTTAATGCTGCACCAACCACATAGCTAGTCATCATTTTTGTTAATGAAGCAGGGTATTGGCGTTGGTCTGGGTTAAGTGATGCAAGTACTGCACCAGAATTGTAATCCATTAAAACATAAGTTTGCGCATTCACTTCCGGTACTGCGATACCATATTGAATGTCTTCAGCCGCAGCAAATGTTGATGCTGCCATTAATCCCGAGAATAGTACAATTTTTTTCAATTTTGCAGATTGTTTTAACATAGCATTTCCTTTAATAGCTTATTGGTTTTTATAAGTATAAACGATTACGGGTTGGCCATTGATCGTTTTTTGTAGTTTTGTTTTTAATTGATTCATATCCGCTTGATCCGCAATTGGTCCAAAATGGATTTCGTAGTTTCGCCCATTTTGGTTAATTTCGGTTTTTATGTCGTCTAACGCGAGCTTTGTAATGATGCTTTCTGCTTGATTTTTTGACGACAGCGCGAGTAGTTTTAGCTTGAAGACAGTTTTTGCATCGCTTGTGCTGTCTGAATTCTGATTTTTTTTTTCGCTATTTTTATTGATGGCTAAACGATCACTGGCTTCTTGCGTTTTAGCATGCTTGGTAAGTGTTTTTGCCCCCGCACCTGAAATTTGACCTTTATGATCCACATGTAACGCTTCAATTCTTACTTGCCCTGTACCACGAGCAATAAGACCCAATTCTTTCGCAGCAGAATGGGATAAGTCAATGATACGTTTCTCACTAAACGGACCACGATCATTAATTCGCACAATCACCTTGCGATTGTTATGTAAGTTTGTAACAACCGCATAAGAATTCAAAGGTAAGGTTTTATGTGCGGCAGTGAAAAGTGCCGAATCATAGCGTTCACCATTAGCTGTTTTACGACCATTAAATTTATGGTGGTAATAACTTGCTGTCCCTTCTTTTGAATAGGACTTTGCCTCATCACCTTGTGTGGTATATGTTTTACCATTCACTTCATAGCTTTGTGGCGCTTGAACGGTCGTAGTAATCGACAGCGAATCCCCTTGAATACCATACATTTTTTGCGTATCGGCAAAAGCAGAAAAACTTGAGCTGCTTATCAAGGTGAAAAGTGCGGTCGTTTTTAAGATATTTTTTAATGTCATACTTATTACTTTCAAGATTATCGGTGCTCTTCATAAGAAAGCCAAAAGGGAAATTAGTTCCCTTTCATAAAGCGAGGTTTGTGAGTATGAATGGACATCACTAAACCAAAGCTTGCCATGATGGCGACATATGAGGTACCGCCGTAGCTAAAGAGTGGTAAAGGCACCCCTACAACAGGCAAAATGCCACTCACCATACCAATATTCACGAAGACATAAACGAAGAATATCAGTGTGGTTGCACCAGCAAGAATACGCCCGAAAGAGGTTTCTGCATTTACCGCAATTATTAAGCCACGGATAATAATAAACAAATAAATTGCCATCAGAATAAGAAAACCGACCATTCCATGTTCTTCACTCATCACGGCAAAAATAAAATCAGTGTGTGGTTCAGGCAAAAATTCTAATTGGGATTGTGTCCCTTGCATCCATCCTTTGCCAGATATACCGCCTGAACCGATAGCAATTTTGGATTGTAAAATATGGTAACCCGCCCCAAGTGGATCTTTCTCGGGGTCAAGTAAGGTTAATACACGCATGCGTTGGTAGTCATGCATTAAATACATCCACATGATAGGAATAAATGCCGCTAAGCCAACTACTGCAGCAAGAATAAGCCACCAACTCATCCCTGCTAAGAATACCACGAATAAGCCTGATGCACTAACCAGAATTGATGTACCTAAGTCTGGTTGAATAGCCACAAGTAAAGTTGGCACAATAATCATGGCGATAGCAATAAAGGTTTCGCTCATTTTCGGTGGTAATGGACGGTTACCTAAATATACCGCGACCATTAATGGTACCGCGAGTTTGACAATTTCAGAAGGCTGAAAGCGAATAAATCCAAGATCTAACCAACGTTGTGCCCCTTTACTGGTTGTACCGATAGCATCAACCAAAATCAGCATGATAAAACCCACCAAATATAAGTAAGGGGCGAGTCGCTGATAAAATTTAGGAGGAAGTTGCGCCATAATCATCATCACAGCAAAACCTAATATGACCTGAATAATACGATTTTGGAACATGACTTCACTGGCGCCTGATGCACTATAAAGCACAAGCATGCCATAAGCCGTAATAGCGGCTAATCCAATAAATAATAAAAAATCAATATGTAAGCGTTGCCATAATCGCAAGCATAAAGGCACTTTTTCTTCCATTATTCATTCTCACTTGGTTGAGATTCTAGTGCTGGCGCATCTAAATCAGTTTGGCCCGTCTTTTTCTCTTTTTCAGCATTTTCTTGACGTTCAATTTGTGGCAAGCGTTTATTCAAATAGAAATCCATAATTTGACGTGCAATTGGTGCTGCATTACTTGAACCACCGCCCGCGTTTTCTAAAATAATCGTCACAACTAATTTCGGATCTTCATAAGGCGCATAAGCCGTAAACCAAGCATGGTCATGTAATTCTTTTTTCAATCCCGCTGCATTATATTTTTGGTTTTCTTTTAAGCTGAATACCTGTGCGGTACCAGATTTCCCTGCTACATGGTAATTCGTGCCGATAAAGGCTTTTCGTCCAGTCCCTGCACCTGAATTCACTACATTGAACATGCCGCGCTTAGCCGCATCCCAATAAGCTTGTTTCGGATCGGTAATATCTTCATATAAAAGCGGGTCTTGATACGGCTCAATGGTGGCGCCTTCAACTGATTTCATTAAATGTGGCGTATGAATTTTACCGTTATTGACCACAATAGAGGTTGCTTTTGCCACTTGTAATGGTGTCGCTGTCCAATAACCTTGACCAATCCCCACTGAGATTGTATCGCCTTGCACCCACGGTTTTTTATAACGTTTTTGTTTCCATTCTTTACTCGGCATATTGGCCGTGGCTTCTTCTTGAATTTCAATACCTGTTGGCATACCAAACCCAAAACGTTTCATCCACATGGAGAAACGATCAATACCTAAATTAAAGGCGGTTTGATAGAAGAAGGTATCCGATGATTCAGTAATGGCCTTGTTTAAATCCGTATAACCATGTCCTGTTTTTTTCCAATCTCGGAAACGTTTTGTTGAGTTTGGCAATGTCCAGTAGCCTGGGTCAAAAATTGTGGTATTAGGCGTAATCACCCCTTCAGTTAATGCTGCAACAGCAACGAATGGTTTTACAGTAGAGGCAGGCGGGTACACACCTTGTGTCGCACGACTGTAAAGTGGTCGAGTTGGATCTTCGAGTAAACGTTTGTAATCGCTAGAAGAAATGCCATCGACAAATAAATTATTGTCATAGCTTGGTGTGGAAACCATCGCCAATACACTGTTGTCTTTTGGATCAAGCACGACAACAGCGCCTTTTTGACCTGAAAGGAGCGACATAATATAGCGTTGAAGGGTAAAATCGATAGTCAGATGAATACTTTTACCCGCGGTGGCTGGTTGTTCACGTAGTTTACGAATAACTTTACCACGGTTATTAATTTCAACCTCTTCGAAACCGGTTGTACCATGGAGTTGTTCTTCGTAATAACGTTCAATACCCAGTTTCCCCATGTCCGTAGAACCGGAATAGTTAGCAAATTTTTCTTCTTTTTTTAGTCGCTCAACATCTCGGTCATTAATGCGTCCAACATAACCCAATATATGAGTCATGGCTTCGCCATATAGGTAATTTCGTTTGAAATAAGGACGTACATCAAGGCTTGGATATTTATATTGATTTACCGCAAAACGGGCAATTTGTTCTTCCGTTAGGCTAGGCTTGAGTAAAATCGGCGTATAGCGAGTACCACGACGACGCTCTTTTTTGAAATGTTCAATGTCTTCATCAGTGAGTCCCACAACATAGCGCAATTCTTCAAAAGTGCGGTCTAAATTTTCTGTTTTTTCCGGCACGATATATAAACCGAAAAAAGTGAGGTTTTCAGCCAGTAATTCGCCGTAACGGTCGTAAATTAATCCGCGAGTAGGAGGAAGCGGAAGTAATTTAATACGGTTACCATTAGAGCGAGTTTGGTACATGTCGTAATTCACCACCTGAAGATGGTAAATATTGGCAAATAGCACGCCACTTAGGGCTAAAATACCGATGAATGCCACCAATGTTCGACGTGCAAACAAGTTCCGCTCCGCTTTTTTATCGCGAATCGGTTCATTGGTAGGTGCAGAAAAGAATTTTTTTAAATTCATCGGTAATGTAATACGTTATTCTCTATGATAAGGGTGGTTTGTCGTCAGTGACCACGCGCGGTATAAACTTTCTGCCACGACAACTCGCACTAACGGATGGGGAAGTGTGAGTGGTGAAAGTGACCAACTTTGTTCTGCTGCCGCTTTGCATTCTGGGGATAAACCTTCAGGCCCGCCAATGAGTAAGCACACATCACGACCATCATTTTTCCAACCCTCTAATTGCTCAGCAAGTTGTGGTGTTGTCCAAGGTTTGCCAGGGATATCTAATGTCACGACTTTGCCTTTTCCACAAGCGGCTAGCATCGCTTTGCCTTCTTGCTCTAAGATGCGTTTAATATCTGCATTTTTTCCACGTTTACCTGCAGGAATTTCAATGAGTTCAAAAGGCATGTCTTTAGGAAAACGACGTTGGTATTCTTCAAATCCGGTGGTAACCCAAGCCGGCATTTTTGTGCCCACTGCAATTAATGTGATTTTCATCCTTTTCCCTTTTAAAACACCGTCAAAATTGACCGCACTTTATGCCCAAAGTTTTTCTAATTGATATATTTCACGTGCATCGCGCTGCATAATGTGAACGATGGTTTGACCGAGATCAACCACGATCCAATCCGCTGTGTTACGACCTTCTTCACCAAAGGTTTCATAACCGGCTTTTTTACATTCCACGATAAGGTTATCGGCCATAGCTGCGACTTGGCGGCTAGATGTACCGGTACAAATAATCATATTTTCAGTAATCGATGATTTGCCTTTTACATCAAAATGCACAATTTCGGTGCCTTTTAAATCATCGAGTTTATCAATTACAAATTCAACTAATGACATTTCTTTTCCTATTTAAATAAAGCGATGAATTCTATCATTGAATGAGGGAAAGGGGTAGGCTTGGGGCTGATTTTATTTGAATTGTTTTATGGCAGTCATAGTGCTTAGCATGAATATTGGGGCAGCTATTCTGCCCCAAGTTTGAAAGGGTATTAAACCCATAAAAGAATCGCTAACAATTGCGGTGAAATGATCCGTAAGAACATGGTGAGCGGATAGACTGTCGCATAGGAGAGTGCGGCGGCACCGCTTCCTTCTTTCAGTTCATTCGCGAAAGCAAGCGCTGGTGGATCTGTCATCGACCCTGCTAACAGGCCACAAAGAGAAAGATAATTTAATTTTACATATAAACGTGCAATGATACCTACAATCATTAATGGTACAAGAGTGATGAAAATACCGTAGCCCATCCATTCAAGACCGGAACCATTGGTGAGTGTGTCCACAAAGCTACCGCCAGATTTTAAACCGACTACAGCAAGGAAGAGCACAATACCAATTTCGCGCAATGCCAAGTTCGCACTCGGCGGCATAAACCAGTAGAGTTTTCCGATAGACCCAATCCGAGCCAAGATCAATGCGACGACTAACGGTCCTCCTGCTAGCCCTAATTTTAATGCCACAGGGAAACCTGGAATATAGAAAGGAATGGAGCCGAGTAATACCCCTAAGCCAATCCCAATAAACACTGGTAACATTTGAACTTGAAGTAGTTTTTGTTTCGCGTTACCAATAACTGAAATGGCTTGGTTTAGAATGTCGGTTTTACCAACCATGTGCAATACGTCACCAAATTGAAGGGTAGTATGGGCAGTTGGCACCAATTCCACACCTGCACGGTTTAAACGCGAAATGACTACACCATATTTTTGATGAATACCAAGATGACGAATTTGTTTTCCGAGTACTTTTTCATTGGTGACGACCACTCGCTCAGAACGAATTTCGCCACTCAAGCTTGCTACCGGGATATCAACTTCTTCCCCAATGATAAGGTGCATTTTTTTCAAGCCTTCAGGATTGCCGACCAAATGTAAAATATCCCCAAGTTGAACATCGGTATCTGCTTTCGGCACAATAACAAGCTCACCTCGTTTCAAGCGAGAGCAGACGACATCTTCATCATCAAAACCTGGAATTTCAATCAAATGGATACCATTGAGATTAGTATTGGTGACTTTCAGAGACATGCTTTTGAGTGCTTCTTTGTCATGACCACTTTCTTTTTCAAAATTTGCTGCTTCTTCATCCACTTTAATTTTAAAGAAAAGACGAATAAGCCACATAGAAAGTAAAATACCACAAATTCCAAAAGGATAAGCCATTGCATAGGCCATCCCCATGTTAGACGTCGTTTGCGACATACCTAATTCAGAAAGAATTTGCTGACCCGCACCGAGAGATGGGGTATTGGTTACCGCACCAGAGTAAATACCAAGCGCGACATCAAGAGGAATATCCGCAAGCTTATAAATGAGAATTGTCACCACTGCACCAAGTGCAACGATTAAAATGCCTAACCCATTTAAGGTTAAGCCTGATTGCCGTAAGGAAGCAAAAAAGCCCGGGCCCACTTGAATACCAATCGTATAAACAAACAGAATTAAGCCGAACTCTTGCACGAAATGTAATGTATGGCTATCTAATTTAATGCCATATTGAGTGGTAAAATGGGCAACTAAAATCCCACCAAATAGCACGCCCCCAATACCCAGACCCACACCTTTAATTTTAAAATGCCCGATCCATAGGCCAATCACGGCGACGAGGGCAAGCAAACTAATGGTAATCGCAGTTTCACTCATACCGACCTCTAATTTATTAAAAATTTAACTATTTTGGATTATATCAATTAGATTTCTTACTCGCTTGTGACAAAGTCAAAAAATGTTATCTCCATCACATTTTTTCTTGCTTAAAAATAAACACCGCCTAAAATGACCGCACTTTTTTGATTTTATAGGTTGATTATGGATTACGCTCAAGAGGCCATTAATTCGCTTTTATGGATAGCAAAAACATTAGCGATGACGGCTGTTGTGTTTAGCTTTGGTATTTTCTTATTAGTCCGTTTTACCCACTGGGGTAAACAATTTTGGCAATTTGCGGGCGGGTATCTTTCACCACGTCGAAGTATTAAACCTTTGCTATTTTTCTTATTAATTGTGGCGATGACATTAGTCAGTGTGCGTATTAGCTTGGTGCATTCTGAGTGGTATAACAATATGTACACATCCTTGCAGGAATTTAATGAACCTGTGTTTTGGGATCAAATGGTGCTGTTTTGTGTGATTGCGACAAGCTCAGTCATTGCCGCATTGCTGAGTTATTATTTAGAGCAACGTTTTTCTATTGATTGGATCGAATGGTTGAATGGTCAGCTAGTGGATAAATGGATGAATAATCGCGCGTACTACAAAACTCAGTATGTTTCCGCTAACTTAGATAACCCCGATCAACGTATTCAACAAGATGTGCAATCCTATGTGCGAACCACGCTCTCTTTAAGTACCGGGGTGATTGATGCCGTCACCTCCATGATTTCTTACACGATCTTATTGTGGGGATTAGCAGGACCAATGATGGTATTTGGTACTGAAATTCCACGCATGATGGTGTTCTTGGTATTTGCTTATGTGATTATCACTACCGCGATTGCATTCCGTTTAGGGCGTCCGTTAATTATGTTGAATTTCGTCAACGAACGCTTAAACGCTAACTATCGTTATTCTTTAATTCGCATCAAAGAATATGCGGAAAGTGTGGCATTTTATGCGGGGGAGAAAGTTGAGAGTAGCCAACTTTATAAACAATTCGGCGCAGTGATCAATAACATGTGGGATATTGTTTATCGAACCTTAAAATTCTCTGGTTTTAACCTAGTAGTAAGCCAAGTTTCCGTTGTGTTCCCTTTGTTAATTCAAGTGGGGCGTTATTTTGAGAAGCAAATTAAACTCGGCGATCTGATGCAAACGCTACAAGTATTTGGTAAGTTGCATTCAAATCTTTCGTTCTTCCGTAATTCTTACGATGGTTTTGCTGGATACAAAGCCACATTAGATCGTTTAACGGGCTTTAGTTATGCGATTGATATGGCAAATCGTCAATCTACTTCCCATTTACACGAACATGAAACTGACGTACTCTTTAAGAATTTAACCATCAGTAATCCATTTGGAAAAACCTTAATTGAGAATTTAAATTTGACGTTGCCACAAGGTTCAACTCTATTAATTCAAGGTAATTCAGGCGTGGGTAAAACTACGTTGTTGAGAACTGTGGCTGGGCTTTGGGCTTATTCTGAAGGGGATGTGTATTGTCCTACTCATCAGCTTTTCTTATCGCAAAAGCCTTATTTACCACAAGGTAGTTTGTTAACGGCACTGGCTTATCCGAATGAAGAAAAGGCCTTTAATCGTGATGAGATGATTGAGGTATTAAAACAAGTGTCTTTAGGGCATTTACAAGATCGTTTAGATCAAGAACAAGATTGGACACGAATTCTTTCTCTCGGTGAGCAACAACGTTTGGCTTTTGCTCGTTTGTTATTACATAAACCGAAAGTCGCATTCTTGGACGAAGCCACGGCGAGTATGGATGAAGGCTTAGAAGATACGATGTATCGTCTATTAAAAGAACGCTTACCTCATACAACCGTTATTAGCGTGGGGCATCGTTCAACCTTGCGGGCTTTTCATCAGCAACAATTGATGATTTTAGGTAACGGTAAGTGGCAATTCACTGATCGAAATCAGGCATAAAATACCACTAAAATTGACCGCACTTACCTTGTTAGAAAAAATAGCGAGGTAAGTGTAGAGGATCAAGGCAAAAAATCCTGTTATCAAGCTCGATTTTTTGGTACATTTAGCACAATTTTTTTCTATGCTCAGAAATGAGTAATTTTTCACCAAACTAATGACGGAATTCTTATGTTATTCAAAAAAATTCGTGGTTTATTTTCAAACGATCTTTCTATCGATCTAGGTACAGCAAATACATTAATTTATGTGAAAGGCCAAGGTATTGTACTTGATGAGCCTTCAGTAGTGGCAATTCGTCAAGATCGTATGGGCGCATACAAAAGCATTGCGGCAGTAGGTAAAGAAGCAAAACAAATGCTTGGTCGTACACCAAAAAGCATTGTCGCAATTCGTCCGATGAAAGATGGTGTAATCGCTGATTTCTCTGTGACTGAAAAAATGTTGCAATACTTTATTAAACAAGTACATAGCGGTAACTTCATGCGTCCTAGCCCGCGTGTGCTCGTTTGTGTACCGGCTGGTGCAACTCAAGTTGAACGTCGCGCTATTAAAGAATCAGCATTAGGTGCAGGTGCGCGTGAAGTGTATTTAATTGAAGAGCCAATGGCGGCAGCAATCGGTGCAAACTTGCCGGTTTCTACAGCGATCGGTTCAATGGTCATTGATATCGGTGGTGGTACCACTGAAGTGGCAGTGATTTCTTTAAATGGTATCGTGTACTCCTCTTCGGTACGTATTGGTGGTGACCGTTTTGATGAAGCAATCATTTCTTATGTTCGTCGTACTTTTGGTTCTGTGATAGGTGAACCAACTGCAGAGCGTATCAAGCACGAAATTGGTTCAGCTTACATTCAAGAAGGTGATGAAATTTTAGAAATGGAAGTGCACGGTCATAATCTTGCTGAAGGTGCGCCTCGCTCATTCAAATTAACCTCTCGTGATGTACAAGAAGCTCTTCAACAACCATTAAATGGTATTGTTGCAGCAGTACGCACAGCACTTGAAGAATGCCAACCAGAACACGCAGCGGATATTTTTGAACGTGGTATGGTGTTAACGGGTGGTGGTGCCTTATTACGCAACATTGATGTATTGTTATCAAAAGAATGTGGCGTACCGGCAATCATCGCAGAAGAACCATTAACTTGCGTAGCTCGTGGTGGCGGTGAAGCAATCGAAATGATTGATATGCACGGCGGCGATATTTTTAGCGACGAAATTTAATCTCTAAAAGTGCGGTCAGAAAAATCGGCGTTTTTAATTCGTCTGATTTTTTGGCCGCACTTTTCCTTTTAACCCTAGGACAGTGAATGAAACCCATTTTTGGTAAAGCACCACCATTAGGTATCCGACTCGCATTAGCGGTGATTGCTTCGATGACACTCATTTTAGTTGATGGACAAACTTCATCAATGACGAAGGCTCGTAGTGTGATGGAAACTGCCGTTGGAGGATTGTATTACCTTGCGAATGGACCAAGAACAGTTCTAGATGGTGTATCAAGCAACTTGGTGGATACCAATAAACTGCTTATTGAAAATAAAGTATTGCGTGAGCAATTGCGTGAGAAAAATGCTGATCTTTTATTATTGGATCAACTCAAAGTAGAAAACCAACGTCTTCGTTTACTGCTTAATTCGCCTTTACGGACCGATGAATACAAAAAAATTGCCGAAGTACTTACTGCTGAAACTGATGTTTATCGTCAGCAAGTGGTGATTAATCAAGGTGAACGTGATGGTGCATATGTTGGTCAGCCTGTGATTGATGAAAAAGGAATGATTGGTCAGATAATATCTGTGGGTGAGAACACCAGTCGAGTCTTGCTTTTAACGGATGTAACCCATTCTATACCAGTGCAAGTTTTACGTAATGATGTACGCGTGATCGCGAGTGGTACAGGACACTCTGATGAACTTACTTTAGATAATGTGCCTCGTTCCGTGGATATTGAAAAAGGCGATTTATTGGTGACTTCCGGTTTAGGCGGTCGCTTTGTAGAAGGCTATCCGGTGGCAGTCGTACAAAGTGTGTCTCGCGATGGTTCTAATTATTTTGCAACAGTGAAAGCGAAACCTTTAGCTGAATTAGATCGTTTACGTTATTTGCTTTTACTCTGGCCGAGCAATCTTGATATGTCGAAAGTGAAGTCCATGTCACCAGAAGAAGTGCGTCGTTTAGTACAGCAACGTTTAGAAAGCCAAGCCCATGAAGCGACACATTCTGTGAGTAAAACCAAAATTACGGATGACCAAGCGGATAGCACTCAACCGCATACAGGAAAAGAAATCGTGGATCCTGAAATTCCAACCACAATGCCTCAACAAGAGGAACCGGTTTCTCCAGATCAACAAGAACATAGGGATGAAGATTAATGCAAGGGCGTTTTATTTTTCAATGGGCGACCATTTTATGCTTCTTTGTTGTGGCATTAGTGATGGAGTTAGCGCCATGGCCAGCAGGCTTTCAAGCCTTTAAACCTTCTTGGTTAATTTTAGTCTTGCTTTACTGGACGCTTGCTTTACCCGATAGAGTAAGCATTGGTTGGGCATTTTTACTCGGGGTTTTATGGGATATCGTGCTAGGCTCTATTCTAGGCGTACATGCATTAGTGCTTTCTGTCGCCTTCTATTTTGTGTCCAAATATTACTTAATGTTGCGCAATCTTTCCCTTTGGTTTCAAAGTTTATTGGTACTTCTTTTTGTTTTTGCCATTCGAGTGGCGATTTTCTTGGTTGAATTCTCTTTACATGGGGCATTTTTTAACTGGCAGGAAATCTTTGGCGCCATCGCATCAGGCGTGTTATGGCCGTGGGTATTCTTATTGATGCGCACAGCACGCCGAAGAGTCGGATTGCATTAATCATAAAAAAAGCTGATGAAGAGATTCATCAGCTTTTCTTTTTAGTTTTTACGACGGTAGTTTGTTTTTCTCGTCGTAGTATTTCTTGTTTGAGGCGTAGGGTTGCGTTTTAAACGATAAGGTTTTGGAATATCATTAATCAATGAATTCGGGTCATATTGACTGACGGGAATAGAATGACCAATGTATTCTTCAATTGCCGGTAAATTCATTGCATATTCTTCACAAGCAAAGCTGATAGACACACCACTTTCACCCGCTCGACCAGTACGACCAATACGGTGAACATAATCTTCTCGGTCATCGGGTAGATCAAAGTTAAAAACATGAGTCACATCTGAAATATGTAATCCACGCGCGGCCACATCGGTTGCGACGAGAATATCGAGCTCACCATCAGTAAATTGTTTGAGCAATGAAAGACGTTTTTTCTGTGCTACATCACCCGTGAGCAATCCCACACGATGGCCATCCGCCGCTAAATAACCCCAAATTTCTTCACATTTATGTTTAGTATTCGCAAAAACAATACAACGCTCCGGCCATTCTTCTTCCATCAACGTGAGTAAGAGAGGAATTTTGTCTTCATTTGACGGATAGAAGAGTTCCTCTTTAATTCGATGTCCCGTTTTTTGTTCGGGTTCAATTTCGATATATTCAGGGGAATTCATATCTTCAAAGGCAAGTTCGCGTACTTTGTAAGAGAGCGTTGCAGAAAAGAGCATGGTGAGGCGTTCTTGCGGAGAAGGACACTTGCGTAATAAATAACGAATATCACGAATGAATCCTAAATCAAACATGCGATCCGCTTCGTCTAATACTACGACTTGAATATCATCTAAACGGATAATCCCTTGTTTCACGTAGTCAATCACACGACCAGTGGTACCAATTAGAATATCCACACCGGCTTCAATCGCCTTAAGTTGTTTATCATAGCCATCACCACCATAAGCCAGTGCGGTTCGTAATCCACTTGTTTTAGCTAACAACTCTGCATCATTATTAATTTGTACTGCCAGTTCACGGGTTGGTGCAAGAATTAATGCACGGGGTTGATTGGTAGCAAAATCAGGTTGATGTGTTAATAAGTGATGAAATGTTGCCGTTAAAAATGCCATTGTTTTACCAGTGCCAGTTTGCGCTTGGCCAGCAACATCTTTTCCTTGTAAGGTAATAGGTAACGATAACGCTTGAATAGGGGTGCAATATTCAAATCCCTTGTCTTGTAGGGCTTTTTGTACGATAGGATGTAATGGAAGATCAGCAAACCGCTGCTGACTTAAATAATTTTCTTGCATAATAAATAACAGGTTCTCAGAAATAAATGGGGCTAAGGATACCACGAAGTCGGAAAAATATCCTTAAAAATAAAATGCTTATTAATAAGTTTAAGCTTGGGATTGAGAAGATTGGGTTCGTTCCCATTTTCTTGCAATATAGCTACAAGTTGGGTGCAAAGTGAGCTTTTTAGCTTGGATAAAATGAATTAAGGCTTGATAGAGTTTGTCTGCCACACCTTGTCCACGAAGAGAATCATCAACAAACGTGTGATTAGCATTAATGGTATTGGGTGTTTCATAAAAATAGGTGAGTTTCGCGATTTTCTTTCCTTGCTCATCGAGTAAGAAAAACTCCCCCTGTTTACCATTGTCGTGATGCTGAAGACTCATTTGATACTCCATTCATCACTGATATTGGGAGCCATGGCAAAATCAGCAGTATCACTTGGAATGGCTTTTTCTTCTGCAGCCCATTCACCTAAATCAATGAGTTGGCAACGTTTGCTGCAAAAAGGGCGAAATTGACTTTCCTGTGTCCAGGGCACGGGCTTTTGGCATGTTGGGCAAGGGACTTCAAAAATTTCATCAGACATTTTTCTTTCTCGATTCACTTAAATAAAATTGGTGCAATTCTAGCACTTTTTGTTTTAAGTGCGGTAAGTTTTCTGGCAATTTTGCATCATTTGAAATGATATCATCCGCCCATTTTAATCTTTCTTCTCGGCTGACTTGTGCATTCATAATAGATTGAATTTGCTGAATATTATTATGATCTCTCGATGATGCACGAGCTATCTGAGTCTCAGGTTTAACATCGATAACAAGCATGCGATCGCAAAGTGTGGTGAGCTTGTTTTCAATAAGCAGTGGAACGACAAACAAGGTATAAGGAGCGGTCTGAGCATTTAACTGCGCTAACATTCTTTCGCGAATAGCAGGATGTAATAAATGATTGAGCCAGTTTTTTTCATTTTCGTCTGCAAATACTTTTTTTCGTAGCTCAGCTCGATTTAATTCGCCCACTTCAGTCAGAATTGATTTTCCAAAGTGCTCAGCAATTTGAGCAAGCAGCGGTGAGCCTTTTTCAACCACTTCTCTTGCCACTATATCCGCATCAACAATGGGTACACCAAGTTCAACAAAGAGATTTGCAATCGTGCTTTTTCCACTACCGATACCACCAGTAAGGCCTACAATATAAGTCATGATATTCCTTGCTACTTGATTTAAGAGGAGGATGTTTTACATCCACTTCTTAAACATAATATTTTTCAATGTTGCCAATATATTACATTTATAGGTTGATTGCACTGGTGATGATTAACGATAAGCAAAGAAAGGGCGCGAAAGGTAAAACAGGTTTACGAGAAATCCAATAACCTATGATGCCTAATAGACAGGCAATGAATAAGAAAAGTGGTAAGCGCTCGATGGTGAGATAAGTGCCGATTCCCAAAGCAAGCCAATAATCGCCACGGCCTAACGCTTCCTTCTTATAAAACCATTTAGACAAATGATAGATGATATAAAAAACACCGAAAAAACTAACCGCACTTTCTAAACTTTGAGAAAGTGTCAGAATTGAAAGTTTTTGATGTGCGCCGAATAGCCCCAGGAAAAATAAAAACAGGCAAGGTGTAGGTGAAATCAGTTGATAGTGCCAGTCTAGCCAACTGATAACAAAGATGAGACTAAGCGTAATCGCGAGCCATAAAGTAAATAATTCATCCTGAAGAAAATAATAGAGTGCAGCAAAACAGAGTCCAAGCCCTAAAAAATAAAGGAAAATATGACCGCACTTTTGAGATTGAATCGCTGCTTTTTCGCTATGGAAAATGGGCCTGTTTTCAGGATACAGTTCGATATAGTTCTGATAAATTTCTTGTTGGAGATTAGGAATAAAACGAACGATATAAAGCCAAGCAAAGATGCCCGCTAAACCACCCAATAAGAAAAAGGCGAATGTCATCATTGGATTACCGAACCCATATTAAAAATTGGCAGATACATCCCCATCATTATGATACCAATTAAACTACCAATAATGAGCATCATTAATGGCTCTAAAAGTTGGGAAAGTAAATCAATTTGATGATTAAGCTTTTCTTGATAGTTATCAGCAATATGGCGCAACATCAACACAAGTTTTCCACTTTTCTCTCCAATCTGTAGCATTTGTTGTGCTTCCATTGGGAAAAGATGACTACTGACACTTTCTGAAAATGGATAACCTTGAGAAACCCACTGTAAAATTGACCGCACTTCTTGTTGTAGCAGAATATCGCCTTTTAAGGTACGTTGTGTTTGCCAGGTTTGTTGTTTGGGTAGGAAACTATTTAAGGCTGGCGTTAATGCTACTCCGGATTGAAGCATTAATTGCAGGTTATGGCTAAAACTGATTAAACGAGAAAGGCAAATGATATTGCCCCAAATCGGCATGCGACTAATCAGCGCATTCTTTTTTTGATTTAGCCAAAGAGAATGTTTTAATGCCATCTTCAGCATAAAAAGAGCTGAAATACAGACAATCATCAATGAAATAAAATGATGTTGTAGGAATTGAGACATAGCTAATAACACGGCTGTTAATGTAGGCAATTCAGCGGAATTTTCGCCATACATTTCAGCAAATTGCGGTACAACGAAGAGCAATAAAATCAACGTAAGTGAAATCGAAATACCTAATACCATGGCAGGATAAAGCATGATTTTTTGTAATTTGCGTTGAAGCGCTAATGATTGCGTTCGACGTTCTGCGATTTTAGTGCATACCTCCGCCAGTTTTCCTGTCATCTCTCCCACTTGAATAAGTTGAATTTCTTGAAAATTTAAATACTTTCCTTGTATTTCCAAGCTTTGTGAAAATGAAATGCCACTTTCAATTAATTCAATTAAGGCGCCAAGCCACTTATGCAATCCCAATTGCGTGCAGTTATCTTGCAAAATGTGCAATGCATTTTTTAATGGAATGGCAGAGCTGAGTAATGTAGCCAGTTGATTCAATAAAGCACTGATTTCTGCATTTTTCGGTTTCTGATTTAGTTGCCAATCTTGTTGTAAACGAATTTGGCTAAAACCTTTTGCGATTAACTGGAATTGTGCAGCTTGTTTAGATTGGGCAACAAGACTGCCTTTTTGCCATTGTTGCCGCTGATCATAGGCTTGGAAATAAAAGAGCTTTTGCTTTGCCATAGATACTCCTATTTTTTGCCTAACACGCGTTGAATCTCATCGAGATCGGTGATGTGATCTTTTACTTTTTCTAACGCGCTTTGATAAAGTGAGTCAAAATCAGTGTGGTAACGGTTGTTTTCGCATTGTAAAAATTGATATACCCCAATACGACCTTGATACCCCTGATGGCAATCGCAAGAATCACTAAAATCTTGACCGCACTTTAAGCAACGTTTACGCACCAATCGTTGAGCGATAACTAATAAGAGACTGTTTTCAATTTCGTGAGATTGAATGCCTAATTGTTGCAAGCGTGAAATGGCTGAGATGGCATCGTTGGTATGTAAGGTCGAAAGCACTAAATGGCCGGTTTGAGCGGCTCTTAATGCCATTAATGCACTTTCTTCGTCTCGAATTTCACCAAGCATAATAATGTCAGGATCTTGCCGTAAAAATGTACGAAGTAATCGGCTAAAATCTAAACCGATTTGTGGATTTACTTGAGTTTGAATGATGCCTTCTAATTCAATTTCAACGGGATCTTCTGCCGTCATAATATGTTTATCTGGTGTATTGAGCCATTGGAGCGCAGTATAAAGTGAGATACTTTTTCCACTTCCCGTTGGTCCAGTCACCAGAATTAAACCTTGCGGTTGGCTGAGTGCATGTTGAAATTGACTTTGTTGGTTTTGTGTCATGCCAAGTTCAGCAAAACTTAACTGAACAGGTTTATTTTGTTGTAATCGTAATACCGCTTTTTCTCCCCAAAACGTGGGTAAGGTAGAAAGGCGGAAATCTAAAATATCGGAGAATGTCGTTTTGAATTGAAAGCGGCCATCTTGTGGTAGCCGAGTTTCACTGATATCCAGTTTGGCTAAGAGTTTAAGGCGAGAAATTACACGATTGGCGAGCGCTTTACTAATAATCGGTTGCGGTTGGAGCACACCATCAATACGTAAACGAATTAAGAGTCCACTTAGCTGAGTTTCTAAATGAATGTCTGAGGCATGTTTTTGCAGTGCTGTTTCAAAAATACCATTTAATAATTGAATAACGGGCTCATCATCATTAGATAAATTGGCAGTGCTTTCGTCTTCTGAATGATGATAAAACGTCGTTTGCTCTTCGATTTGATTGGCTTTAGGCGCAAGGGATTGTAAAAGTTGTTTGAGTTCGGCCGTTTCAAATAAAATCGGTTCGACTAATTTTCCACTTAAAAAAGCAAAGGTTTCACAAGCTGCAAGATTATTGAGTGAATCCACTGCAAGCCATAAATGGTGTTCATCTTCTTTAAGAGGGAGCGCAAAGTAACGCAACAGCAATGCTTGTTGCTGTTGGTTTTGTTGCCAATATTGTGGCGAGATATGATAAATCTCGCCATTTTTTGCGATTGCTTGATAAGCCATGTTTCGCTATTTAGCTGAAGAGCAGAAACCCGCAGGGAATAAATCTGCATTGCTTGGGCAAGCAGTTGTCCAGGTGACACCTGATGAGGTTGAGCCTGTCGCCGTTAAAGAATAACTGATCCCATCCAATGCACCATTTCCTGTCACCGTAATCACACCTGATTTTGTGGTAATGGATTTGACATAGCCTTTTGCAGTAGTGATGTCTGCTGCAATGCCATTTGAACCACCTGAACAGTTTGTCGGGGCATTGGTGCTATAGACACATAACTCCACATCAGATTTATAAGGTGCAGATGCTTGCAACAATTCGGAGATAGCCGCTTTTTTGGTATAATTTTGATAAGACGGAATGGCGATCGTCGCGAGAATAGCAATAATCGCAATCACGATCATCAATTCAATTAACGTAAAACCTTTATGTAAAGGTTTAGAAAAAGTCAGTTTCATTAAATTAAATTTCCTTTTGGTTGAATAAGGTTGAATAAAAAAATGCCAGGATTGGCTGCAATATTGTGTAAAAGGGAAAAATGAAAGTGAAACTGACCGCACTTCTTTTGCGATCTCGATCGCAAAAATAAAATTTAATCGCAGAAAAACAGATGAATAAGATAAAAAATGGCTGGTTGAGCCAGACAAGAAAAGTGATTTCACCACATTTTGATGAACGTCCTGATGTAGAGGATATTTCATTACTCGTCATTCATTACATCAGTTTGCCGCCAGAACAATTTGGTGGGGGATATGTTGATGACTTTTTCCAAGGAAAACTCGATCCAACCATCCATCCTTATTTTGAAGAAATTTATCAATTTCGCGTGTCTGCCCATTGTTTAATTGAACGGGATGGCAAGGTGACACAGTATGTTAGTTTCAATGATAGAGCATGGCATGCGGGGCTTTCTTGCTTTGAAGGACGCGATAAATGCAATGATTTTGCGATTGGGATTGAGCTAGAGGGCAGTAATGAACAACCTTTTACAGCGGAGCAATACCAAGTGCTTGCTGCATTAACACGAGATATTATGCAAGCTTACCCGAAAATAACGCTTGCTCGTATCGTTGGTCATTGCGATATTTCGCCTGGTCGTAAGATCGATCCTGGTCAATATTTTGAATGGAAACGCTATTTCGCGTTAGTTAAAAAAGGCTTGTATGAAAAATAACCACTAAAATTTTTACTTGAATGTGAATAAGATGACTTCTGTGAATAAGCGTTATCTTTATGAAATTAAAGATAAAATTTTTCCTCAAAGCTCTATGGTAAAATGCTAAGAAGAGTTATGCAACAGTCACCATTTGCTCAATCACAATTTTATCCACAGAAATATTGAATAACTCACAGCTGTTATTTCTTCACCAAGCCAGAAATGTTTAAACTAAAAAATGGCTGAATTTTTGACCGCACTTTGATGAGAAAAAGTGCGGTCATTTTTTTGGGAAAATTTTTGATTAAAGGTTATGCAAAAATGAAAAAAATGAAGTGTGAAAAGCGGTTTTTAATTTTTATACACAGTTAAATTTAGACTATCCAAGTGTTACCCACAGAGTTATCCACAATAGGGTAAATATGCCCATTCGGTTGATAAAAAAGCGAATTTATGAAACAATCTGCAAATTATTTTTGTACAAAATTTAAGGTGAACGATAGTGATCGATTTTGATGGCTACCGTCCAAATGTAGGCATTGTCATTTGTAATCGCAAAGGGCAGGTGCTTTGGGCTAAACGATACGGGCAGAATTCGTGGCAATTCCCGCAAGGTGGAATTAACGATAATGAAAGTGCCGAACAAGCTATGTATCGTGAATTATATGAAGAGGTTGGCTTGCAACCCAAAGATGTGAAGGTGCTTTACGCGTCTAAACATTGGTTGCGTTATAAGCTGCCGAAAAGATTGCTGCGTTATGACAGCAAACCCGTGTGTATTGGGCAAAAACAACGTTGGTTTTTGTTGCAATTAGTGGGTGATGAAAAAAATATTAATATGAACACAACAAAATCACCCGAATTTGATGGTTGGCGTTGGGTAAGTTTTTGGTATCCCGTACGTCAGGTTGTGTCCTTTAAGAAAGATGTTTATCGCAAAGCGATGAAAGAGTTTGCTCAAGTGATGTTTGGCAACGAAAAAACATTGCTTGAAAATACGCAGGAGCATGAGATAAATAAACCTTATCATGCTCCACGTAAAAATGGTTCTTCTAAATATCAAAAACGTTCGTTTTATAAATCAAGGGGGCAATAATGCTCACTTTTATTTTACTTTGTTTGCTTGTCGGGTCTGTGGTTGGCTTTCTTGCGGGATTATTTGGCATTGGTGGTGGGTTAATTATCGTCCCTACCTTGGTTTATTTATTGCCGATGGTAGGCGTACCTGAACCCTTGCTGATGTCTACCGCATTAGGGACTTCATTTGCAACCATTGTGATTACTGGATTTTCTTCTGCGCAGCGTCATCATAAACTAGGCAATATAGTCTGGAGTGCCGTGAAAGTATTGGCACCGATGGTGATGATCTCAGTCTTTATCTCTGGTTTGTTTATTGGCAAACTTGATCGTGATGTATCAGCCAAAATCTTTGCCTGTTTAGTCGTATATTTAGCGGCAAAAATGGTGATTTCTATTAAGAAAAACACAGGGAAAACCAAACCTTTAACAACACAAGCATCTGTTATCGGTGGTATTTTAATTGGGATGGCATCAAGTGCAGCAGGCGTTGGCGGTGGTGGTTTTATCGTGCCATTTTTAAATTCCCGCGGGATTGATATGAAAAAAGCCATCGGTTCTTCTGCATTCTGTGGGGCACTTCTTGGTTTATCAGGCATGTTTAGCTTTATGGTGAGTGGTTGGGGTAATCCTACCATGCCAGATTATTCCCTAGGCTATGTTTATTTGCCTGCCGTGCTTGGTATTACGGGCACTTCATTCTTCACTTCTAAACTAGGGGCAACAGCCACCTCCAAACTCCCTGTCCCAACCTTGAAAAAAGGCTTTGCCTTGCTATTAGTTGCGATCGCAGTTGATATGTTTATTAAATAAGGAATGTTATGAATTCAGAATTTTTGATGCTTCCGCATTTTGATCCGACTATTTTTACTTTTGGTAATAGCAATATAGGGCTGCGTTGGTATGGCTTAATGTATCTATTAGGCTTTATCTTTGCGCGCTGGCTAGCGGTTCGTCGTGCCAATCAACCAAATAGTGGTTGGACTGTGGATCAAGTGGATACGTTACTTTTTAATGGCTTTATGGGCGTGTTCTTAGGTGGTCGCATTGGGGATGTCTTCTTCTATAATTTTGATCATTTTGTGCAAGATCCGCTGTATTTATTTCGTGTTTGGGAAGGGGGAATGTCATTCCATGGTGGATTAATTGGGGTGATTATCTCAATGATTTGGACCTCTTATTCTCAAAAAAGAAGCTTCTGGCAAACGGCAGATTTCGTGGCGCCCTTGATTCCATTTGGTTTAGGGATGGGACGAATTGGTAACTTCATCAATTTAGAACTTTGGGGGCGAGAAACGGATGTGCCGTGGGCCATGATTTTCCCAAATGATCCATTGTTATTACCACGCCATCCTTCACAGCTTTATGAAGCATTCTTAGAAGGTTTCGTGCTGTTTATTATTCTGAATGTCTTTATTAAAAAGCCTCGTCCTGTGGGTTCAGTGGCTGGATTATTCCTGATTTGTTACGGGATTTTCCGTTTTATCGTTGAATATGTCCGTGAGCCTGAAGTGGAATCTTTCTTAGGCATCATGACACGTGGACAAGCGCTTTGTTTGCCGATGATTATTGGCGGTGGATTAATTATGGCATGGGCATACAATCGCTCGAAAAGTGCGGTTCATTAGTAAGGAGTTTTTATGAAACAATATTTAGATCTTTGCCGACGTATTGTAAATGAAGGTGAGTGGGTTGCTAATGAGCGTACTGGTAAGCGTTGCCTAACAGTGATTAATGCGGATCTAGAATATGATGTTGGCAATAACCAATTCCCCTTAATTACCACGCGTAAAAGCTATTGGAAAGCGGCGATTGCGGAATTTTTAGGTTATATCCGTGGTTATGACAATGCGGCAGATTTCCGTAAGCTTGGCACCAAAACATGGGATGCCAATGCCAATGAAAATGCCGCTTGGCTTGCTAATCCACATCGTAAAGGCGCCGATGATATGGGCCGTGTTTATGGTGTGCAAGGCCGAGCATGGCGTAAACCGAATGGTGAAACCATCGATCAACTTCGTAAAATTGTGAATAATTTAAGTCGAGGTATTGATGATCGTGGCGAAATCCTGACTTTCTTTAACCCGGGTGAATTTGATCTTGGCTGTTTGCGCCCTTGTATGCACACACATACTTTCTCTTTAGTAGGTGATACATTGCACTTAACGAGTTACCAACGCTCTTGTGATGTGCCACTTGGCTTAAACTTCAATCAAATTCAAGTCTTTACTTTCCTTGCATTAATGGCGCAAATTACTGGTAATAAACCGGGTAAGGCATATCATAAAATTGTAAATGCACATATTTATGAAGACCAACTTGAGTTAATGCGTGATGTGCAATTAAAACGTGAACCATTCCCGTCACCACAATTAGAAATTAATCCTGATATTAAAACCCTTGAAGATCTTGAAACTTGGGTAACAATGGATGATTTCAAGGTGGTGGGTTATCAATCTCACGAACCAATCAAATATCCTTTCTCAGTTTAGGCATTCAACGTGCGGTCAGATTTAGACGAGAAATTTATGCAACACGCCCTGATGCTTGCTGATCGAGCAGAAGCACTTGGCGAGATTCCTGTTGGGGCGGTGTTGGTGGATGATGAAGGAAATATCCTAGGTGAAGGCTGGAATTTATCTATCATTGAAAATGATCCGACCGCTCACGCTGAAATTGTCGCATTGCGTAACGCAGCGCAAAATATTCAAAATTATCGTCTGCTCAATACCACACTCTATGTCACCCTTGAGCCTTGTACCATGTGTGCGGGCGCGATTTTACATAGCCGGATTAAACGATTAGTCTTCGGTGCATCAGATTATAAAACGGGGGCTGTAGGTTCTCGCTTCCACTTCTTTGATGATTATAAAATGAATCACACACTAGAAATTACCTCTGGCGTGCTGGCAGAAAAGTGCGGTCAGAAATTGAGTGATTTTTTTAAAAAAAGACGAGAGCAGAAAAAGGGAGAAAAGCGGGAAAAGAATCTCCCGCTTGATGTTGAGTCGCAATCTTAAACTTGCCAATCAATTTCACTTAAACCATTTTGTTTTAAATATTCGTTAGTTTTAGAAAAATGATGACATCCTAGAAAACCACGATGTGCCGAAAGTGGAGAAGGGTGTGGGGCAGTTAAAACATAATGACGATTGCGATCAATAAATTGCCCTTTTTTCTGAGCATGGCTTCCCCAAAGTAAAAATACGACTTTTTCACGGTGTTCATTAAGTGCTGCAATCACTTGATCTGTAAAAACTTCCCAACCAAATTTAGCATGTGAATGTGCCATGCCACGTTCTACCGTTAGCACGGTGTTAAGCAACAGTACACCTTGCTCCGCCCATTTCACCAAGTAGCCATGATTTGGCATTTTAAAACCTGGGATATCGTTAGCCAATTCTTTGTACATATTCAGTAGAGAAGGCGGAATAGCAACCTCAGGTTTCACCGAAAAAGCTAAACCGTGCGCTTGATTTGGTCCATGGTAGGGATCCTGCCCTAAGATGACGACTTTCACCTCATCAAATGCCGTATATTTAAAGGCATTAAACACTTCGTCTTGCGGTGGGTAAATGGTTTTTCCCGCGAGTCGCTCTTGATGGACTTGTTGTAAAATGTGTTTAAAGTAAGGTTTTTCTTTCTCTTGACCGATAACATCTGTCCAGGTTTTCATTCTGTATTTCCTTATTGGATAAGCTTGAGCACATTATAAATGAAATTGCTTAGAAAGGCTTTATCTGAAGTTATGTTAATATTTTGTTAAATGAGATAGTGTATTGAGGCCTTGCAGTGTCAGAAACTTTAATCTAGATCAATTTTTAAAAATTAGTCAGAAAAAAGAACCTGTTTTAGGTCAAAATTAATTGAATTCTTCAAATAGTTTGATAAAATTTGCACAGTTTAATAAATATACAACCGCCAAATTAGGAGGCACTTTATGATCAAAGGTATTCAAATTACTCAAGCAGCAAATGACAATCTTTTAAACTCATTCTGGTTATTAGACAGCGAAAAAAATGAAGCTCGTTGTTTATGTGCAAAAGCTGAATTCGCAGAAGACCAAGTAGTAGCAGTGAGCGAATTAGGCCAAATCGAATACCGTGAATTACCGGTAAACGTAGCACCAACTGTTAAAGTTGAAGGTGGTCAACACTTAAACGTAAACGTATTACGTCGTGAAACTTTAGAAGATGCTGTAAACAACCCGGATAAATACCCTCAATTAACTATCCGTGTTTCTGGTTACGCAGTACGTTTCAACTCTTTAACGCCAGAACAACAACGTGACGTTATTACTCGTACTTTCACTGAAAGCCTATAATTTCAGTTTGAATGAAAAAAGAAACCCCGAAGTAATTCGGGGTTTTGTTTTATCTAAAAGGTTTGAAAATTTGACCGCACTTTTCCCTTTCATCCCTAGCGATTTCCACGCTTTTCAGGTACAATCCGCCAGTTAAATTTAATGATTTTTGAGAAAACTAATCTATTTATGAAGAATATTCGCAACTTTTCTATTATTGCCCATATTGACCATGGTAAATCGACCCTTTCTGACCGATTAATTCAGACCTGTGGAGGCCTTTCGGATCGTGAAATGGAAGCGCAAGTGTTGGATTCCATGGATCTTGAGCGTGAGCGCGGTATTACCATTAAAGCGCAGAGCGTAACTTTAAATTATCAAGCCAAAGACGGTGAAACATACCAATTAAACTTTATTGATACACCAGGACACGTGGACTTCTCTTATGAAGTATCGCGTTCTCTTGCGGCTTGTGAAGGGGCATTATTAGTTGTGGATGCAGGACAAGGTGTAGAAGCACAAACCTTGGCAAACTGCTATACCGCCATTGAAATGGATTTAGAAGTCGTGCCGATTTTGAATAAAATCGATTTACCGGCAGCTGATCCTGAACGTGTTGCAGAAGAAATTGAAGACATCGTCGGTATTGATGCGATGGAAGCTGTACGTTGTTCGGCTAAAACTGGTGTGGGTATCGAAGATGTATTAGAAGAAATCGTTGCGAAAATTCCTGCGCCAGAAGGTGATCCTGATGCACCGTTACAAGCATTGATTATTGACTCTTGGTTCGATAACTATTTAGGTGTGGTGTCATTAGTTCGTATTAAGAATGGTGTGTTGCGTAAAGGTGACAAAATCAAAGTAATGTCTACCGGGCAAGCTTACAACGTCGATCGTCTAGGTATTTTCACGCCAAAACAAGTGGATACGACAGTATTAAATACCGGCGAAGTAGGTTGGGTTGTTTGTGCGATTAAAGATATTTTAGGGGCCCCAGTAGGGGATACCTTAACGCATCAACACAATCCTGCAAGCCATGTATTGCCAGGCTTTAAGAAAGTAAAACCACAGGTTTATGCAGGTTTATTCCCAGTGAGCTCTGACGATTATGAGGCTTTCCGTGATGCGTTAGGTAAATTAAGCTTAAACGATGCATCGCTGTTCTATGAGCCAGAAAACTCAACGGCTTTAGGTTTTGGTTTCCGTTGTGGCTTCTTGGGGCTTTTACACATGGAGATCATTCAAGAGCGTTTAGAACGTGAATACGATCTTGATTTGATTACCACAGCACCAACTGTAATTTATGAAGTTGAAATGACCAATGGTGAAGTGGTTTATGTGGATAGTCCATCAAAACTGCCACCATTAAATAATATTGCAGAAATTCGTGAGCCGATTGCAGAGTGTAATATGCTCGTGCCACAGGAATTCTTAGGTAACGTGATTACCCTTTGTGTGGAAAAACGTGGCGTACAAACTAATATGGTATATCACGGTAACCAAATTGCGTTAACTTATGAAATCCCAATGGGCGAAGTTGTCTTAGATTTCTTCGATCGCTTGAAATCAACATCGCGTGGTTATGCGTCTTTGGATTATGGTTTCAAACGTTTCCAAGCAGCGGACATGGTACGCGTGGATATCATGATCAATGGTGATCGTGTTGATGCGTTAGCATTAATTGTTCATAAAGATAATGCCCCTTATCGTGGTCGTGAATTAGTTGAAAAAATGCGTGAACTGATTCCACGTCAACAATTTGATATCGCGATCCAAGCCGCGATTGGTAACCACATTATTGCGCGTTCAACGGTAAAACAATTGCGTAAAAACGTATTAGCAAAATGTTATGGTGGTGACGTGAGCCGTAAGAAAAAACTCTTACAGAAACAGAAAGAAGGTAAAAAACGAATGAAATCTTTAGGTAACGTGGAAGTGCCGCAAGAAGCGTTTTTAGCGATCTTACATGTAGGTAAAGATAAATAGGAAAGTAGAGCAATGTCGAATGTATTTTTTATTCTGTTGTTAGCCGTAGGCTTTGCTGGTTGGAAAGCGTTAGATTATTTCCAACTGCCTAACACATTCAGTATTTTATTGCTGATTTTAACCGCACTTTCCGGCATTTTATGGTGCTATCACCGCTTTGCCGTGATGCCAAGACGTCGTCGTCAAATTGCACGCGCAGAACAACGTTCAGGCAAAGCATTAACAGACGAAGAAAAAGCGAAAATTGAGCCTATTTCAGAAGGTTCAGAATTTATTTCTTCGCTTTTCCCTGTGTTATCCGTGGTATTCCTTGTGCGTTCATTTATTTTTGAACCATTCCAAATTCCATCAGGATCAATGGAAGCGACGTTGCGCGTAGGGGATTTCCTCGTCGTGAACAAATATACTTATGGTATTAAAGACCCCATTTTCCAAAATACGATTATTGAAGGTAACAAACCAGAACGTGGTGATGTAATCGTGTTTAAAGCGCCGGAACAAGCGTTACTTCGTACAAGTTTAGGGGCGACGCGAGCAGCATATGCGGAAAATCTTGCGTTAGCATCTAAAGACAATATGTCTGGTGTAGATTACATTAAACGTATTGTAGGGAAAGGCGGTGACCGCATTATCCTTGATGTTGAAAAAAGTGCTTTAACACTGGTTTATGGCAAAGATGGCAAACCTTGCGAAGTAGATTGCCAAACTAAAGCGTTTGAATATAAACAAGAACCTACAAATCCAGCATTCCCAACGCAAGTGGAATATTTGGAAATCGGTGACGTGACACACAGTATTTTAGTGGAGCCAATGCGCCGTTATTCGGGGATTGAATTCTATCCACAAGAAGGCTTACCTACTGCAGAATGGATTGTGCCAGAAGGGCAATATTTTGTGATGGGGGATAACCGTGATCATAGTGATGACAGCCGTTTTTGGGGCTTTGTACCAGAAAAAAATATCGTGGGTAAAGCCACTTATATTTGGATGAGTTTAGAAAAAGAACCAAATGAGTGGCCTACAGGCTTCCGTTTAGACCGTTTCTTTACAAAAATTAATTAATATGAATCATTTAGATCGTCTAGAACGAAAAATTGGTTATCAATTTTCCGATCTAAAAAATTTAAAATTGGCACTGACACACCGCAGTGCCTCCACTCAACATAATGAACGCCTAGAATTTCTAGGTGATTCGATTCTCAATTATGTCATCGCAGATGCGCTTTATCATCAATTCCCTCGTTGTAATGAAGGTGAACTTAGCAGAATGCGTGCCACATTAGTTCGTGAGCCAACCCTGGCGATGATTGCACGAAATTTTGAGCTTGGGGATTATATGTCCTTAGGTTCTGGCGAGTTGAAAAGTGGTGGCTTTCGTCGTGAATCTATTTTGGCGGATTGTGTTGAAGCAGTAATTGGCGCAATGGCATTAGATTCAAGCTTTGATAAAGCAGCAGATATTGTGCGTAGCTGGTATAAAACTTTACTCGCCGAAATTAAACCGGGTGATAACCAAAAAGATGCCAAAACGCGCTTGCAAGAGTATTTACAAGGTAAGCATTTTGCCTTACCAACCTATGAAGTAATAAAAATTGAAGGCGAAGCCCATTGCCAAACCTTCACCGTAGAATGTACAGTAAAAAATGTACCCAATATTGACCGCACTTTTATTGCGAAAGGTTCTAGCCGCCGTAAAGCAGAACAAGCGGCCGCAGAACAAATCTTAAAAACATTGGAAATTAAATGACCGAATTAAATCAAGAACAAGAGACCTATTGTGGCTTTATCGCTATAGTAGGTCGCCCAAATGTAGGGAAATCTACCCTGTTAAATAAAATTTTGGAGCAAAAAATCTCGATTACATCTCGCAAGGCGCAAACTACACGTCATCGTATTGTGGGAATTAAAACGGAAGGTATCTACCAAGAAATTTACGTAGATACGCCGGGGCTTCATATCGAAGAAAAACGCGCGATTAACCGTTTAATGAACCGTGCAGCAAGCTCGGCAATCGGGGATGTAGATCTCATTATTTTCGTCGTGGATGGTACACATTGGAATGCCGATGATGAAATGGTGTTAAACAAATTACGTAATGCGAAAGCACCTGTCGTACTCGCCATCAACAAAGTTGATAATATTAAGAATAAAGATGATTTATTGCCATTTATTACAGATTTAGGCAGTAAGTTTAATTTTGCTCACATTGTGCCGATTTCTGCACAACGTGGTAATAATGTCCATCAATTAGAGAAAATTGTTCGCCAATCATTACGTAAAGGCGTTCATCACTTCCCTGAAGATTATGTAACGGATCGTTCACAGCGTTTTATGGCGTCAGAAATTATTCGTGAAAAATTAATGCGTTTCACAGGGGAAGAGCTACCTTATTCGGTAACGGTTGAAATTGAACAATTTAAAGTAAATGAGCGTGGTACTTATGAAATCAATGGCTTGATTTTAGTTGAACGCGAAGGCCAAAAGAAAATGGTGATCGGTGCTCAAGGGCAAAAAATTAAAACCATTGGTATGGAAGCGCGCGCTGACATGGAACGCTTATTTGATAATAAAGTACACCTTGAACTTTGGGTAAAAGTGAAGTCCGGTTGGGCGGATGATGAACGTGCCTTAAGAAGTTTAGGTTATATGGATGAATAAAAAACTTGAGTAATACTCTATACCGTCCTATTATTAGAAACATATTTATGTTTTTTAATAAAAACAAGGAGATGGTAGATGAGTATCTATGCCTTAAAACCCAAATTTCAGAATTTACTTCGGCCTTTAGTTAGGCAATTAGCGGCAAAAGGCGTAACGGCAAATCAAGTTACGCTAATTGCCTGCTTACTTTCTATTTTACTCGGTGTGATTCTCGCACTATTTCCGACATTTTCTTCTCTTTTCTTCCTTATCCCTATTTGGTTGTTTTTGCGTATGGCGTTGAATGCCATTGATGGCATGCTAGCACGTGAATTTAATCAAAAAAGTCGATTAGGGGGGTATCTTAATGAAATTACTGATGTCGTCTCTGATGCAGCACTTTACCTTCCTTTTGCTTTTGTCGCGCCTTTTGATGGTATTCAAATCTCAAGTATTATTTGGCTTGCCGCGTTGAGTGAGTTATGTGGCATTTTAGGGCAAGTTCAAGGCAAAACGCGTCGTTATGATGGCCCAATGGGTAAAAGTGATCGTGCGTTCGTATTTGGTGTACTCGGTTTACTCTATGGGGTGAATGGTAGCTTGCATTCATTTTTCTGGTGGGTAGCCAATATCGTCATTATCTTGCTTATTGTGACTTGTATTAAGCGAGTAAAAAATGGTTTAGCCGAAGTGACGGAATAATAGGAGCAAATATGTTTGCGAGATTAATCGATTTTTTATTGTGTCGTTTTGCTTCTTTTATTACAGGCGTTCGACCACAAGCCGCAATTGCGGAACAGTCTTCAGAGGGGCATCGTGTCTATTTTGCCAATCATAATAGTCATGGGGATTTTATTTTGCTTTGGATTTCATTGCCTTATGAAGTAAGAAAACAAACTCGCCCTGTTGCAGGCAAAGATTATTGGACAAAAGGGGCAATTCGTCGTTTTTTAGCCTATAAAGTTTTTAATATGTTACTGGTTGAACGTAATAGCCAAGATCCAAAAGCCGCCATACGACAAATGAGTGAAGCATTAGTCAATGACTCCCTGATTATTTTTCCTGAAGGAACTCGTAAGATGGATGATGATTTACCACTTCAGCCGTTTAAAAGTGGATTGTTTTATTTAGCCAAAGAAAACCCTGATTGTGAGTTTGTGCCCGTTTGGATTAGTAATATGAATAATGTTTTACCAAAAGGCTTTATTTTACCGATCCCATTATTATGTGATCTTTATGTTGGCGAACCATTAAAGATTGAGAACGGAGAGGCTAAAGAGGCCTTTTTAACACGTGCTCAATCGGCATTATTAAGTTTAGATGTCAGTGAAAAAGGCAAATCTTAGGAGCAAATGATGACAGAAATATGGCAACTCTTCGGTGGTTTATTTATCGCCTTAATTTTTGCTTCCTCAGTGGGATATATTTTAAAACGCAGATCGGGTGTGGATACACCGAATAGCGTTATTGATAACCTGAATGCACGCATCAATGCTTGGTGGGTGATGATTGGGATTATCTTTATTGCGAGTTTATTGGGCTTTTATGGCGTAATTGGGCTCTTTTTGATTATTTCATTTATGGGATTGCGTGAGTTTCTTTCTCTATTGAATATTCGTCGAGGCGATCATCTTGCGCTAGCCGCTTGTTTTTATGTGATCTTGCCATTGCAATATTTTTTAGTCGCCATTGATTGGTTTAGCATGTTCACAATTTTCATTCCCGTATATGGCTTCTTATTTTTACCTATTCTTTCCGCATTACTCGGCGATCCGGCGTATTTCTTAGATCGTTCAACGAAAATTCAGTGGGCATTGATGATTAGTGTATTCTGTATTTCACATATCCCCGCTTTATTGACTCTTGATATCTCTGGTTATGAAGGAAAAAATCTTTTATTAATGATCTTCTTAATCTTAGTGGTACAGTCCAGCGATGTATTACAATACGTTTGGGGTAAACTCTTCGGTAAGCATAAAATTGCACCAACCTTATCGCCATCTAAAACGGTAGAAGGTTTTGTTGGCGGGGTATTAAGCGCAAGTTTATTAGGTATGTTACTTCATTGGCTGACACCATTTAATGCATGGCAAGCCTTTTTAATGAGTCTGTTAATTTGCTTAATGGGATTCTTAGGGGGGCTCGTGATGTCGGCAATGAAACGCAGTATGGGTGTGAAAGACTGGGGGAATATGATCAGTGGCCATGGTGGTATTTTAGACCGTATGGATTCGCTTTGTTTCTCCGCACCAATTTTCTTCCATGTGGTGCGCTATTTCTGGGCATAGTTATAAATCATGAAATAAAAAAAGAACGGTTAATTAACCGCTCTTTTTCTATTATTGACGATAAGTCTCTAAGAATCTTGCCAATTTGCCAATGGCTTCTTCTAATTGACCGGTATAAGGAAGTGTCACCACACGGAAGTGATCCGGTGAATGCCAGTTAAAGCCTTTACCGTGCACGAGAAGCACTTTCTCTTTACGTAATAAATCGAGCACAAATTTTTCATCACTATGAATGTTGAATTTTTGGATATCGAGTTTCGGGAACATATACATTGCTCCCATTGGTTTTACGCAGCTAATGCCCGGGATTTGAGTCAGTAACTCATAGGCTTTATTGCGTTGTTCCAGCAAACGACCGCCTGGTTGAACAAATTCATTAATACTTTGATAGCCACCTAATGCAGTTTGAATGGCGTGTTGCATTGGTACGTTTGCACATAAACGCATAGACGCCAACATATCCAAGCCTTCAATATAGCCTTTAGCATGTTGTTTTGGTCCATTTAAAATCATCCAACCTTGACGGAAACCCGCAACACGATACGCTTTTGATAAGCCATTGAATGTAATGGTTAATACATCTGGTGCAAGGGCAGCAATATGATGGTGGACAGCACCATCGTAGAGAATTTTGTCATAAATTTCATCAGCAAAAATAATCAAATTATTTTCACGTGCAACTTGGATAATTTCTTCAAGTAACTCTTTGCTATATACCGCACCAGTCGGGTTATTTGGATTGATTACCACGATAGCTTTAGTTTTGGCATTGACTTTTGCGCGAATATCATCAATAGCTGGGAACCAACCAGCCTCTTCATCACATAAATAATGTACTGCATTTCCGCCAGCTAAGGTCACAGCCGCTGTCCATAATGGATAGTCTGGCATTGGAACTAATACTTCATCACCATCATTGAGAAGTGCTTGCATGGACATGGTAATCAATTCAGATACACCATTTCCGATGTACACATCGTTTACTGTCGCATCATGAATACCTTTAGATTGGTAGTATTGCACGATAGCTTTACGTGCAGAATACAAGCCTTTAGAGTCACAATAACCTTGTGCAGAAGGTAAGTTGCGGATGACATCTACTAAAATTTCATCAGGCGCCTCAAAACCAAATGGGGCAGGGTTGCCGATATTCAGTTTTAAAATTTTATTGCCTTCTTCTTCTAGGCGTAAAGCTTCTTTGTGAACCGGTCCACGAATATCGTAGCAAACGTGTTCTAATTTGTCTGATTTCGGAAAAGATCTCATTAGTAACATCCTATGATAATTAGATTTTCATTCAAAAATTACGTCTAATTTACGCTTAAATTCTTATCTTGAAAAGATTTAATAAAAAAATTTTTTGAATGTATTAAAGTGCGGTAGAATATGGGCTAATTTTTTGTGTGTTTTATTATTTTTCATGGGCCCTTTAGAACAAGCTAAATCTGAGCTAATTCGCCAGTTTGAAACCTTGGCGACAACTGATCAGCAACCCGCTATTGCACGTCTTCAGACGAAGATGAAATTGGGTGTTGATCTTTTGGCATGGATGAAGGGGCAACTTGTTTATCCACAATTTTATTTACGTTTTCGTGATGAAGATAAAACCGTCGCAGCGGTGGGGGAAGTGCGGTCATTTTCAGATGTGAATTTGGCACAGCAATTTATCCAAGAACACGATTTCCCTTTAGTCGGTGGTTTACAGTTTCAAGGTGAAAGCCAGTTTATTTTGCCTCAAGTTTTAATTGAACAACAACATGGTGAGACAGTAGTTTCTGTGTTTGTTGAAACAAATGAGCTTGATTCAGCAAAAGCGGTGTTGAATTCATTCGAAAAAACAACCGCACTTTTACCACTTAATCAATTAACCATCGAAAGCATGGTTCCAAAAGCAAACCAAGAAACGTGGTGTGACTGGGTCAATCAAGCACTCGCTCGTATTCGACAAGGGGAATTAACCAAGCTTGTTTTGGCAAATGAAACCGTGTTTGGTCTTCATAGTAAGTTAAACGGAAAAGATTTTCTTGCAGCAAGCCAAGCCAAAAATAGTGGTTGTTACCATTTTTTATGGGCAGATAATGCTGAACACTGTTTTGTAGGTTCAACGCCTGAACGCTTATTTGCACGAGATGATCGTCAGTTATTTACGGAGGCGCTTGCGGGTACTGCACCTGTTAGTGATAATCCGAGTGAAAATGATGAACGTGCGAATTGGCTGTTAAATGATGAAAAAAACCTCAATGAAAACTGGTTGGTGGTTGAAGATATTTCACAAAATATCAGTCACTTAGTGGAACAAATTACCGTTGATGATGTCGCATTAAAGTCATTACGCAAAGTGCAGCATTTGATTCGAAAAATGCACGCAAAATTGACCGCACTTTGTACGGATGCCGATTTACTGAAGGCGATTCATCCAACGGCAGCGGTATCAGGTTTACCACAGCAACAAGCGAAGAAAGCTTTGGCTGAAATAGAAACCTTTGATCGTCGTTGGTATGCTGGAACATTAGGCGTGATGAGTCAGCATCTCTCAGAATTTTGTGTCACTATTCGTTCGGCTTTTATTGAAGAAAACCAAGTACGTGTATTTGCTGGTGCGGGGATTGTGGAAGGCTCACAACCCGTAGAAGAGTGGTTGGAAATTGAACGTAAAGCGGCAGGGCTGATTTCCCTGTTTGCAGAGAATAACGGAGAATAAGAAGAATGTCTGTAAGCGTATTTAATCGTTGTTGGTCAAAGGTGATCTTAGAAACCTTGGTTCGCCAAGGCGTGAGTCACTTTTGTATTGCGCCAGGTTCACGCTCAACACCTTTAACGCTAGAAGCTGTGCATTTACAAAATGCTTCTCGTGCAACGTGCCATAGTCACTTTGATGAACGTGGTTTAGGCTTTTTTGCGTTGGGGATTGCAAAATCTACTCAAGCACCTGTTGCCGTGATTGTTACCTCGGGCACCGCAGCAGCCAATTTATATCCTGCAATTATTGAAGCTCGTCAAACAGGCGTGAATTTAATTATTCTTACCGCTGATCGTCCACCTGAATTGTGGGAATGTGGGGCGAATCAAGCTATCGTGCAACAAAATATGTTTGCCGATTACCCCGTTGCAAGTGTCAATCTACCTAAACCTCAGGCAGATTATGCAGCAAAATGGTTAATTTCGACGTTAGAACAAGCTTGCTATAAACAAAAGCAACAACCAGGTGTGGTACATATCAATGTGCCTTTTGCAGAGCCACTTTATAATGCCCAAGAGCAAGAAATTGACGGTCATCCATGGTTAATGCCAATTCAACGTTGGTTAAGTCAGCCTAAAAATTGGGTTGATCATCAGCCATTACAACAAGAAGTGTTGATGCACGAGAATTGGGATACTTGGCGTACGAAACGTGGTGTGATTGTGGCAGGACAATTAACGCCTGAACAAGCAATGGGTATTAATTCATGGGCAAATACGATGGGTTGGATTTTGCTGACGGATATTCAATCAGGTGTTGAGCCTCTCATGCCTTATGCGGATATTTGGCTGGCAAACCAAACAGTGAAGCAAAAATTACTTCAAGCTGATATCGTGATTCAATTTGGCTCTCGCTTTATCAGTAAACGAATTAACCAATTCTTAGCGGAATTCCAAGGCGAATTTTGGGTGGTGGAGCAAAGTCAAAATGCAGTTGATCCAAATCACCATACGCAAACTCGCTTTAACGCCAAAGCGCATCATTGGTTGCGTGCACACCCGCCATTGCGTCAAAAGCCTTGGTTGCTCGAACCGCTTGCGCTTTCAAAATTCTGTGCAACCTTTATCGAACAACAAGTCGGAGGCAATCTTAACGAAGCCTCATTAGCCCATCATATTGAACGTGTTTTACCTTACAACGGTATTTTGTTCTTAGGAAACAGTCTTTTTGTGCGTTTGGTTGATGCGTTAACCAAATTACCTGAAGGGTATCCAATTTATACCAATCGTGGTGCAAGCGGAATTGATGGCTTATTAGCAACGGCTGCAGGTATCGGTATCGGTGCCGATCAACCAGTGGTAGCAATGATTGGCGATACGTCCACACTTTATGATTTGAACTCTTTAGCCTTATTTAAGAATGTGACTCAACCGACCATTATTTTTGTGATTAACAATAATGGTGGCGCAATCTTTGATATGTTGCCGGTGGATGAAGAGGTGAAAGAGCAGTTCTATCGTTTGCCACATAATGGTGATTTCTCTCAAGTCGCGGCAATGTTTGGCTTAAAATATGCCCTGCCTTACACCTGGGCAGATTTAAGCTCCGTGTTAAAACAAGCTTATACTCGCCGCCGTGCGACATTAATTGAAATCAAAACAAACCCAAGTGATGGCAGCGCAACTTACAAACGTTTGATTGATCAAATTAGTCATGCGGTGATTGGTGAATAATTTCTTTCCCCTCTTATATAGAGGGGATTTCTTTATATGGCATTATTATGATGAATCTTGTTTTTCTTCATGGTTTATTAGGTACGAAATCAGATTGGCAAAAAGTCATCGAAAATCTACCGCACTTTCGTTGTCTCTCTCTCGATTTACCGTTTCATGGAGAGAATAAAGCTGTTGCTGTTGAAGATTTTGAGCAAACCGCTCAGTGCCTTGAAGAACAAATTCAACATCTCATAAAAAATGAGCCTTATATCTTAATCGGTTATTCACTTGGTGGACGAATCGCACAATATTATGCACTGCAAGCGAAAGTGAAAATAGGGCATTTAAAGGCCGTCATTTTAGAAGGGGCGAATTTAGGTTTACAGTCTGAGCAAGAAAAGCAAAGTCGTTTGGTCAATGACGAAATGTGGGCTGAGTGTTTTTTTCATGAAAAGCCTGAAACCGTGCTCGAAGATTGGTATCAACAACCTGTTTTTTCTCATTTAAATGAACCGCAACGTAAGGCATTAATTGAAAAGCGAAAAGCCAATTGTGGGGCAAATATTGGTCATATGTTATTAGCCACTAGCCTTGCCAAGCAGCCTGATTTTCGCGAGAAAGTGCGGTCAAGTTTGCTGCCATTTTTTTATTTTTGTGGTGAACGAGATCAGAAGTTTCGTCAAATGGCAGAGGATAATCAACTTGATTTAACGATTATTCCTGATGCTGGTCATAATGCACATTTAGAAAACCCGACATATTTTGCTGAAAAAATAGAAAATATCGTATTAAAAATTGCTCAACCTTAAGAGAAATGCTAGGATTTAGCCCTTTCATTTTATTTGACTCTTAAGGAAGCAAAATGTCCTCACAACTTCGTAATGATCCACTTAAGGTTGCTTTAGCATCCATGGTGGGTACCGCAATTGAATTCTTCGATTATTATATCTATGCCGCTGCGGCAGTATTAGTTTTTAACACGCAATTCTTCCATAGCGGCGATCCGCTTTCAGATGATTTGCTTTCTCTTTCGACACTAGCCTTAGCGTTCTTTGCTCGTCCAATTGGCTCCGCTTTATTTGGGCACTTTGGTGATAAGATTGGTCGTAAGAAAACCTTGGTCGCCTCTTTGGTTTTAATGGGCGGATCGACGGTCGTTATCGGTTTATTGCCGACTTATTCTCAAATTGGTATTTGGGCACCGATTTTGTTATGTATTTGCCGAGTCGGTCAGGGTATTGGTCTTGGTGGTGAATGGGGCGGAGCTGCTTTAGTGGCAACAGAAAATGCGCCAGAAGGAAAACGTGCTTGGTATGGCACATTCCCTCAATTAGGTGCACCAATTGGTTTATTTGTGGCTAATGCAACCTTCTTCTTAGTGAGCTATTTCTGGGGGCAGCAAGCTCTTGTTGAGTGGGCATGGCGTATTCCGTTTATCTCTTCTTTAGCCTTAGTTTTAGTTGGGTTATATGTTCGTTTAACCCTACATGAAAGCCATGTTTTCATTGAAGCGGAAGAAAAAGGGAAAAAATTAAAAGCACCAGTGAGTGTGGTATTCACTAAACACTTTAAACCGATGGTGATTGGTACCTTTATTATGGTGGCGACTTATTCCTTGTTCTATATTATGACTGCCTTTGCTCAAGCGTATTCTCGTACACCGGCAACCCTTTCAGAAGCTGGCTATCCTATGGGGTTAGGCATTCCTGCCAATACCTTCACGGGATTACTTTTAATGAGTGCGATCGTTTTTGCGATTTTTATCAGTATTTCTGGTCTTTATGCAGATAAAATCGGTCGTCGCAAATGGTTGATTTGGACAACAGTCAGCATCTTAATTTTTGCATTATGTATGCCATTATTCCTTGGAAACGGTACACCAACTTCTGTATTTGCTTTCTTAGTAATTGGTATGGCATTAATGGGCATGACATTTGGCCCAATGGCGGCGTTATTGCCTGAATTATTCCCAACGGAAGTACGTTATTCTGGTGCTTCTTTAGCCTACAATATTGCATCGATTATCGGGGCCACTATTGCGGCAATGATTTCATTAAAAATCAATGCACTTTATGGCTTAATGGGTGTAGGGATTTATTTAGCCATTAATGCATTCTTAACCTTGTTAGCATTATTAGCCTCAAAAGAAACGAAAAACGTCGATTTAACGCAAATCTAGTGATAAATTGATAATGAAAAAGCTGATGTAAATTACATCAGCTTTTTTTATTTGTTGAAAGGAAGCAGTAAAAAAGAGCATATTGCTACGCACTCAGATTATAAAAGTGCGGTTAAAAAACAGTGTGTTTTTAACATCAGATATGAAAAGAATTAATCTTCACCCCATACTTCTTTGGCAATTTCTTCAACATAACGAACTTTTGCCCATTGCTGTGCTTCCGTCATGATATTCCCTTCTTCTGTTGATGCAAAACCACATTGTGGGCTTAAGCAAAGCTGTTCAAGTGGAACATATTGCGTCGCTTCTTCAATGCGAGCTTTAATAGCCGCTTTATCTTCTAATTCAGGGAATTTTGAACTGATTAAGCCTAATATAACACGACCTTTGTGTGGATTATTGGCAAAGTGTTTTAATGGTTCAAACCCACCAGAACGCTCATCATCATATTCAAGGAAATAGCCATCGTATTGGGTTTGACCGAATAACGCATCCGCAATAGGATCGTATGCACCGGTTAATAAATAGGTTGAACGGAAATTGCCACGGCAAACGTGAGTGGTGATGACCATATCTGCTGGTTTAGCGGCTAATACAACTTGAATATTTTCAAGCGCTTGTGCTTTATCTGCTTCAAATTCTGGTTTTAAGTGATTGTTACAGAGTGAACCCCAATACACATCATCAAGTTGTAAATAACGGCAACCTGCATCATAGAAGGCTTTGATCGCATCTTTATAAGCTTGTTGAACATCTTTGGCAAATTCTGCACGTGTCGTATAAACGCCCGTATCCCATTGAATTGGATACATTAATTGGTTTGGACTAGGGATGGTATATTTTACGACGCCACGATCCCCAACAATGTCTTTTAATTTTTTGAAATGTTCGATAAATGGATGGTTTGGATTCCAAGATACTTTACCGCAGCAGCGAGTATTGTAAGGTTTGGTTTCCACACCATTAAATTTATAACCATGTTCAGGGTGATAACCTTCGATGCCATTTAGGTTTTCTAAGAAATCGATGTGCCAAAACGCACGGCGATATTCCCCATCAGTGATGACTTGAATACCAGCATCTAACTGTGCTTGTACTAATTTAGCAATTTCTTGATCTTCAACTTCTGTTAATTGTTCTCGAGAGAGTTCACCTGCTGCAAATTTTGCACGGGCTTCTTTTAAAGGTTGAGAACGTAAGTATGAGCCCACAGTATCAGCGTGAAAGGGAAGTGTTCTTGATGTCATGTTTATATCCTTCTTTTTTATTTTCGTATGCTGATTTTAACGTAAGGATATTTCATGATCAAAGTAATGATTTTTTTATTTATGATGAAAATAATTAATGCAGAGAAAAATTAGCTTTCAGCAATCCCCATTGCACAAACGGCTGCAGAACTCCATGCCCATTGGAAATTGTAGCCGCCTAACCAGCCGACAACATCCAGTACCTCACCAATAAAATAGAGGCCTTTAATCTTTATGGCTTCCATGGTTTTAGATGAGATTTCATGAGTATCGACACCACCCATCGTGACTTCAGCCGTGCGGTAGCCCTCAGTACCATTAGGTATAAATTGCCAGTTGTGGATTAAATTCTCTAAATTTTCTAACCGCACTTTACTTAAGTTCGCGATCACTTCGTCTTGAATCAAGCCTTGTTCTAGCCAAAGTTCGATTAACTTTTTCGGTAATAATCGACTTAATACAGTCTTTAACTGCAATTTAGGTGAAGATTGACGCATGTCATCTAGGTGATGACGAATATTGTTATAAGGCAATAAATCTAAATGAATGCTTTCACCCGGTTGCCAATAATTGGAAATTTGCAAAATGGCAGGCCCAGATAAACCACGATGGGTGAATAACATTTGATGAGTAAAGGTTTTGTTTTGATTTGTTGCCGCTACGTCTAATGAAATGCCGGATAGTGCCGCGTAGAATTTTTCACTTTCTCGCCACGTGAATGGCACAAGACTTGCTCGCGGAGGAATCACATTTAATCCAAATTGTTCTGCAATTTGATAGCCAAAAGGCGAAGCGCCCAAGCCTGGCATAGATAGCCCACCTGTGGCAATAATCAAATTTCGACATTGCCATTCAACTGCATTTACCTTTAATTTGAACCGCACTTTAGGATTGTTTTCAACGACTTCAACATCACTGACTTCGCTACGTAATTGAATGCTAACACCATATTTGTTACATTCCGTTCCGAGCATCTTCACGATATCTTCTGCGCCGTTATCACAAAATAACTGACCTAATTCTTTTTCGTGGTAAGGAATGCCGTATTCAGCGACTAAAGCAATAAAATCCCATTGAGTATAACGTTTTAAGGCAGATTTGACGAAGTGTTTATTTTGGCTGATATAACGGCCAGATGTGATTTCCATATTGGTGAAATTACAAAATCCGCCGCCAGACATTAAAATTTTTCGGCCAATTTTCTTACCGTTATCAAAAATAGTGGCTGGTTTTCCCAGTTTACCTAACTGTGCGGCACAAAATAAGCCGGCAGCACCGGCTCCAATGATGATATTTTCTGAATAATGAGACATAGCTTATTGTGAGGTTTGTCCTTTTTCAAAATAGTCTATCATTTTGATTCGTTGGATAACAGTACGACGATCCACGGCAGCATTACCTGAATCTAATAATTGCTGCCAATAAGCTTTGGCTTTTTCAGCTTCATGATTTTTAAAGGCTTCAGTCGCCAATAATGTTATCACTGATATTTCATGTTTATCTTGTTTTAACGCCTCATCTATTATTTGCTGGATTTGTGGTGTGATATTTTGACCTGCTTGATAATAAAGTGCGGTCGCTTTTAAGCCTAAAATAGCCGGTGTTGTGCCTGAAATTTTTTCTGCATTGCCATAGGCAATGAGTGCATGATCAAATTCATCATTTTGCATATAGGCATCACCTAGCTGAGCCCAAAGTTCAGGATTATTCACATCTTCTCGAATTTTATTTTGAATTTTGAGCACCATATCTTCTTTTTGATGCACCATTGATGTATCTGCTTTTTTATTAGCAAGCTCAATCATCTCTTTTTCACCTTGCTGAACACGCTCAAAACGATCAAGGGAGAAGTAATAACTTAAAGGAAGAACCAACAAAATAGCAAAGACCCAAATGGCGGATTTGGTTTCAAATTTGACCGCACTTTTTTCTTCTTTAGGCGCTGTATGAGGTTGATTTTCAAGTGGCTTAGGGGCCTCTTCTGATTTTTTAGTGGAAAACAAAATCAATGCAAAAGCACCAATTAATAGCAAAATAGGTAATAACCAGAGGAGTGCGGTATTCCATTGGAAAGGGGGCTTATAGTTCACGAAATTACCGAAACGAGCAGTCATCGTATCGATAATTTGCTGATTCGTTTTTCCTTCATCCACCATTTTATAGACTTCAATACGTAAGTCATAAGCGATAGGGGAGTTGGACTCAACTAAGTTCTGATTCTGACATTGTGGGCAACGCAAGGATTTTGCCAGTTCAACAGCACGAGTACGATCGGCTTGGTTTTTAAACGCATAGGTGTCCACCATTTCTGCGTGAGCAAAAAGGGCAAACGTCAGTAAAAGTGCGGTCAGAAATCGGGTTAATTTTTTCATTTTACTTTTTAGTTAATTCATCAAGTTTTGGTTTGATCTCAGTGAGCCACGTTTCACGATCCATATAGCCAGAATGACGATAACGGATCATGCCGTGTTCATCGACAATATAGGTCTCTGGTGCACCATCTACGCCTAATTGCATCGCAAATTCACCACGGCTATCGTCAATAGTGAGTATAAATGGGTTGCCCATGCGTTCTAGCATCGCAATACCGTTTTGTGGTTTGTCACGATAGTCGATGCCCACAATGGGCACGTCTTTTGAAATTTCCATCAAGAGAGGGTGTTCTTGTTGGCAATAGCCACACCAACTTCCCCACACATTAAGCAGGAAAGGTTTCTTTGGGAAATCTCTTGGGCTGACGATTTGAGTTGGTTCAAGCAAATTTGCTTGATAGAATTCCGGTACAGGCTTATTAATGAGTGCAGAGGCAATTTGTTTTGGATCTTTATGCAAACCAACAAAAAGCAGTAAGCAAACGCTCAATAATAAAATCAGTGGTAAAAACAAAATAAACTTTTTATTCATCGCGTTTTCTCTTCAAATTGATGGCAGAACATAATGCGCCAAGTGCCATTAAAATGCCTCCGAGCCATAACCAGCGAATAAGTGGTTTGTAATGCAAGCGGAACGTGAATTCACCTTTGCCCAAGTTATCACCCATCACAATATATAAATCGCCCCAAAGACCAGCATCTAAACCCACTTCACTCATGGTCATGGTACGAACGTCGTAATAGCGGCGTTCCGGTACAATTTCAGCGTAAGGTTTGCCTTGTTTTGACACGTTAAAGAAAGCAACTTCGGCGGTAAAGTTTGGTCCAATTTCATTGGAAAAACGATCATAATGGAATTCAAATTGACCTAATTGTTGGCTTTGTTGTGGCGCAAGTCTAACACCTAATTCACTGCCAAAGTAACTACTCATCACGGCGCCCATTGTGGCAATCGCCACGCCACAGTGTGCGAGAATCATCCCGAAATAGGCAAGTCTGACTTTTGCCCAATGTTGCCATAAGGTGACGAATAATACCCAAATAGCGAGAGTAAGTAGTACATAAGCGAAGAAATGGAAACGTAACGCACTGTCATTTTGCAACGCATTCCAAATCATGCCATAAGCCATCACTGCAGCGGGAATAAGTAATAACAGACGTTTGAAAAAGCGTTTTTTGTCTGATTTAAACCAGTTTAAGCAAAGCGTCGCCGCCATCGCAAAAAGCACTAAAGTGAGTAATGGCAAGAAAATGCTATTAAAGTAAGGTGCCCCCACAGAAATACTTCCCCAATTCATGGCTTGGAATAGCATTGGATAGAAAGTGCCTAAGAAGGTACTGACGGTGGCCACGGTCAATACGATATTTAAGCCTAAAATTGCCCCAGTTTTAGAAATGAGCGGAAATTTGACCGCACTTTCATTGGTATTTGTGCGTAGCGCAAATAAACTCAGCGAACCAACGGTTAGTAGGAAGAAAATGAGTAATAACACATAACCGCGAGAACTATCCAAGGCAAACGCATGAACTGATGTTAATGCGCCTGAACGGACAATAAATGTGCCTAATACACTGAATGCAAAAGCGAGTAGGGAAAAGAGTATTGTCCAGTAGCTAAACATCCCTTGTTTTTCAGTCACCATCAAGCTGTGTAGTAGTGCGAGTCCCAATAACCATGGCATAAGTGAGGCGTTTTCTACTGGGTCCCAGAACCACCAGCCGCCCCAGCCTAATTCGTAATATGCCCACCAGGCACCGAGAACGATCCCTAACGTTAAGAATAGCCAAGAAACGAGTACCCAGGCTCGCATCGCACGCGCGATTGTTTGTGCAGAACGATTAAAGAGCAAGGCAGAAATGGACATGGCAAAGTTAACGGCAAAGCCCACATAACCCACATATAACAGTGGTGGATGGAAAATTAAGCCAATATCTTGCAGCATTGGGTTGAGATCTCGCCCTTCCGAAGGGGCAGGAAAAGCACGTCCAAATGGATTGGAGTAGAACAAAATAAAAATAGCAAACCCAAGACAAATTAAGCCGAGTAAAGAAAGGGTTTGAGCAGAAAAAGTGTGGTCATTTTTGCGAGAGAAAAAGGCAAAAGCCACTAACCAAAGACTTAATGTGAAAAGCCAAAATAAAATGGATCCTTCATGTCCCCCCCAGGTTGCGGCGACTTTAAAAAATGTCGGTAGTTGAGAATTGGAGTGTGCTGCCACGTATTCCAAAGTGAAGTCATCCGTCGCAAAAGAGTAGGCAAGAATACCGATTGAAACGCTCGTAAAAATACCGAAGCAATAACTTAATCCCCAAGCCGTGTTGGTGAGAGTGGGTTTATTTCGCCAAATACCAATTTGCGGCACGATGGAAAGTAAGAGCGCCGCGGTGGTGGCAAAGAGTAATGAGAGAAATCCGAATTCGGGGAGCATAGTATTCTTCAGTATTAATGGTTGTATTTGACAAAATAAGGTTAATTTTAAGCATGAAAAACATACGTAAAATTAACCGCACTTTAGTCTTTTAAATAAACAAAAGGCGTATTGTATACGCCTTTTGATTAAATAAGAAGTTTATCCTTACGCAACAGTAAGTTGTCCTGCATACAAGATGAAGTAACGTAAGCAGAGAACCCCGATTAAGTCGAAGATTGACACAAGGATAATAAAGTTCTTGTTGTATTTTAAGTTGTCTTTTACGGCAAGGTTGGCAAGTAGTGGAATTAAGATACCAATTAAGAATACCCCAATCCAGAACACTGCACCCCAGAAGCCAGATAATGCATTCTGTAAGGCAACCACTTTTTGGCCACCACCAAAATAAAGACCCACGAAGAAACAAACTAATAAACCAAGCTCAGTTACCATGATTGGCACTTCAAATTTATGAATGAAGTGTGATTCATGGCTATCACCTTTTAATTTACCTGCAATGAGGATAAATAAGAAGGTTGCAGCAATACCTGAAGATGTGCCTGAAGCCAAGAATAACGCTGGTAGAACAGGGTTATTTAACATTGGGTAACTAATCAATGCTGAAAGTAAGAAACCGGTATAAGCCCCTAGTACAGCAGCTAAGATGAAGAGAATAACTTCTACAGGACCAGTTAAACGTTCTAATACATTGATAATTTTACCGACGAAACCAAGTTTTGGCATAAAACGTTGGATGAGCGCCATGATATCTTCTTTGAAGATAACTGCACACCAACATACCAAGAACAGCATATAAACTTGGAATAACATTACCCCCATAGACATTACAGAGTTGAATTGATAGTTAAACATCAATTTCCAGAATGTCCAAGGACGTGCCAAGTGGAAAATTAACAGGGTTAAACCAATTAATGTTGGCACAGAACCTAAAACGGCGGCTGCTCTGATAATCCAGTTTTTGCTAGGATTTTCTAATTTGTGACTACGTTTATAAGCAATCGCTAATTGTACCGCACCGGAAGAAATACCAAGTAAGAACAAATAGATAGCGATTGTTGAATCCCACACCAAATTAGGTGTGTGAAACGGAACAGGATAATCTAATGTCATCTTCTTGGCTCCCCGTGTTGGAATGGAATATGGTAGAGATTTGGTTGAGTACCTAATTCCACTTTCGTGCGATAAACCGGTTTTTCTTTCACTTTGCGGGACACTTCGCTGCTTGGGTCATTCATATCACCAAAGGTTAATGCTTTGGTTGGACAAGCTTCTACACAAGCAGGTTGTTTGCCAGCTGCTAAGTTTGTATCGCGACAGAAGTTACATTTATCCGCAGTAAGATGCTCTGGATGAATGAAACGTACGCGATAAGGACAAACTGCGATACAGTATTGGCAACCCACGCAAAGATCTTTAGTTACATCAACGATACCTGTTTCAGGATCAATAAATGATGCACCGGTTGGACAAACAGCCACACAAGGGGCGTTTGTACAATGTTGGCAAGATTGACGGAAAAACTCGTATTCTTGATTTGGGAATTCGCCATAAGGTTCGCTACGGAGAATTTCCAAACGTGAAACGCCTTTAGGAACGTGGTTAGTTTCACGACAAGCATCCATACAAGCGGTACAGCCGATACAAGCTGTTTCGTCGTGTACCATTGCATAGCGTTTCGGTTTATCCGCCTTTTCCTCTTTCGCTAAAGAGGTAACTGATGTCCCCGTCATAAGGATTAATGCCCCCATGCCGGAAACAAAGTTTCGGCGTGAACAAGCTGTCATTATTTATCCTTTTGTTCGGTTGATTGCGTTTGTGATTGTGATTCTTTTGCCGCTTTGCGTTTTTGTTGTTCGCCGTGGCAATCTACACAAAGTTTCACACGATTTTTCGGTTGAATACCTTTCATCGCATCATCTTTCGGGTGTAATGTGTGGCAGCTTGCACAAGGCAATTTCATTGCGTGAACATCGTGCGCCCAAAGTTTTTCACGAAGTTTTGCCGGTTGGTGACAAGCAAAACAAACTTGGTTTTGTTCTTGCGCGGTATACATTGGTTTTTTATCACCAAAGATATCGCCATCAAAACGCATCACATCTTTTGCACCACGACGGTGATCTTCCGAAATATTACCGTGACAGTTTACACAGTTAATCGGTTTACCTGTGTTAGGGCTTTTTTGATTTAAGTGTGCGCCGTGGAATTTACCAAAATGTAATTCACCACCAGATTGATCTAAAGTTTGGTTTTTATCAACTTGGTCAAATTTGTGACATTTTGCACAATATTGGTTTGGATCACGTTGGTTATCCAATTGTGGCTCATAAGTGAGTTGAGAGGCAGGTGTTTTTGCCATCTCTTCCGCACTTGCAGCCATTGGCATTGCCGCAAGCATTGCAAGCAATGCAAGGGATTTTGCCGATTTGCTGATTAAAGAAGTTAAATTCATTCTGATTACCTCAAATATATGGTTAAAAATGACCGCACTTCGACACTTTAGTTACAAAGTGCGGTTCTTTTTTTATTGTTTTGTTGCGGTATCTTCAGCTAATTTGCCATTGGCTTTCGCTTCTTTTACCCATTGAGGTACAACAGTTTCTAAGAATTCTTTTTTCGCTTGACGTTCTTTCTCGATATCAATACCCATTACTTTCCATGCTTTATCAGCTGTAGAAATATCTGGTACTTCAACTGGAGTTTTCACGCCATGTTTAGTTAAGATTGCTGCAAGTTTAGCACGTGCATCTGCAGCTTTGTCGATACCAGAACCTAATACGCGAAGCATTACATCAGGTGCGTGCATATGACCACCGTGACTTGCTGCTGCGTAGTCCCAACGCCATTGAGCATGACGGATATCCATTAAAGCAGGTTCCATTTCTTCTTTAGTTGCACCAGCATCCCATGCCGCTTTCGCTTCAAAGTGAGCACGAACAACTTGATCTTCTAAACGACCCATTACATCTTTCACTTCTTTTTTACGTGAAGCAACGATGTCTTTAAGTTTTTCTTTGCTTTGATCGTGACAGTTTGCACATGTGGTATCAAATGCATCGAATGGGTTTTGGATTTGGTGGTCGGTGTAAACTTTACCGTCTTTACCTTGTACTTTAGGCATGTGACAGTCGATACAAGTTACGCCGTTTTTACCGTGCATACCTAAAGACCAAATTTCAAAGTCAGGGTGTTGCGCTTTTAACATTGGTGCTTTAGAAAGAGAGTGAGTCCAGTCACTGAAGCCGATATCATCATAGTATTTTTCGATGTCATCAACAGTTTGACCGTTATCCCAAGGGAAGGTTACTTGTTTTAAGTCGCCCGCGAAGTAGTATTCAACATGACAGTTTGCACAGATTTCAGCACGTTTTTCAGTGCGAGCAGCTGTGTTAAAGCTTAAGTTAGCTTGTTCTTTACCTTCAGCTTTTGCTTTTGCTTGAAGTGCATTATTTAAGTGATCTAATGCACGAAGAACGTGTGGACGAGCAATACGTAATGCAGGTTTGCCTTCAGCAAAGTCTTTAGAGGTCGTATCGTGACAGTCAGCACAACCGATCGAGTTGACAATTTCTGGTCCACCTTTAGCCCATTTGGCACCAAAGTAACCATCTTCACCCCATTCTGCAATTAAACGAGGAACGTCTGGACCTTTACAAGTCCAACATGCCATTGGTTGAGGGCCATCATTTGCATTTTTGGGCGCACCAGTACGTAAAATATTACGTACATCTTCTACTGCATAAACGTGACCACGAGGTGCGTTATATTCTTTTGCGAAAGAATAGCCCCCCCATAACACGATTAAACGAGGATCTTGTTCATTAGCATAGATGATTTTGTCGCCTTTTTCAGTCGCTTTCCACGAATTGAATTGGCTAGGATATTTCTCAGCAAATTTTTCATTCACTGCTTCGATTTTTAAATTAGGGTTTGGTGCTTCCACAGGTTGTTCAACAGGCTTGTATACCATTTCAGCCATCGCTGAGTTATACACACCTAAAGCTGCGAAAGAAGTGGCCAAAACAAGGCTTTTTCTCAATGCGTTCACGATAATCACTCCATTAGGAAAGAATAAAAAAACAATTTTAAATGCGAACAATTCCTATTAAGCTTTTGAATTCACTCATAAAAATAGCTCAACGCAAGCATAAGATACCAAAAAGCAGTAGTTTTCCTAAGGTTTTTTTTCAAAACTTTGAGGTTGATCAAACTTTAAAATCAAAATACTCATAAAGGGGTATATCGGTATAGGGGGAGAGATGGGTAGAGAGAAAAAGTGCGGTCGATTTTTAGTTTATTTTTTACTTGTTTGAGGGGGATTAAATCCTTGTGATTAGCCATTCCTAACGATTTTTTCTAATGCTCATTTTTACGCAAACGTTAAAATGTAAATTTTTTGTAAAAAATCGTGTGAAAAGCAAACATTTCCTTGATCTTATGCTTAGCTCCTATATACTCCAAGGACTTTATTATTTATTTGCTTAGTTTGCATTATTTTAGCTTAGCAACTACTTGTTGACCGATTTGTTTGGGAGAACCTTTTTATGAACAAAGTATTTAAGATTATTTGGAACAAAACGACACAATCTTTCGTCGTGACATCAGAATTAGCGAAAGGAGCCGTAAAAGCTTCTTCAAACTCAGAACAACGTGTAGCAAGCGAAACACGTTTATCATCTCTTTTCAAACTTTCAGCATTTGCACTTTCTTTATCTGCGGTGATTATGCCGGCGCAAGCGAAAGTGATTGTAGGGGATGGAAGCAATGCGCCTACACCTACAAATGTAAACGATTCGAGTATTGCTATTGGGAATGCTGCGACATCAGCAAGCGCTAGAAATACTACTGCTATTGGTAATGACGTAAATGGTCGTTATGTCTATAGTGTGCTGATTGGTGATGGCACAGGTAAGCATGGTACAACAAATGGAGACCGTAATATTCTCATTGGGAGACAGTCTCAAGTTGGGGATAGCTCATCTAATCGAGTAATAAACCAGTCTATTGCAATTGGTTCTGGTTCGGATGAGGCCACTGATTCACCTAAATTTGGCGGCTCTATTACGCAAGGGGCGTGGGCTCGAGGCGATCAATCAATTGCAATTGGTGGTAATGTAGTTGCTTATGGTAATTCCTCAATGTCTTTAGGAGGAGATGATCTTGATGCAGTTGGAGGTGTTACTTATACGGATAACCACAAATTTATTCTCTACGATGATAAAGGGATTAAAACTGGCGAGTATAACCTAAAAGGCAAAAGCTTAAGAGACATCTATAAGCAAATGACCGGTGATACGATGAACAACAGAGTATATGAAAATACGATTGCGGGTGAAGGTTCAGTTGCGCTAGGGGTACAAGCTAATTCTTCAGCCGCTTTATCTCTTGCTATTGGTACTAAATCAAAAGCAACGGTATTCGGTGCGACTGCTCTTGGTTCAGGGGCGAAAGCAACAAAATTAAACTCGGTTGCATTGGGTACAGCTTCAGTTGTATCTAAGGCTGGTCAGGCTTATGTAGAAAGAACTATCTTAGGTACAAAATATACTTGGGCGGGCGGTGCGCAAGTGGATGAGGGTGATGTGGTTTCTATCGGTAACGTAGGCTATGAACGTCAGATTATTAACCTCGCACCTGGTGATATTTCTGCAAACTCTACAGATGCAATCAATGGTTCTCAGCTTTATGCTGCGATGGCTGAAATTGAAAAAATTCGTTATTTCTCTGTTAAATCAGATGTAGCAGGTAATCGAGATAATACTGGTGCAACAGCTGTCAACTCTATTGCAATAGGCCCAAATGCGAGTACGACATCTACTGCTAATAATTCTATTGCAATCGGGAATGATGCTTCTTCTAGTTATGGTGATAGTGTTTCATTAGGTAATGGTGCTCAAACTAAAAACAATAATTCTACGGCTATAGGTACTCTTGCGAAAACAGAAGGGGCTAATTCTATTGCTGTTGGATTGAATGCAAGCACAACTCATACAGATTCTATTGCAATGGGCTCAAATGCGACAGCAGCTGAAAATAAACTTGTTGCCATTGGACCTGATGCTAAATCAACTGCAAGATATGGTGTGTCATTAGGCAATAATGCATCATCAGCTGGCGATGCTTCTATTGCTATTGGTAATTCAACGAATGCATCTCACGACAATGCAATTGCAATTGGTGATGCGGCAAATACAAATTCATGGGCAACAATTGCTATTGGTAACAATGCGAGCGCAGCAGCAAGTAGAACCATTGCGGTTGGTCGTAATGCCTCTGCAGCTGGGCAGACTGCTATTGCGATGGGTATTGATAGTAATGCAAGTGAATATTCAGCTATTGCCATTGGTGAATTCGCAACTTCTAATGGTGGTTATTCTGTTGCTATGGGGCATAAAGCCAATGTAGGAGGCAGCCATTCTGTTGGCATAGGTGTTTCATCAAACGCAAGCGCAACATCGACAACTGCTGTTGGCTCTTATGCTAATGCATCAGCAGATTATGCGACAGCTTTAGGTACTGGCTCAGCTGCTTCAGGAGGATTTTCAATAGCTTCAGGTTATGCCTCAAAGGCAAGTGGTGGTAATTCAATGGCTTTGGGCACCAACTCAAACGCGTCTAATGAGACAACAATTGCTATCGGTGTTAATTCATTAGCAAGTGGTATAAATACCGTGGCTTTAGGACAAGGAAGTAAAGCGACTGATTATTCTGCAATGGCGTTTGGCTTAGGTGCAAACTCATCAGGTAGATATTCAATTGCAATTGGCCAAGGTACGAAGGCAGCGATAGAGCATTCTATTGCAATGGGGTATTCTGCAAATGCAGAAGAGGCTTTCGCTATTTCTCAAGGGGCTTATTCTGAAGCCACTCAACGAGCAGCTATAGCATTAGGTTATACAGCTAAAGCAATAGACCGAGATGCGATGGCATTAGGTTCATTCGCTAATGCTAGTGCGAACAGTGCCGTTGCTCTGGGACCACATGCTAAAAGTACAGCATATAAATCTATTGCCCTTGGTGCTGATTCTGAAGCAGGAACAAATATGTTTGATGCTAACTCAACAAGTGCTGTATTTAAAAATGATGCAGGTTCAAATTCAGAAGTGAGATTTGCAGCAAGTTCATCTAGCATTGGCGGAGCAGTTTCTGTAGGTAAGGCGGGTAACGAACGCCAAATCCATAATGTCGCTGCGGGTCGTATTTCTGCGACTTCAACAGATGCGGTAAATGGTTCACAACTTTACACCGTGTTAAATAACAGTGGATTTAATGTTCAAGAAAATGACAACGCTAAATCACGTATCAATAACAATGGTGTAGTAAATTTCAAAGATGGAAACTTAACTACTGCGAATGTGACTGATACCGAAAATGGCACTATTGTGAAATTTGATGTGAATACAACAAATATCACGACTAATACGACGACAGGTAATGCAACAGCTACAAATCCTAATAATATTGCTACAGCAGGTGATGTCACTACCGCCATTAATAATGTTCGTAACATGCCAATTACTTTCACGGGTAATACCGGAAGTGCGGTCAAAAAATTGGGTGAATCTTTAGGCATTGTGGGTGATGGTACCGATATTACAAGTACAGCTGATGCAAACAATGTGACATTTACGTTAAATAAATCAACTGCCGTTACAGCAGGGGATAATAAGGCTGTAACCAGTGGTGCAGTTGATACCGCAATTAAAGCCATCAACTTAACTACAGCGGGTAATACAGGGAATGGTGCGGTTAATCTCGCAACTCAATCTTTGAATATCACAGGTTCAAATGGTTTAACGACAGTCGCAACTGACAATGGTATTCAAGTGAAAATTGATGATGCAACTCGCCAGAAAATTGATGCAGCAAGCTCAGCAAAAGAGGTTTCAGCTTCAGTTTCAAATGGTTCATCTGCAGTTTCTGTCACACCAAATGGCACAACAAAAAATGCTGATGGTGTAGAAGTGACAGATTATGCGGTGGATCTTTCTCAAGCAACCAAAGATGATATTCAAAAAGGTGTTGATGCGAATACTACCGTTACCAATAAAGGCCTAACCTTTACTGGCACAACTGGGACAACAACAGCGAAAAAACTGGGTGAAAGTGTTGAAATTTCAGGTGATGACAATATCACAACTGAAGCAACAGATGATAAAGTTCAAATTAAATTGAATAAAAATATCACCGTTGACAGTGTGACTGCAGGTGACACCAAAATTGATACAAATGGTCTGAAAGTAGGTGATGTTACCGTTACAAATTCACCAATTACAGTGAATGGTAATGCAGTTAATAACATCAATGATGCAATCAATCAAACTGCAAAACAAGCATTTAGTCCTCTTACTTTTGCAGGAGATACTGGCTTAAATGTTGAACGTAAATTAGGTACAACGGTTAATATTAAAGGCGGTCTGGCTGATGACGCTAATCTTTCTGACGATAATATTGGTGTAATTGCTGATGGTGAAGATACGTTAAATATTAAGCTAGCAAGAGATATCAACATCCGTAGTGTTACAACTGGCGATACTGTGATGAATAGTGACGGTATCAAAGTGGGTGATGATGTTGCTTTAGATAAAGACGGCCTAACAGCAGGTGATGTGTCTGTAACAAAAGATGGTATTAATGCAGGTGACAAAAAAATTACGGGTGTTAAAGCAGGTACCGATGACACCGATGCAGTGAATGTTTCACAATTGAAAGATGTTGCAAAAGTAGCTAACAAAGGCTGGAATTTAACTGCTAATGGTGAAAATAGTAGCAATGTTGCACCAGGTGAAACGGTTGATTTGAATAACGCTGATGGCAATATTGTCATTACCAAAAATGTAACAGACGATAATGTGACATTTAATTTAAATAAAACAATTAATGTTACCAATGTTAATGCTGCAGGTAATGTAACAGTTGGTGATACTGTTTTAAATACAGATGGCTTGAAAGCGGGTGATGTTACTGTAAGTAAAGCTCCTATTACTGTAAATGGTATCACAGTTAATAATGTGAATGATGCCATCAATAAGACGGCTGAACAGGCATTTAAAGCACTCACTTTTGGTGGTGATAATGCAGTGAAGAACTTTGAGCGTCGTTTAGGTGGGCAAATCTTTGTAAAAGGTGGTGCAACAGGCACATTATCAGATAATAATATTGGTGTTGTATCTGATGGTAATGGCACATTAAACGTGAAATTAGCCAAAGATCTGAAAAACCTAGATAGTGCTGACATTGGTGGTGTAACTATCAATAACAAAGGCATTGATATGGGCGATAAGAAAATTACAGGCTTGAAAGCAGGTGAAGATAATACTGATGCAGTAAATGTTTCACAGCTTAAGAAAGTAGAAGAAGTAGCTAATAAAGGCTGGAATTTAACAGCGAATGGCAAGGATTCTTCTAATGTAAAACCTGGTAATACCGTTGATCTAAATAATACAGATGAAAACATTAATATTACTAAAAATGGTAATAATGTTACTTTCAATTTAGCAAAAGACATCAAAGTTGATAGCGTAACAGCAGGTGATACCGTGATGAATAATGACGGTGTGAAAGTTGGTGATAATGTTGCTTTAAATAAAGATGGCTTAAAAGCTGGCAATGTGGCTGTAACCACAGATGGTATCAATGCTGGTGATAAGAAAGTAACCAATGTTCAAGATGGCGATGTAACGAAAACATCGAAAGATGCGGTAAATGGTAGTCAGTTATACGAAGTGAAAGAACTTGCGAGTAAAGGTTGGAATGCCAAAGCGAAGAAGAAAGATGGCTCTACTGGTGAAGTAAGTGTAAGTGGTACCAAAGATAATGTAGCACCAGGCGATACTGTAAACTATATCGCTGGTGATAATATCAAACTTGAACAGAATGGTATTAACTTCACTATTTCTACGACGAAAGATTTGAAAGCAGGAACTGTAAATGCCACAACAGTTAATACTACTACCATCAATCTTGGCGAAGGTGATAATTCAACGCCAATTACAGTAGTAAGTGGTAAAGATGCAGCTCCAAACTTGGATGGTAAAACACCAAATCGAATGAAATTTGGTGATGAAACTATCGCAACATTAAGTGATGGCTTAAAATTTGGCGCAAACGTAGGCGATGTTTATGGTGCGAAATTAAATAGTCAAATCAATGTGAAAGGCGCTGATAGCAACACAAACTGGAGTGAGTTTGATGGTGGCGATAATGTGATGACAAACATTGATAAGAGCGGTAATGTTCGTGTAGGTATCAAGAAAAACCTTAAAGTGGAAAGCGTAACTGCAAACAAATTCACAGCGGGGGATACTGTGATTGATAGCAATGGCGTCACCATTAAAAACGGTCCTAGCATGACTAAAAATGGTATTGATGCAGGTAATAAACAAATTACCAATGTTGCACCAGGGCGCATTGCTGCAGACAGTACTGATGCGGTAAACGGTAGCCAATTACACGAAGTAAAAGCTGACATGAATAACAAGATCAACCACTTAAATGGTCAAGTGAACAAGTTAGGTAAACGTGTCAATGCGGGTACTGCAAGCGCGTTAGCAGCGTCTCAATTACCACAGGCTTACATTCCAGGTAAGAGCATGGTATCTGTGGCAGCGGGTAATTACCAAGGTCAAAATGCAGTGGCATTAGGTATGTCACGTATTTCAGATAATGGTAAAATTATTATTCGCTTAGCAGGTACGAGCGATACTCAAGGTAAAGTGGGTGTAGCAGTTGGTGCAGGTTACCACTGGTAATTTATCGTAAATAAACAAAAGGCATGGGGAACCATGCCTTTTTTGTTGCAAAAAGTGCGGTCGATTTTCACCCTATTTTTCGTATAATAGGGTGAATTAACACGGAGAAAAATATGATTATCGGACCTTATATTAATGCTCTGGCGATTATTAGTGGTGCAGTTATTGGATCGATGCTCGGTGGACGCATTCCAGAGCGTTTACGCACTAATTTAACCTTGAGCTTTGGTCTGTGTTCTATGGGCATGGGCATTGTGATGGTAGCGAAAACGACAAATATGCCTGCAATGATTTTATCGGTGTTATTAGGCTCGATAATCGGGGAATTGCTTTTATTAGAGCATGGGATCAATAAGCTCGCCTCATCAGCTAAAGGCCTTGTTGAAAAGATGTTCCCTGATACACCAAGTAGCATGCATAGCCAAGAAGAGTTCTTGTCTAAATTTGTTGCGATTGTGGTTTTGTTTTCATTTAGTGGAACGGGGATTTTCGGGGCGATGAATGAGGGGATGACGGGGAATTTTGATATTCTCATTGTGAAATCCTTTCTAGATTTCTTCACGGCGATGATCTTTGCTACATCGCTTGGCATTTCTGTAGCGAGTATTTTTGTGTCACAAACATTGGTTCAAGTGATTTTAGCTTATTCTGCCGTGTTTATTATTCCTTTCGTGACACCTGAAATGCGAGGTGATTTTGCTGCGGTAGGCGGTATTCTAATGATAGCTGCGGGCTTTCGCATTTGTAATATCCAAATGTTCCATGTGGCGAATATGCTGCCGGCTCTTTTCCTCGCCATGCCGATTTCTCATTTCTGGAGCACCTTTTTCTAAAAAAATAGGCGTGCATAACGCCTATTTCTTTTTCTGACAATGTGGGCAATAAAAGCTATTGCGTTGCCCAATAATCATACTTTCAATCTTAGTGCCACATTTTGGGCAGGGTTTGTCTTTGTTTCCGTAAACTAACAATTCCTGCGCAAAATAACCAGGGCGACCATCGGGTTGTAAGAAATCTTTTAATGTTGTACCACCTTGTGTAATGGCTTTAGCTAATACGTTTTTAATCGTTTCAACGAGTAAGGCGCATTGGTTTCGCGTAAGATTTTCGGCTAATTTCATTGGGTGTAAACCACATAAAAAGAGTGTTTCATTGGCATAAATATTTCCTACGCCCACGACGACAGCATTATCCATTAAAAAGGTTTTAAGTGCGGTCGATTTTTTGCGTGATTTCTTAAAGAGGTATTCCGCATTAAATTCATCAGAAAGTGGTTCTGGACCAAGTTTTAGAAAAAGATGAAAGTCACCTAAGCTTTCAGTCCATAACCATGCACCGAAGCGTCTCGGGTCGTTATAACGCAGTAATTTGCCATTATTCATTACAATATCAAGGTGATCGTGTTTATCAATAGGACTATCGTGCGGCACAATTCGAACAGAGCCAGACATGCCTAAATGACCAATGATGTAGCCTTTTCCTGTATGAATGATTAGATATTTCGCACGACGAGAGGTATCCAAAATTTTGACGTTTTTGAGCGTAGTTAATTCAGGAGAGACAACCCAACGTAATTGTGGTTGGCGTACTACAATTTTTTCAATGGTAAAACCTTTCAAATAGGGGCTGACACCACGCAGGGCTGTTTCGACTTCAGGAAGTTCAGGCATAGATAATCTCGGTAATGAATTTGTGGTATAAAAAAACCCGAACAATGTCGGGCTTTTTTCAAATCAGCAAAATTATTTGATTTTTGCTTCTTTATAGATAACGTGTTTACGCACTACTGGATCAAATTTTTTGATTTCCATTTTTTCAGGCATATTACGTTTGTTTTTATCAGTTGTGTAGAAGTGACCGGTCTCTGCAGTAGAAACTAAACGGATTTTCTCACGAGCACCTTTAGCTGCCATGTTTTAGCTCCTTAGATTTTTTCGCCACGAGCACGGATTTCAGCTAACACTGCATCAATGCCTTTTTTATCGATAATACGCATACCTTTCGCAGTTAAACGTAAGGTCACGAAACGGTTTTCACTTTCAACCCAGAAACGGTGAGTGTGAAGGTTTGGAAGAAAACGACGACGTGTCGCATTCAACGCGTGTGAGCGGTTGTTACCCACAGCTGGACGCTTGCCTGTTACTTGACAAACTCTAGACATAATAATCTCCAATAATTTAAATATAAGCTCGAGCTTATGGTTCGGATAATGAAGCTTAAAACTAAGCTTGCTTCCTCGTCAGGTCGCAGTATCCGACCCACTTACTATATTAAAGGTCGCAAATTATACTGACTTTATTTTCATTTCTCAAGTCCAAAAGCGATTTTTCCGTCTTTAAATGGAAATGAACGATAAAAAAATCATCAAATTCCCTAAAACTATAACAGATTATGTTCAGCAAAAGAATAACAAGTCCCTTTGCCGACAATAAAATGATCCAAAATACGAATATCCATTAACTCGGCAGCTTCAATAATTTTTTGTGTGATCATTTTGTCAGAATAGCTTGGTTCTGCCAGACCAGAGGGGTGGTTGTGAGCCAAAATTAAGGCGGCTGCATTGCAGTAAAGGCTTTCTTTGATGATTTCACGAGGATAAACATTCGTTACATTAATTGTTCCTAAAAATAACCGCTCTTTTTTAATCAAACGATGTTGATTATCTAGAAATAACACCATAAAAATTTCACGTTCTTCGTGATGAAGCTCAGCTTGAAGATAAAGCTTTACCGTAGATGTGTCGCTAAATACATGCTCTATCAGTAATTCTTGCTTCAGATACCGCTTTGTCATTTCTGTGGTGGCTTGCAGTTGAATAAACTGCGTAATGCCTAATCCTTTTACTTTGCAAAAGGCTTCTTTATCTGCGCTTAATAAGGTTCGAAGAGAGCCAAAATGTTGCAGCACATTATGTGATAATTCCATGACAGGGCAACCTTTAATCCCTGTTCGTAGAAAAATAGCGAGTAATTCATGATCTTCTAAGGCTTCAACGCCGTATTCCAATAATTTTTCACGAGGCATTAAAGGAGAGTTTGTTTGCATATTAATTAATGAAAAGAAAAAGTGCGGTTAATTTTCATGATGTTTTGAATCTTGGCGAGAAGTCTGTTTTATTTTTGGTATAGCGATCGCAAAAATAAAATTTTTTATTGGTGAAATTTGAAGTAAAATAGACAACCTTAAGTTGTTAAGTACTAACACACAAAAAAACATATCCATTCTATTAAGTCGTAGCGGAGTAGCAAATGAGCTTGAGCGGAAAGCGTATTGTTGTCGGGATTACAGGAGGCATTGCCGCCTATAAAACCATTGAGTTTATTCGTTTATTACGCAAATCTAACGCAGAAGTTCGAGTGGCTTTAACACCCGCTGCCGCTGAATTTGTCACACCTTTAACGCTACAAGCCATTTCGGGCAATGCGGTTTCTCAGTCTTTACTCGATCCTCAAGCTGAATTAGCCATGGGGCATATTGAGCTGGCTAAATGGGCTGATGCGATTGTGATTGCGCCAGCCAGTGCCGATTTTATTGCGCGTTTAACTGTTGGAATGGCAAATGATTTACTTAGCACGATTTGTCTTGCGACAAGTGCGCCTATTTTGCTCGCACCGGCGATGAATCAACAGATGTACCGCCAGGCGATTACACAACAAAATTTGACCGCACTTTCTGCGCGAGGTGTTCATTTTGTTGGGCCAAATAGCGGTTTTCAGGCTTGTGGTGATGTGGGCGCGGGCAGAATGTCAGAATCCGCTGAAATTTTTGAGTCGCTTCAATCGCTTTTTGCTGTTCAACAAGATTTAGCTGATTTAAGTGTCACTATTACAGCTGGTCCGACGCGTGAAGCTATCGATCCTGTTCGTTATATTTCTAATCACAGCTCTGGCAAAATGGGCTTTGCAATTGCAGAAGCCTTTGCTAAACGTGGGGCAAATGTCACCTTAATTGCGGGACCTGTTAATTTGGCTACGCCGAAAAACGTTCATCGTATTGATGTGACAACTACCCATGAAATGTGGCAAGTCTCTCTTGAAAGTGCGGTCAAAAATCGTATCTTTATTGGCTGTGCCGCAGTGGCAGATTATCGAGTCGCGGAAGTTGCGGATCAAAAAATTAAGAAAACCAATGATAACGATGAGCTTTCTCTTAAATTGGTGAAAAATCCAGACATTATCGCAACTGTGGCAAGTTTAGAAAAAGATCGTCCGTTTGTGGTGGGCTTTGCCGCTGAAACGCAAAATGTTGCTGAATATGCGAAGAATAAACTTCAACGAAAAAATTTAGATATGATTTGTGCCAATGATGTATCAGGTGGGCAAGTATTCGGACAAGATCAAAATGCCTTGCAGATTTTTTGGAAAACAGGCGAAAAAGCATTGCCGTTAGCCGATAAAAATACATTGGCAGAAGTGTTGGTCGCTGAAATTGTTGAGCATTATCACAAATAAAATAGGCTCAAAATTCGTTGGATTTTGTGACCGCACTTTTGTATGACTGATTTCTTTTAAAGGATAAATAAGCATGAAAAAAATTGATGTCAAAATTTTAGATAGCCGTATTGGCAATGAATTCCCTTTACCAACCTATGCAACCGAAGGTTCAGCAGGTTTGGATTTACGTGCATTGCTTGAAGAGGGCATTGAAATTCAACCAGGCGAAACTAAACTTATCCCAACAGGTCTTTCAATTTATATTGCCGATCCGAACCTTGCAGCGGTAATTCTGCCTCGTTCTGGTTTAGGTCATAAACACGGTATCGTATTAGGTAACTTAGTGGGCTTAATTGATTCAGATTACCAAGGTCCATTAATGGTGTCTGTATGGAATCGTGGCCATGAACCGTTCAAAATTGAAGTCGGCGATCGTATTGCACAATTAGTGTTTGTACCAGTAGTACAAGCTGAATTCAATATTGTTAGTGAATTTACCGAAACTGAACGCGGTGAGGGTGGTTTTGGTCATTCAGGTAAAAAATAACTATGGTAGAACAATTATCTCTCGTTGAAGTTGATGAGATTGCTGCGGAAATCAAACCGCCAAAAATCGAAAAACGCACGGTAAAAGAACGTCGTCAACAAGTGTTGACGGTGCTTACCCATATGCTGCATTCTGAACGCGGAATGGAGCGTATGACAACCGCGCGTTTAGCGGAAGAAGTAGGGGTGTCAGAAGCCGCGCTTTATCGTTACTTCCCAAGTAAAACCAAAATGTTTGAAGCGTTGATCGATAATATCGAAGCGAATTTATTTAGCCGTATTACCACATCAATTCGCAATGAAACCAATACGATGAATCGTGTACGTGACATTATGCAGATGATCCTCGACTTTGCGCGTAAAAACCCTGGTTTGACACGTATTTTGACCGGACATGCATTGATGTTTGAAGAGCCGCTTTTACAGGCTCGTGTCGCTCAATTTTTCGATCGTCTTGAAATGCAATTTGTGAATATTTTACAAATGCGAAAATTGCGCGAAGGGCGTGGTTTTAACGTCGATGAACGCATTATTGCAGGGCATTTAGTAACCCTTTGTGAAGGGCAGTTTATGCGTTATGTCCGCACAAACTTCCGTTTAGGTGCAAATCAAAGTTTTGAACAGCAGTGGCGTTTTCTTGAACCGCTTTTTGCTTAATTGACTTTAGTTGATAAATATATGATTATTCCGTGGCAAGAATTGCCAACAGAAACCTTGGAAAATATTGTGGAAAGTGTGGTACTTAGAGAAGGTACTGATTATGGTTCACACGAATTTTCTTTAGAACAAAAAAAACAACACCTACTGAACAAGATTCACAATGGAAGTGCAGTGATTGTTTGGTCAGAGTTACATGAATCCATTGATATAAAAGATAAAATGGAATTTCTAAAATAAATCAATAGGAGCTTATATGTCAGAAAATGTAGAATTATTAGACGAACAAAAGCCGCAGGACGATGATCAGCAACGTGATCCTGCTCTGGATTGGTTCCTTACTCACTGTCATTTACATAAATATCCGGCAAAATCGACCTTAATTCATGCAGGGGAAGATGCCAATATTTTATATTTCTTAATTAAAGGAACGGTGATGGTTTCATCGAAAGATGATGAAGGCAAAGAGATGATTTTATCTTATTTAGGTGCCGGACAATTTTTTGGTGAAGCGGGTTTATTTGATGAAGGTTCGAAACGTTCAGCTTGGGTGAAAACGAAAACCCCTTGTGAAATTGCAGAAATTTCCTATAAAAAATATCGTCAGCTTATCCAAATTAATCCTGAGATTTTAATGTTCCTTACTTCTCAGTTATCAAAACGCTTGCAAAATACATCTCGACAAGTGACTAACTTGGCCTTTTTAGATGTGGCAGGCCGTATTGCTCAGGCGCTTATGCATTTAGCAAAACAACCTGAAGCGATGACGCATCCAGATGGTATGCAGATTAAAATTACACGTCAGGAAATCGGTCAAATGGTAGGCTGTTCGCGTGAAACCGTAGGGCGAATCATTAAGATGCTGGAAGATCAAAATCTCATTCATGCACACGGCAAAACCATTGTGGTTTATGGCACAAGATAGCAAAAATAACCGTCTCTAATCAGACGGTTATTTTGTTTTTGTTACATTGATGTGATAGTTGAAATGTCTTTGTTAATTTTTATACGAAAAGCGAAAAAATACTTCTTTTAGTGCAATATCTTAATTGACAAAATTGCGGAAGACTTCTATCATAATACTGCCTTCCAACGTGGTTTGTTTGGAAGTCAGGATTGGTCTCCTGAATATAATAAGTGGCTTTTAAAAGATACTTAATCTTTTAATTTTATATCGCAGACTGGAACCCCAGAGATGCTTTAAATCTATGGTGGGCTAGGTAGAAATCCCGCAGGGATGCGATGCAGTAAGCCACTTGCTGTTAAGACCAATTCTGCTTAGTTCCACCACCCTTTCAAAATAATCTTCATTTTTAAACATTCATTTAACTCACTCCAGACAAGAAATTCTCAGCTAAAGTGCGGTCATTTTTTACTTTATTTTTGGTAAAAAAATACCGACCCATTTCTGAGTCGGTATTTCATTTGGTGTATTTTATTTCACTTTTTGTTTCATGGCTTCTGCCACAAGTTCAGCTTCAGGTCCAAGAACTACTTGTAAGCCATCGTTACCAATTTTAACGATACCTTTTGCGCCAAGAGACTTAAGCTGTTCTTCATTAATTTTGTGTTGATCCACTAAGCTTAAACGTAAGCGAGTGATACAAGCATCAATATTTTTGAAGTTATCTGCACCACCTAAAGCATCAATAAATTTGACCGCTCTTTCTTCGCGAGATTGGCTCGCTGCTGGTTTTGCAGCAGTGGTTTCTTCCGCTTCTTCTGTGCGACCTAATGTTTTTAAGTTGAACGCTTTAATTGCAAAACGGAATACCACGTAGTAAATCACGAAGAATACTAAGCCTTGTACGATTAGCATATACCATTCAACGGCTAATGGGTTGCGTGATGAAAGTACCATATCCACGAGACCAGCACTGAAACCGAAGCCTGCGATCCAATGCATTGTTGCCGCGATAAAGACAGAAATACCGGTTAATACCGCGTGGATGAAGTAAAGTACTGGCGCAACAAACATGAACGAGAATTCTAATGGCTCAGTGATACCAGTAAAGAATGAGGCAAATGCACCCGCAAGCATAATTGATGCAACTTTTGTTTTTTGGCTTGGTTTAGCACTGAGATAAATCGCTAATGCCGCACCCGGTAAGCCGAACATCATGACAGGGAAGAAACCAGCTTGATACATACCGGTTACACCAACTGTTGCAGTACCTTCAGCAAGTGATTTTGCACCACCCAAGAAGTTTGGAATATCGTTGATACCGGCTACGTCAAACCAGAATACAGAGTTTAATGCGTGGTGTAAGCCAACCGGAATGAGCAAACGGTTGAAGAAACCATAAAGACCCGCACCAACTGCACCTAAGTCTTTAATGCTTTCACCGAATGACACTAAACCGCCGAAAATATATGGCCAGATGTAAAGCAATACGAAGCTGAGAAGCATCATGACAAAAGATACAACAATCGGCACGAGACGTTTTCCGCTAAAGAAGGAAAGCGCTTTTGGCAATTCTACTTGATAGAAGCGGTTATAAAGTTCAGCCGAAATCACCCCGATTAAAATCCCAATAAATTGGTTATTGATTTTCCCGAAAGCGGCGGGCACTTCACTTACATCGATATGTTGTAGCTGAGCAACACTGCCAGGTGAAAGTAGAGTGGTTACCACATAGTAACCGACTAAACCTGAAAGCGCAGCGGAACCATGTTTGTCCTTAGATAAACCGAAAGCAACGCCAACGGCAAAAAGCAGGCCCATGTTATCGATGATAGCACCGCCTGATTTAATTAAAAATGCAGCAAGTTGACTGTTTGCACCCCAGCCATCAGGGTCAAGCCAATAACCAATACCCATCAGTACAGCAGCTGCTGGTAAGACAGCGACAGGTACCATTAAGGCCTGCCCAATTTTTTGCGCATAACCTAACACATTCATTTTTTTCTCCTATTTATAAGTAATGAAGTATTACTTCATATTTTAAAGTAAAAAAAAATATTTTGTATAGATGTTGTCACTTTATCTTAAATTTGAGAAGCCGATCACAAATTTTGAAATTAAACTTCAAAAAATATTTTTTTATGGTGTGAGTTTTACTATAATGACGAAAGAGCCAAAAGGAAACCAAGTGTTACTGTCTAATATAGGAGTTTATATGTCGAAATTATCACATAATGAAGTCTTAGATAAAATCAAATTTGGTCTTATTGCTTCTTGTCAGCCTGTCGATGACGGCCCGATGGATAAACCAGAAATCGTGGCGGCGATGGCACAGGCTTCTGTTATTGGTGGCGCAGCGGGATTGCGTATTGAGGGCGTAGAAAATCTCAAAGCAACACGCCCTACCGTGAATGTACCGATTATTGGTATTGTGAAACGAGATTTACCTGACAGCCCAGTGCGAATTACCCCATTTTTGCATGATATTGAAGATTTAGCGAAAGCGGGTGCAGATATTATTGCTGTGGATGGGACAAATCGTCCTAGACCGGTAGATATTGAAAGTGCGGTAAAAAAAATCCACGAATTAGGCTGTTTAGCCATGGCGGATTGTTCGAATTTAGAAGAAGGTTTGTATTGTCAAAAACTCGGTTTTGATATCGTGGGTAGTACGATGTCTGGCTACACAGGTGGTGCTGTACCTGAAGAGCCTGATTATCAATTAGTCAAAGATTTGAAGGCGGCAGGCTGTCGTGTCATGGCGGAAGGACGTTATAACACACCAGAGTTGGCGAAAACAGCCATTGAAATTGGTGCTTATTGCGTGACGGTTGGTTCTGCATTAACGCGTTTAGAGCATATTGTAAGCTGGTTTGCTAAAGCCATTCATTCAGCAAAAAAATAAAGGAAGAAGACATGTCATTAACAGTGGATAGTGGTCAAGCATTACAGCGTTGTTTGGCATTAGATATTGGTGGCACGAAAATTGCTTCTGCTATTGTGAAAAATGGTGAAATTCAGCAGCGAAAACAGATTTCCACGCCACAAGATGATGCCGCACAAGCCATGCATCAAACCCTTGCTCAGTTGTTAAAAGAATATGAAGGGCAGTTTGATTATGTCGCCGTTGCTTCAACGGGCATTATTGACCAAGGCATTCTGACCGCACTTAACCCTAAAAATTTGGGTGGATTAGCCCAATTTCCGCTAAAAGACAGCATTGCACAGCACACTGATAAACCGATTGGGTTGCTTAATGACGTGCAAGCTGCAGCCTATGCCGAGTATCAACTACAAAATCCTGATGATGTGCAAAACTTTACCTTTATTACGGTTTCCACAGGCGTAGGTGGCGGTTTAATTTTAAATCATCGTTTACTTACTGAGCCAAATGGCATCGCAGGGCATATAGGTCATACTTTGGCCGATCCTAATGGCCCCGTTTGCGGCTGTGGTCGCCGAGGTTGTGTTGAAGCCATTGCATCAGGTCGCGCGATTGAAGCAGTTTCTTCTCAATGGGATGATCCTTGTGATCCGAAAGAAGTTTTTGCGCGTTTCCGTCAAAATGATGAAAAAGCAACCGCACTTGTCACACGTTCAGCCCAAGCTATTGCGAATTTAATTGCTGATTTGAAGATTGGATTAGACATGCAAAAAGTCGTGGTTGGCGGTAGTGTCGGATTAGCAGAAGGTTATTTACCGTTGGTTCAATCTTTATTAAGTGAGCTTCCTGATGTTTATCATTGTGAATTAGAATGTGCTAAATTCGGGCAAGATGCTGGCTTGATTGGTGCAGCTTACTGGGTAAAAGACTGCTTATTACAAGCAAAAAATACGGGAGTGGTTTATGGCTAAAAATGGCAATATTTTAAATACCATCAGCTCGTTATATCGCAGTTTAACGAAAACTGAAAAGAAAATTGCGGATGCGATTTTATTGAATCCTGATCTTGCGGTGCAATGTCCTCTAGCTGAAATTGCGGCTCATTTAGAAGTAGGGGAAGCGACCTTTGTGCGTTTTTGCCGCACTCTTGGATTTAAAGGTTTCAGTGATTTTAAATTAGAATTATCTATTGAGCTTGCCACGAAAGATGGTAAAGATAACACCGTATTAGATTCAGATATTACTGATTCTGATAATTCCTTGAATATTGCGCATAAGCTGAAATCTGCCATCAATAACGTGATGGATGAAACCATTAATTTATTAGATTTTGAGCAGTTGGAAGAGGCTGTAAAAGCCATTCAGCAAGCGAATCGTGTCTTTTTATTTGGTGTGGGTACATCCGGTATTACTGCGGAAGATGCCAAAAATAAACTCATGCGTATCGGTGTGCAAGTGGATGCGACAGGTAACAACCATTTTATGTATATGCAGGCATCGTTACTGACGAAAAAAGATGTGGCAATTGGTTTGAGTCATTCCGGTTATTCTCAAGAAACCACTCATACCATGAAAATCGCCAAAGAAAATGGGGCAAAAACCATTGCGATTACGCACAGCTTGCGTTCTCCAATCACTGAATATGCCGATCTGGTTTTAGTGAATGGCAATAAGCAAGGCAAGTTACAAGGCGACTCTATCGGCACGAAGATTGCTCAATTATTCGTATTAGATTTGATTTATGCTTTATTAGTACAGGCATCGCAGGAAAGTGCGGTCAAAATAAAGCAAAAAACATTAAATGTCATTTTAGAACAACGTATTAAATAGGAGAGAAAAATGCGTAACTTAAAAGGTATTTTTAGTGCGTTATTAGTATCATTCAATGAAGATGGCTCTATCAATGAAAAAGGTTTGCGTGAAATTATTCGCTATAACATTGATAAGATGAAAATTGATGGTTTATATGTAGGCGGCTCAACAGGTGAAAACTTTATGCTTTCTACGGAAGAGAAAAAACAAATTTTCCGTATCGCGAAAGATGAAGCGAAAGACCAAGTAGCGTTAATCGCACAAGTGGGTAGCGTGAACTTACATGAAGCAGTGGAATTAGGTAAATATGCAACCGAATTAGGTTATGACAGCCTTTCTGCGGTAACGCCTTTCTACTATAAATTCAGCTTCCCTGAAATCAAACATTACTACGACACCATTATTGCAGAAACGGGCAATAACATGATCGTGTACTCAATTCCGTTCTTAACTGGCGTGAACATGGGTATTGAACAATTCGGCGAACTTTATAAAAACCCGAAAGTGCTAGGTGTGAAATTTACCGCTGGGGATTTCTATCTATTAGAACGCTTGAAAAAAGCTTATCCAAATCACCTCATTTGGGCTGGTTTTGATGAAATGATGGTACCTGCAGTATCTTTAGGTGTGGATGGTGCAATTGGTAGTACATTCAATGTTAATGGTGTACGCGCAAGACAAATCTTTGAATTAACCAAACAAGGTAAATTGGCTGATGCGCTTCAAGTTCAACATGTGACCAATGATCTTATCGAAGGCATTTTAGCGAATGGCTTATATCTCACTATCAAAGAGTTATTGAAACTAGATGGTGTGGATGCAGGTTATTGCCGTGAGCCAATGACAGCGAAAGCAACGCCAGAGCAATTAGCGAAAGCGAAAGAGTTAAAAGCAAAATATTTATAAATTAATGGAAAAGTGACCGCACTTACTTCTTTCCTCTCTCTATCGGAGAGGAAAGAATGTCGGTGTGGTACCGATAAGGAAGGTTATTATGCGTCTCATTCCTCTGAATAATGAACAACAAGTCAGCCGTTGGGCGGCGCGTCATATTGCTGATCGAATTAATCATTTTAAACCTACCGCAGAACGTCCTTTTGTATTAGGTTTACCAACAGGTGGTACGCCACTTAAGACCTATCAAGAATTGATTAAATTAAATCAAGCAGGAGAAGTGAGTTTTAAACATGTGGTGACTTTCAATATGGATGAATATGTGGGTTTACCAAAAGAACATCCAGAAAGCTATCACAGTTTTATGCATAATAATTTCTTCAACCATATTGATATTCAACCGCAAAATATCAATATTTTAAATGGTAATACCAATGACCATGATGAAGAATGCCGCCGTTATGAAGAAAAAATTAAATCTTATGGCAAAATTCATTTGTTTATGGGCGGTGTAGGTGTTGACGGACATATTGCCTTTAATGAACCTGCGTCTTCTTTAAGTTCGCGTACCCGTATTAAAACTTTAACGCCAGATACTATTATTGCGAATTCTCGTTTCTTTAATAATGACGTAAATCAAGTACCAAAATATGCCTTAACAATAGGTGTAGGGACATTACTTGATGCAGAAGAAGTGATGATTTTAGCAACGGGTTATAATAAAGCCTTAGCCGTACAAGCCGCCGTAGAGGGCAGTATTAATCACCTTTGGACAGTGAGTGCTTTACAGCTTCATCGTCATTTCGTTTTGGTATGTGATGAGCCAGCATTGCAAGAATTGAAAGTCAAAACAGTGAAATATTTTACTGAATTGGAAGGTCGCGCGATTCATAGTGTATTATAAGTGCGGTTAATTTTAATTTGATTTTAGGAAGGTATGATGAAGTATGCATTAATTAACAGCGTAATCTACACGAAAAATGAAGTCTTAAGAGATTATGCAGTGGTTATTGAAGGGGAATATATTCAATCCGTTATTCCACAAAGCGAATTAGAAAGCGGGATTAAAACCATTGATTTAAAAGGGCATAATCTCACTGCAGGTTTTATTGATTTGCAATTAAACGGCTGCGGCGGTGTGATGTTTAACGATCAAACAAGCGTGGAAACATTAGAAATTATGCAAGCCACGAACTTAAAATCAGGCTGTACCAGTTTCTTGCCAACGTTTATTACTGCACCAGATGAAGATATAAAACGCGCAGTAAATATTATGCGTGAGTATTTGAATAAGCATAAAAATCAAGCGCTTGGCTTACACATCGAAGGCCCTTATTTAAGTCTTGAGAAAAAAGGTGTGCATCGTCCGGAATATATCCGTGAAGCGACGCCAGAGATGAAAGATTTCTTATGTGATAACGCGGATGTCATCACCAAGCTTACTATTGCCGCTGAAAACCCAACGGTGCAATATATTCCTGATTTTGTAAAAGCGGGTATTATCGTATCTATAGGTCATTCTAATGCGACTTATGAAATAGCAAAAGCCGCCTTTCATAAAGGGGCAACCTTTGCGACACACTTGCATAATGCGATGTCACCGATCAGTTCAGGACGTGCAATGGGCGTAGTTGGTGCCGTGTTAGATTCCGATGTTTACACGGGGATTATTGTAGATGGCGTGCATGTGAATTTTGGTAACGTTCGCTTAGATAAAAAAGCGAAAGGTGACAAGCTTTGTATCGTGACAGATTCTCTTGCTGCTGCAGGTGCACCACCTGAATTGGAAACTTTCACTTTTGTAGGAAAACCAATTTATGTGAAAGAAGGTCGTTGCTACGATGCAAATGGTACGATTGCGGGTGCATCGATTACCATGATGGAATCTATTAAGAATGCTGTAGAGTATGTAGAAATTCCATTAGCGGAAGCAATTCGCATGAGTAACCTTTATCCAGCAAGAGCGATTGGCGTAGATGATCGTTTAGGCTCTGTTGAAGCAGGTAAAGTAGCAAACTTGGCGGTATTCACAAAAGATTATGATGTGATTGGTACCGTATTGAATGGTGAATGGAAACCAAACTAAAGAGCGGTCAAAAATAGCATTGTTTTAAACGTAATCCGATCCTTAAACCGATCGGATTATTTTTTATGGTTGCAATTCGGTGATCTTACCTGTATCTACTTGGAATAATTTTCCTTTTCCCACTTGCATCTCTTTGAGTTGACCTTGAGTAATAGCGGTTACGAAAACTTGAGAACCACTCTGTTGCAAGCGTTCAGCTAGAAGTGCACGTTTATGTTGATCTAACTCTGAGGCAAAGTCATCAATCAGAAAGATACAATGGCGTTGTTTTTGAATCATTAAATGCTCACCTTGCGCTAAACGTAGTGCACACATCAATAATTTTAATTGCCCACGAGAGAGCACATCTTCAACCGGTAATCCATTTGCTTTAAAACGGAAGTCCGCTTTTTGTGGGCCAGAAACCGTATAGCCAATGGCTTTATCTCGCTCAAAGTTTTGCGCTAGTAATTCGCCATATTCTGTCTCTTTCTCCCAACCTTGATGAAAACTCACAGTAATCTCTAATTCAGGTAAAAATAACTGGCAGGTTTTTTCAATTTCTGGGCGTAAGGCTTCTGCATATTCAGCTCGCCACTCACTCACTTGGTGGGCTAATTTAGCTAATTCAATATCCCAAATTTTAATTGCTGAATAAGGCTGATTTTGACTGAGTGCGGCATTTCGTTGTTTTAATAAACGGTTTAAGGCAACCCAAGAGGAATGAAAGCTATTATGGTGGTGGAATAAACCCCAATCTAAAAATGCACGTCGAAAACTAGGACCACCATTTAATAGGGTAAGTCCTTCAGGCGTAATTAATTGCATGGGTAAAAGGTGTGCGAGATCGGCAATTTTATTGCCGTCTTCACCGTTTATTTTGGCAATGGTATTACCTTGACGAAGTTTTTGTAAGCCAACAGACCATTGATGCTGACTTTCTTGAATTTGGCCAAAAAGCGTGAAATGAGGTTCGTCGTAAGAAATGATGCGATTTGCGACCGCACTTTTGAAAGAGCGTCCATGTCCGAGATAAAAAATTGCTTCTAATAAGCTCGTTTTTCCGCTGCCGTTGTTGCCGACTAAAAAGTTAAAGCCGTGATCAAATTCAAGATCCACGGCATTTAAATTTCTAAATTTTTCAACAATTAAGCGGGAAATGGCCATTATTTCTAGAGGCGCATTGGCATAATGACGTATTCTGCGCTTGCATCTTCGCTGTTTTCAATTAAGCAGCTTGATGACGCATCAGTGAGACGGATACGTACTTGTTGGCATTTTAACGCATTCAGTACATCTAAAATGTAAGTCACATTAAAGCCTACTTCCATTTCTTCACCTTGGTAATTTACATCCACGATTTCTTCTGCCACTTCGTGTTCAGGGTTAGATGCGGTAATTTTAAGTTGGTTTTCACTTAAGTTTAAACGCACACTACGTACACGTTCATTTGAAAGAATCGAAGCACGTACAAAAGCTTGTTTTAAGGTTTCCCAGTTTCCTTCTACGATACGCGTTGCATTACGTGGTAAAACGCGACGGTAATCAGGGAAGCGACCATCAATGAGTTTTGAGGTAAATACAATGTGGTTTAAGTGGATACGAAGATTATTTGTACCAATTTGCAAACGAGCAAGTTCATCACTGCTTTCTAATAGGCGATTCAGTTCTAATACCCCTTTACGTGGCAGAATAACCGAATGAGTTTGCAGATCTTGATCTAATTCAATCGTACAAACAGCAAGACGGTGACCGTCAGTTGCAACAGTACGTAGTAAATTACCTTCGGTTTCAAATTTCATGCCGTTTAAGAAATAGCGGGCATCCTGATTTGCCATTGAAAATTGGGTTGCTTCAATTAAGCGACGTAAGGTGCTTTGCGGTAAGGCAAAATCCACTTCAGATTGCCAATCCGTTAGATTTGGATATTCTTCAGCAGGCAGAGTAGTGAGATTAAACTTACTGCGACCAGATTCTACAATGGCGCGATCTTCTTCAAAGGTGACTGTAATTTCAAATTCATCTGATAATGTACGGCAAATATCCAAGAATTTTTTAGCCGGAATGGTGAATGCACCATCGGCGGTTGAAGAAGAAAGTTGAGTATAGCTAGAAAGCTCAACTTCAAGGTCTGTACCTGTAATCGTTAAACGGTTATCTTCAATTTGTAATAATACGTTGTTTAATACAGGAATATTCGGACGATTGCTTAATACGCCACAAACTTGCTGTAAGGGTTTTAGTAGATTTTCTCTTGAAATGCTGAATTGCATCATTGGCTCCTTATGCAGATAATGTGCGAATTAAATTCGCCCAGTCTTCTTGAATACTGCTGTCTTTTTCACGGAATTTAGGCACTTCACGGCAGGCATTTAAGACTGTCGTATGGTCGCGTTCAAAGGCACGGCCAATTTCCGGTAAGCTTTTATTGGTTAATTCTTTTGCTAACGCCATTGCTACTTGGCGTGGACGAGTGACGGATCTTGCTCTGCTTTTTGATTTTAAATCCGCCACTTTAATTCGGTAGTATTCTGCCACGACTTTCTGAATATTTTCAATGGTTACCAAACGTTCTTGTAAGGCGAGAATATCTTTTAATGTGTCACGGACAAAATCAATATCAATGTGACCACCTTTGAAGTCTTGCATCGCTTTCACACGGTTTAAGGCACCTTCTAATTCACGAACATTGGTGCGTAAGCGTTGGGCAATAAAGAATGCCACTTCCTCTGGCAGCTCCATATGATGTTCTTCTGCTTTTTTCAGCAAAATCGCAACACGGGTTTCTAAATCTGGTGGTTCAATCGCAGTCGTTAACCCCCAACCGAAACGAGATTTTAGGCGTTCTTCAATTTTCTCAATTTCTTTTGGATAGCGGTCAGAGGTCAAAATAATTTGACGACCAGTTTCAAATAAATTGTTGAAAATATGGAAAAATTCTTCTTGTGTTTTTTCTTTCTCTGCAAAGAATTGAATATCATCCACTAATAACGCATCAAGAGAACGATAGAATTTTTTGAATTGATCCATTTTATTATCACGCATTGCTTTTACCATGTGCTGCATAAAATTATTGGCATGGATATAAAGCACGCGAGCATTCGGTTTATTCGCTAAAATGCCATTACCAATTGCGTGTAATAAGTGGGTTTTACCTAAACCTGTCCCACCATATAAAAAGAATGGGTTTGCTGTTGGTTCACCAGGTGCGAGAGCGAGTTTTTGACCGACAGCACGAGCGAGTTGGTTTGATTTACCTTCAACAAAGTTTTCAAATAAATGTTTATGGTTTAGATGAGATTCAAATTTAGTGGGAACATCAGATTCTTGCTGAAAATTGACCGCACTTTCTTGATGATTATTCGTTTGAGTTGAGGCTGGTTCAATGGCTTTTGGTGCAGGTTTCACCCCTTCTTTTACAATAATTTGTAAATTTGGATTTTTAGCAAGGGCTTGGCAAATTTGATGAATTTGGGACAAGTAGTGATTTTCCACCCAGCTTTTCACAAACATATTGGACGCATATAACACCACTTGATCTTGCGAGATGACATCTGCTTGTAGTGGACGTAACCAAGTGCTGAGATCCATCGGAGAAACTTGATCTTGTAGTTGTGATAAGCAATCTTGCCATAGGGTAGAAAGGCTCACGATAAATTATCCTTATGTTATATGCGTATAAAATAAAAGCCGCAAAAGTGCGGTTAAAAATCGAAGAGAATTTTACAATAATTTAGGCAAAAGATCTTCTGTTGGTCGTCAAAAAAAGACAAAAAGGTTGCTTGAGATTTTGTCCAAAATCCGTATAATCCCCACGATTTTAGAAGAAACGGAAGATTATTTCGGAATTTTCTCTTTTCTTATTTGACGAAAGCCCAATTTATGATTAAAATTGCGGTCTATTTTTTATAACCCTTGTTGTGTTTTGAATATCAAAACAGTAAACCATTTTGATTTAGGTAGATTACAATGAAACGTACATTTCAACCTTCTGTATTAAAACGTAGCCGTACTCACGGTTTCCGTGCTCGTATGGCAACTAAAAACGGCCGTCAAGTTTTAGCTCGTCGTCGTGCTAAAGGTCGTAAGAGTTTATCTGCATAATCACCTCTTTTAGTGATTAAGCTAAACTTCTCTCGGGAGTTACGATTGCTAACTCCCACTCAATTCAAAAATGTCTTCGAACAACCGTTTCGAGCAAGCACCCCTGAAATTACCATTCTCGCACGCAAAAATAATCTTGAGCATCCACGCTTAGGTTTAACTGTGGCTAAAAAACATCTTAAGCGAGCACATGATCGTAATCGTATTAAACGTTTAGTTCGTGAAAGTTTTCGTTTATCTCAACATAATTTGCCTTCTTGTGACTTTGTCTTTGTGGCGAAACGTGGCATTGGTCAGCTTGATAATAAAACGTTTTTACAAACTTTGGATAAATTATGGGCACGTCACATTCGTTTGGCACAAAAATCCTCATCGCTCTAATTAAGTTTTATCAAGTAGCGATTAGCCCTTTAATCGGGCCTCGTTGTCGTTTTGTGCCAACCTGTTCTTGTTATGGTATTGAGGCGTTAAAAACACATGGATTGTTAAAAGGTAGTTGGCTTACGCTAAAACGTGTATTAAAATGTCACCCCTTAAGCGCCGGTGGATTCGATCCTGTTCCGCCGAAAAAGATTAATAATAACGATGAGAAAAAATAATGGACTCAAGACGTAGCCTATTAGTGCTTGCACTACTCTTTATTTCTTTCCTTGTTTATCAGCAATGGCAACTTGATAAAAATCCACCTGTTCAACAACAGACCACGGAACAAACAACAGCCGCCTCTTCTGATGTCCCGGCAAGTTCTTCTTCATCTGCTGAAGTAGTGGCAGATTCACAAACAAAAGGTCAAATTATCACATTAGAAAATGATGTACTCCGTTTGAAAGTGGATACATTAGGTGGTGATGTAATCAGTTCTGAACTATTAAAATATGATGCAGAATTAGGTTCAAAAGAACCTTTCGTCTTGTTAAAAGATACAAACGAGCATGTTTACATTGCTCAAAGCGGTTTAATTGGTAAAAACGGGATCGATACCAAAGCAGGTCGTGCACAATATCAAGTTACTGGCGACAATTTCAAATTAGCAGAAGGTCAAAATGAACTTTCTGTGCCATTAACATTTGAAAAAGATGGTGTGACTTATCGTAAAATCTTTGTGTTAAAACGCGATAGCTACGATGTAGGGGTTAACTTTGAAATTGTGAACCAAAGTGGTAGCACAATTGAAGTTGAACCTTACGGCCAATTAAAGCATACATTAGTTGAAAGCAGCGGTAACGTGGCAATGCCTACTTATACCGGTGGTGCGTATTCTTCTTCAGAAACCAATTACAAAAAATACAGCTTCAGCGATATGAAAGATAAAAATCTTTCTATCGATACGAAAGCAGGTTGGGTTGCTGTTTTACAACACTATTTCGTATCAGCTTGGATCCCAAATCAAGATGTAAATAACCAACTTTATAGTATTACAGACAGCAAAAATAATGTTGCGTCTATTGGTTATCGTGGTCCAGTCGTTTCTATTCCAGCAGGTGCAACAGAGACTATTACCAGCTCATTATGGACAGGTCCGAAATTACAAAACAAAATGGCTGAAGTGGCTAACCACTTAGACTTAACTGTTGATTATGGTTGGGCATGGTTCATCGCGAAACCATTATTCTGGTTATTAACTTTCATTCAAAGTATTGTATCTAACTGGGGTGTGGCAATTATTTGTGTTACCTTAGTGGTTAAAGCGATTTTATATCCGCTTACAAAAGCACAATACACTTCTATGGCGAAAATGCGTATGTTGCAACCAAAAATGCAAGAAATGCGCGAACGTTTTGGTGATGATCGTCAACGTATGAGCCAAGAAATGATGAAACTTTACAAAGAAGAAAAAGTAAATCCACTTGGCGGTTGCTTACCATTAATCCTCCAAATGCCAATTTTCATTGCATTATACTGGACATTTATGGAAGCAGTTGAACTTCGTCATGCGCCATTCTTTGGTTGGATTCAAGATTTATCGGCACAAGACCCTTACTACATTCTCCCAATCTTAATGGGTGGATCAATGTTCTTGTTACAAAAAATGTCACCGACACCAGTTGCCGATCCAATGCAACAAAAAGTGATGAATTTCATGCCGTTGATCTTCATGTTCTTCTTCCTCTGGTTCCCGGCAGGTCTGGTACTTTACTGGTTAGTGTCTAACTTAATCACTATCGTACAACAACAAATGATCTACCGTGGTTTAGAGAAAAAAGGGTTACATACCCGTAAAAAATAACAGATAGAAGGCATCGAAAGATGCCTTTTTTCTATCATTGATTGATATATAATCACATGGGCGTATTAATGCGCCCTCTCATTTTTTTATCGCAGATAAAAGTGCGGTCAATTTTTAGTGAGTTTTTATGAAAGAAACAATCGTCGCACAAGCGACAGCACCAGGACGTGGCGGTATTGGTATTTTGCGTGTATCAGGCCCCAAAGCGGTTGAAGTTGCACAAGCAGTACTAGGTAAATGTCCTAAACCTCGAATGGCAGACTATTTACCTTTTAAAGATGCCGATGGCACAGTTTTAGATCAAGGTATTGCACTTTATTTTAAATCACCGAATTCCTTTACTGGTGAAGATGTATTGGAATTGCAAGGTCATGGCGGACAAGTGGTATTAGATTTGTTGCTAAAACGAATTTTACAACTTGATGGTGTTCGTCTTGCGCGTCCAGGTGAGTTTTCTGAACAAGCTTTTTTAAATGATAAATTAGATTTAGCTCAAGCAGAAGCCATTGCCGATTTGATTGATGCGACTTCGGAGCAAGCCGCTCGTTCAGCATTAAAATCGTTGCAAGGTGAATTTTCCAATAAAGTGAATCAGTTGGTGGATTCCGTCATTTATCTTCGTACTTATGTGGAAGCCTCGATTGATTTTCCCGATGAAGAAATTGACTTTTTGGCAGACGGTAAAATCGAAGCAAAATTACGAGAAATTATCAATCAACTTGATTTAGTTCGTAGCGAAGCGAAACAAGGCTCGATTTTGCGTGAAGGGATGAAAGTGGTGATTGCCGGTCGTCCAAATGCAGGTAAATCAAGTTTACTGAATGCTTTAGCGGGCAGAGAAGCAGCCATTGTGACAGATATTGCAGGTACAACGCGCGATGTGTTGCGTGAGCATATTCATATTGATGGCATGCCTTTACATATTATTGATACCGCAGGGCTTCGTGAAGCGACAGATGAAGTTGAACGTATCGGGATCTCGCGTGCCTGGACGGAGATTGAGCAAGCCGATCGTATTATCTTAATGTTAGACAGTAGCGATCCTGATAGCCAAAATATTGAAAAGGTGCGGTCAGAATTTTTATCAAAATTGCCAAATAATATGCCGGTGACTATCGTTCGTAATAAAGTAGATTTAAGCGGCGAGGCAGTTGGGCTAAAAGAAGAAAATGGAACAACAACCGTTTGTTTATCCGCCCAAACACATCAGGGTGTAGATTTGTTGCGTGAGCATTTAAAACAGGCGATGGGTTTCCAAGCAGGGATGGAAGGTGGTTTCTTGGCTCGTCGTCGTCATCTTGATGCCTTAGAAAAAGCGGCCGAACATTTACAAATTGGATTAGTCCAATTAACCGAGTTTCATGCGGGTGAATTACTGGCAGAAGAACTTCGTTTAGTGCAAGATAACCTGAGTGAAATTACGGGGCAATTTACCTCAGATGATTTACTCGGCAATATTTTCAGTTCTTTCTGTATTGGAAAATAAACGTTAGTTTATGGCTTTTCATATGTTGTGGGTCATTGCGCTTGGTCTCTCGATGGATGCCTTTGCAGTTTCCATCTCTAGAGGCTTAGCAATGCGCGCTTTTCGATGGAAACAAGCATTAGCTATCGTATGCTGTTTTGGGCTATTCCAAGGCATCATGCCTGCGATAGGCTATGTTGTCGGACTGCAATTTAGTCAGATGATTCAAAATTGGGATCATTGGATTGCCTTTGTTTTGCTTGCGCTCATCGGCGTGAATATGATCCGTGAAGGGCTGAGTTCAGATGATGAACCTGCTCCCTCATTGATTAGTTTAAGACACTTACTAACACTTGGTGGGCAACGAGTATTGATGCGTTAGCTGTTGGTGTCTCTTTTGCTTTTCTTTCTGTGGACATTTTGTTGGCTGTCTTCATCATTGGTTTAATCACTTTTGCCATTTCTTTTATTGGTGTAAAGAGCGGTCATTTTTTAGGGAAAAAATTCAAAAGCAAAGCAGAAATTTTTGGCGGTTTAGTGTTATTAGTCATAGCTGTGAAAATCCTACACGAACACGGTGTTTTTTAAGTGCGAATTTTCGCCTTTTAGATTATAATCTTACGAACTTTGTCTTTTTTAAAAGGGTAATAATTGAATGTTAATTGAAAAAATGCATGGCATCGCCCATAGCTTTATCGGAAAAGCGATCTTTGCTTTAATTCCAGTTTCATTTTTGATTGGTGGGATGTCAGGTTATCTGTATAGCAGCAACGATAGTTTTGCGGCAAAAGTAAATGGCGAGACTATCTCTCAACAAGATTTTTTAAATCGTTATAACCAAGAGTTTGAGGCGCGAGCACAACAAGAAGGTGAAAGTTTCTTAGCGAAAACTGACTCTGTAGAATTTGTGACCGCACTTCGTCAAAATTTAATTCAACGTTTGGTGGATCAAGAATTAATCCGTCAATATGCGAAAGAATTAAAATTAGGTGTAAGTGATGAGATGATCAAACGTGCGATTGTGAGCGATCCTAACTTACAATCTAACGGTAAATTTGATAACGCGCGTTATCAACAATTATTGACTCAAAATGGTTTAACATCCGATACTTATGCGGCTATTTTACGTAATGCATTAACACTTGAACAAATGCAAAACGGTTTGGCAGACAGTGAGTTTGTTGTACCAGCCCAAGTAAAAGATAACGCACAAGTCTTTTTCCAAAAACGTATCGCTCGTCTTGCAACACTTCCATTAGCTGATGAAATTGCAAAACAAAAAGTAACGGACGAAGAAATTAAAGCGTATTACGATGCGAATGCGAAGTCACTTGTTCAACCTGAACAAGCGAAAGTGCAATATATTCGCGTTTCAGCAAATGCATTAGGTAAATTACAACCAGTAACTGAAACACAAATTGCGCAATATTATCAAGAAAATAAAGCACAATTCATTAGCCAAAAATTAGCACACATCCAATTAGCGACTGAGAAAGAAGCTGATGCGGTTTATCAAGAACTGCAAAAAGGTGCTGATTTTGCTGAGTTAGCAAAAACAAAATCCCTAGATAAACTTTCTGGTGCTCAAGGCGGTGAATTAGGTTGGGTAAAAGACAACGAATTACCGAAAAATTTTGAAGATGCAGCATTATTGTTAAATGTTGGTCAATACAGTACACCGGTTAATGTGGACGGGGCTTACCATATTATTTTAGTGCAAGATCGTAAAGAACGTACTTTAGAAGAAGTGAAAGAACAAATCGCAGAGACTGTACGTAAAAACTTAGCAGAAAGCCGCTTCCAAGCAGTAGAAAAAGCAGTTCGTGAAAAAGCAGCAGAAAGCAGTGATTCTTTAGCTGCAGTAGCTGAAGCGGCAGGCGTGAAAGTGGAAGAAACGGATTACTTTGGTAAAAATAATGTCCCTGCGGCATTAAATTTCCCAAATGTGACTTCTGCCATTTTTGAATCAGATATTGCAAACGGTGGCGCAAATTCTGAACCATTAACTGTAGGTGAAAATGAATTTGTAGTGGTACGTGTCGTGGATCACAAAGATGAAGGTTTACAAAGCCTTGATGAAGCAAAATCAACGATTGAGCAATTCTTAAAACGTGAAAAAGCCGATAAAGTATTAGTTGAAAAAGCGGAGCAAGCGGTTAAAGCACTATCAACTGATCCTACCAAATTACCAGCAGGTATTAGTTTTAGTGAACCACAAACCTTTACATTAATGGATAATAAAGATCCAATGCTTTATGAAGGTGTATTTGCTCTTGCTAAACCACAAGATGGTAAAGTAGCTTATCAAGTTGCTCGCAACAGCAAAGGTGATGTAGTTGTGGTTGCTCTTGAACGTGTAGAAGAACCGACTTTAAGTGAGCAAGAATTAGCGAAATTTAGCACTCAACTTGTTCGTGCGCGTCAAGGCGAATTGCAAGGACAGCTAATGCAAGCATTACGTGAAAAAGCACAAATTGAGATTAATAACACCTTTATTAATCAAGATGATTCAGAAGAAGGTGCCTCTCACTAAGTTGATTGAAATATCATTCATTATCAATTTCTGATGGAAAATAAAAGCAAAGTGCGGTAAATTTTGACCGCACTTTTTTATATAAAATAAGGAGGAGACCATGGCTCAAGAAACGATTTTCAGCAAAATTATTCGCAAAGAAATCCCTGCCAATATTGTTTATCAAGATGAATTAGTGACCGCATTCCGAGATATTTCACCTCAAGCGAAAACCCATATTTTGATTATCCCAAATAAAGTCATTCCAACGGTTAATGATGTGACGGAACAAGATGAAGTTACCTTGGGTCGCTTATTTACTGTCGCGGCTAAAATTGCTAAAGAAGAAGGCATTGCCGAAGACGGTTATCGTTTGATTGTGAATTGTAACAAACACGGTGGACAAGAAGTATTCCATATCCATATGCATCTTGTTGGTGGTGAACCTTTAGGTGGAATGTTGGCGAAATAATGAAAAAGATCCTAATTACAGCAACGGTATTATTTTTAACGGCTTGTTCATCTGCACCAAATATTGTGGGAACAAATAAACCGATTTTAAATATGGCGGCAAATTTAGCACCCGCTTTAGATGTTGATTTGTCTGATAATACAGCAGCTTTAAAAAATAAAACCACGCAACAACTTAATGTGCTTTACCATCTTTATTGGTATAACACACAAGGTGTAACGCAAGTTTGGCCGAATCAGCAAGAAAGCCAATCAGGCAATATTTTATTGCAACCACAAGAGAAGAAAGTGTTTGAACTACCAAAACCAAGCACAGAAAGTACTAATTATCGTCTTTATTTACAATAGTTTATGTCCACACTATTAATTGACCTTGAAGGTCATGAGCTCAAACAAGAAGAAGTTGAATTACTGGAACATCCTTTAGTTGCCGGTTTGATTTTATTTACCCGCAATTTTTATGATCGTCAGCAAGTTCAAGCGCTAATTAAATCCATTCGTCAGCGAGTAAAAAAGCCTTTATTGATCACAGTTGATCAAGAAGGTGGTCGCGTGCAACGTTTCCGTGAAGGTTTCACTCAGCTCCCTGCGATGCAGGCTTTTGCGGCATTAGTTGAGGACTCAGCTCAGCAACAACAAATAGCGAAAGAAGCGGGTTGGCAAATGGCGGCTGAAATGGTGGCGCTAGATATTGATTTGAGTTTTGCTCCGGTGTTGGATTTAGGTCACGAATGTCGTGCGATTGGTGATCGTAGTTTTGGCTGTGATGTAAAAAGTGCGGTCAATTTAGCAGCAGCTTTTATTGATGGTATGCACCAGGCGGGTATGGCAACAACAGGAAAACACTTCCCAGGACACGGCCATGTTTTAGCTGATTCTCATCTTGAAACCCCTTATGATGAGCGCGCAAAAGAAGTGATTTTTAATCATGATATTTTGCCATTCCAGCAATTAATTCAACAGAGTAAGCTTGATGCGATTATGCCGGCTCACGTGATTTATACACAATGTGATAGCCAGCCAGCAAGCGGTTCGAGTTATTGGTTAAAAGAGATTTTGCGTAAACAGTTGGGCTTCCAAGGAGCGATTTTCTCTGATGATTTAGGCATGAAAGGCGCAGGCTTTATGGGCGATTTTGTGGCTTGCAGTGAAAAAGCCTTGAAGGCTGGTTGTGACTTATTATTGCTTTGTAATGAGCGAGAAGGTGTCATTCAAGTGCTTGATAATCTGAAGTTACAGGAAACAACGGAGCATTTCACAGCACGCCAAGCTCGCTTGAAATCTCTCTTCAAACAAAAATCCTTTGATTGGTCAGAACTCACAAAAACTTCGCGTTGGATTGAAAATCATCAAAAACTGACCGCACTTCAACAAGAGTGGCTTGCTTCTAAATGATTGATTGCCATCATTATCAAAAAGGCGATTGCCGTTCTTGTCAATGGCTTGAAATGCCTTATGAACAGCAACTCGCCAAGAAAGAAGAGCATCTAAAACAACAACTTGCCAAATTAGATTGTGATAATTTAATTTGGCATCCGCCTTTTTATTCCTCCGAGACTGCCTTTCGTAATAAAGCGAAAATGGTTGTAAGTGGCGCGGTGGAACGTCCCATTTTAGGTATTTTACAAGACCCTAATGATCCACAAAGTTCGGTGGATTTATGTGATTGTCCGCTTTATCCGCAACGCTTTGCTGAACTCTTTCCGATTCTAAAAGATTTTATTGGTCGCGCTGGTTTAGTCCCTTATAACGTGGCTAAGCAAAAAGGTGAGCTCAAATATATTCTGCTCACAGAAAGCCAACATACAAAAAAATTGATGTTGCGTTTTGTATTGCGTTCAGAAACTAAATTGCCGTTAATTCAACGTGAATTTGCAGGCTTATTGGAAAAATTACCACAACTTGAAGTGGTGAGTGTGAATATTCAACCTCAACATGCGGCGATCTTAGAAGGTGAGAAAGAAATCTTTTTAACTGAACAGCACACCTTATCAGAAAGCTTTAACGGTATTCCGCTCTTTATTCGCCCTCAAGGTTTCTTCCAAACGAATCCACTTGTAGCACAAGGGCTATATGCAACGGCACAAGATTGGGTGCAAGATTTGCCGATTACTAAACTTTGGGATCTCTTTTGTGGTGTTGGAGGTTTTGGACTGCATTGTGCTAAAGCTTTACAGGATAAACATCAACAAGAAGTGGAATTGACGGGGATTGAAATTTCGCCATCTGCTATTCAAGCGGCGACTCAATCCGCTCAGGTGTTAGGGCTAAACAACGTTAAATTCCAATCTTTGGATGCGGCTAATTTTGCTTTAGCACAAGATGAAAACAAACCCGATTTGGTGATCGTCAATCCACCTCGTCGAGGTATCGGAAGGGAGCTCGCAGAATTTCTCAATGAAATGCAACCGCACTTTATTCTTTATTCCAGCTGTAACGCGATTTCCATGGGAAAAGATTTGCAACACCTAACCAATTATAAGCTTACTCAAATTCAATTATTTGATATGTTCCCGCATACGGCACATTATGAGACGCTAGCATTATTGTCCAAACTTAATGTCAATGAACATATAAGTGTTTAAATAGAGCTTGATGAACTTGATTTGACAAGTGCTGAGAGCAAGGCTACTTATGAGAAAATTAAAGAGTATGCACTGGGGAAATTTGGATTTAAGGTTTCTACATCGTATATAGCACAAATCAAAAAGAAATGTGGAGTTGTACTGAGGGAGCATTATAATAAATCGCAAAAAGAGAAACAGGTTATTCCACAATGTACACCAGAAAAAGAAGAAGCTATCATGGGTACGTTAAGACATTTCAAAATGATTTAAGCGCAAGGTCGCTTTGGTTTTCTTGGCAATCCTTCCATCTCCTAATGGGTATAAGAAAAGCCCTAAAGGTTTCCCTCCAAGGCTTATATTATATTTCTTGCTGATTATATAGTACCACAGACTATAGATGGACATTCTAGGACATATATCTGATCTAGCATTTTGTAAATTAACACTACTTGATTGTTGCTAGCAGTTTTAACTCATATTCAACGATTAAATTTATTTTCCATAGAATTGGCAAACTTTACCAAGGCTAACATAACAGGAACCTCAACCAGAACACCTACTACAGTTGTTAGCGTAGCTCCTGATACTAACCCAAATAGAGATATAGAAACTGCAACAGACAGCTCAAAAAAGTTAGATGCACCAATCATGCCACATGGGGCTGCAATTGAATATGGTAGCTTTGCTAAATATGCCATGAAAAATGTTATTGCAAATATAAACAAAGTTTGAATTATCAAAGGAATTGCAATAAGGATAATATTTAGTGGCTGATCCAATATCTTCTGTCCTTGAAATGAAAATATTATAATCAACGTCAACAATAATCCCATCATAGTATATTTATCAAATGCAGGGATAAAAGTTTTATTTAGGTAGTCTTCCCCTTTATTTTTAATGATTATACTTCTAGTTACCATGCTTAAAATAAGAGGAACAACAATAAATAATACAATGGACAATAAAAGTGTTCCCCATGGAATATTTATATCTCCAACCTTTAATAAGAAGCTCACAATTGGTATATATGCAATCAAAATAATTAAGTCGTTACTAGCTACCTGTACTAAGGTATAACCACTATCACCTCTTGTTAACTTGCTCCATACAAATACCATTGCGGTACATGGTGCAGCGCCGAGTAAAACTGCCCCAGCTAAATATTCTGATGCCAATTCCTTATTAATAAATCCTTTATAAATAATAAAGAAAAATAAGGAAGCGATTAAATACATGGTGAGTGGCTTAATGATCCAATTTACAAACCATGTAATAAATAGACCTTTAGGATTTTTTCCTATGTCTTTTATACTCTTAAAATCAATTTTCAACATCATTGGATAAATCATTATCCAAAGTAAAATTGTTGTTGGTATAGACACGTTGTAGAACTCAAATTTTCCTAACCAATCTGGAATAGCAGGAAAATATTTCCCAATAAATATGCCTATTACCATACAAATTAACACCCAAAAAGTCAGGTTTTTCTCAAAAAAACCAATTCCATTTATTTTCTTCATTCCTAAATTGCCTCAACTTTCTCAATTAATTTATGAACTTTACTTTCAATCTCCTTAATGGTTTTTATAAACTCTTCATCATTTTTTCTTTCTATATCTGATAAAGTTTATCACCACAAAGGTCTTCTTTTGTCCATTCAATGACGGCTAGTTTTCCTGAAGTATGATCTAATATCTTGTTAATCCACTTGACTTCTTCATTTGCTTTAGCAGATAACATCTTGTTACTAGGATTTGCTTTATACAAGGATGAATTAACAATCCACCAATTTGTATGAATTGATGCCCTTGTTAGATCTTCTTCTAATCGATATGCCTCATAAAATGGGGTAGCCTCCGCCAAGCTAACGATTAATACTTCTGTTTCCTCTCCCCTTAATCTAGGTAACAAGTTTTTTACAGATTCAGATACCTGTCCTTGTGTTCTTTGAACTTCTTGATGATAACTTAAAGTTGAGTCTAACAATAACAAGGTATGACCCGTAGGAGCAGTATCAATCACCACTATTTCATCGTCTGCTTTTTCCACGAGCTCTGCAAAAGCTCTAAATACAGCTATTTCCTGTGTGCATGGTGATCTTAAATCTTCCTCAATGTAAGCCACATCATCCTCACTCAATGTTTTTCTTACATTTTCAAGTACTTCATCTTGATATTTTTTTAATTCTTCTTTTTCATCAATATGACTCATAGATATTCCACTTGAACTATCTATCATAAATTTGATATGGTCAGCCGGATCTGTCGTAGCCAGGTGTACCTTTTTACCAAGTTTGCTTAGTTTGAGGGCAACAGAAGATGCAATAGTAGTCTTTCCTACACCGCCCTTGCCCATAGTAAAGATTACTTTTCTATTATTTTTTACAAGATCACTAACAACATCATCTAAATTAAAGATTTCGCCTTCTACTTCCACTTTTTGTTCATTAATTTGATCTTTCTTAAGTAGATTTCTTATAGAGTCAATTCCGGTAATATTGTACGATCTCAAGGCAATTGTATAGGTATCAAACTCAGTTAACATATCCGGCATATTTTCAAGGGCTAACTTTTGTTTGTTAAATATACTTTCAGATAAGTCATCATCATAATTCTCTAAAACACCATTAATCACTAATATTTGATTTTTTATTCCAATCTCAGATAACTCCTTTGATGCTCTGGCTACCTCATTAAGTGGTGTTTTATCAGGCCTTGTAACTAACACTAATGTTGTTAAACTCTTATCTGATAAATTTTCAACTGCCTTTTTATAGGTTTCTTTTTTAGCCTCTAACCCTGATAACTGTCCTAAGCAAGATGCTCCATGCGTACTTTCACTGATAAAATCAGTCCAAGCAGAAGGAAGTTGTAACATTCTAAGGGTATGACCTGTAGGTGCTGTATCAAATATAATATGGTTATAGTCTGTATTGAGCTTAGAATTTGTAATGAAATTAGAAAACTCATTAAAGGCAGCAATCTCTACTGTACAAGATCCAGATAGCTGTTCTTCCATGTTCTCAATAACAGAATCAGGCAATTTGCCTCTAAAAGGTCCAACTACACTTTCTTTATAGTTATGTGCCACTTCCAATGGATCTAGATTGATTACTTCTAAATTATCTACGCCTTTGATTGGTTTTGCTTTACCGTCTAATTCTGTTTCAAAAACATCTTGAAGATTTGAAGCAGGGTCTGTACTAATAAGTAGTACTTTCTTTCCTTCATCTACTAAAGCCACTGCTGTTGCACAAGCTGTAGATGTTTTACCAACCCCTCCCTTGCCTGTGAAAAATAGATATTTAGTTAATTTAATATCTGCAAGATTAAATTCCTTCATAATAAATCCCCTCTTAGCAACAAGAGCTATTATTTCCACAGCACCCTTGATTTGGTTCTTCATCTTCACTACAGCAAGAATCATTACCTGAAGAACAACAGCCATTTTGGTTACTACTTTCAAGATAATCCTTAGAGATTTGTAAAAGTTCCATTATTTCTTCATTCTTTGGATATCTGCCTTCTATGACTATATCGTCGTCCACAAGGATTAATGGCAGCCTATCGATTCCATTTTTATCCAAAGCATCTTTTACCTTGTTATTATTGACAAATGCCATTGGCTCACTTGATAAATTGTATCTTTCAATAGTGATACCATTTTTCTTCAAGTTGTTAATTACTGTTGAAATACGTACGAGTTCAGGATCGACATTAACTCCGCAAACACCGGTATCACAACACATAGCTGGTTCATAAATTGACATTCTTTTCATTTTTTACCCCTTTCTTCAATTTTTTGAATTAAACATTATTAATATATCAATTTTTTTTGATGTGAAGAGTATTTTTTTAGTTACCCTTAAGGGTAACTAATTTCTTGCTGTAGATGATAAAAACATCTGTATTATTTTTTGTCTTCCTTGTTCAGATATAGTGTAGTAAACCCACTTGCCTTCTTCTCTTGCTGTAACAATTCCTGACTCTATCAATATTTTCATATGGTATGACAAGCCTGATTGCGTTAAATCTAGTTTTTCTAGTAAAACACAGGCACATTCTTCCCCATTTTTTAATAAATCTAATATCTCTAGGCGAATCGCCACTGAAAAGGCTTTAAATATCTTTGCAGTTTTTACTAAATCTCTGTTCATAAAAGTCTTCATATCAAATTATTTTGATGTGTTTTTTGTATCACTAATTGTTCTTCTTGACAAGTCTTATTTCGTTAGATATCAAAAATGCTTCTGGATAATCTTGTCATCTAATATTATTGTAATTAATGTTAGTTTCTTTTATGTATATACTTGTGTCATGGAACATATAAGTTTATAGAATGATGTTACAAGCATCATCTATCCTTTTTATCAGACATCAAAACCATCTGTTCGTCAGTATCTTTGACTTAAATATTCCTCCCAAAATGTGTCCAAAATATTGACAGAATTCCAGTTTGGACAATGATGAGCAAGTTGAAGCACTGACATTGCTGGAACTCAATTCCTAATAAAAAAGCTAACATCTCTGTTAGCTTTTTTATTTAGAAATTTAACCGCACTTTTATTTTGCTATAAATTAATGCTATTAAGAAGAACGCTGCTTGTAGCAAAATAATACACGCGCCCGTGGACGCATCAAAATGATAGCTAAGTAGCACGCCTAGTAGGCTCGCAGTTACAGCACTGATGATCGCGATAACCAGCATTTTATCGAAGCGATTCGTCAGTGTTAGCGCAGTGATACCCGGCGCAATTAGCATAGCGACAACTAAAATTACCCCAACCACTTGCATCGTACTCACAATAGTGAGCGCGAGTAATGTGAGCAAGCCATAATGCAATAATTTAGGCGAGAGACCTGCAACGCGAGCATGGCTCGGATCAAAGCAATAAAGCAGAAAATCACGACGCTTTAATCCAAGTAAAATAAAAATGATCAAGGCGATGATAGCCGTTTGAATCAGCTCTTGTCTGCTTACACCCAATACGTTTCCGAATAAGATGTGTGTGAGATGTTGTGATGTTTGGATTTTAGTGAACAGCACCAACCCAATGGCAAACATTCCCGAAAATACAATCCCCATCGCGGTATCTTCTTTGATACGGCTGTTTTCTTTTAAATAACCGACGCCTAAGGCGCAGGCAATACCTGAGACAAAGGCTCCAATCACCAATGGAATACCCGCTAGAAAAGCTAAGACAATGCCAGGTAGGACAGCATGAGAAATGGCATCCCCCATCAATGACCATCCTTTCAACACCAAATAGCAAGAGAGTAGTGCACAGATGACGGCAACCACTAATGCCGTGAGTAGTGCATTTTGCATAAAGGAAAATTGAAATGGCTCAACGAAAATGGCGAACATCTCAGTCATAATCCACCACCTTACGTCGTTTTTGACTGATTAATCCGTATTTGGGCGAGAATAGAAAAGCCAATAAAAATAACAAGGTTTGTAATGTTACGATGACACCACCTGTTGCGCCATCCAGATAATAGCTTAAATAGACACCGACGAAACCAGTGATTGCGCCTAATGCTACGGCAATTTTGATAAGAGTTTTGAACTTGTCAGTAAGTAAATAGGCGGTTGCGCCTGGTGTGATTACCATCGCAATCACTAAAATCGCCCCGACAGTTTGTAATGCCGCAACGACACAAGCACTCAAGAGTGTAAAAAAGAGAACTTTGTAAAACAGTGGTGAAAGTCCAACTGTAATTGCTTGCGTTTCATCAAAGAAAATCAGTAACAGATCCTTCCAAAAAATAAGCAATAAGACCAAGCAAATCAACATAATGATGGCTACTTGATAAATATCTTCATCGGCAATCCCGAGGATATTACCGAGAATGATGTTTTGCACATTTATCGAGGTTGGATTCAAGGAAATAATCAGTAAACCTAAGGCAAAAAAGGTACTGAAAATAAAGCCGATAACGGCATCTTCTTTGAGTTTAGAAATGGATTTGATCCATAAAATGGAAAGTGCGGCTAAAATGCCAGCAAAAAAAGCACCTAAAGCATAGGGGAGTGAAAAGGCATAAGCTATCGCTACACCCGGTACCACGGAATGAGAAAGCGCATCACCAATTAATGACCAACCTTTCAACATTAAATAGGCAGAAAGAAAGGCACAAATGCCGCCGACTGCAGTACTTATCCACATGGCTTTTTGCATATATTCATAGGAGAAAGGTTCCAGTAAATATTCAAGCATAGCTTATTCCTTGTCAGACGGAGGAAGACGACAAGATTTTACAGCCGTTGCTGGCGGATCATTTTTGGTTTCGCCATAGAAGACAACAGGACGTTCATCATCGGTAAGCACGGTGACAGCACGTTTATCTTCATCATTATGCAGATCTTCACCCAATAATTTGATGTGTCGTAATACACCACCAAAGACTTTTTCCAAATTATGCTGATTGAATGTATCTTCTGTTTTACCGGCAGCAATCACAGTACGGTTAATCATCACCACTTGATCACAGAAATCGGGTACAGAACCCAAGTTGTGGGTAGAAACTAAAATTAAATGGCCTTCAGCACGTAATTGGCGAAGGAGTTCCACAATGGCATTTTCAGTTTTAACATCCACACCTGTAAAAGGTTCATCGAGCAAGATAATTTTACTTTGTTGTGCTAATGCTCGAGCTAAAAATACGCGTTTTTTCTGTCCACCAGAAAGCTCACCGATTTGTCGTTCAGCTAAATGCTCGATGTTTACCCGTTGCATCGCTTCAAGCACTTTTTGTTTGTCTTCAGCCTTTGGAATGCGTAGGAAATTCATGTAGCCGTATCGGCCCATCATGACAACATCATAAACGGAGACTGGAAATTGCCAATCGACTTCTTCCGCTTGCGGTACATAAGCAACCAAATTTTGTTTCAATGCTCGATTAATTGGCAAACCACAAAGCGCAATATTGCCTTGCTGTGGCTTGATTAAGCCCATGATGCTTTTGAATAGCGTTGATTTTCCGCTCCCATTTACGCCGACAAGAGCACAGATCGTTCCCCCTTGTAATGCAAAGGTAACATCATAAATTGCAGTGTGCCCGTTGTTGTAACGCACGGTTACGTCATTAACGGAAATAGAAGCGGACAGTTCAGTCATTATTTTTCAAATCCTTTGACTATGGTGGATACAGTGACATTCAGTAAGTCAATATAAGTTGGTACAGGACCGTCAGCGGCAGAAAGGGAATCGACATAAAGCACGCCGCCGTACTTAGCACCGCTTTCTTTCGCTACCTGTTGAGCAGGTTTGGCTGACACGGTACTTTCACTAAATACCACTGGAATGTGATTTTTTTTCACTGAATCGATAAGTTTACGCACTTGTTGAGGCGTACCTTGTTGTTCAGCGTTAATTGGCCATAAATAGCCTTCTTTGAGATCGTAATCTTTCGCTAAATAACTAAAGGCGCCTTCACTGGTCACTAACCAACGTTGGTCAGCGGGAATTTGTGAGAGTTTTTCACGTAAAGGTTTATCGAGTTGTTTAATTTTTTCTGCATACGCCGCTGCATTTTTTTGATAAGTATCAGCATTTTGCGGATCGTATTTAACTAATGCATTTTTAATATTTTCGACATAAATCAACGCATTAGATGGCGACATCCAAGCATGTGGGTTCGGTGCATCTTTATAAGGGCCTTCATAAATAGAAAGTGGCGTGATGCCTTCGGTTACCACAACGGCTGGTTTATCTTTGATATTTTGGAAGAAACGCTCAAACCAACGCTCTAAATTTAATCCGTTCCATAAAATTAAATCAGCAGATTGAGCTTTTACAATATCTTTAGGGGTCGGTTCATAGTCGTGAATTTCTGCACCAGGTTTGGTGATAGATTCCACCGTCGCGGCATCGCCTGCAACATTTTGTGCGATATCCTGAATAACCGTAAATGTGGTCACCACTTTAAATTTCGCTTCGGCTTGTAAAGCTGCTAAACCTAGAGCGATAACAGATAGGCTTTTAAATAAATGCTTCATGAGATCTCCTTAAAAATAATGATTAATTAGCATTCTGCATAATAATATCATTTTTTACAAGCTTTTTAAATGAAAATAATTATCAAATCGATAGGTAATTAAAATTAAAAAGCGGAAAATTTTGTGCAAAATTGACCGCTCTTTTTGAAATGATTAACCACCAACTTGTTGGATTAGGCGATCCATACCTGCTTCATCATAGCCTTCTTCATATTGGGCTTCATCAACGGTAAAGTTGTGCATGCTACGTCCTGCGATACAACCGTATTGTTCTAATTTTCCTTTAGTAAAGTTAGTACGAAACGCAGATGAATGGTTATTTAAACTGATTACCCCAATGGTCGCGCGATTACATGGATTTTTATTCACAAAGACTAAATTATAGCCAGATTCGCGAATGTAACCGGTTTTATTAATTGCTGCATCAAACACTTCTTCACGCACTAATTTATTGGTGTTTTTAACAAAAACACTGCGTCCGCCTGCTTGAATGAAAGCACTTGGCATATTCGAGATGTTTTTGATTTGTGCTTTGTTAAGAGAGTATTTAGCCAATTTAACCAGATCCATCACACTTGAAATGTTACTGTCAGATAAACCTGAGCTATCTGAAAAGCGGGTAGAGCGCATACCTAATTCTCTCGCTTTCTCATTCATTTTTTGGATAAATTGCAAACGACTCATGCCCGCAGAGCGAGAAAGGGCATGAGCAGCATAGTTGTCAGAATGGACAAGCATCGCTTTTAATAATTCATTACAAGAAATCGGCGTGTATTTTGGTAATTTTGTATGTGTGCCTTTAATGTAATCGTAATCGTCGTCAGTAATCGATGCAGTACAATTTGCGTTTCGATTATTTTCAAGAAACACATTTGCAGTCATTAACTTGGTGACGGATGCGATAGGTTGAACGTGATTCGGTGAGCTACTTTCGAGCACGCGATCATGGGTGAAATCATACACGACATAAGATTGTGCTGTTGCCATTGCTGGCACTAAACACAATACAGAAAGCACTTTTTTTAACATATCTTTTAATATAGCCAACTTAGAGAATAAAACAAAGCTTGTATTCTATCAGTTTTTGTAAGGGTTTGGGATGTGTGAAAGAGAAAAAATTTAAAGTTTTTTAACCGCACTTTTTTCTTTTATTTTTTTGATTTTTGTGATAGCGATTGCAAAGAAGTGCGGTCAAAATTTTCTTTGTTTTTCAAATCTGCTAGCTTATCCGTCGGTAAATCTGTAAAATCTCGGCTCATTTTTAATATGCGAATTTTTTGTTGCTCAATTCTGAGTAACATCATCGCCGTAATGTGTAATAACGAGGCTTTATGTTAGAACAACCCCTTTCATCCGAAACGAATACAAAAAAGATTAACTTAATGGATTTAACGCGTCAGCAGATGCGTGAGTTTTTTGCTGAATTAGGCGAGAAACCATTTCGTGCGGATCAATTAGTGAAATGGATTTATCATTTTGGCGAAGATAACTTCGACAATATGACCAATATTAATAAAAAATTACGAGAAAAATTAAAAGCGGTCGCTGAAATTAAAGCGCCAGAAGTGGCGGTTGAGCAACGTTCTGCAGATGGCACCATTAAATGGGCGATGCAAGTAGGTGAACAGCAAGTTGAAACGGTCTATATTCCTGAAGCAGATCGTGCGACACTTTGTGTATCTTCTCAAGTAGGCTGTGCCTTAGCTTGTACTTTCTGTTCGACAGCACAGCAAGGCTTTAACCGTAATTTAACAGTGTCTGAAATTATCGGTCAGGTTTGGCGTGCATCAAAAATTATCGGTAATTTTGGTGTGACGGGTGTACGTCCTATTACCAATGTGGTAATGATGGGCATGGGTGAACCATTGTTAAATGTAGCTAATGTTGTACCTGCAATGGAAATTATGCTCGATGATTTCGCATATGGATTATCTAAACGACGCGTGACGTTATCCACTTCAGGTGTTGTGCCAGCGCTCGATATGTTACGTGATAAGATTGATGTAGCATTAGCGATTTCACTTCACGCACCGAACGATGAATTGCGTGATGAAATCATGCCGATCAATAAAAAATATAACATCAAAATGTTGATGGATTCGGTACACAGATACTTAGAAGTATCAAATGCTAACCATGGTAAAGTGACAATTGAATATGTGTTATTAGATCACGTGAATGATGGTACAGAGCATGCGCATCAATTAGCTCAAGTGTTAAAAAATACCCCGTGTAAAATTAACTTGATCCCATGGAACCCGTTCCCAGAAGCGCCTTATGGTAAAAGCTCAAATAGCCGTGTCGATCGTTTCCAAAAAACCTTAATGGAATACGGCTTTACGGTGATTGTGCGCAAAACCCGTGGTGATGATATTGATGCCGCTTGTGGTCAGTTGGCTGGCGATGTAATCGACCGAACCAAACGTACAGCAATGAAACGTAAGTTTGGTGAAGGTATTGACGTAAAAGCGGTTAACTAAGCTAAATATAGCAATACTTGTAAAGGGAAAATGGCCTGGAGAAGAGTGATAAGATAGAGGAGTGATAAGATGAAATTAATCCCAATTAACATTCTAAGTGCGGTCATTTTTCCTTTTGTTTTTTCTGCTTGCGTTTCTCAATCTTCAGTCGATTTTAATAAACAACAAGCAGCCAAAGCGCGCGTTGAGTTGGCATTAGGCTATCTGCAACAAGAGGATTTTGTTCAAGCAAAACTTAATTTAGATAAAGCCTTTGAACATGATGACCGCTATTATCTTGTGCACTCGGCACTTGCGCATTTTTATCAATTACAAGGCGATACGGAAAAAGCGAAGCAAGCTTATTTACAGGCAATTAAGTTAGATGATAAGCAAGGCGATGTGTATAACAACTTTGGTGCATTTTTATGTGGGCAAGGTGAGTTTGAACAAGCTTATTCACAATTTAATGCGGCACTTGCAGCACCGAATTATTATCATCAAGCCGATACTTACGAAAACATAGCACTTTGTGCTTTTGCTGGAAAACAAACCGACGTTTATCAACAAGCGTTGGAGAAATTGCGCCAAGTTGATCCTTCCAGAGTGGAAAAGCTCCGCACACTCAAATAATCATTGCCAAAAGCCCCTTTCGACTTTAAAATTTGGTATTTAGTTTTTTATTTCTATTTCTCTATTTTTATCCCTATGAATACAATCGTCGAACAAACTGAAACAACTGAAATCTCCTTTGGGGATAAACTTCGCCAAACACGCGAAGCATTAAATCTTTCTTTAGAAGATGTGGCAAAGGCCATTTCTTTACGTCCAAGCATTTTGGCAAAATTAGAAAATAATGAATTTGTCCAAAAAGATGTACCATCAACCTTTTTGAGAGGTTACGTTCGCAGTTATGCGAAATTTTTACGTATTCCTGATGCTGAATGGACACATTTAACTTTTGGTGAAGCACATAAAAATGATTTAAGTAAAAATTCACGTGCGACGCGTTCAGTAAACCAATATTCATCTCACAGCCGTTGGGTAGGCACACTCACAACGATTATTTTACTCGCTGCTGTTGGAATGACTGGCTTATGGTGGTGGCAAAATTATCAAAAATCAAATGAAGAACGAGATAATTTAGTGCAAACCTACGTTGAAAAAGAAAAAACAGCAGAGCTACCGGCTACTCATTCGAATGAAATTCCAGTAACAGTAAATAGTCAGCCTGCGGTGTCAAGCAATGAAACTACGTCTGTAGCGGAAACAACAAATAATGCCGCTGCTGAACCTGCTGTTTCAACGACTCAAGAAAATCAAGCTCAAACAGCAAGCGCAGAAGTTTCAACCACTGCAACTTCAGCACCTACCGTTGAACAAGCGCAAGCACCTGTTGTGGAACAAACGTTACCTAACACAGAACCAACAACAGAGAAAACCGTGCCAGATACACAAAGTGCGGTTGAAAACCCCGCTATTTCTGAAGCACCAACTACAGTGAAAGGCGATCTCGTTATTGAGATCACAAAGAATTCAAGCTGGATTAGTGTGAAAGATCAAAACCGTAAAGTATTAGCGCAAAAAGAATATAAACAAGGTGAAACCTTAACCTTTAATGGTGACGAATACGCCTTGATTATTGGTGCGCCGGGTAACGTTCGTATTACTTATAAAGGCGAAGCGTATCCTCTTACAGTTGATGGCCGTGTGGCTAAATTTAAATTACCAAAACCTTAACGAATAATTTACGAAAGAATGTCAGCAGTAAAACCTACTATCAAACGTCGTGAATCGACAAAAATTTATGTGGGCAATGTACCAATCGGTGGTGATGCACCGATTGCCGTACAATCCATGACAAATACTCGCACAACTGATGTTGAAGCGACCGTTGCACAGATTAAATCTTTGGAACGTGTGGGCGCAGATATCGTGCGTGTTTCTGTTCCGACCATGGATGCAGCCGAAGCCTTTAAAATCATTAAACAACAAGTGAATGTGCCATTGGTGGCGGATATTCATTTTGACTATCGCATTGCGTTAAAAGTGGCTGAATATGGGGTGGATTGCTTACGTATTAATCCAGGCAATATCGGTCGTGAAGATCGTATTCGAGCAGTGGTGGATTGCGCGCGTGATAAAAATATCCCGATTCGCATCGGTGTCAATGCTGGCTCATTAGAAAAAGATATTCAAGAGAAATATGGTGAACCAACACCAGAAGCCTTATTAGAATCAGCGTTACGCCACGTTGAGATCTTGGATCGTTTAAACTTCGATCAATTTAAAGTGAGCGTAAAAGCATCAGATGTCTTCCTTGCGGTGGAATCTTACCGTTTATTGGCAAAAGCCATTAAACAGCCGTTGCATTTAGGCATTACGGAAGCCGGTGGTGCGCGAGCGGGCTCTGTGAAGTCAGCGATTGGTTTAGGGATGTTGTTAGCAGAAGGCATTGGTGATACTTTGCGAGTCTCTTTAGCTGCCGATCCTGTAGAAGAAATCAAAGTTGGTTTTGATATTTTGAAATCGTTACGTATTCGTTCTCGCGGGATTAACTTTATTGCTTGTCCAACTTGCTCTCGTCAAGAGTTTGATGTGATCGGCACGGTGAATGCACTGGAACAACGTTTAGAAGATATTATTACCCCAATGGATGTGTCTATTATTGGTTGTGTGGTAAATGGCCCGGGTGAAGCATTAGTGTCTGATCTTGGCGTGACCGGTGGTAATAAGAAAAGTGGTTATTATTTAGATGGCGAGCGTCAAAAAGAACGTTTTGACAACGACGCGATTATTGACCAATTAGAAGCAAAAATTCGTGCCAAAGTTGCACAACAAGATCCAAAAAATCGAATTATTTAAGGAAAACTCGTGGCAAAAAATATTCAAGCAATTCGTGGGATGAATGACTGTTCCCCAACTGAATCTCCACTTTGGCAATGGATTGAAGGGCAGGTTCGCCAAATTTTAAGTAGCTACGGCTATTCAGAAGTGCGTATGCCAATCGTGGAAAGTACGCCATTATTTGCTCGTGCAATCGGTGAAGTCACAGATGTCGTCTCAAAAGAAATGTACACATTCTGGGATAATGATGAACAATTAACACTTCGTCCAGAAGGTACAGCAGGATGTGTGCGTGCTGCGATTGAACACGGTTGGATTTACAACAATGAACAACGTTTATGGTATATGGGACCAATGTTCCGCCATGAACGTCCACAAAAAGGTCGTTACCGTCAATTCCATCAAGCGGGTGTCGAAGTATTTGGTATCGCAACCCCTGAAATTGATGCGGAGTTAATTATTTTAACGGCACGTTTGTGGAAAGCCTTAGGTATTGATCAACATGTTTCACTTCAATTAAATTCGATTGGTTCATTAGAAGCACGTGCAAATTATCGTTCAGCATTAGTGGCCTTCTTAGAAAATCACCAAGATTTAATGAGCGAAGAAGAGAAAGAACGTCTTGTAAAAAATCCATTACGTATTTTGGATACTAAAAATCAAGCATTACAAGATGTATTGGATGGCGCGCCAAAATTATTGGATTATTTAGATGATGAAAGTCGCGAGCATTTTGCGCAGTTATGCGGTCTATTAGATGCGGTTGGTATTCAATATGAAATTAATCCCAAATTGGTTCGTGGTTTAGATTATTATAATAAAACTGTATTTGAATGGGTGACATCAGCATTAGGTGCGCAAGGTACTGTATGTGGTGGTGGACGCTATGACGGCTTAGTTGAACAACTCGGTGGCCACGCAACAAGTGGTGTCGGTTTCGCAATGGGCTTAGAGCGTTTAGTGCTACTCGTTCAAGAAGTGAATAAATCGATTCCAGTAAAAAGTGCGGTAGATATTTACGTTGTTTATCAAGGTGAAGGCACAACATTAGCCGCATTCCAGCTCGCGGAAAAACTTCGCTCAGAATTACCGCACTTAAGTACAATGTTGCATTGCAGCGGCGGTAACTTTAAAAAACAATTTAAACGCGCAGATAAGTCTGGTGCGACTCTAGCTCTTGTGCTTGGCGAAAGTGAAGTGCAAAATAATCAAGTTGTGGTAAAACACTTACTTGGCGCAGCAGAGCAGCAAACCATTGATGTGGCCAATTTAATTGAACACGTGAAAGCCCAATTTTAATTTTAGAAGGATAGGAAAATGGCATATACCATTGAAGAAGAACAAGAACTGAACCAGTTAAAAGAATGGTGGAAAGACAATGGCAAAACCATTATTGCCGCTTTTATTCTTGGTGTAGGCGGGATGTTGGGCTGGCGTTATTGGCAGTCTTATCAAGCCAATCAAATTATGCAAGCGTCTGCTGAATATGATGCGTTAGTTTATACAGCAAACAAAGATGCCGCCGCACAACAAGCTAAAGTAGCTGAATTTGTGAAAGCGCATGATAAAACTAGCTATGCGGTATTTAGCTTATTAGATGAAGCAAAAGGTTTTGTTGCAAAACAAGATTACGCCTCTGCAGAAAATAGCTTAAAACAAGCGATTGCTCAATCACAAGATGATATCTTAACTTCTCTTGCAGCGCTTCGTTTGTCTGCCGTGCAATTCCAACAAGGTCAATTTGATGCAGCACTAGCAAGTCTAAATCAAGTGAAAAGCCAAGGCTTTAGTGCACGTAAAGATCTTTTAGCGGGCGATATTCAAGTCGCAAAAGGCGATGTGAATGGTGCTAAAGCAAGCTTTGAGAATGCACAAAAAAGCGGTAACCCGTTAGAAAAACAAATGGCGCAGATGAAATTAAATAATCTGTAATATTTTAATTAGCCCGAATTGCTCGGGCTTTTTTATTGGATTTTTGATCTTATGATTCAGAAACCTATTGTGCCGCCACCCGTCATTTTTATTGGCTGTGCACTTATCATGATATGCTTACCTAATCCTTACCCTCTTACAATCAATATCGTGATTACTTATCTGATTGCGTTGGCTTCATCTTTTGTTGGTTTTTTCAGTGTTTGGCAATTCTACAAAAATAAAGCTAATATTCATCCCATCCATTTAGAGAAAAGCAAAGTATTTGTGGTAAGTGGTATCTATCGCTTTAGTCGTAACCCAATGTATTTAAGCTTAGCGGGTTTGTTAGTGGCATGGGCGGTTTATTTGCAAAATGCGGTCAGTTTTCTCGGTGTTTTTCTGTTTATTTACTTCATCACACAATGGCAAATTAAACCTGAAGAATACTGGCTAGAGAAGAAGTTTGGTGAGTCTTATTTGGCTTATAAGAAAAAAGTCAGACGTTGGATTTAACCAATAAAAAAATCGCCTAAAAATAGGCGATTTTTTATATATTTTGAGAAGCTATTATTTAGCTGCACATCCGCAATCTGCTAATTTTTTAGCTAAACGCTCCGCAACGAAATCCCAGTTTACGACGTTCCAGAATTCTTTGATGTAGTCTGGACGACGGTTTTGGAATTTCAAGTAGTAAGCGTGTTCCCAAACATCTAAACCTAAAAGTGGGAAACCTTCACAACCTGCGATTTCTTTACCCATTAATGGAGAATCTTGGTTTGCTGTTGATACAACAGATAATTTACCTTGGTTGATCACTAACCACGCCCAGCCTGAACCAAAACGAGTTGCTGCTGCTTTTTCAAATTCAGCTTTGAAGTTTTCTACAGAACCGAAATCACGTTCGATAGCTGCTTTTAAATCACCCTGTAAAGTGGTGCCTTTTTTCAATGATTTCCAGAATAAGCTGTGGTTTGCGTGACCGCCTGCGTTGTTACGTAATGCAGTACGTTTTTCAGCTGGGATTTTGTCTAATTGGCTGATTAATTGACCTGAGCACATTTCAGAAAATTCAGCAGGTAAAGTTTCTAACACCGCGTTTGCATTGTTTACATAAGCTTGGTGGTGCTTAGTGTGGTGAATTTCCATTGTTTGCGCATCAAAATGTGGTTCTAACGCATCATAAGCGTAACCTAATTCAGGTAGAGTATAAGACATAATATGTTCCTTTTTTAAATAAAGTTAAGGTAATGTTTTTGATAAAACAACATCAAAAAGTAGCTAAATGGTAGCAGAAAATTTGATTTAGATCAGTAAATCTTTTAATTATTTGATTATCCGATGAATAGGCTAGAAAAGCTTAATTTGTTTTAAATCAATAAATACACCGATCTACTTCTAAATAGTTATACCTTTTAGCCCTTAAAATCTCGTCAAAATTTCCCCTTGTGGTAGAATACCTGCTGATTTTTCACAAGATTTTATTTTTAAGGCTGAGACTATGTTTCCTGTTCATCAACTTCAATTAGAACAATTAGCGTGCCAACGGGGCGATCGCGTGTTGTTCACTGATCTTTCACTGCAATTTCAAAGCGGTGATTTCGTGCAAATTGAAGGGCACAATGGTATCGGTAAAACAAGTTTATTGCGGATTTTAGCTGGCCTTGCACAGCCTGTAGAAGGTAAAGTGCGGTGGAATTCAGACGAGATTACAAAGCAACGGGAAGAATACCATCATCAGCTACTTTATCTCGGCCACCATTCTGGCGTAAAGCCTGAATTAACGGCATGGGAAAATTTAAAATTTTATCAGCAGATTAGTCAAAGTCAGCAAGGCACTGATATTTTATGGGATGTACTTGAAACTGTAGGCTTACTTGGACGTGAAGATTTACCGGCTGCCCAACTTTCAGCTGGTCAGCAAAAGCGCATTGCCTTGGCGAGATTATGGATCTCAGAAGCACCTCTTTGGATTTTGGATGAACCTTTTACAGCAATAGACAAAAAAGGGGTTGAAGTTTTGACCGCTCTTTTTGAAAATCATGCTAAAAAAGGTGGGATGGTGATTTTAACGAGCCACCAAGAAGTGCCTAGTACGTTATTGAAAAAAATCAATCTTGCTGATTATAAATATAACTCTTAGATTTTTATGATATTTTTACAGATTATAAAGCGTGAGCTGAAGATTGCGACCCGTAAACAAGCGGAAATATTGAACCCACTTTGGTTCTTTTTGATCGTGATCACGCTGTTTCCATTGGTGATTGGACCGGATCCTAAGTTACTTTCTCGTATTGCACCAGGGGTTGCTTGGGTAGCGGCATTGCTTTCTGCGTTGCTGTCTTTTGAACGCTTATTCCGAGATGATTTTATTGATGGCTCTTTAGAACAATTGATGCTTACGGCTCAACCTTTAGCGCTAACGGCACTTGCAAAAGTTGTTGCGCACTGGTTATTAACAGGTTTGCCGTTGATTTTACTTTCACCTATTGCGGCTTTATTGCTTTCGTTGGAAGTGAATATTTGGTGGGCACTGGTGGTCACCTTGCTAGTGGGAACACCAATTTTAAGCTGCATTGGCGCGATTGGCGTGGCATTGACGGTAGGATTACGTAAAGGTGGCGTATTGCTGAGTTTACTTGTGGTACCATTATTTATTCCGGTTTTAATTTTTGCTTCAGCAATTTTAGATGCCGCCGCATTAAATCTCCCTTATGGTGGACAGCTTGCTATTTTAGGTGCAATTTTGGCTGGTGCGATAACTTTATCGCCTTTTGCTATTGCAGCGGCACTACGAATTAGTTTAGATAATTAATCATCATTACGGTGAAAGTGCGGTCAGATTTTTAACTGTTTTTTATTTTTTGGAATTAAGGATCTTTTATGTGGAAGTGGTTACATCCTTACGCAAAACATGAAACCCAATATCATTTATGTGGCAAATTAAGCCCATTTTTTGGTGCGATTGCGGTTTTATTATTGGCTGTTGGCATTGTGTGGGGCTTAGCTTATGCACCGGCAGATTATCAGCAAGGCAATAGTTTCCGAATTATGTATGTGCATGTGCCGGCGGCGATTTGGTCAATGGGCGTGTATGGTTCGATGGCGATTGCAGCGATTATTGCGTTAGTTTGGCAGATTAAAGCCGCACACCTTTCGATGGTTGCCATGGCACCAATTGGTGCGATGTTTACCTTTATCGCGCTGGTCACTGGCGCAATTTGGGGTAAACCAATGTGGGGAACCTGGTGGGTGTGGGATGCGCGTTTAACCGCGGAACTCATTCTTTTCTTCTTATATATCGGTGTATTAGCCCTTTATTCTGCATTTTCTGATCGTGCGGTGGGCGCAAAATCAGCTGGTATCTTGTGTATTGTTGGTGTGGTGAATTTACCAATCATTCACTTTTCCGTAGAGTGGTGGAATACTTTACATCAAGGGGCCAGTATCACGAAGTTTGAAAAACCGTCTATTGCAACGCCGATGTTAATTCCACTGATTTTATGTATTTTTGGATTTTTATTTTTATCCATTTGGTTTACGCTCGTACGTTATCGTGTTGAATTGCTAAAAGAAGATAGCAAACGTCCATGGGTAAAAGAGTTAGCAAGTAAGCTAAAATAGTTTTTCATTTTTATTTTAGGATTTTAGGGAGCGGAAAATGTTTTTCCAAAGTTGGAGTGATTTTATCAATATGGGAGGCTACGGTTTTTATGTGTGGCTTTCCTACGGCATTAGCCTTGTGGCAATGATTATTTTGGCGATACAAAGCGTCAAGGGACGTAAAGTGGTGTTAAAAGAAGTGTTACGCGAGCAACAACGTGAAGCTCGTTTAAACCAAGCAAATAAAGGAAATACACTATGAATCCAAGACGTAAATCAAGACTCTCTATCATTATCTTTGTGATTTTAGGTATTTCGATTGCAACAGGTTTAGTCCTTTATGCACTTCGCCAAAATATCGATTTATTTTATACGCCATCAGAAGTTATTGAAGGTAAAGAAGGCAAAGCAGATCAAAAACCTGAAGTGGGGCAACGCATCCGTGTAGGTGGCATGGTTGTGGAAGGCACAGTAAAACGTGATCCAAAAAGCTTAAAAGTCCGCTTTGACTTAAATGATATTGGTCCATCGATCACTGTAGAATACGAAGGTATTCTTCCAGATCTTTTCCGTGAAGGGCAAGGTATCGTTGCGCAAGGCGTATTAAAAGAGCCTACTTTATTAGAGGCGACAGAAGTACTTGCTAAACATGATGAAAATTATGTACCACCAGAATTAGGCGATAAAATGCAGAAAGTACATAAGCCAATGGGCGCAGAGTTAAAAGGCGAGAGTGAAGCTGATCGTCGTTATAAAGAAACCCAGCAAAAACCGCAAGAAGGTCAATAATGATTGCTGAACTAGGAAATTATGCGCTTGCTTTAAGTCTTGCCGTTTCATTCTTTTTAGCGATTTTCCCATTATGGGGCGCAGAAAAAGGTCACCCTCAATTAATGTCATTGGCTCGTCCAATGACTTATGGTTTATTTTTCAGTTTAACCATTGCTTTTGCAGCATTATTCTATCTGTTTGCTGTTAATGATTTCAGTGTGCAATATGTGGTAAATAACTCTAACAGCAGTTTACCGATTTATTATCGTTTATCTGCAGTGTGGGGTTCACATGAGGGTTCATTGTTACTTTGGATTTGGTTATTAACCCTTTGGGGCGCAGCGGTTGCCTTATTTAGCAAACACTTACCACAAGAAGCCGTGGCTCGCGTGTTGGGTATTATGGGGGTTATTAGCATCGGCTTCTTACTCTTCGTATTATTTACCTCAAATCCATTTACTCGTACATTCCCTGATTTCCCAGTAGATGGTCGAGAATTAAACCCAATGTTGCAAGATGTGGGCTTGATTTTCCATCCTCCATTGCTTTATATGGGATATGTTGGTTTTTCTGTGGCTTTTGCCTTTGCGATTGCATCATTAATGACAGGGAAATTAGACTCCGCTTGGGCAAGATGGTCTCGCCCTTGGACGATGGCGGCTTGGGTCTTTTTAACACTCGGGATTGTGCTCGGTTCGTGGTGGGCCTATTATGAGCTAGGCTGGGGTGGCTGGTGGTTCTGGGATCCAGTAGAAAACTCTTCTTTAATGCCTTGGCTTGCAGGAACCGCATTAATCCACTCTTTAGCAGTTACTGAAAAACGTGGCTCTTTTAAAGCTTGGACTGTACTTTTAGCGATCCTTGCTTTCTCACTTTGCTTACTGGGTACGTTCTTAGTTCGTTCCGGTATCTTAGTGTCAGTACACGCCTTTGCTTCAGATCCAACACGTGGTTTATATATTCTTGCTTATTTGGTTGTGGTGATTGGTGGTTCTTTAACCTTGTACGCTTACAAAGGCAACCAAATTCGTTCGCGTGATAATGCAGAACGCTATTCTCGCGAAACCTTATTGTTATTAAATAACATCCTATTAATGACCGCACTTTGTGTGGTGTTCTTAGGGACGTTATTGCCATTAGTTCATAAGCAATTAGGTCTGGGCTCTATTTCAATTGGTGCGCCGTTCTTTGATCAAATGTTCCTGATTATTATGACCCCATTTGCCTTATTACTAGGTATTGGGCCATTAGTTAAATGGCGTCGAGATCAGTTCTCTGAAATTCGTACACCGGTTGTAGTGAGTGTGATTGTAATGGCGATTGCAGGCTTTACCTTGCCATATTTCTTACACAATAAACTCACCGTCAGTGTTGTGCTTGGCACCATGATGTCCGTCATTATTGTGTTATTAAGCCTTTATGAAATGAAACAACGCGCAACATACCGTGAATCTTTCTTTAAAGGTATTACCAAACTTTCCCGTTCCCATTGGGGGATGATTTTGGCTCACCTTGGTGTGGCAATGACGGTTTGGGGAATTGCGTTTAGCCAAAACTTTAGTGTAGAGCGCGATGTGCGAATGACCGTTGGCGATACTGTGCAGATCGCTGACTATGACTTCAAATTTACCGGCGTGAGTGATGCAAATGGTCCAAACTATATGGGTGGCAAAGCACAAATTGATATTTCAAAAGACGGTAAACCGGAAGTAACGTTATTTGCTGAAAAACGTTTTTATACCGTCAGTAAAATGCCAATGACTGAAGCGGCAATTGATTGGGGTTTTACCCGCGATCTTTATGTTGCCTTGGGTGAAAAAATAGAAGATAACTCATGGGCGCTTCGCCTTTACTATAAACCGTTTATCCGCTGGATTTGGATTGGTGGATTGTTTATGGCGCTAGGTGGCTTGCTCTGTATGTTTGACCGTCGTTATCGTTTTAGTCGTTTGGTAAAACAGTCTTAATCGTGATGAGGGGCTAAATTAAGCTCCTAAAAATAGATGTAAATTGATCGTGTTATGAATAAAAAACTACTTATCCCACTTATTATTTTTCTAGCTGTCGTTGTGGCATTTTTAGTTCAACTTGGACGCAATGCACAAGGTGATGATCCGAAAGCGTTAGAATCTGCTCTTGTGGGGAAACCTGTGCCACAGAAAATATTAACGAATTTATTGGAGAATAAAACGTACGGTAATGAAATTTTCCAACAAGGTAAACCGCTTCTCTTAAATGTGTGGGCGACTTGGTGTCCAACTTGTTATGCAGAGCATCAATACTTGAATCAATTGGCTAAACAGGGCGTAACAATCATTGGTATCGACTATAAAGATGAATCACCAAAAGCTGTAAAATGGCTAAAAGATTTAGGCAATCCTTATAGTCTAGTGCTTAAAGATGAGAAAGGTTCTTTTGCATTAGATTTAGGCGTTTATGGTGCACCGGAAACATTCATTGTAGATGGCAAAGGTGTGATTCATTATCGCTTAGCGGGTGATGTGAATGAACGCGTTTGGAATGAGACCTTAAAACCGATTTATGACAAACTCGCGGAGAAACCATAATGAAAAAATCATGGCTTTTTTTAACCGCACTTTTTGTGAGTATCTCGGCGACAGCTTCTATTGATGCATTGAATTTTGCCTCACCGGAGCAAGAAAAGGATTATCATCAATTAACGCAAGAGCTTCGTTGTCCTCAATGTCAAAATAACAATATTGCAGATTCGAATGCAACTATTGCTGTAGATATGCGTGGAAAAGTATTTGAATTGTTGCAAGAAGGCAAAAAACGAAGTGAAGTCGTCGATTATATGATTCAACGTTATGGCAATTTTGTGACCTATGATCCACCAATGACGACGTCAACAATCGTATTATGGATTGCCCCAATTTTGTTAGTGTTGATTGGCATTTTATTTGTATTTAAACGTAAATCAAAAAAAACAAGTACGGTTAATTCTGACGCGATTTTAGATGATGAAGAGAATGCGCGTTTATCGGTTTTACTCAAAGAAAAGGATAAATAATGAATTTTGCATTAAGTATTATTGCGCTCACTTTAGTCGTAGCATTGATTTGTTTTTATCCATTGTTGCGCTCTGTTAAAGCGAAAGAAGATAAAAAGCGCGATGAATTAAATAAAGCACTATATTTTTCTCGATTAAAAGAGATTGAGCAAGATAATCAACAGGGTTTAGTTGAAAATGTTGAACAACTCAAACAAGAGTTACAAAAAACATTATTAGAGGATATTCCTCAACAAGAAACACAAACTATCGATAAAAATGCCAAAAATTACGGTAAGTTGTGGTTTGTTTCTGGTTTATTAGGTTTGGCCATTATTGCAGGGGGAGCTTATTTCCCTCTGGGATCTTGGAAAGCCGAGGATATGATGGAAAAGACATTGGCAAAATTACCTTATTTCTTTGAACGAATCAAAGAAGAAGACACAAACCCAATGACAGATGCAGAAATGCAGCAATTTTCGACCGCTCTTCGTTTGGATTTACAAAAAACACCAAAGGATGCTAAAAAATGGTGGTTGTTAGGTCAGGTAGGGATGAATTTAGGTAATGGAAAATTAGCCTTTGATAGTTACCAACAAGCGAATAAGCTTGAGCCGGATAATTTAGATTATAAGCTTTCTTATGCGCGTATGTTAATGTCTTCTGAAGATCAAACGGATAAACTGAAAGGTAATCAGCTTTTACGTGAGATTATTCGTCAAGATCATTCTAATCCTGAAGCATTAAGTTTACTGGCTTTCAGTTATTTTGAAGGTGAGGATTATAAAATGGCGGCAGTAACCTGGGCAATGATGTTACGTTTATTGGAACCAGATGATCCTCGTGTGCCAATGCTTGAAAAGAGTATTCGTGCAGCACGTGATGCCCTTGCTTTACAGGAAGAAGAAAAAGCAAAAAGTGTCACACCGGAGAAATAATGAAACCTCAATTATTAGGTTTTCACCATATTGCAATTATTGCTTCGAACTATGCACGTTCGAAGCATTTTTATATGGAGATTTTAGGGGCAAAACCGCTAAATGAAACTTATCGGGCAGAACGAGATAGTTATAAATTAGATTTAAGTTTTCCTGATGGGAGTCAAATAGAGCTATTTTCTTTCCCAAATCCGCCTCAAAGAGTCACCAACCCTGAAGCCTGTGGTTTACGGCATTTGGCATTTAAAGTCGATAACATTGATGAATATGTTGCTTATCTTCTGGAAAACAGTATTAATTGTGAACCGATTAGGGTTGATGAATTAACAGGAATGAAGTACACTTTCTTTCGAGACCCAGATTATTTACCTATTGAGTTATACGAAAATAATTATTAACGTAGAAAATCAAATTATTATGAGTCATATTAAGAAAAAAATTGGGATTTACTCTTTTTGTATTTTAGCATCGTCAGTTGTTTCAGCTGAAGGTAGTAGTGTTGTATATGCAACAAAGGTAAAAACGCCTGAAAATAATCTTTCAGTTAATGTTTCTGAAAGTAATATTTCTGAAACAGTGAAATATATTGATGGAAAAGGGCAAAGAAGTTTAGATCCTAAATCTGAAAAAGATATGGAAGAGCTGGCCAATAGTGTTGAATTTGAAGTATATAAATTTAACGAAGTTGCGGCATCCAAAACAACGTTTCTGTCACCCGCGGGAATCTGTAGTGGTTTTAAAAGCACAGATGGTGTAGATGTAACAAATTCTAGTAATTATTACATTAAGCCAAATGATGCCAGTGAATATTATGGAAGCGTGTTAGGTGCAACAATTTATAAACAAGGCGAAACGAAAACTTCGCAGTATGTGCCTGTTTATGCTATAAAGAATGCCAATGTAGCTAAATACATTGAAAATAACGAAGATCCGAATGTTAGAAGAAAAGCGAACGAACGGATCAAAGAAGGCAGAGAAACACTCAATAAAGTGGTTTGTAACAAAAGGTAAAATTTATGAAAAAATTAATCTCTATTGCAGCGTTAGCTGTTTTAACTGCGTGTACCGCACCTCAGGAAGCTTCAAGTATTGGTAATGGCGCGGCAGCGTATGATATGAATACTGTACAAGATTATAATGCTCGAGTTGCAAGTGGTAATACAGTAAGTGCTCGAGAAAAAGCGAGAGTAGCCCAAAAAGATAGTGTTCCAAATGAAATGAATGCAAGCGATCATCGTCCAAAAATGACAGGCTATTCTCGTTATCCAGTGGCCATTATGCCGGCATTTGGCTATTGTCACCATTGCTGGTAATTAAATTGATAAAAAATAACCGCGCTTGAAAAGTGCGGTTATTTTTTTGCTTGTTTATAAGCCTAAAATCGATTTCACAAAAGGAATCGTCAGATTTCGTTTGGCTTGTAGTGAGGCTTCATCGAGTTTCACTAATGCTTCTTTTAGTGTCGCCATATCACGATCTAAACGCGTGAATATAAAGTTAGCAGTATCATCTGAAAGTATGATACCTCGTTGATGGGCATTCTGTTTCAATACTGCAAATTTTTGTTCATCGCTGAGTGGAATCAATTGATAACTTTCTCCCCATTTTAAGCGAGAAGCAAGATCCGGTAATTTAACGGGTAGGGCAGTTGGAGATTGATCGGCACTGACAACTAATAAGGTTTTACCATTAGCCTTAATGCGATTAAAAAGATCAAATAAGGCAATTTCCCATTCTGAATTTCCAATAATTGTTTGCAAATCGTCTAAGCAAACCAGTTCTTGTTGTTCTAAATTCTCAAAAACCGCCGTGGAAAAATATTGTGATTTGCTCAACGGGACATAAATGGCGCTCCGTTGTTGCTGAATATATTCATTACAAAGTGCGCGCAAAAGATGGGTTTTCCCAACGCTTTGGCTGCCCCAAAGGTAGAAGAATTGTTGTTGTAAATCAGTCATGTTTTGACGTAAAGAATTAAGCAATAATGCATTATTATCGCTATAAAAATTCTCAAGCGTTTCATCATCAATTTGATGAATAGGTAAAGAAAGTTGCTGATTCACGGATTAACGAGTTGATTTAAAATAAAAAAGAAAGGGCTAAATGTTCATTTAACCCTTTTGTTTGGGAAGTTTTATTCTACTTCATTTTTTGCTTTTGGCAAAATCAAGTTCAGCACAATGGCAACGATGGCACAAAGGCTAATCCCTTTCAGGGAAACAACATCGCCGACGTTGACAAACATATTCCCGATCCCGAACGTCATGACTACAGAAATAATGCAAAGATTACGAGGTTCGGTCACATCTACTTTACCTTTAATTAAGGTACTCATCCCAACAACGGCAATCGAACCGAAAACCAACATCATAATGCCACCCATTACGATGGTTGGAATTGTAGAAAGGAATGCGCCTACTTTACCACAGAAAGAAATTGCAATTGCCCATACCGCAGCCCAGGTCATAATGTTTGGATTGAAGTTACGAGTTAGCATGACTGCACCGGTTACTTCTGCATAAGTAGTATTCGGTGGACCACCAACTAATGACGCTGCAGCAGTTGCCACACCATCGCCTAATAAGGTGCGATGTAAGCCTGGTTTTTTAAGGAAATCTTTACCTGTTACAGAACTGATTGCCATAATACCACCCACGTGTTCAACGGCTGGTGCGATAGCAATTGGTAGCATATAAAGAATCGCTTCTAAATTAAATTCTGGTTTGGTTAACTCAGGTAATTCAAACCATTTTGCATCTGAAACAGGTTGGAAATTAATTAATCCTAGGAATAAACAAACCACATAGCCAGCAACGATACCAAACATAATTGGAATCAGTTTCATCATTCCCTTAGCAAACACTGCAACAGAAAGGGTGGTGACCAAGGTAATCATCGAAACCAATACAGAGTGCTCATAGCTATATGCACTGTTTTTACCTAATGCCATATCAACAGCAACAGGTGCAAGTCCCATACCAATAATGATAATTACAGGACCTACAACAACAGGCGGGAAGATGCGTTCGAGCGCAGCACTACCACGGAATTTTACTAAGGTTGATAGTGCGAAATAGACGAAGCCTGCACAAGCAAGTCCCCCCATTGTGGTTGGAATGCCCCAAGTTTGTACGCCATATTGAATAGGCGCAATAAAGGCAAAAGAGGAGGCTAAGAAAATCGGAACCTGTTTACCGGTACAAAGTTGGAAAAGTAGTGTACCGATACCTGCGGTTAGAAGGGCTGTATTAGAATTTAATCCGGTGATTAAGGGGACTAATACTAAGGCGCCAAAGGCCACAAATAACATCTGTAAACCGACAAACGCTTGTTTGCCCATGCTTTGCACCTCAACAGGTGCGGTTGTAGTTTGATTACTCATTTAGTTTCAACTCTCGGTTTGAATTAACTGAAAGTGCGGTCGGTTTTAATGCTTTTTTAGCTTTTGTGTTTTCACGCACGGAAAAAAGACGGCCATAATGCCGTCTTATTAAAAGGGAATTATTTCGTCCCAAAAATCTTATCGCCTGCATCACCCAAGCCTGGAATGATGTAGCCTTGTTCATTTAAGTGATCATCAATCGATGCACAATAAAGTTCGATATCCGGATGTGCTTTTTCTAATGCTTTGATCCCTTCAGGTGCCGCGACTAATACTAATACTTTGATGTGTTGGCAACCTTTTGCTTTTAATAGATCAATTGTGGAAATCATTGAACCACCTGTTGCAAGCATTGGGTCTACAACGATAGCTAAACGTTCTTCTAAATCGCTCGCGAGTTTTTGGAAATAAGGGACGGGTTCAAGGGTTTCCTCATTACGATAAATCCCAACCACACTGATACGAGCACTTGGCACGTGTTCTAATACACCATCCATCATACCAAGGCCAGCACGTAAAATTGGTACAACAGTGACTTTTTTACCTTTGATACGTTCAATTTCAACTGGGCCATTCCAACCTTCGATAATCACTTTTTCTGTTTCAAGATCGGCTGTGGCTTCATAGGTGAGTAAGCTGCCCACTTCTGTGGCAAGTTCACGGAATTTTTTGGTATCAATATCCGCTTCGCGCATCACGCCTAATTTATGTTTAACAAGCGGATGTTTAACTTCAACGAGTTTCATCTTTTTTCTCCCTTTTAAAAAACAAATCGAAGAATTCTATATCAGAAATATTGAATTTCCTAGTGTTTTTATTATGACAGTTCGGTATAAAAACGGAGATAAAATTGGCCGCACTTTGATATTAAATACATCCACCACAGCTACCACAGCGCCAATCTTCTTTATTCACCGCTTGATAGAATGCGCGCATGGTTTCTTCGTCTAAAGGAATATTGTGCTCAATAAAAACATCCGAGAGCCAATCGATGTTTTCCACAATCCAATCATCTTCCATTAAGCCTTCTCGATAAAGCTCATCTTCGGGATCCATAAAATTATAAATATTATTTGTTCCCATATCTTTATCTTGGCGTTCAATTGGAAGTACCACAGGTAAACCAAGATAAGTAATATCCCAATGACCTAGACATAGCGTATTGCCTTTTGATGACCAACTAGCGTTGAATGGATTGCTACTCATGTTGAAATGTTATAAGAAAAGTTGAAAAGTAGAGAAAGTATAGATCTAAAGACGAATTTAATCATACTTAAAAGAAGGTAAATGATTTGATAGAGATCAAAGTGCGGTCAGAAAATTTAATGGATTTTTTATAAATAAAAAGCGGCTAATTGCTTAGCCGCTTTTGCATGATTATTAATTACGCTGCTTTTTTCGGTTTAAAGAAAATCATCGTAAAGATTTGCCAGAAGAAAGCTAATGCACCGAAGATGAAGACAACGTCGCCACCGAAACGAACCCAACGTAGGGTATCGAATAGAGGTTGTTGCATAAATTCTTCACTACGAGCATACCATAAGCCTTCAGAGATACTTGCATAACCTTGAATAATACCGATTGGTAATAAGCTTGATACGATCATTAATACTAAACCGCCATTTAATAACCAGAAGCCCCATTTCATTAACTTATCGTTAAATGGTGTATCTGGACGTAAATAACGAGCAATTAAGAACACGAAACCTAACGCTAAGAAACCATATACACCGAATAATGCGGCGTGAGCATGAACAGCAGTGGTGTTCAAGCCTTGGATATAGTAAAGCGAAATTGGTGGGTTGATTAAGAAACCAAATACGCCAGCACCTAACATATTCCAGAATGCCACAGCTACGAAGCAGTAAAGAGGCCATTTTAAGCGTTCCATCCAAGGTGTTTTTTGTTGCATAGCCCAGTGTTCCCAAGCTTCATGACCTAATAACACTAATGGAACTACTTCAAGTGCAGAGAATGATGCACCTACTGCGATAATCGGAGTTGTTGCACCTGCGAAGTATAAGTGGTGGAATGTACCTGGAATACCACCGATTAAGAATAATGCTGCTTCAGTAATGGTTGCCACAGTCGCAGTACGACGTGAAACTAAACCTAAACTTACGAAGATGAATGAAAGTGCAGCTACAGAGAATACTTCGAAGAAGCCTTCTACCCATAGGTGAACTACCCACCAACGCCAGTATTCCATCACAGAAATGTGAGTGTGCTCGCCGTAGAATAATGCAGGGCCATAGAATAAACCGATTGCAATTACGGAAGCGAAGAATAATGCCAATAAGTTTTTGTCACCCGGTTGTTTGAATGCGTTCACTGTACCGCGAAGCATTAAGACTAACCAGAATAAGATGCCTGCGAATTTCACTGCTTGCCAGAAACGACCTAAGTCAATGAATTCATAGCCTTGGTGACCGAACATGAAGCTCCATTCTTCTGGAAGAATATGCGCAATCGCTAAGTAGCTACCAGTGAATGAGCCGACGACTAATACCACTAATGCCCAGTAGAGAACATCCACACCTAATTTTTGGAATTTCGGATCTTTACCGCCATTAATGATTGGTGCAAGGAATAAACCACCAGCAAGGAATGCCATTGCAATCCAGAATAAGGCTGCTTGAATATGCCATGTACGCACTAATGAATACGGGAAGTATTGAGAAATATCAATACCATAGAATTCTTGACCTTCAACCGTGTAGTGTGCAACAACTGCACCTAATGTGACTTGCAAGAGGAAAAGTGCAAGCACAGTGAAGAGGTATTTCCCTAATGAACGTTGAGAAGGGGTAAGTTGTAATTTTGTGAGTGGATCGAACTCAGGTGTTGGTGGTTCTTTTTCATCTTCACGTTTTTTGAATGACCAAATCCACACCACGAAACCAATACCTGCAATGAGGAATACCACACTTGCAATAGACCAAATAACGTTTTCTGGTGTTGGCACGTTATTAATTAACGGCTCATGTGGCCAGTTATTGGTATAACTTGCATGAGTATTTGGACGTTCAGCTGATGCCGTCCACGCGGTCCAGAAGAAGAATTTTGCTAAGTCTTTACGAGCTTGTAAATCAGGAAGAGTATTATCCTTCATCGCAAAGTGTTCACGAGTCACTTTAGTTGCAGGATCATCACCGTATAAAGAGATGTAGTATTGTGCTGTTTTTTCCATTGCCGCTAAGCGGGTGTTCGAAAGCACAACAGTACCGTTTTCAACTTTGCTACCACGATATTCTTTGGTTAGACGCGCTTTTAATAACGTTTGTTGTTCATCATTTAAATCAGCGAAGTTTTTACCAAATTCTTGATTCGCTGTAATATCCAACCAGTTAGTTAATTCACGGTGAAGCCAATCTGCCGTCCAGTCTGGTGCTTGGTATGCACCGTGGCCCCAAACAGAACCCACTTGCATACCACCAGTGGTTTGCCAAGCGGTTTGACCATGTAAAATATCATCGTGAGTAATCACTTTTTCGCCAGATTCAGAAACATATTGTTGCGGAATCGGTGGTGCTTCACGATAAACTTCGAACCCATAGTAACCGAGAATGGAGAAGGCTCCAATCAATACGGCGACTAATAGGTACCAGAACTTTTTATACTGTCCCATTTTATCACTCCTAGATTATTAGAAAATACGATGCCTTGATGGTTAGTTATTCCGAGAATAGCCATCAAGAGCTAGATTTTACGCTAAGTAAAATACTTGAGCAATTATATCGACTATCGATTGATGAAAATATTACCTAAAACTGAGTAATTTAATCAGGTAATAGGAAATGCTGAATAAAAAGATAAAAAATACGGTCAAAAACCTATTGATTTTTGACCGCACTTTATTTGAAGAAGGGATTAACGTTTAAACATACCACCTAAACCACCAAGGCCACCTAAGCCGCCTCCGCCCATTAAGCCTTGCATACCACGCATCATCTTCGCCATGCCACCTTTGCGCATTTTCTTCATCATACGTTGCATTTCGTCAAATTGTTTCAGCAGCTTATTCACATCTTGAACTTGAGTGCCAGAACCTAATGCAATACGACGACGGCGAGATCCTTTGATAATATCTGGATTGGCACGTTCTTTTAAGGTCATGGAATTAATGATAGCTTCCATTTTGATAAACATTTTGTCATCTACTTGATTTTTGACATGATCCGGTAAGTTTTTCGCACCCGGTAATTTTTCAAGCATAGACATCATGCCACCCATTTTTTTCATCTCGCGGAGCTGTTCACGGAAATCGTCTAGGGTGAAATCATCACCTTTCTTGAATTTCTGCGCCATTTTTTCCGCTTTTTCGCGATCCACAGAACGTTCCAGATCTTCGATAAGGGAAAGCACATCGCCCATGCCTAAAATACGGGATGCTACGCGATCAGGATGGAATGGTTCGAGGGCTTCTGTTTTTTCACCCACACCAAGGAATTTAATCGGTTTGCCGGTGATTTGACGAATAGATAAAGCCGCACCGCCACGCGCATCACCATCCACTTTGGTTAAGATAACCCCGGTAAGAGGCAAAGCTTCATTGAAGGCTTTTGCGGTATTTGCCGCATCTTGACCAGTCATCGCATCAACCGTGAAAAGCGTCTCAATTGGATTTAATGTTGCATGAACTTGTTTGATTTCATCCATCATCTCGCTATCAACGTGTAAGCGACCTGCCGTATCCACAATTAATACATCGTAGAATTTAAGTTTCGCATCAGCAAGTGCTGCTTTTGCAATCTCTACCGGTTTTTGTTTAACATCAGATGGGAAGAAATCCACGCCAACAGACTGCGCTAAGGTTTCAAGCTGTTTGATCGCCGCAGGACGATATACGTCGGCAGAGACCACGAGCACTTTCTTTTTATGACGTTCATGTAAGAATTTCGCTAATTTACCCACGCTGGTGGTTTTACCCGCACCTTGTAAACCCGCCATTAAAATAACTGCGGGTGGTTGTGTTGCTAAGTTTAAGCTCTCATTGGCTTCACCCATGGCTTTTTCGAGTTCACGTTGAACAATTTTTAAGAACTCTTGGCCTGGTGTTAAGCTTTTATTGACTTCTTCGCCTAATGCGCTTTCTTTTACTTTGGCGATAAATTCACGTACGACAGGCAACGCAACGTCAGCTTCTAACAATGCCATACGCACTTCGCGCAGGGTTTCTTTAATATTATCTTCAGTTAAGCGACCTTTACCGCTAATGTTGCGTAGCGTTTTGGAAAGGCGATCCGATAAATTCTCAAACATTTTAAATCCTGTTTTTTCTTAAAAAATTGCCGTGATTATACCGAAATTTGGGCGTTTTTCATCATTTCAAATAAAATTATGGCGATCTAGAGAAAAGATCCGTTAAAATAAGAATAATTCCTAGTAAAGAGAACGCATTATGTGGTTTGCCCTTTTTTCGATTATTTTTTACATTCTTAGTCTATTGCTGATCGCTCCGTTTTTGATGAACTCATCAGAAGTGAAGTTGAGTCAAAGCAAAACTCCATTTTTTCTGACCGCACTTGCTGCAATTATTCTGCATGTAGTCAGCACTTTCCCTTTGTTAGAGGATTTGGCCTCAGGGCAAAGTTTTACGCTAATGGAAATCGCTTCCTTAATGAGCGTAATTATTGCTGCCTTAGCGACGCTTTCAATGTTTCTCGTTTCCACGATGTGGTTTGTTTTACCGATAGTGTATGCGTTTTCGATCATTAGCTTGATCTTTGCGACATTCTTATCAAGCCATATTATTCAAATGCTTAATCAAAATACATTGATGCTGTTCCATATTGGTTTGTCGCTTTTTACCTACGCCGTGTGTTTTATTGCAACGCTTTATGTGATTCAGTTGGTCTGGTTAGACCGTAATTTGAAAAAACGTAAAATTCAATTTTCGCCAGCAATTCCGCCATTGATGGCAGTAGAACGGCATTTCTTCTGTTTATTTGCGATGGGTGAAGTATTACTGACTCTGACTTTAATTTCGGGTACTTATCATGTATTACAAGCGGTGACTCTAGAAAATCTGCACAAAGCGATTTTCTCTTTCCTTGCTTGGATTAGTTTTGGTATTGCTTGTTTTGGTCATTGGCGACTAGGCTGGCGTGGAAAAAGGATGATTATTTACGCAATTTCAGGTATCATTCTGCTCACGATTGGCTATTTTGGTAGCCGTTTGATTTAATCAAAATCAAAGAACAGGTAAAAAGTGCGGTGAAAATGACCGCACTTTTTGTTGATTAACGAACAAAAGGATTTACCCTTGGACAGTATCCCCCTTAGTACTTTATTTATTACACTCATTATTTGTTTAGTTTTATCAGCCTATTTTTCCGGGTCAGAAACCGGATTACTCTCTCTCAATAAATATCGCCTTCGTTTTATGGCGGAACAAGGTAATAAAGGTGCGCAAAAAGCAGAAAAACTGCTTGAGAAGCCAGATACCTTGTTAAGTTTTATTCTGATCTTTAATAACCTCGTTAACATCAGTGCCTCAGCTATTGCAACCATGATTGGTATGCGTTTATATGGCGATGCGGGTGTGGCTATTGCAACAGGTTTATTAACCTTTGTGATGCTTGTTTTTTCTGAAATTTTCCCTAAAACCGTCGCGGCAATGCACCCTGAAAAGGTGGGATTATTTTCAAGTCATATCTTGGTCTTGCTATTAAAAATATTTTATCCGTTAGTTTGGTTAATGAATCTTTTCACGAAGACATTAATGCGAATGGTGGGTTTAAAACCTGATATGCAAAAGCAAGTGATTAGTCGTGAAGAACTCCGTAGTATTGTGTCAGAAGCGGGAGAAGCCACACCGGATGAACAGCATCCACAAATGTTGCTCTCTATTTTAGATATGGAAACGGTGACCGTCGACGATATCATGGTGCCACGTAATGAAATTGCTGGGATTGATATTGATGACGATTGGAAAGCCATTATGCGCCAGCTTAATCATGCACCACATAACCGAATTGTGTTGTATAAAGGCAGCCTTGATGAGCAAGTATTAGGAATTTTGCGTGTGCGTGAAGCGTTTCGTTTGTTATTAGAAAAAAATGAATTCACCAAAGAAACTTTATTACGTGCCGTCGATGAAGTGTACTTCATTCCAGAAGGGACACCACTGAAAACACAATTAGCGAATTTCCGTACGAAAAAAGAACGTATCGGTTTAGTGGTGGACGAATATGGTGACATTAAAGGACTAGTCACGCTTGAAGATATTTTAGAAGAAATTGTGGGTGATTTTACAACCACTACTGCACCGACTATTGAACAAGAAGTCGTTCAGCAATCTGATGGTTCGATGATTATTGAAGGCTCGGCAAATCTTCGTGATTTGAATAAAATGTTTGGTTGGGAATTGGATACAGAAGATGCACGCACCTTTAATGGTTTGATTCTCGAGCATCTTGAAGATATTCCTGATGAAGGAACGGTTTGTGAAATCAATGGCTTAAGAATTACTATTTTAGAAGTCAGCGATAACATGATCAAGCAAGCAAAAGTGGAGAAGTTAGCCTCCTAAAGACGGCTTTTTCTGACCGCTCTTTTGTTTAATTAGTACGTTATTTTTACAAAGGATTGAATATGACGGATGAGATTCGTTTAACACAATACAGCCACGGCGCAGGTTGAGGCTGTAAAATTTCGCCTAAGGTGTTAGGGACAATTTTACAGACTAAACTCGAAAAATTTGCTGACCCCAATTTATTAGTGGGAAATGAAACAGCGGATGACGCTGCGGTTTATGATCTTGGTAATGGTACTGCAATTATCAGCACCACGGATTTCTTCATGCCGATTGTGGACGATCCTTTTGATTTTGGTCGTATTGCCGCAACCAATGCCATTAGTGATATTTTCGCAATGGGTGGTAAGCCGATTATGGCAATTGCCATTTTAGGTTTCCCGATTAATAAATTGCCGGCGGAAGTGGCACAGAAAATTGTTGATGGTGCCCGTTTTGCTTGTCATCAAGCGGGGATTTCCCTTGCAGGAGGACACTCGATTGATGCACCAGAACCTATTTTTGGTTTAGCGGTAACAGGCGTTATTGCAACGGATCGTGTAAAACGTAATGCCTCAGCAGAAGCGGGTTGTAAGCTTTATTTAACCAAACCATTAGGTATCGGTGTGCTGACTACTGCAGAGAAAAAAGGCAAATTAAAACCAGAACATCAAGGATTGGCAACGGCAGCCATGTGTCAAATGAACCTGATTGGCAGCCAATTTGCAGAAGTTGCAGGTGTAACCGCCATGACAGATGTAACTGGTTTTGGTTTATTAGGGCACTTAGCTGAAATCTGTGAAGGCTCAAATCTCAATGCGGTTGTGCATTTTGATAAAATCAAGTTATTAGATGGCGTAGCAGATTACATTGAAGAAGGCTGTGTGCCAGGTGGAACCAACCGTAACTTTGAAAGCTATGGTCATAAAATTGGTCCTCTTACGGATTATCAAAAGGCGGTACTTTGCGATCCTCAAACCTCTGGTGGCTTGTTGATTGCGGTTAAACCAGAAAGTGAGGCTGAAATCTTAGAGATTGCGAAAAAAGCTGGTATTGAGCTTAGTGAGGTTGGGATATTGAAACCTCGTCAAGCTGGTGTATTAGTAGAAGTCGAATAAATCATTTTCGTTAAAATAAAAGTGCGGTGAAATTCACCGTACTTTTTTTATTCTTTATTTTCCTTGTTTTCTTTGTTGTTGGAATACATCGAGTCAATAATATGACGATAGCGTTCCATAATCACTTTTCGGCGTAATTTGAGTGTAGGTGTTATTTCACCAAGTTTTACGCTAAATGCTTGAGAGAGTAGCGTAAATTTCTTCACTTGCTCGAAGTGCGCCAATTCTTTTTGAAGACTTTCGATACGTTGTTCAAACATCTTGATAATTTCAGAGTGTTTGAGTAATTCCATGCGATCTTGATACTTAATATTCAGTTTTTTCGCATATTCTTCTACGCTATCAAAACAAGGCACGATCAACGCTGAAACATATTTTTTTGCATCAGCAATAATCGCAATTTGTTCGATAAATTTATCTTTACCAATTTTACCTTCGATATATTGTGGCGCAATGTATTTTCCGTTAGAGGTTTTCATCAATTCTTTAATACGATCGGTAATAAATAAATTACCTTCAGCATCAAATTCACCGGCATCTCCCGTTTTTAAGAAACCATCCTCAGTGAAGGCTTGGGCCGTTTCTTCAGGCTTTTTATAGTAACCTTTCATTACCATGCCACCGCGAACCAGAATCTCGTTATTTTCCCCAATTTTAACTTCGGCATTTGGCATTAATTTACCAATAGAATTCGGATTAAAATGATGGTCTTCCCAGCAAGAAACGGTAGCCGTGGTTTCTGTCATGCCATAACCGAGTTTGATATTAATCCCAATGCTATGGAAGAAAAGGCCAATGGTTGGTTCTAATTTTGCGCCACCACAAGGCATCATTTTGATACGTCCGCCTAACAGTGAACGCAGTTTAGACAGCACCAGTTTATCGGCCAGTGCATAGCGTTTTTGCAAGAAGAACGGGACTTTTTTATTTTGAGAGAGAAGAGCAAAACGTTTTTGCCCCACTGCAATCGCCCAATGGAAAATCATTTGCCGAATAAAAGGTGCTTTTTGTACTTTATCAATCACAGCAGAATAAATTTTTTCATAGAAACGCGGTACTGCACACATAAAGGTTGGGCGCACTTCTGTTAATGTTTCACGTACTTGATTGGTATCTTCGAGATAACAAAGGATTGCTCCACGATGTAACACATAGGCAACCCAAGCTCGCTCAAAAATATGGCTAAATGGTAAAAAAGAAAGTGAAACTTCATCTTGATTAACATCTAATGCAATATCATGGGCTTCAAGTTGATGCGCCAAGTTATTGTAATCGAGCATTACGCCTTTCGGTTCACCTGTTGTGCCAGAGGTGTAGATGATCGTGAATAAATCATCCATCGTTTTATTTGCTAAGCGAGTTTCAAATTCAGCCTGAAATTCTGCTGTACCTAATTGAATTAAATCGTCCCAATGGCAGGAAAGGGTAGTTTCTGTCAGTTGAATTTTTTCTTTCATGGCCACAATTTTTTGTAATTGTGGACACTGATGTGCAATTTCTAACGCTTGATCATATTGTTCTTGATCGCCAACAAACAGAATTTTGACATCGGCATGATTTAAAATAAATTCTGCCTGTTGTGCCGTATTGGTTGCATAAATTGGAACGGTGATAGCTCGGACTTGAAGTGCCGCAATATCTGCGATTGTCCAACGTGACATATTGTGCGCAAAAATTGCAATTTTATCTTGTACTTGAATATTGCAAGCAAGAAAAGCTAATGAAAGCTGATCAAGCTGTTGTTGGAATGCGTTCCACGAAATATCTTTCCACAAGCCATTAATTTTATGGCGAAGTGCGGTTGCATTTTGACGAGTTTTTGCCTGCTGGCGAATTCGATTGACGAAATGACGTTCTAAATTCATATAAGCCTTATTTGAGCGAACAACTGTACGCTAATATAAACGAAATAAATTTAAAATCTAGTAAAATGTTATTATTTTGTGAATATAGAATAAATAATAGACATATTATTTTTCTATTTTTATATTGAAATGAGTAATAAAGAATATATAAAGTATTGAGAAAATTTAAATTGATTAGAAATAAAAAACCGCTCTAAAAAGAGCGGTTAATTTTTTAGCTATTTTGATTAGCCTTTGTAGTTGTATACGTGTGCAACTAAGTCTAATACTTTGTTTGAGTAACCAGTTTCGTTATCGTACCAAGATACTAATTTAACGAAAGAGTCAGTTAATGCGATACCCGCATCAGCATCAAATACAGAAGTTAAAGCACAACCGTTGAAGTCTGTAGAAACTACTGCATCTTCAGTGTAGCCTAAAACGCCTTTTAATTCGCCGTTGAAAGTTTTACCTTCAGCTGCATCTTTGATTGCTTGTTTGATTTGTTCGTAAGTTGCTGGTTTTTCTAAGTTTACAGTTAAGTCAACTACAGAAACGTTTGGAGTAGGAACACGGAACGCCATACCTGTTAATTTACCGTTTAATGCTGGTAATACTTTACCCACAGCTTTCGCCGCACCGGTAGATGAAGGGATGATGTTTTGTGATGCACCACGACCACCACGCCAGTCTTTAGCTGATGGACCATCAACAGTTTTTTGAGTTGCTGTGGTTGCGTGAACTGTAGTCATTAAACCATCTTTGATACCGAAAGTTTCGTGAACAACACGTGCTAAAGGTGCTAAACAGTTTGTAGTACAAGAAGCGTTAGATACGATGTCTTGGCCTGCGTATGCACCGAAGTTTACACCACGTACGAACATTGGTGTGCTATCTTTAGAAGGACCTGTTAATACGACTTTTTTCGCACCAGCAGTGATGTGTTTGCGTGCTGTTTCATCAGTTAAGAATAAACCTGTTGCTTCAACTGCAACATCAACGCCGATCGCACCCCAGTTAAGGTTTGCAGGATCACGTTCAGAAGTAACACGGATAGTTTTACCGTTTACGACTAAGTTACCGTCTTTAACTTCAACAGTACCGTCAAAACGACCGTGAGTTGAATCGTATTTCAACATGTAAGCCATGTATTCAACGTCGATTAAGTCGTTGATACCTACAACTTCGATGTCATCGCGATGTTGTGCTGCACGGAATACGATACGACCGATACGGCCGAAACCGTTGATACCAATTTTAATAGCCATAAGATTTTCACCTTCTATTTTTTAAGTTAAACAAAATCGTTGCTCTAACGAGTTCCCGTCGATTATAGCATGGGCATTTTGATAAAAAAAAGGGTATATACCACTTTTTTGTGATCTCGATCACTTTTTAACAATTTGGTAAAACAAATGAAAATTTGACCGCACTTTTCATTTTCTTTTTGTATAATAAAAACAAACAACAAGAAGAGGTTTCAATTATGTCTCAAGGTAATTTATATATTCTTTCTGCACCGAGTGGGGCGGGCAAGTCATCATTAATTTCGGCGTTATTAGAAAAAAATCAAGGCACGAAAAAAATGGTGTCTATTTCACACACAACGCGTTCTCCTCGTCCTGGCGAAAGTCATGGGGTGCATTATTATTTTGTTTCAGTAGAAGAATTTGAAACCTTAATTGAAAAAGGCCACTTCTTAGAATATGCAAAAGTGTTTGGTGGTAATTATTACGGTACTTCATTGCCAGCAATTGAAGAAAACTTGGCTAAGGGCATTGATGTGTTTTTAGATATTGACTGGCAAGGTGCGCAGCAAATTCGCCAAAAAGTGCCTTCTGTAAAAAGTATTTTTATTTTGCCTCCCTCATTGCCTGAATTAGAGCGTCGCTTGGTTGGACGCGGACAGGATAGCAAAGAAGTCATTGCGGAGCGAATGTCAAAAGCAATCAGTGAAATTTCCCATTATAATGAATATGATTACGTTATTGTGAATGATAATTTTGAGCAGGCATTGGCAGATTTGCAAAGTATTTTACAGGCAGAGCGCTTGACCAAAGCTTATCAACAAACAGAAAATGCAGACTTAATTCACCAGCTACTAGCAAAATAACCTTGAATTGAGTACAATATTTCTCTTTATAGACATTATTTTTAACATCGGAGTAAAACATGGCTCGAGTGACTGTGCAAGATGCAGTAGAAAAAATTGGTAACCGTTTTGATTTAATTTTAACCGCCGCTCGTCGTGCGAGACAATTAGAGCTACATCAAAGTGAGCCGTTAGTGCCAGAAGATAACGATAAACCAACTGTCATTGCATTACGTGAAATCGAAAAAGGGTTAATCAACCAAGAAATCATGGATGCAAAAGAGTATTTAGATGCAGCAGCTTCTCAACGTAATGAAGAAGTGGCAGTGGCGTTAATCACAGAATAATCTCATTAAAGTGCGGTCAAAATTAAAGCTATTTTGATCGCCTAGTCTTTCTCTCTACAAAAAGTCAGGTGTCCTTTGGAATTGTTTGCAGATTTAGATCGAATTATTCAGGGGTATTTGCCCGCCGATAAAATTAAATTAATCAAACGTGCATTCGTCATTGCGCGAGATGCTCACGAAGGACAATTTCGCTCAAGCGGCGAACCTTACATTACTCATCCTGTTGCGGTAGCCTCAATCATCGCAGAAATGCATTTAGACCATGAAGCAATCATGGCTGCATTATTGCATGATGTTATCGAAGATACCCCTTATACTGAATCCCAATTAAAAGATGAATTTGGCGCTAGCGTAGCCGAAATTGTGGAAGGCGTATCTAAACTAGATAAATTAAAATTCCGCACCCGCCAAGAAGCACAGGTTGAAAACTTCCGAAAAATGATTTTAGCGATGACTCGAGATATTCGTGTTGTCTTAATCAAACTGGCTGACCGTACCCATAATATGCGAACACTGGGAGCATTACGTCCAGATAAACGTCGTCGCATAGCAAAAGAAACCCTAGAGATTTACTGTCCATTAGCTCACCGTTTAGGCATTGAGCATATCAAGAATGAATTAGAAGATTTATCTTTTGAAGCAATGCATCCTCGCCGTTATGAAGTGCTTAAAAAATTCGTTGAACAGGCACGTGGTTCCCGTCAAGAATTGATCCAACGTATTTCTAATGATATTTCACAACGCCTTGAGGATGCGGGCATCCCTAGTCGTATTTGGGGACGTGAAAAACATCTCTATAAAATTTACCAAAAAATGCGCACGAAAGATCAGAAATTCCATTCCATTATGGATATTTATGCTTTCCGTGTCATTGTGAATTCGATTGATGATTGCTATCGCGGGTTGGGGCAAATGCATAGCTTGTATAAGCCTCGCCCGGGTAAAGTGAAAGATTATATTGCTGTGCCACGAGCAAATGGCTACCAAGCACTACAAACCTCAATGATTGGTCCTCATGGGGTTCCTGTTGAAGTTCACTTGCAAACTGAAGAGATGGAACAGGTTGCTGAAATGGGAATTACCGCCCATTGGGTGTATAAAGAGGGTGGTAAAAACGATAGCACCACCGCTCAAGTACGCGCACAACGTTGGTTGCAAAGCCTAGTGGATATTCAACAAAACGTGGGTAACTCCTTTGAGTTTATTGAAAATGTAAAATCAGAGTTTTTCCCGAAAGAAATTTATGTCTTTACGCCGAAAGGTCGCATCGTGGAATTGCCAATGGGCGCAACAGCTGTCGATTTTGCTTATGCCGTGCATTCTGATGTGGGAAATCATTGTGTTGCGGCAGTAGTAGAGCATAAACCTTATCCATTATCGCAAGCCTTAGAATCTGGTCAAACCGTTGAGATTGTGACCAGTGAAAACGCTCACCCAAGCGTTAGTTGGTTAAATTTTGTGGTGACCGCTCGAGCAAGAACCCGTATTCGTCATTTCTTAAAATTATTGCGTGCAGATGATGCCGTTCAAACGGGTAAAAAACAATTGGAAATGGCTTTAAAACCACATTATCTCTCTGAAGTTTCTGAAGAGAAAATCCAAGCAGTACTGAATGAATTGAATCTCTCAAGCCTTAATGAGCTTTTTGAGGAAATTGGTGTGGGCAATCAAATGTCGAGCGTTATTGCTCACCAATTAATGGATGAAGCTATTGAAATTGATGTGGATGGTGTTTCTGAAAATACGCAAAGCACACTAACATTGAGCCGAGACGGTGAAATGAAAGCATCTTTCGCTCAATGTTGTCATCCAATTCCGGGCGATCCGATCGTAGCATTAAGTTCTGCGAAGAAAGGTGTGGTTGTTCATCATCAAGCTTGTTCTAATTTAGCGTCAAGTAATACGAAAGATTTTACTGCCGCAAAATGGGAAGAGGCTGAAAGTGCGGTCAATTTTGATGCCGAATTACACATTGAAATGCTTAATGAACAAAATGCATTAGGTAGTCTCATGACAGCCGTCGCGACTTGCGAAAGTAATATTCAAAGTATTTGGACAGAAGAATTAGAAAATAATGTCCTATTAGTTATTATCCAAGTTGGCGCGAGAGATATCTATCATTTAGAAAACATTATGCGAAAAATCAAACAAATTACCAGTGTGATTCGTTTGAAGCGCAATATTAATGAAGCATAATGAGCACGCAACTTCTCGATGCCGTTCCCCTAACCACTTTATCTGGTGTAGGCGCGGCAATCTCCGATAAATTAAGCCGTCTTGGAATTCATAATCTCCAAGATTTGCTTTTTCATTTACCTATCCGTTATGAAGATCGCACGAGGATTACGCCCATTGCCGATCTTCGTCCTGAACAATATGCCACCATTGAAGGTGTTGTTCAAACTTGTGAAGTTGCCTTTGGGCGCCGTCCTATTTTAACCGTAAGTCTATCGGATGGAACGAGCAAAATTATGCTCCGTTTCTTCAATTTTAATGCAGGGATGAAAAATAGTTTTCAGATTGGTACGCGCGTCAAAGCGTTCGGTGAAATTAAACGCGGGCGTTTTATGGCGGAAATTCATCATCCCGAGTATCAAATTATACGGGATAATGCGCCATTGGTTTTAGAGGAAACGCTCACACCAATTTATTCTACAACGGAAGGTTTAAAACAAAATTCATTACGTAAGCTAACCGATCAAGCATTGGCTTTACTCGATAAAATCCAATTAACGGAAATTTTACCTAATGAATTTAATCCGCATCCTTTTAGTTTAAAGGATGCTATTCGATTTTTGCATCGTCCGCCGCCAGATATCTCATTAGATATTTTGGAGAAAGGACAGCATCCGGCACAACAACGACTTATCTTTGAAGAACTTTTAGCACACAATCTTGCAATGCAAAAAGTGCGTTTGGGTACGCAGCAGTTTTTAGCGTTGCCATTGCATTATCAAACCGATTTGAAGCAACGTTTTCTTGCATCTTTACCTTTTCAACCAACGAATGCCCAAAATAGAGTCGTGGCGGATATTGAACAGGATTTAGCAAAAGATTATCCAATGATGCGACTTGTTCAAGGTGATGTAGGCTCAGGGAAAACGTTAGTTGCAGCCTTAGCTGCCTTATTAGCGATTGATAATGGCAAACAAGTGGCTTTAATGGCTCCAACGGAAATTTTAGCAGAACAGCATGCGAATAATTTCCGCCGTTGGTTAGAGCCTTTCGGTATTGAAGTTGGCTGGTTAGCGGGTAAGGTGAAAGGGAAAGCTCGCCAAGCTGAATTGGAAAAAATTAAGTCTGGTGCGGTACAAATGGTGGTGGGCACGCATGCTTTATTCCAAGAAGAAGTAGAATTTGCCGATTTAGCCTTGGTAATTATTGATGAACAACATCGCTTTGGCGTACATCAACGTTTAATGTTGCGAGAAAAAGGCGAAAAAGCAGGATTTTATCCCCATCAACTGATTATGACCGCAACACCAATCCCGAGAACGTTAGCGATGACGGTTTATGCCGATCTCGATACGTCGATTATTGACGAATTGCCACCAGGTAGAACGCCGATTACGACAGTTGTTATTTCTGAAGAGCGTCGCGATGAAATCGTTGCTCGAGTCAAAAATGCCTGTATTAATGAAAAACGTCAGGCTTATTGGGTTTGTACGTTGATTGATGAGTCTGAAGTATTAGAAGCGCAAGCAGCAGAGGCTATTTGGGAAGATTTAACGAAAGCGTTGCCGATGCTTAAAATTGGTCTTGTACATGGGCGAATGAAACCGCAAGAAAAACAAGATATTATGGCTGCCTTTAAAAATGCAGAACTCGATTTGCTTGTGGCCACAACCGTAATCGAAGTGGGCGTAGATGTGCCGAATGCCAGTCTCATGATCATTGAAAATGCTGAGCGCTTAGGTTTATCACAACTTCATCAGTTACGTGGACGAGTAGGGCGTGGCAGTACGGCTTCTTTTTGTGTATTAATGTATAAACCGCCGTTGGGTAAAGTTTCACAAAAACGTTTACAGGTATTACGTGATAGCCAAGATGGCTTTGTGATTTCGGAAAAAGATTTAGAAATTCGCGGACCTGGTGAAGTGTTGGGCACAAAACAGACGGGGATCGCCGAATTTAAGGTGGCGAATTTAATGCGCGATCGTAAAATGATCCCAACTGTTCAACATTATGCTAAAGCATTAATAGTGAAATATCCGGATGTGGCAGAAAGTTTAATCCGCCGTTGGCTAAATAATCGAGAAATTTATTCGAATGCCTAAAGTGCGGTTATTTTTGAAAGAGTTTTATAAATGAATAAATCAACGGTACTTTTCTTTGATTCAGGAATGGGGGGCTTAAGCGTTTATCGAGAAGCGAAAAAGCTCATGCCTGATAACCATTATTTGTATTGCTTTGACAATGCGGGTTTCCCCTATTCAGAAAAATCAGAAGAAACAATTATTCAGAGAACATTGGATATTTGTAAAAAAATTAATCAGGATTATCCACTTGATGCCATTGTGATTGCTTGTAATACCGCGAGTACGGTAGTGTTACCGCCTTTACGCGAGCAATTTTCTATTCCGATTGTAGGTACCGTGCCAGCTATTAAGCCTGCAGCAGAAATCTCACAAACGAAACATATTGGGCTGTTGGCAACAAAGGGTACAGTTAAACGTCCTTATGTTAATGATCTTATTCATCAGTTTGCCTCCCATTGTATAGTAGAACGATTAGGCTCGACTAAATTGGTTGAAATCGCAGAGCATAAAATCCAAGGAAAATCGGTCGATTTGATTGCATTGAAAAATGAATTAACTCCTTGGGCCTCAATAGAGAATTTAGATACGATTTGTTTAGGCTGTACCCATTTCCCTTTAATTAAAGATGAAATTCAAATTTGCTTACCTCAAGTGAAGAATTTTATGGACCCTGGATTCGCTATTGCCAAACGGCTACAATTTTTACTTGATAAATTAGAAGTGCGGTCAAAATCTGAGATGAAAAATCAGGTTTTTTGTACGCAAGATGTAGAGAATAAATACCAATTAGAACAAGCGTTGGCTCTCTGGGGATTTGATGGAATTACCGTTTTAAAATGATTTTTTTCTCGTCATGTTGGTGCGTTTGTAAGCAAATAGCAAAAAAATTTACATTTTTTACAAAAAGATCTTGCAAAGGCATCTGAAATGCCTATAATACGCCCCACACAACGACGCGCTGTTGTGAGTCTTAAGAAAAACCAGTGCGTCGTTCTTTTTTGCTCTTTAACAATATATCAGACAATCTGTGTGGGCACTTGTTGATTGACTTGTTTTAAAAATATTTTTTAATTTTGAAGTCTTAATAGGTGCTAACTAGAAATTCATAATACTTTTTAAGTAGTGACATTTTATGTCAGCAGTATTGAGCGATTGAACTTGAATTGAAGAGTTTGATCATGGCTCAGAT